>MLJW01000164.1_pt1 | contig 58402 bp, 45 predicted proteins | sample 888231 | NCBI WGS metagenome assembly MLJW01 (sample SAMN05788063, study PRJNA343431) | mine drainage metagenome | isolation source: sample collected from the inflow into an acid mine drainage treatment plant... | place: Germany: Lusatia, lignite mining district
GAACCGCAACGTGAGTTCTGTTTTGGATAGCAGCCCAACCGACCAACCTTGTTTCCGTCCTCCAACTTCACTCAGAGCGAAACCAACCTCAAAAACCGCCTTTTAACCCCTGTTTTGGACACCAGTGAGTCAGGCCAGGGTCTTTTTCCAGCGGGCGATCTGGCGCTTGATCTGCGCGGGGCTCGGCATGCCGGTCCCCACGCGCTTCGCCATCGCGCGGCGCAGGTCGAAGACCGCCCGCCAGTCCGCATGAAACGCGGGATGGGCGGTGCGAACGACCGCGTCGGTGAGCTTGTCGAGCCCGACCCGGTTCTCCTCCGCGAGCTTCACCACTCGCCCAACTGCGTGATGCGCCTCGCGGAACGGCACGCCCTTGGTCACGAGGTAATCGGCCAGATCCGTCGCCAACAGGCCGGGGTCGGCCACAGCCGCCGCGCAGCGGTCGCGGTTGATCTTCATGCCGGCGAGCGTGCCGGAGAGCACATCCGTGCAGAGCGCGGTCTGGTCGAAGCTGTCGAACACCGGCGGTTTGTCCTCCTGGAGGTCGCGGTTGTAGGTGAGCGGAAGACCCTTTGTGAGCGTGAGCAGGGTGTGGAGATTGCCCTGCAGGCGTGCGGACTTGCCGCGGAGGAGTTCGCAGGAGTCGGGGTTCTTCTTCTGCGGCATGAGCGACGAGCCCGTGCAGAAGGCGTCGGGCAGGTTCACGTAGGAGAACTCCGCGCTGGACCACAGGATCAGGTCCTCCGCAATGCGCGAGAAATGAACCCCCGCGATGGCGCAGGCGGCGGCGAACTCGATGAACACGTCGCGGTCGGCGACGGTATCCATCGAGTTCTGCGTCACCCGCGGCCGGCCCTTCGCGTCGACGAAGCCGAGCTTCACCGCGGTGAATTCTCGATCGATGGGCAGCGTGGTTCCCGCGATCGCTCCCGAGCCGAGCGGGCACCAGTTGGCGTGGTCGAGCACGGTGTCGAAGCGCTGGCGGTCACGCTCGAGCATCTCAAGCCAAGCGAAAAGGTGGTGGGCGAGCGAGACGGGCTGGGCGCGCTGGAGGTGGGTATAGCCGGGGATGAGCACCTCGCGGTGCCGTTCCGCCAGCGCGAGCAGCGTGCGTTGCGCCTCGACGAGTTTTTCGCCCAAGGCTGCGCTGGCGTACTTGAAGAACAGCCGCATGTCGGTCGCGACCTGGTCATTTCGACTGCGGGCCGTATGCAGGCGGGCCGCTGCGGGCACGCGGGCCGTCAGCGCCTGCTCGATGTTCATGTGAACGTCCTCGAGCTCCGTCTTCCACGTGAACGAACCCGTGCGGATTTCGTGCAGAATTCCGTCCAGGCCTTTCTGGATTTCGCGGCACTCCTTCCGGGAGATCAGCCCGACATGCGCGAGCATGGCGGCGTGCGCTTTGCTGCCCTGGATGTCGAACGGTGCCAGGCGTCGATCGAACGAGACGGATTCGCTGAATTTCAGCATCATCTCGGCGGGGCCGGCGGTGAATCGCCCTCCCCAAGTGGCCTGTGCGGACGAGTTGCTCATGACTCTGACAACACCGCCCGGAAACCCGGTCGGCAACGAGAAAGCGAGGCGTCGAGGCACCTTGCGTTATCCGGCCGGTCACCTTTGCTCAACTTGCCCGCACCCATGCCGCGCCACGCCCTTTTTCTCGTCAGCCTAACCCTCGCCTTTTTCTCGGTGTCACCCGCAGCCCGTGCGGCCGATCCCGCCGCAGACCCCGCCTACCGGGTCGTGGATATCGCCCCCTCGAGGACTTCGATCTTCGTTGGCAGGGTCAGCATAAGCTTCTCGCGTTTCGTGCGTTCAGACGGCGTGTATGCGGGCGATTACCAGGTCCGCGTCTTCCCGTTCTTTTATCGGGAGTCCGGACATCTTCGAATTCAGTTTAATGACGAGCAGATTCGACGCCTGCACCAGGGCAAGACGGTGACCTTCGTAGGCGAGGGCCGCAGTCGGTCCGGGGCGCGGCGGGGCGTCGTTGGGAAGGCAACTCCGGAGGGCCTTCAATCCGGCCGGCTGCTTGTGGATGTATTCGTCACCCGCTCGATCAAACTCGTCTTCCACACGACCTACCGGCTGGAGGCCGCACCCGAGTCCTGAGCGCGTTCGACTTCAGTTCTTGATCACGACGACATCTCCGGAGCGCAGCTCGGTGGTGGCCCAGCGCGACGAGGAGATCTCGTAGGTACGGCGATTCCGGACTAGAACCCCCCTGGCGACGCGCACGCCGGATGCCCCCAGCGCCTCGGCCATCGTCAGCTGGGTCTGCGGTCCCATCGCCAACTTCCACGCGAGGCCCGTGCGGGGCTGGAACACCACCACCGCGCCGCTCTGCGAGAGTTTCCAGGCGGCGTTGGTCCCCGCTCCCGCGAGGTCCGCACCCACGCGCACGGTCGTCACCACGACCTTGCCGGTGACCTTGACGGCCTCGACCGCGACATCGCCGGTGACTGCGACCGCGTCGACGACAAGGCAACCGCTGTTCAGCAGCGTAGCGGCAAGCAGCAACACCGAAGCGGCGAGGCGAAGGGCGGGGACGATCCGTTCAACCATCCGGGCACTCTTCGGGCGGCCGGGTGCCGGTGCAAGAACTGATCCGGAAGCGAACGGAGTTTGTATCCACGGGCGCCATGCAGAACCGCGGGCATGCGAACTTCCACGCCCCGGATTTCCTCAAAAACTTCTAGCCTGACCAAGGCCCCGACGTTATCGTCCCATCCAGCCCGCCGGGCGCACCCCTTGCCAACAGCCTGACCTCCCGATTCAAGCGCCCGGCGCGACCTGCGTGGAGGTCGGCAATCCAACCAGAGTCACCTCTCAAGCGACGACCATGAAGGAATACCCCTCCAAAGACCTTCGCAGCTTCGCTGTCGTAGGCCATGCCTCCTCAGGAAAAACCATGCTCTGCGAGGCCATGCTCGCGTGCTCCGGCCGCATCGGCCGCCTCGGCAGCGTCTCCGCCGGGACGACGGTCAGCGACTACCACCCCAGCGAAAAGGCCCACCAGATCTCGGTCCACGCCACGCTCCTCGCGACCGAGTGGATGGAACGGAAGTTCAACATTATCGACACGCCCGGATGCGCCGACTTCATCAGCGAGGGTCTCGGCGCGCTTCGCGTCGGCGATTTCGCGCTCGTAGTGATCCACGCAGCGCACGGGCTCGGATACGGCACGGACGCGGTGTGGGAATATGCCACGCAGTTTGGCCTGCCAAAGATGATCGTCATCAACGCGCTCGACAAAGCCAACGTCGACTTCGACAGCGTGGTCAATTCGGCCCGCGAACATTTTGGCAAGAAGGTCTTCCCCCTGACACTGCCAGTCAACCCGGGCCCCGGATTCGACCAGGTGCTGGACGTGATGCGCAGCGAGGTGGTGACGTACAAACCCGGCGCCATGGGCGCCTACGAAGAGAAGCCTGCCCAAGGCGCGCTGCTTTCAAAGGTGCAGGAGCTCCACCGCCAGCTGGTCGAGAGCGTGGCCGAGTCGGACGACAAGCTCCTGGAGCATTACTTCGAAGAGGGGTCGCTCACCGAGGACGAACTGCGTTCCTACCTTCACAAGGCCATCCAGGAGCAGGTTCTCATCCCGCTGTTCGCGGTCTCGGCCGAGACCAACGTCGGCGTGGCGCGCATGATGGACCTGATCGCCAAGTATGGCTCCTCCCCGCTCGACCGGGCGGAAGTGCCCGCCAAGGGCGCCAACGGCGAAGACGTGACCGTGCCGCTCGATAAGCCGGAGCCGGTCGTGTACGTGTTCAAGACCATGAACGAGGCGGGCGTCGGCGAACTCTCGATGTTCCGCGTGTACTCGGGCCGCATCAAAAGCGGCGACGAGCTGTTCAATCCTGCGCGGCAGGTGACGGAGCGAATCAGCCAGATCTTTCTCCTCAACGGCCAGGAGCGCACGCCCGTGCCATCGCTTGGAGCGGGGGACATAGGCGCGGTGGTGAAAATGCGCGACACCCACACGGGCAACACGCTGTGCAGCCCGCGCTTCCCGGTGCAGCTCTCGAAGGTGGTCTATCCGAGCCCGAACATCCACGGCGCGCTGCGACTGAAGTCGAAAGGCGACGAGGACAAACTGGCGGCGGGACTGGCGACGCTCCACGACGAAGACCCGACGTTTCTCTACCGCGTGGACGACGAGATCCACCAGACGATCGTCTCAGGCCAGGGGGAAATCCACCTCCAGATCATCGTCGAACGCCTGCAGCGGCGTTTCGGCGTGGCCGTCGAACTCGACGAACCGCGCATTCCCTACCGCGAGACCATCCGCGCGAAGGCCGACTCGAAGTACCGGCACAAGAAGCAGACGGGCGGAGCGGGGCAATTTGCGGAGGTCTGGATGCGCGTCGAACCCGCGCCGCGCGACACCGGCCTGCAGTTCGTGCAGTCGCTGGTCGGCACGAATGTCGACCGCGTCTTCGTGCCGTCCGTCGAGAAGGGCGTGCGCACGGCCTGCACCGAGGGAATCTACGCGGGCTACCGGGTGGTCGACGTGAAGGCCGAATTCTACGACGGGAAGATGCATCCGGTGGACTCCAAGGACATCGCCTTCCAGATCGCCGGCTACTTCGCCTTCAAGGAGGGCTTCATGAGCGCGCAACCCCGCCTGCTCGAGCCGATCCTCACGGTGACGATCACGGTTCCCGAGGAGTTCATGGGAGACATCATGGGCGACATCTCTTCGCGCCGCGGAAAGATCCTCGGCGTCGACAACGACGGCCGGTTCCAGGTGGTGAAGGCGCTGGTGCCACAGAAGGAGCTGTATCACTACAGCAGTATCGTGCGTTCCATTACAAGCGGCCGCGGCCGGCACTCGGAGGAGTTCTCGCACTACGAGGAAGTCCCTCCGGACCTCGAGAAGAAGCTCGTTGAGGAAGCCCGTGTGCGGCGCGAGGCAGCGCACAACAACCATCACTGACGCAACGGCGCCCCATTCCCATGAAACCCGTCCTGCTCTCCCTGCTCGGAGGACTTCTCCTCCTCGCCTGCATGCTATTCGCGCTGCTCCGGCTGGACACCGCGGACGACTGGATTGCGCTCTGGACGCCCTTTGTCATCGCGGGCGTGGCGCTGGCCGTGGCCGGTGCAATCGCAACCCGGCACCACAGCCGGCGTCCGGGCCCGCCCGGCGCGCCGCATCATCTTTGAGCCCGTTCCCCTGTTAACCCAACAAAAGAGGCGAGGTGCTCAGGCGCCTCGCCTCTTTTCGTTGTGTCGCCGGGCCGGCGTGCGAACCAGCTTCGGCCCAAATTCGGTTTTGAATGGAGCAGAAGGCAACGAAGGGAACGAAGTACAAACCGCTCACCACAGAGAGCGGTCTTTCCACCGTTTGGGTGAGTCAAATTGGGCTCGGTGATTTCCTATGACCGCTTGGCTCGGCCGTCTTTGTTATCTTCGTTTCCTTCTGGTTACTGCGTTTCCTGAGATCAGGAGCGGACGGATTCATCCGCGATCCGTAAGCGCGACTCCGGGATGCGCGGAGGGTCACCCCACCACGCGGTACTTCTGGGGCGGGATCTTGAAGCGATGCCCCGAGTCGAGATCGGTGAAGATATGCCAGTGAGGATCCAGAGTGCTGTGGACGGCCACCTCAAGTTTCTGTCCGATCTCGTAGTGGTATTCCTCAGACTCGATCACGTGATCCTCGTGCTGGATCGCCTCGCCGATCTCTCCGCTGTGTGGTTCGAGAATTTCGATCTTTTGCGTCATGAGCGTTGAGTTGACTTTGTGCGTCGCAGGAGCGGAGCGCCCGCCGCGGCGCGGAGTTTGGGGTTGAAAGCAATGACTCGCCTTTCGGCGTCCCCTTGAGTCTGGGTCGGGTCCCAACCGGGTCAACCCGAGACTGCCTCGGAGGGCTCATTCGACGTTCGGGCGAGCATGCTTTACATCGCGCAGGGCATCGTCATCACGAAGCCAGCCCCTGCCATGAGCCCCCGCCCCGACACCCGAGTTCTCCACGTCAGCGTGGTCGTCATGGGTGTGTCGGGATGCGGGAAGACGACCCTGGGGGAGGCACTGGCGTGGGAGCTCGGCGCCCCCTTCGTGGAGGGCGATGCGTTTCATCCTTCGGCGAACGTGGCGAAGATGGCGTCGGGTCGACCGCTCGAGGACTCGGATCGCGCGGGCTGGCTCGAAGCGCTGGCGCGGCGGCTTGCGATCGGGCGGGAGCGCGGCGAACCGGTCGTCCTGGCCTGCTCGGCGCTCAAACGCCGTTATCGGGACGTGCTGCGCTCGGGCGATCCAGCCCTGCGTCTGGTGTTTCTCCACGGGCAGCGCGAACTGATCGCGGCGCGACTGCATACGCGCGCGGGTCACTTCATGCCTCCGAGTCTTTTGGAGAGCCAGTTCCGGGACCTCGAGATTCCGTCGGCCGACGAGGACTGCCTGGCCTGCGATCCGGCGGAGCCGACCGGGGAACTCGTCCGGCGAGCCGTGCAGTGGCTCGGAGAGCGCGGATCGACCGTGAAGCGTTAACCCTTCCCCATGAATTCCGAACCTGTCTCCCTGCCCGGCCGCCGTTGGCTGATCGGCACGCTCCTTGGCGCGGGGGTGCTGGTAAACTACTTCGATCGCATCAACCTCTCGGTGGCGGCGCCCCAGCTCCAGGCGCATTTCGGACTCGGATCGGCGGAAATTGGCGTCCTGTTCAGCGCGTTCTTCTGGAGCTATGCGCTGCTGCAGATTCCCGCGGGCCTGATTCTAGACCGGCTGGGTGTGACGAAGGTGGGGCGCTGGGGAAGTTTTCTTTGGTTTGCGGCCTCCGCGTTCACCGCGTGTGCGGGGAGCTTTGGGGGTATCCTCGTGGCCCGCATGATGCTGGGCGCGGCGGAAGCTCCGGGCTTTCCGGCGAACGCGAAGGCGGTGGGCCACTGGTTTCCGAGGAGGGAGCGTTCGTTGGCGACGGCTCTGTTTGATGCTGCGGCCAAGGCATCGAGCGTGATTGGCGTGCCGTTGATCGCCCTGGTGGTGGTCAAGGCGGGCTGGCGCTGGGGATTTGCGGCGACCGCCGTGATGAGCCTGGCCTATTTCGTCGCCTTCACCCGGCTCTATCGCGATCCCAAAGCGGACCCGCGTCTGAGCAAGGCAGAGCTGGACTACATCCTCGCGGGAGGCGGCAACCCGGAAGGCGTGTCGGCGGCGCGTCCGCGTGCGATGTTGGGCCACCTGCTTCGTCAGCGAAAGGTGTGGGGGCTCAGCCTGGGCTTCGCAGCCTACGGCTACGCCTTCTATCTCTTCCTCACGTGGCTGCCGTCGTACCTCGTGCAGTCGGCGCACATGGACATCCTCAAATCGGCGACCTACGCCGCGATCCCGTGGATGTGCGCGACCGTTGCGGACCTCTTGGTCGGCGGATGGCTGATCGACCATCTGGTGGCGCGCGGTCATGACGAGACACGCGTGCGAAAGACCGTGTTGCTGACGGGCATGGCACTCGGGATGGCGGTCATCGGTGCGGTATTCACGACGAACTCGATGATTGCGATCGTGTGGATCTCGGTGGCGCTGTCCGGGCTCGCCGCCGCGGCGCCCGTCGGCTGGTCGTTGCCTGCGCTCATCGCGCCCAAAGGTGCCGCGGGCACGGTCGGAGGCATCATGAATTTCGCAAACAACGCCATGGGCGCGGTGGCTCCGATCGTGACGGGAGTCATCGTCGGCCTGACCGGCTCCTTCGCGCTCGCCTTTGCGGTGGCGGGCGTGGTCCTGCTCGGCGGCATGGCGGCGTTCATCTTTCTCCTCGGGCGGATCGAGCCGGTGCAGGAGCCGTGAGCCGGCGGCGGGCTTGGGATAAGGCCAAAAACCGCAATTGAACCACAGAGACACAGAGATATCCACCTTCGCCAAGGCTACGGCGGACAGGCAGAGGCTGAAATCCAAGCAAGGGGCGGAATCAGCGCACACCTCGCAGGTGAAAGAGATTCGATACAAAATTCCCGCCCACCTGCATTTCTCCGTGTTCTCCGTGTCTCTGTGGTTCAAATCCAACTGCGTAATTTAGGATAAGGCGGTCGGAGCCGGTCGCGCCAAACTCGCGAGCCTGGTGAACAGCGAAAAAAACGCCCGGGGCAGGGATGCCACCGGGCGGAGTGCAGAACTGGTGCGGAGTGCCGGATCAGTGCCCCTTCACGGCGACGCCCTTGATGCCGCGGAATCCGCTGAAGCGGCTCCAGCCGAAACCATAGATGGCGACGATGAGGAAGCAGCCGAGTGGAACGATGAAGCCGCGCGACATATCCCAGCGATCGCCAACCCACCCCATGAGCTTCGGGAGGAGCGCCCCGCCCATGATCGCCATGACGATGTACGACGAGGCCTTCTTGGCCTGCACGCCGAGGCCGAAAATGCCCAGGGCGAAGATCGTCGGGAACATGATCGACATGAAGAAGAAGCTCAGGAAGAGCGCGGCGACGGAGATCCAACCGATCTTCACGAAGATCAGACCCATGAGGATGACGTTGATGAGCGCGTACCAGCCGACGACGCGGTGAGCCTCGGCCTTGCGAAGGATTGCGGAGCCCGAGAAGCGACCGATCAGGAACAGGGCGAATCCGATGTAGCTGAGAAGCTTCGTGGCGCCGACCTCATTGACGTACCACAGCCCCCGGTGAAGCGTCGCCCCGCCCTCGCCGACCATCCAGCTGTGGGCAAACCCGGCGGAAATCGCGGGCACCTCGCTGACCATGTAGTTGATGAAGAAGCTGAAGATGCCCGCCTGCGCGGCGACGTACATGAACTGCGCGACCACGGCCATGACGAAGTGCGGACGGGACCAGATCGAATGGCCGTCGCTCGCCACGAGCGGTTCGTTGAGGTGATAGGCATCCTCGGTGTTCAGCTCGGGCATCGGCGCGAACACGAAAATGATGGCCAGCACCGCGACGATGATCGCGATCGCGACGTAGGGAATGTAGAGCGTCTGGTTGGAGTTGGGGCCGCCCGCGTAGAAGAAGAGGCCACCGAGGATCGGCCCGATCATCCAGCCCACGCCATTGCAGGACTGGGCCACGTTGATGCGGACCGCGGCGCCCTCCTTTGATCCGAGCACCGTCGTGTACGGGTTCGCGATTGTCTCGAGGAAGGTGAGGCCCATCGACACGACCATGACGCCGAGCAGGAAGGCCCAGAAGGCCTGGATGTGCGTGGCTGGCAGGAACCAGACGCCGCCGACGGCGATGATGAACAGGCCGGCGAGGATGCCGCGCTTGTAGCCAATGCGCCGGGCGAGCATGCCGGCGGGGAGCGACATGAGACAGTAGCCGAGGTAGTGCGCAAACTGGACCCAGGCCGATTGCGCCTTCGAAAGGTGCAGCAGGTCCTGGAAATGTTTGTCCATCACGTCGATCATCCCGTTGCACACGCCCCACAGGAGGAAGAGCGAGCTTATCAGGATGAACGTGAAGGTGCAGTCGACGCCGTCGGCAGTGCGGAACAATCGTTTCATGGGTTGGGATAGCGGTTTTTTGCGTGGATGGGGGAAGTGTTCGAAACCGAGCGGCGGGCGCTCAGCCTCTCCGAGAGGTCGCCGGGAGATGGATACGGGGCGGGGAGTTCCTCAACCAAAGCCGGCGGAACGTCGCGATCGACTCGACGGCGCCGAGGGCGACCAGCTGGTGGGCGAGGTTGCCGGCCGCGGTCCCCTCGCCGGCGATCGCGTGGACCGGCAGGCCGGCGTGGTCGGCGGTGGCCTGGCAGAGCAGGCGGTTACGGGCGCCGCCGCCGGTGATGAGGATTCGGTGAAATCGACGTCCTGAAAGCCGTTCAAACTGGCGGAGGGCGCCGGCGTGCGCGGCGCCAAGCGACGACACGATGAGCCGGGCCCAGCCAACCGCGTCGTTTGGAACCACAGCCTTGCGGGAACGCCTGAGAAGCCGGGCCAGCGCGTCGCGCATCGAAGTCGGATTTGCAAGCGAGGGATCGCGCACGCCGACGAGTGCCGCGGGTTCAGGCAGGCGTCCAACCTCGCCGAAAAAGGCGTCCCACGCGGCGTCCCCCGAGAGGATCCGACCCGATTCCTGGAGCACGCGCTCGAGCAGCCAGAGTCCGGCGAAGCTCATCTGCGGCGCGAAGCGTCCATCGCCGAGGCGCTCGTTCGTCACGCCTGCCGACAGCGCCTCGTCCGACAGAAACGGTTGGTCGCTCTCGCAGCCGACCAGCGACCAGGTGCCGGAACTCAGGAACAGATCCCCACCCTGCATCGAGGCCGGCATGGCTGCATAAGCACAGGCGGTGTCATGTCCGGGCACGCAGACCACGCTCACGCGTTCGAGGCCGGAAAGGCCACGGACCGGCCCGAGCACGCCACCCGCGCGTCGGACACGGGGGAACCACGAGCGCGGCACGCCGAATCTGCGCAGCGCGTAGTCGGAAAAGCGCAGCCCCTTCACCGAAAGGAGCTGCGAGGTGCTTGCGATCGACACCTCCGCGGCCATCACACCGCAGAGGAGGAAGTTCACATAATCCGGCAGGAAGAGGCAGCGCCTGGCCACCGAGCGCAGGCCCGGATGGCTGCGGAGCGATTCCTCCAGCTGCAGGCTGGAGTTGTAGAAGAGATTCGGGATGCCGGTCGCGCGGTAGAGCGCAGGGAGTCCGCGTCGCGCGAGCCGCAGGCGGCCCGGCTCGGTGCGGGTGTCGCGGTAGGCATGCACCGGATACACCAGGCGGCCCGTGCGGTCGACGAGGGCGTGGTCCACTCCCCAGAAATCGACGCCGACCGAAGCGAGGTTCGGGAATCGGCGCGCAGCCTCGGAAAGGCCCGCGCGAATCTGCTCCCAGATGCCGGCAAAATCCCAGTAGTCGCGGCCACCGATCGAGTGAAACCCATTGGGGAACCGATGCACCTCCTCCAGGTGGAGACCGGAATCGGACCAGCGGCCGACGATCACCCGTCCGCTGGTGGCGCCGCAGTCGACGGCCGCGCAGACGACGCTCCCGGGGTTTGTCCGGCGGTGGGGCTGTGGTTTCCGGGCGAGAGACATCGGGGGCTCAGGCGGACTCGAGGATCATGTTCGCGTACTGGGTTGTGTCGCCGGTGCGGATCAGCCCGACCGAACGCGGAACCCGAAGCTTGAACTGCACGTGGGGCTCGAAGTCACAGGGCACCGTTCCCAGGAGCGTGGCGATGCGCTCGCGCGCGCCCGCGGGGTTCACCTGCAGAAACTCCTCGGCCATGAAGGCACGGCCGACGGTCCAGTTGGCAAGGAGGGCGGCAACTACCTGGGCGACGGTCGGCACATCGTCGACCAGCGAGAGATCGACTGTCTCGAGGCCGGGCCACGACGGGAAGCCGCGATCCGCGATGACGAGGGTGTTGGTGTGTCGCACGCGGGCGACGAGGGAGAGGACGTGGGGGTTGAGTATGCCTGAGCGGATCATGGGAGGAGTCCGAGGGCGCGTTGGCGATAATGCTCGTCGGCGCGGCCCGCGATGCGGACCACTTCGGCGTGCGGGAGAAAGCGGGGTCCGCCGAGCCTGGCGGCGCCCAGAAAGACTTCGGCGGCCTTCACCGCCATGAGCGTCGAGGCGAGCACGGCCCTGGAGGTCGCTCCCAGGGCGATGAGCCCGTGATTTTCGAGAAGGATCAGACGCGGCACGCAGCCTAGCCGGCGGCGGTGGGCCTCGACGCGGGTTCGGATGGCGCGCGCCAGGGGCAGGCCGGGGTCCGCGTAGGGGACCAGGACCGACTCGGGGCCGCAGCACACGACCTCGTCCGGAAACAACCGACGGCCGGCGAACTGGCGGGCCTTGGAGGAGCACAGCACGGCATTGACCGCCACAGGATGGGTGTGACCCACGAACGAAACGCCGGGGAGCGTGAGCAGCCAGGCGTGAAACATCGACTCCACGGACGGCTTGGGACCGGAGACATCGGCGCGCGCGCCTAGCAGCGCCTCGCCGACGACAGAGTCCGCGGGCGCCCTGCCCTTCATGAGGGCGAGCAGGCCCGCCGACCGGCAGCGGGAGAGACCACGCGAGGTGAGCGTGGCGAGCGACTGGCCGCTGGCCTTCACCCAGAACTCGTCGTCCGAAATCCGGGCGGAGGCATTCCCTTCGCCCAGGATTGCGAGCGACCTGTCCTCGCGGCCGAGATCGCGGGAGAGCCTGACCAACTCTGACGCGAGCGCTTGGTCGGAACTCATGGGTCGAATCGGAGCGCGAGGCGGTGACGGCGGTGCGGGCTCAGAACGGGCGGCCGTCGGCGCGGGTGCCGCAGAGGCTGACCTCCAGGCCGAGTTCACGCGCCAGGGCCGCCTTCGTATAAAGGGCGAGGTCCGCCGAGGCGGCATCCTTTGCGTAGGCCACCTGGATGTGGTTCGCCTTGTGGCGGGCCATCATCTGGTCGCGGGAGACACCGTAGGTGACCGCATGCATGATGGGCCACTGCCGCGTGGTCTCGCGCCAGCGGCGCTCGGTCTCCTCGGCGGGAAGCTCGATGACCTTGGCGCGGCCGAGGTCCATCTTGAGGCGGCCGTCCTGGACGAAGATGCGGCTCCAGACGATCTCGCCGGGCTTGGCGATGCCGCACACGGTGCCGCCGCCAAGGCGGAAATACATGGGCGGCTGCCGGAGGGACTCCGTGCCGCGGTATCCACCGATGTGATGCGCAGCGGGCGCGCTGCCGGAGATCAGGAACACCCAGACGTACTCGTCGGTGGTGCCGCTGCGGTCGGGATCGCCCCAGCGCAGGTCGTGGAGCGTGGTCTCGACCGGCTGACCGAGCGCACCGTGCACGCGGTTGGTCAGGAGACCGTCGAGGCCGGAGCATTCGTCGACCTCGTTGAAGTGAGGCAGCGGGGCTCCCGGTCGGATGGCGCGGCCCGCGGCGTTGCGAACCGGCGGACGCTCGGAGTTGTTGAGAAGGCCCTCGGCAAGATCGGAGGCGGGCAGGAGATCCTTGAGTCCCTGCTGGTACTGGATGCCGATGGTGTCGCAGCCGAAAGTGTCCGCAATGCGGAGCGCAGCGATGTAGGTGCGGCACTGCCAGAGCAGCTGCTTTTCCGTGAGCTCGGTGGCTTCGTCGGTTCCCAGGTGGAAACGCATGCCCTTTTTCCTGAGCCATTCGAATGCGGCGCGGGCCTCCTCCTCGGAGACCTGGGTCGCCTCGTAGTAAAGCGCGGACTGGGAGAGGCGTTCCTTGTAGACGCCGGTCTTGAACAGGAGCTCGTCGGGGATGATGGCGTTGTACATGCCCATGCAGCCCTCGTCGAACACGCCCATGATCGCCTTCTTCGTACGCAGTTCGTCGGCGAGCCTGGAAGCAACCTTCGAGGCGGCTGAGGGAACCGAGCAGCGCGCGAGCGGACGGACGTGCGGGGTCCGATGCTTGACGACGCCGGTGGTCAGCCAGCGCTCGAGACCCTCCAGGAAAAAGCCGTCGGTGAAGTCCTCGCTCCAGAGCGTCGAGTAGGCCACGCCCGCCTTGGTCAGCGAACCGTTCAGGTTGAGCATGCCCACCAAGCCGGGCCAGGTGCCGGACCAATTGGCGACAGTGAGGATAGGCCCGCGATGGCTGATCAGCCCGTGGAGAATGTGGTGAGAGTATTGCCACACGCTCTCGGCGACGATGAGGGGGCTGTCTGGATTGATCTTGGAGAAGACCTCCATGCCCTCCTTCTGGGAACCGATGAAGCCGTGCTTGCGTTTCCGGTTGTAGGGATGGGCTCGGACGAGCCGGGCCCCGAATTTGGCGAGCGCCGCGGTGAGCGCCTTTTCCATCGCTGCCTGGGCCGCCCAGCACGTCTGGTTGGCCGATTCACGCAGGTCGCCGTTGGCGACGAGAAGGACATCTTGACGGATCATGGATATAACAGGCCTGAGTAGCCGGGGTGAGGTGGAGAATAAGGGCGTTCGAATCATCCCATAAAACGCTCCCGGACAGAATAGACATTGATGGAAAAGGGATGGACAAAAGATGCATTTATTCTGGCTCACACCGTGCGCCCCTTGGAGGGCACACGATCGCGGTGCGGCCGGGACGGCACCAGGGTGCGGGCAGGATCAGGTCTGCGACCAGTCGAAGACCACGCCGACGTAATTGTCCTTGTGGTCGCGCAGCCCCGCATAGGCCTCCGGGGCCTTTGAGGGCGGAAGGCGGTGCGTATAAAGCGGTTCAATACGGAGCCGGCCGGAGGCGAGGAGATCCATGATGACCTCCGAGTTCCGCTCGACGGAGTGCTTCACAAACTCCTCGCGGTACGTTGGGAAGCGCCACTCAAGCGCGCCCTTGAGGTCGACGAAGGGCGGCAGGTGGGTGCGGCGCAGGAAGGCCGTGAGGTCGGTCTGGTGAGGCGTGCGCGGGCTCCCGAGCAGGATGACCTCACCCTGGTGGGCGACGACGGCGGACGCCTCCTCGATGACCGACGAGACACCCGTCGCATCGATCAGCGTGCCGATGCCATTTCGACCGGCGAGGTCGCGGACCTGGTCCTTCCAGCCGGGCGCAGTCGAATCGACGACGTGCGCCACCCCGCAGGCCAGCGCCGTCTCGCGCCGCCGGGCGCTCACGTCGGCGGCGATCACCGTCGCTCCCTGGAGCGCCGCGAGCTGGGCGGCGAGGTTGCCGACCAGGCCAAGGCCCATCACAAGCACAACGTCTCCCAACTCGATGCGGGAGACGCGAAGGGAGGTCATGGCGATGCTGGCCATGCGCGTGAACGGCGCGAAGTCGGCGCGGAGCGTCGCAGGTACCCGGATACACATGCCACCCCAGCGGTTGGTGACGTCGATCTTGAAGAGCCCCGCGTGCGGACCGTAGGTGAACACGAGGTCGCCCTCCGCCACGCGCGCGACCGCCTCCCCACGGGCGACAACCTCGCCGACGGCGATATACCCCGGGGTGCCTGGCATCTGAAACCACGATTCGAGCCCGGCCAGGCAGGCGAGTTCCGTGCCGGCACTGACCAGCGAGAAGCGGTTGCGGACCACCACCTCGTTGGGCGACGAGACCACCGGATCCACGGTGGCCGTGTCGAGCTCCACGAGGCCGGCCCTGCGGAATATGATATGGGGGAATGGCATGGTTGAGGGGTTGCCGATCGGTGTATCGGACCCCACGGCAGGGCCGCAACACCGCGATGTATGCCGAGGCGAAGCACAGGCCCCTCGCAAACGAATGTCGCAGGTCAAGGATCTCCAGTCGCCGTCCTTTACTCGGCGCCTCCGGCCTGCTGACATCCGGCTTCCGGTCCTAGGACCGCACCACTCTCCCCAATGAAAACACTCCGCATAGGCATGGTCGGCATGGGATTCATCGCCGACTGGCACCACCGGGGCTTTAGCGCCCTGCCCAACGTCGAGTTCGCCGGTCTCTGTCAGGATTTCCACGGCAGCGCCGAGTCGATCGCCGCGAAACGTGACGCGCTCGCAGCCAAGGCCCGCGAGCTTGGAATCCGTGCGTATGCCTCGTTCGAAGAGATGGTCGGCGATCCGACACTCGACGCGCTGATCATCGGGAGTATCAATCCCTATCATTTTGACCAGATCCGCCGGGCGCTGGCCGCGGGCAAACACCTGCTGGTGGAGAAACCGGTCGTCACGGAAATCGCCCAGGTGGCGGAGATCGAGCGCCTGGCCCGCGCGGCGGGACGGGTCGTGTTTCCGGCGCACAACTTCGTCTATCGCGGTGCCGTGCGCCAGGCGAAGACCCTGCTGGCGGAGGGCCGCCTGGGACGCCTGGTGGCGTCGTCGTTCGTCGTCACCCATACGATCAGCCCCGCGCACGCGTCGGGCTGGCGCTCGCGGCGGGCGCTGGGCACCGGAGGCACGCTCATCGACAGCGGGCACCACCTCGTCTACCAAAGCCTTTACCTTCTCGGCATGCCCACCGCGCTGAGTGCCTTCACGGCAAAACAGGTGCTCACCTCGATGGACTGCGAGGACACCGCGCAGGTGAGCCTTCAGTATTCCGACGGCTCCGTCGCGACGATCCTCCAGTCCTGGGCCTCCGGCCACGGCGACGGCATCAACGGCATCCGAATCTTCGGCGACCAGGGCAACCTGGTGATCACGGACGCGCTCTACCTGAACGGTGAAAAGCTGAATCCAGATGTCGACTACGCGGCCTCGTTTCGCAACCAGGCCGGGGCTTTCGTCGAGGCGGTTCGCGGCGGCGCCGGGCCGATATCGACGCTGGCGGATGTCCGCGACACCCTGCGGATCACGTTTTCCGCGTACGAGAGCGCGGAACGGCGCATCGTGATCCCCTTCTGAGCCCGACCCCGTGGCCGCGCCCACCCATCCCGAAGCCCGCTCCGACGCGCCGCCGCGGCGCGCGCGGCGGCTGCTGTCGGCGGGGGTCAGCTCCGGCTCGTATTTTTTCATCGATCTGACCCCGCGGGCGACTCCCGGCGTGCGGATCGCATTCGGGGGCCGCGAGCACTGCGGCGGGGACTACCGCGTGCGCCGCCAATCGTATCCGTTCGCGTCGCTCGAATACGTGGCGGAGGGACGCGGCGAGGCGGCATTTGGCCGGGGCCCCGCACTGCCGCTCGGCCCCGGGACCCTGTTCGCCTACGGGCCTGGCGTCCCGCATCGCATCGAGGCAGCGCCCGGGCCGACGATGGTGAAGTACTTCCTATGCCTGAGCGGCCGCGGCGCCGTCGAACGGCTTCGGGCTTGCACGCCCGCCTTCGGTGGCACCCTCCAGGTCGAAAACCCTGCCGAGATCCGCGATCTCTTCGACCTGATCCTCCGCGAGGGCCATGACCACAGCTCCGATGCGCGGCAGGCCTGCAGGCTCCTCGTCGATTTTCTCCTCCTCAAGGTCGGGCAGGCCGGACGTGAGAACCGCAGCCGGATCAACCGCTCGCGCGAAACCTTTCTCCGATGCAAGGCGTGGATCGATGAGAAAGGCGCCTCCGCGACCGCGCTGACCGACCTGCTGGCGGCGCTGCGAATCGACCGCTCCACCCTCACCCGGCTGTTCCGCCGCTATCAGGGCACGAGCCCGTACCGATACCTCACACGCCGCAAGATGGACGGCGCCGCGCTCGATTTCATCCGTTCAGGCGATCTTGTGAAGGAAGTCGCAGCCCGCGCCGGGTATCCAGATCCCTATCACTTCTCGCGCGTGTTCAAGGGCGTGCATGGAGTCTCGCCTGCCCGGTTCCGGGCGTTGTACGCCGACGACCACCGGACGTGACCGCGCGCACGGTCAAATGACTGAATCCAGAGGCCGTTTTCCACCGCCTCGAATTGCGGATACGCTTCTCCCCTGCCACTCCTCGCGCAACCGAAACCACCGACCCGAAATCATGCCCTTATCCGCGTTCCGCCTTTCCTTCGGACTGCTGTCCGTCCTGGCCCTCGGCGCCATGCTGCAGGCGGCCACTCCTGTGAATCCCATCCGACTCGACACCATCGGCTACCTGCCCGAGTCCCGCAAGGAGGCCTCGGTCGACGGGACCTGCCGCAGCTTCCGTATCATCGATTCCAACACGGGATCGGAGGTCTATTCCGGAACCGCAACCCGGCGCGTGACCGACGCCGACACCCATGAGACGCTCACGATCGTGGATTTCTCGGCGCTGACACGTCCCGGGCAGTACCGCCTCGAGATTCCTGGAGTCGGCCGCTCAGCGCCATTCCTCATCGGCGACGACGTCTACCGGGCGCCGTACTACCTCGTCACGAGGGCCATGTACCTCTGGCGCTGCGGCACCGAGGTGAGCGAGACGTACGAGGGCGTCACCTTTCATCAGAGCGCCTGCCATCTGAACGACGCCTGGACGGACTACATCAACGGTCGGCACGAGCGGATTGATGCGACCGGCGGATGGCACGATGCCGGCGACTACAACAAGTACGTTGTGAACGCGGGCATCAGTGTCGGCAGCATGCTTCGGGCATGGGAAGACTTCGGACCACGCATCGCGGAGGTGCAGATGAACCTTCCCGAGTCGGGCGGCCCGATTCCCGACCTCCTTGCCGAGGTGAAATGGGAGACGGACTGGCTGCTCAAGATGCAGGCCCCTGACGGCTCGGTGTATCACAAGATTTCGGCGCTCCATTTCTGCCCGTTCATCATGCCGGCCCAGGAGACCGGCCCCCGCTATTTCGTGCCGTGGAGCAGCGAGGCCACGGCCGACTTCGTGGCCGTCATGGCGCAGATGTCGCGCGACATCCGGCCCTACGATGCCGTCTATGCCGACCGTTGCCTGGCCGCCGCGCGAAAGAGCTACACCTTCCTCCTGGCCCACCCCGCCGAACATCATTCGGAGCAATCCCAGTTTCACACCGGTGCCTACGACACGGGTGATGCGGACGAGCGCCTGTGGGCTGCGGCCGAACTCTGGGATACGACCGGCGACGCGGCGGTGCTGCGCGACCTCGAAACGCGGATACGGACGGCGAAAGCCGTCGTCGAGCCGCGCTGGGACTGGGGCGACGTGCAGAATCTGGGTTCCTTCACCTATGTCCTGTCGACGCGCCCCGGCCGGGATCCCTCGCTTGTGGCCGAAGTGCGCCGCCACATCGTGGCGGCGGCCGACCAGATCGTGGCAACCGCGCGAGCCGACGGCTACAACCGCCCGCTCGGTTCCATCTACTACTGGGGCGGCAACGGCTGCGTCGCAAGACAGACCATGAACCTGGAGATCGCGTATCGACTCACCGGTGACAAGGACTATCGCGCCACAATGCTGGACGCCCTGCATTACCTCTTTGGGCGCAACGTCAACGGACGCTCATATGTCACGGGCCTCGGGTTCGAGCCGCCGATGCACCCGCACGACCGGCGCTCGGCCTCGGATGGCATCGTTCCGCCGTGGCCCGGGTACCTCGTTGGCGGCCCCAATCCAGGTCCGGCCGACTGGCACGACGACGAACGCGACTACCGCACCAACGAGATCGCGATCAACTGGAACACGGCTCTGATCTACGCCCTCGCCGCCCAGTTGCCGCGCTGAACTTGCCGGTGACAGCCGAAGCCCGGCGCGACGCGAGCAGGTCGACCGCGCCTGGGTGCATCGACTCACCTCGTTCGACAGGGTACCGCGCCGGCACCGTCCGCCCCCGGTCTGCGCCCGCCCGCCCCGCCGCATGCACGCGCTCCTGCGCCCGCCCGCGCCGCGCGTGAACGGCGATCGTAAACTAACTGCGAAGATGCAACCCATTGAGGCACATGGGAGCTGCTCACATGCGGAAACGCGGCCAAGAAATGGGTTTACAACCAAATCCCCGGTCACTTACAAGGAACGGACAATGCCAGATGCGGTTCACACCAGTTCGCCTTCCAGCGATACCCAGAAGTTCGCCCAAAAGCCCTTCACTCCCGAAGACGAAGCCGCCCTGCGAGAGTCCCTCCGTCGCTGCGCACCGTCCGCTTTCGAGGCGGCCGTGCAATTCCGTCGCACCGGAAACCCGGAACATGTGCCCGCCGTGGTCATCGGCGTGATCGAACGATTCGTCGAGCCGGACCTTCGCCCAAAACTCAAGGATGCGGATGACGATCTGCGCCTGATCGAAGATCTCGGCATCGACTCACTCACGATGATGGAAATCGTGATCCTGGTTGAGGATGTGCTGCAGATGTCGATCAACAACGACGAGCTCCGAAACCTGCGCACCGTGGGCGACGTGAAGACTTTCATCGACTGCAAGATCCGCGGACTCCCGGTGCCCAAGCCGACGCGATTCATTCCGATCGAGGTGATTGCCGCGGTGATGCCGATGCAGCACCCCTTCCTGTTCATCAACGAAGCATCGGTGAGTTCGACGGCGGCCAACGGTCGCTACCGGATAACGGGGCAGGAATTTTTCCTCCAGGGGCATTTCAAGGACAACCCGGTGATGCCTGCCTCAATCATGCTCGAGGCCCTCGGCCAGCTCGCCGTGCTCTATCTCCTCGAAGGATTTCCGACCGAGCAGGGCAAGGTGATCAATCCGGCCACAATCTATTTCACCGGCTGCGAAGGCGTTCGCGCGCACCGTGTGTGCAAGCCGGGCGACCTGCTCTCGCTTTCCATCAAGCCCAAACGCAGCAAGATGCCGCTCGCCACATTTGAGGGCAGCATTCGCGTCGGTCAGGAGAAGGCCGTGATGGTCGAGGAGATCACCCTGACCTTTGCCACCATGGATGCGCCCCAGCCGGCGGCACCCGCAGCGGCTCCCACTGACGCCGCGCAAACCGAAGCCGCAGCGGCGCCGGCGGCAAGTTCCCAGGCCTGAGCCCGATACGCGGCGGCCGGAACCCCTCGGCCCCGCGCGGGTCTTCGCGGGGCGCACCAAAATCAGCCCAGCCTTGCCGTCCGGGGGCGCGACCCTTCAGGCTGTCTCATCACGCCATGCCCAGAGTCTTCATCACAGGCCTAGGGTTCATCACCAGCATCGGAAACGATGCGGCGGCCGTCTCCAACAGCCTCCGCTCGCTCCGTCACGGTGTGACCCTCTTCGAGCCCTTCCAAAAGGACGATGTCCCCGTCAAGGTCGCCGCTCCCGTGCGCGACTTTCGGCTGGATGAGACCGACCCGGAAGACTGGTCTTATCCTGCGCGTTACACGATACGCCGGGAGATCATCCGGAGCATGGCGCCCAACGGCGTGTACGCTTGGTGCGCAGCCCAGCAAGCGATCGAGGATGCCGGTCTGAGCGAGGCAGATGTGTCAAATGCCGACACCGGCCTGTATGCCGCCTCTGGTGGTTCCCCCCACATGCTCGGGCACCTGCTGCAGCGCATGAACACCATGGGGGTGATGCGCTGTTCGCCACTCGGCATCGTCGCATCGATCTCCGGCACGCTCAATTTCAACCTCGTCGCCCACCTGCGCATCAAGGGGGCCTCGTGCGGCTTTTCGTCCGCATGCGCCTCGTCGTCCCACGCAATGGGTTATGCCTTCGACGACATCGCGCTTGGACGACAGAAACGCATGTTCGTGGTCGGAGCGGAAGACTGCAATCGCGAGAGCATCCTGCCCTTCGCCGGAATGCGGGCACTTTCGCTGCAGAAGGATCCGAACCTCGCTTCGCGTCCCTTCGATGCCGCGCGGGACGGCTTTGTCGGCACGGGCGGAGCGACAGTGATCGTGCTCGAGAGCGAGGACGAAGTGGCGCGGCGCGGCGCGAAAGTCTATTGCGAGCTCGTGGGCTGGGGCCAGGCCTCGGACGGACACAACGTCGCAATCTCCCATCCGGAGGGCGAGGGCCTGGCGAGTGCGATAAACCGCGCCCTGAGCGCCACCAAGGTCGATCCGGCGGAAGTTGCCTACATCAACGCCCACGCGACCTCCACGCCGATCGGCGACCTCTCGGAGGCCAAGGCGATCCAGACGGTGTTCGGCCGTGCAGGCGCCTCGCCTGCGGTGAGCAGCACCAAGGCGCTCACCGGACACGGGCTCTCGCTTGCGGGCGCCATGGAAACCGGCTTTTGCGCGCTGGCGATCAAGGAGGGCTTCACTCCCGGCTCGGCGAACATCACGGCGATCGATCCCGCCTGTGAGGGTGTGAACATTCTCCGCGCGACGCTGCCCACGGGCCCCTCGGTGGCCCTCAACAACAGCAGCGGCTTTGGCGGGGCGAACGTGTGCCTCGTTCTCCGCAAGGCCTGAGGCCCGCGGAACCCGTCGCATGAGCCAGCCCACCCTCCCTGCGCAGGTCCGCACCGCTTTTGTGAGCGGAGCGAGCGGCGGCCTCGGGCAGGCCTTTGCCACCGTGCTGCTCGGACGCGGAGTCGCTGTTTGGGGAACTGCACGGGATGCCACCCGGCTGGGGTCGCTCTCCGGAAGGCCGGGCTTTCATCCGCTTTCGATGGACCTGGCGTCGCCCGACGCCGCCGCCGAAGCATTTACCAAGGCCGACGCCGAGGCGGGTGGGTTCGACGTGGTGATACAGAATGCGGGATATGGCCTGTTCGCCCGTTTCGCCGACCTGGACGAGGCGCTTTGGGAGGAACAGATCCGCTCGATGCTTCTCACGACCGCCCGGCTCAGCCGGTTGGCGCTGCGCGGATTCCGATCGCGTGGGCGAGGCTGCCTCGTGCACGTCTCGTCGCTCGCGGTGGAGTTTCCCCTGCCGTTTCAGAGCGGATACAACGTCGCGAAGGCGGGGCTGTCCGCGCTCAGCGAAAGCCTGATGGTGGAGACTCGCGGCAGCGGGATCGTGGTCATCGACTTTCGTCCCGGGGACTACAACACGGGCTTCAACCTCGCGATGCGGGGGCGCCTGGAGCCGGCAGGCGACGACGAGTTGACGCGCGCATGGCGACGGATCGACGACCTGCTCGCGGCGGCCCCCACGCCGGATCGCGCCGCCCGCGACCTCCTGCGGGCGATCGGCCGCGGCCGGAGCGGCGTCGTGCGCTCGGGATCGTTTTTCCAGGCGCGTCTGGCTCCAATGCTCGCCGCAATCGCGCCCGCCTCCTGGCTTCGCGCCAGCCAGGCCCGTTATTTCGACCTTCGCTGAACCTCGCATGTCCACCGTCCGAATCCTCGTCCTCACTTCCAGCACCGGCGGCGGCCACGATGCGCGCGCCCAGGCCTTTGCCGAGTGGTGCTTCGAGCTCTACCGGCACCAGGTGGACGTCCGCATCGAGCAGATGCTCGAGGATTCCTCGGCGATCAACCGCGTCGGCGTCGACTTCTACAACTGGATACAGAAGAAGGCGCCGTATCTGCATACTCCCTACTACACGCTCGTGGAGGCGCTGAGCTACCTCAACAGCAGCTCCGTCCAGTTCGGCGCGGCGTACTACCGGAAGATCGTCCAGGAATACCGGCCCCACCTGATCTTCAGCGTGCACGACTGCCTGAACCGCGGCTATTTCCAGGTCGCGAGGAAACTGCTCGGCGCCGACGCCGTCCGCTGCGCAACCTACTGCGGGGAGTTCTCAGGCGGCTGGGGTTACTCGCGCAACTGGATCGAGCCGACCGTCGATCTCTACGTGTCGCGGACCCGCACCGCGAACGACTACGCAGTCGCCAAGGGTGTGCCCACCGAGCGCTCGCGCATACGCGGACACTTCATGCGGCCGATTTCGTACGCGGAGGTCATTCCGGCAGCCGACATCGGCCGCTTCCGCCACGAGCGGCTCGGGCTGGCGCCCGACCGTTTCACGGTATTCCTCGCCACCGGTGGAAACGGAGCCAACAACCACCTCGACCTGCTCCCCGCGCTGGTGAAACACGCCGACCGCTGCCAGGCCATCGTCATCTGCGGGCGCAATCGCGAGGCCTACAACCATCTGGTCCACTGGCGTGCAAACCACCCCGAGTTCGCCTGCTACATCGAGGGCTACTCGGACATCGTTCACCTGCTCACCCAGGCGAGCGACGCGATCGTCACGCGCGGCGGCACCACGACCTGCGCGCAGGCGCTCCACTACCGCTGCCCGATCATCTTCAACGCCTTTGGCGGCATCATGCCGCAGGAACAGCTCACGTGGAAATTTTTCCGCAACGGCGCCGGATCGGAAAAGATCGAAACCGGCGGTGATTTCGAGGCGATCATCGACCGCTGGATGGCCGACCGCACAGCGTACCCGGCGGCCCGGGCGCGCTTCGAATCGTTGCGCTACGAGGAGGACCCCACGACCGTGATCGACGAATTGGTCGGCCTGGCGAATGAGGCGGCCAAGGTCCGATTGGAACGCTTTCCCTTTCCCCACCCTAACGGCTCGACTGAGCCGTCGATCTAAACGGGCGCCGCTCCGGGTGGTTTCGGGGACGGACGCCGCTCCGGGCGATTGTGCCGCAGCCAGGTCCTGAACGCCGAGGCGAGCGTGGAGGCATGCTGGCCCGGATACGTGAGCAGGTAGAAATGGCGCCGGATCGCCCGGCGCATCGGGAGCGCCACCAGGGAGCCCGAGGCAAGCTTGTCCTCGACTGCGTGAGACGAGAGGACGGCGAGGCCCATGCCGTTTTCGACGCCGCGCATGAGCGCCTCCACGCTCGCCCACTCGGTCGTGCCCGCCACGCCGGGGATTTTCGCCAGCAGCGCGCGAGTCACACCCAGAGTTCCCGAACCCGGTTCGCGGATCAGCCAGTGTTGTCCCGCGAGGTCCCTCGGACTCAGAAGCCCACGCTTGGAGAGAGGATGACCGGCCGGCGCCACGACGACCATGAGGTCGTCGGCCCAATGTTCGGCGTCGAGATCCGCGGGAATCTCCTCGGATTCCACGAGCCCGAGGTCAACCGTGCCCTCGCGAAGTCCGGCAGCCACCTCGCCCGAATTGGTGATGCGCATGAGGATGCTGACCGCGGGCATCTGGGTGCGGAAGCGGGCGAGCAGCGCGGGCATGCAGTAGTTGCCGATCGTCATGCTGCAGCCCAGTCGGAGCTGCCCTGAGAGTGAATCAGGACCTCCCCGCGCGGAGTCGAGCCACTCGCGCGCGCCGGTCACGAGCCCCTCGGCCCCGACCAGAAGCCGCCGCCCGCGGTCGTTGAGGCGGAGTCCCCGGCCCGCACGAATGAACAGCGGCCCTCCCGAGAGCGTCTCCAGATTTCGCAGCGCCACGCTCGCGGCCGGGGCCGACAGGTTCACGCGCGCCGCGGCCTCGGCGAGGCTCCCGGAGCGCGCCACCGCGACGAAGACCTCGAGCTGACGGAGCGTGAGCGACATGGATTTGATTAAATTGGATCTAACAATTGATTCAATAAGTTAAATCCCATGGAACAGCGATCAATGGTAGGCTGGTGGCCGATGAGTACTGTAGAACACACCGAGCCGGTCACCTGGAAGCCGGCGATTCCCTGGCTGACGGCGGCGGCGGTCTTTGCCGCCTTCGGCGCGGCTCCGGCGATCGCCCTAGCGGCGGGTGGCGCCGCCGCCCTGATCCTTGGAAACAAGGCTCGCGCGAAGACCGGCCTGTCCGCCCGTTGGCTGCTCCAGGGTTCGGTGGTCCTGTTGGGATTCGGCGTGCGTCCCGGCCTGCTCTGGAAGGTCGGAGCGGGCTCGGCCGTGCTGACGTTGTTCACGGTCTCGGCGGTCATGGGCCTCGGCTGGCTGCTGGGGCGTTTTTATCGCGTCGACCGCAAGGTCTCGCTGCTCGTCTCGGCGGGCACCGCGATCTGCGGCGGCAGCGCGATCGCCGCGCTCGCCCCCGCGATCGAGGCGGGACTGGGCGAGACCGGCGTGGCGATGGCCGTCGTCTTCCTGCTCAACGGCGTCGCCCTCTTCGTGTTCCCGCCCATCGGCCATGCCCTCGGCCTGAGCGCACATTCGTTCGGCGTGTGGTCGGCGCTCGCGATCCACGACACCAGCAGCGTCGTGGGTGCGGCCGCGGCCTTTGGACATGGCGCGCTTCCCATCGCCACGACGATGAAACTCGTGCGCGCCCTGTGGATCATTCCGCTCAGCCTGATCGCGGGGCGCATGGGCACGGGCAAGAAGAAGGCCAAATTCCCGATGTTCCTGCTCTTCTTCATCGGCGCCTCGATCCTGTCGGGCGTGCTGCCCTCGTTCGCCAGCGCCTGGGGTGTGCTCTCGCTCACCGGCCAGCGCCTGCTGAGCGGCACTCTGTTCCTCATCGGCGCCGGACTGGGACGCGAGGACTTCAAACTCCTGCGCGGAACGGTGTTTCGCCAGGCGGTGACCCTGTGGCTCATCGTGGCGAGCGTCACGCTCGTGGGCATCCATTTCTTCGGCTGAGCCCCGTGTCGGCGGCAAGCCCGGCCGCCCTGCGCCGGCGTCGACCCCTCAGCGGGTGGGCGCCGGTTTTTCGTTCATCAGTTCGGCCACGAGCGGAGCCAGTTGGTCCGCCCAACGCCGATACCCCTCCTCGGAGAGGTGAAGCGAATCCGGCGACACCTCCGCAGTCAGCGTGCCGTCCGGCTCGAGGAAGCAGGCTCTGATGTCGTGAAAAAAGACCCTCCGTCCGTCGTGAAGGGGCGCGAGCAGGCGGTTTGTATCCGCAATGGCACGTCGGAACGGAGTTCCGGGTGCGGCGTCCGCTGGGAAGATGCCGAACACGACGAGCTTCGCCTCGGGGAAGCCGGCGCGCAGTCGCTCCACAACGGCGCGCACGCCGCGGGCCGTCTCTGCCGGGGTGTGCTGCTCACGCCCGAGATTGTTCACGCCGATGAGCAGGACGACGACCTTGGGCCTCAGCGCGCCGACACAGCCGTTGTCCAATCGCCAGAGCAGGTTCTGGGTCGCGTCGCCTCCGATGCCGAAATTCGCGCTCCGATACGCTCCGAAGACGCGGCTCCAGACCTGGGTGCCCAACCAGCCCTCGGTGATCGAGTCGCCGACCAGGAGCAGATCCACGCCACCTCGCTCGGCGCGTTCCACGTGCGAATCGTACCGCTCCCGCCAGGACGACACGGACATCCACGGATATTCGATCGTCCGCGGGACGGGCAGCGTCGGATCACTCTTCGGGTTTTCGGCGGTCGGTACGGTCGACATGGCTTGAACGACCAAACCTCGCCTGCCCGCCGTGGCAAGACCGTGCTGGAGCCGAATTCAACCGCGCCTTCTCACTCGCCAACGAAGCGATAGCCGATGCCGGACTCGGTTCGCACGTAGCTCCGGCCGTCCGCAGGCTCAATCTTTCGCCGCAAATTGGCCATGTGAACGCGAAGGTAATGCGTGTCCTGTTGATGGCGCGGTCCCCAGACTTCCCTCAGGAGCTGCCCGTGTGTCATCACGCGCCCACGATTCTGCAGCAGGAGCCGGAGCAAAGCGTACTCCTTCACCGTCAGGTGCACATCCTCGCCCCCCTTGGTCACCGACCGGCTGACAAAATCCACCTCGACGTCTCCAAAAGACACCTTCTGTTCCGGTTCGTCCGGAGCCACCCTGCGAAGCACTGCGCGCAGCCTGGCGAGCAATTCCCCGCCGCCGAAAGGCTTGACCAGGAAGTCGTCCGCTCCGGCGTCGAGCGCGGCGATCTTGTCGACCTCATCACGGCGCACGGACAGCACGAGCACAGGTACCCGCGTCCATTCGCGGAGTCGCCGGAGGACTTCGACGCCGTCAAGGTCCGGTAATCCGAGATCGAGCACTATCGCTTCGGGCCGGCGCGCTGCAATCTCCGCAAGGCCGAGGGCGCCATTCTCGCATTCACGCACGCGATATCCCGCCGGCTCGAGGGTAAGCCGCAGGAGGCGACGAAGCTGGACTTCGTCGTCGATCACCACGATTTCGATCGGCGCACCGGGCGTTGGCATCACGGCTCAAGATTACCGGGTTCCTCGCATGGAAGGTAAACCGCAAAAACGGCGCCCCCACCTGGATTGTCGTCCACCACCACCTCACCGCCGTGGGCGAGAACAAACCCGTGCACGATCGAGAGTCCCAGGCCGAGTCCACCCACCCGAGCCGATTCGCCGCGTTGAAACTTCCTGAACAAGCGATCCTTCAGGGACGCCGGCGCTCCCGGGCCTCGATCCGCCACTGTGAAACACACCTGTCCTCGCTTCCGGTCCCATGCCGCCGTCAACGACACCGGCGTACCCGGCGGCGTGTGAAGTGACGCATTGAGCAGGAGGTTCGTCAGCACCTGTTCCATGAGCACGAAATCGGCCCGGAAGAGTGGAATGCCCGGTTGCAGCGAAACCGCAAAGGGATGCCCCTCGAGCGCCTCGTGGACCGAGTCCGCGGCCGCGGTAACCAGTTCGCCGGCTTCGCACCAGTCAATCCGGGGCCGCAGCGCCCCACTTTCGAGACGGGTCTGATCGAGCAGGTTGTTCACGAGCCGTGTGAGCCGACGGGTCGCCGTGTCGACTTCGTCGAGCAGCTCACGACGCGTCGTTTCATCCGCCGAACCCATCCTTTCGACGGCCGCGGCAAGGACGGCGAGCGGAGTCTTCAATTCATGCGACACGCCATCGAGGAGCGTCCGGTGCAGGCGTTCCGACTCCGCCACCAACTTCCCGCGTTCGCCCGCGGCCCTCAGCCTGTCCCGTTCGACAAACATGGCGAGCTGCGCCGCGATCCCCTCGGCCAGGTCTCGCTGTGCGAGCGAGAGTTCTCCGTCTTCCGCCACCCTCAAACAGAGGACCCCCAGGGCGGATTTCCCGCGCACCAAAGGCGTGGCGAACAGGGTGGAACTGGCGAATGTGTCTGTGAATCTGCCAGCCGGCCTCCGATTTCTAACCGCCCAGTCCGCGACCGATCTGTCCAATTCCACGAATTCATCTCCAGTCGAAGGATGCAGGACGAGAGCGCCCGTCGTCTCGTCGACCAGAAAAAGCGCCGCGCTGGCGTCGAACAGCTCGCGACACAGGTTGAGGGCCTGGCCGACCGCCTCGTTGGGACCAGGCGCATCCGAGAGCGCGAGCGTCAGTCGGTACATCGCAGTGGCCCGGAGTTCACGACTGCGTTCATTCTGCTCGTTGTTGCGAATCCTCGCGGTAAGTTCACCGGTGACGAGGGTGACGACAAAATACGCCGAGAACATGGCAAGGTCCTCGGTTTGCCCGATATGCAGCGATAGCACGGGCGGAATGAACAGGAAGTCCCAGACCAGGGCGCTGAGCACACCCGCCATCAGGACGGGGCCGCGCCCCACCCTCAGGCTGAGCAGGACGATGCCCATAAGATAGACCAGGCCGACTGCATTCAGTCCGACGTGCGCGACGATCAGCACGCCCAGGAGCGATATGCCAGCGAGGACCAGCAGAGCCAGAAAGTATTCGTGAAATGGAGACAACGCCCGTCTGTGCGGCCGCTCGCCCGCGGCCTCGCCATCTCGGATCCGGCCGCGAGGCGCCACATGGACGTCGAACTCCTTACCCATGCGCAACAGCCGATCCGCGGTGCTCCCCCCGTTGAGCCAGTCGAGCCACCTTGGGTTGCGCGATCGTCCGGCGAGAATCTGCGTGGCGGAATGCTGACGGGCCGTCCTTACAAGGGCATTGGCAACGTCCTCATCCTGGGTGACGACGATTTCCGCACCAAGTGCACGGGCGAGAGCGAGATTCTCGTCGAGCCGCTGGCGCGCTCTCGGGGAGAGCAGCCGGGGCGACTCGACGCTCACCGCGAGCCAGGGGATGCCCTGCGCTGCCGCGAGCCTGCGTGCCCGGCGCACCAAATCCGCCGATGACGGGCTCGGGCCGACGGCGACGAGCAAGCGGTCGGTCGACCGCCAGGCTCGGGAATCCAAGGGAGCGTTCGATTGTTCCCGAAGCCTCCGATCCATTCGCTCGGCGACAAACCTCAGGGCGAGTTCGCGCAAGGCGGTCAACTGGCGTTCATCCAAGTGCGCCTCCGGAAGTCCGTCCGCAGAGGCCCCCATCACCGCCCTGGCCTCGCTGCGTCGTTCGATGAAGAGCGAGGCGGGCACGTCGACCAGCACGATCTCGTCGGCGTCGTCGACCAGGGAGTCCGGCACGGTTGATGAGGATGTCAGGCCGGAGATCCGCGCAGCTGCCTCGGCCCGGCTCTCGATCTCACCCACGTCGACCGTCACATGGACGTCGATACCCGCGGCCAGCAACTCAAGCACGTCGTGGTACCGCCCCGCATGGCGGGAGGTTGGGGGATTCTCCCGCGCAACATCGTCGATGAGCACGAGGCTGGGCCGTCGCGCAAGGAGGCCGGGCAGATCGATCACCTCGCGCGCAGGCACGGCGTCGGACGCCCCGGCGAGTATCCGGGCAAGTGATTCCGTCCCAGGGCGCCCGTGCGTGGAGAGCACCCCGATCTCGACCGTGCCGCCGTTTTCACGTTCGGCCATGCCCGAGCGAAGCATGGCGAAGGTCTTCCCGGAACCGGGGCACATGCCCACGAACGCCACTAACCGGCCATGCGGCGTCGCGGTCTTGTCTGCTCCGTCAACTGGAAGCGTGTGGAAAACGGGGTGCGGTGGCTCCGGGTTCAAGCGGAAACAGGCTCTCGCAGGGTCGCGGGGAAAGGTCAAACCGGGGCCGCTGCCGCCCAAAGGCCCACGCTGGCCATCGCCTTCAATGCGACCCGTGGCGGCTAAAATACCAGAACATCGCGCCGAACAGCGCGAGTTGGAGAAAAACGAAGGCGAGGATGAGCGGCAGCATCCTGAAGCGTCCCTTCCACGGCCTCGGCGCCTGCAGCCGCTCAAACCGGTTGGTGAGCGGCACGCGCTCGTAATCGTCCAGCTCCGCCTTCATCGCCGCCGCGCTCTCAAATCGCTCGTCCGGATTGCGCGACAGCGCATGAAGGACGATCTCCTCCACCACGGGCGTCAGCTTGGGATTGAGTCCGCGCAGGGCAACCGGATCGCCCGTGGTCCGCATGTTCATCGTGACGTACGGACTCTCGCCCTCGAACGGAACCTGGCCGGTGAGCATCTCGTACAGGATCGCCCCGAGGCTGTAGATGTCCGTCCTCAGGTCTCCGCGTCGGCCATTCACCTGCTCGGGAGCCATGTAGTCGGGCGTGCCCATCGCCGGAGAAAAACCCACGAACGTGAGCCGGCGCAGCTGCGAAGCCTTGGCGATGCCGAAATCGAGGATGCGAATGGAACCGTCGTCGCAGATCATGATGTTCTGCGGCTTGAGGTCGCGGTGGACGATGCCGCGCTGGTGCATGTGGTCGAGCGCGTCGCAGATGCGGCTGGCGACCGTCACCGCGTCCCTTTCCGCCATGGGCCGCTGCTCCTCCATGACCTTGTCCAGCGTCCGCCCCTGCAGGTATTCCATCGCCAGGTAGGGCCGGCTCTTGGGCTGGTCCACCGGCACCATCTTGAGGATGAACGGATGATCCATCTGGCGACCGATCTCCTCCTCGCGCTGGAAGCGGTTGAAGGTGTTGATGTCGCTTTCAAACTGGATCAGCGGCACCTTCACGGCGACCGTGTGGCCCGTCTTCAGGTCGCGCGCCTTGAAGATGGACGCCATGCCGCTGCGGCTGATCAGCTCCGTGATTTCGAAGCGATCGTCGAGGATCTGGCCGGGTTCGAGTTCTGTGGAATTCACGCCGATGGGTCTTGGAGGCCTGTAGACGGGTGTGCCGTGGAAATAGGCGATCACGTCGAGTTCCTCGATCTTTACGATCTGAATCGACAGGTTGTCGTCAACGCGTCTCCGCTCCGCGAGGGCGACGAGGCGCCGGCAGGCCTCCTCGGGCTCGAAATGGCTCGCGATGTCGCGGATCTCGTCGTCGACCACGAAGGCGTAGAGGCCGTCCGAACACTGGACGACGACGTCGCCCCGTTCGAGTTCGACGCGCGAGCTTTCGAAGCGGGCAACGGGATCGTGCCCGACGCTTCGCGTGAGCATCGAGCGGCGCGGATCGGTCATCGCGCTGTGCTCGTGCATGAGCCGGAACTTCACGGGAAGCCCGACATAGCAATGATCGACCGTCAGCCGCTTGATGGTGCCCTTTCGGACCAGGTAGACGCGGGAGTCCCCGACGTGCGCGACGTGGACCGCGTTTTCCCGGAGCAGGCAGACGTTGAGCGTTGTCGCCATGCGGCCCTCGTCGGGCGTGCGCAGGGCGGTGTCGTAGACCGCGCGGCTCGCCGCGTCGAACATGGCGCGCTGGAGGGACGAGATCGACGCAGGCGCCTTCGCGTTCTCGAGCACGGTCATCGCGGCGGTCACCGCCAGCCGGCTGGCAAGCTCTCCCCGGCTCTCCCCGCCGACGCCGTCGCCCAGGATGGCGGCCGCACCGATCTCCCGCGCGCTTTCCACGTCCGGCGGCTGCCAGAATCCGATGTAGTCCTCGTTGACCTCGCGGACCGGGCCGGTGGTCGAAAGCTGCGCGTGCTTGTATCTCATGAAAGGAAACAGGGCGGCCCCAATCCGAAAGGGGCCGCCCCAGGTAACGCTATGACTTCTCCGGGTCCATTCGGAGAATGGAGGTTTAGGAGCCGAGGTTCGGGGCCGTCGTGAGAAGCGCCGGCTTCCCGGAGGCCTTGCTGCGGCGGATGAAGTAGATCGCACCCCAGATGCCCCAGACTGCTGCGATGCCCAGCGCGATGTAGGGCTCCTTCCAACTCATTCCGGACACCGAGAAGGGCCCGATGAGATAGAAGAGCATGCAGGCGAGGTTGGCCAGCAACCCGAAGACCGGGATGACCACATGCTTGAAGGTGTTGAAGCTGTGGTGTTCGACGAAGGCCACGATCGCGATGAAGTTCGTGAGCATGTAGAGCAGGAAGGTGCCGAAGTTGCTCGCGAGCGTCACCACGAGCATGCTCTGCGGGATGAGCGCGGCCGTGTCGTGGCGAATCAGGCCGAACGAGTACCAGATGTTGTGGGGCAGGCTCGCAATCGCCGAATCAGCCAGGGCCGCGCCATTGCAGAAGTAAAAGGCGACCGAGATGATGCCGATGACTGCCGAGATGATGCCGAGCGTCCAGATGGAGCGCGCCGGCGTGAGGTTCTTCTCGTGAAGCATGCCGAAGTGAGCCCCCATCTCCTCGTCGCGGCCCATCGCGTAGGTCACGCGGGCGCCGGTGCTGATGCACGACAGCGTAGTGCCAATGAGCGCGAGGAAGACCGTGAAGGCCTGCACGAGCATGTAGGCCTTGCCGGCCGCAGCGCTGCCGAAAAGCCAGGTGCCCGTGATCTGCATCATGTCGCCGATCGGTGCAGCGGATCCCGCCGCCGTCGTCATCGTGTAGCCGCTGTTCAGGAAGTAGTTCGCGCAGAAGTATTCGATCAGGTAGCAGAACGCCCCCTGGATCACCAGCGAGAGGATGATCGCGATCGGGATGTCCCGCTTTGCGTTCTTCGCCTCCTCACCCATCGCGGACACGGACTCGAATCCGACGAGGATCAGGATCGCGATGCAGGCCTGGATCAGCGCGTAGTTCAGACCGTGGGGCGAGACCACCGACTTCGCCGTCGAGTGGAACTCGAAAGTGTCCGTCGGATTCTTCGGATCGGAGCCCTTGTCGACCGCCGCGGACGGCGAGTAGTCGAGCTTGAAGTCCCCCGTATAGACGTAGTGCCCGGCCGCGTTCTTCACCGGATTGCCGTCCTTGTCGACCGCGATGACCTTGTTGGTCGGCACCCCGTCGGGGTTGAGGGTATAGCCCACCGAGCCCTGCGGATGATTGATACGGTACGCCAGCGCGATTGCCGCGAAGATCAGAAGCGCCGTGATCTGAATGACATTGATCGCAACGTTGACGGCCGTCGCGCCCGCGACACCGCGGTACGCGATGTACGAGACCCCGAGTGCGAAGACGACGCAGAAGCCGTACATGAAAAGCGGGCTGGGGACCGCGGAACTGAACACGGACGGGAAGAGCACGCCCATCACGTAGCCGCAGAGGATCGAGGTCACGCCCACCATCACTCCGGGATAGATCCAGTAGTACAGATGGCTGGCCCAGCCGATGACGAATTTTGCCACCCGGGCCCATTTGAAGGCCTTCTGTTTCCGCAGGAAGGCCTGCTCGGCGAAGACGTACGACGAGCCTGCCCCGGGATAGAGCTTCGAAAGCTCGGCGTAGGAAACAGCGGTCGCCAGACACAGCGCCAATGCGATGAGAATTCCGAACCACATGGCCGATCCGGCCATGGGCGCACCGTACAGGCACTGCTGCCCGAAGGTCAGCCAGAGGAAGGCGCCGGGAGCGATCAGCGCCATCGCGTTCATTGTCAGCCCCGTCAAGCCGAGCGTCGGCTTCATCGTGGCGGTGGATTTTTCGGCCATAGAGGTTCGTGGATTGAGGATTGGTGTTCTCGGATACCGCGAACCTCCTTTCGCATTTCACGTACCACTACCGATTAAGAAAACATCAAGTCCTGCACCATTGCCGTAAAGATTTCATCAAGCCGACGGTGCCCAAAAAGCGGTAATGACCTCCTCACTACACCCATCGGGGGCGCGTAACGGTGTCCTTCCAGCCGGCACAAACTCCAACCACCTGCAATTGGCCAGCATCATTTCCGTATGGCCGGCCTGCTGACTCCTGCGGTTGAATGTCGGTTTCGATGGATACCGCTTCCAAAGTTCCCGGGGTGAGTGCGCGGCGCACGGCCGTGCAGCTGGCAGCACTGTCCGCGCTCGGACCTTTCTGCATCGACGCCTACCTGCCCTCGATGCCGGACATTTCACGCGTGATGAACCAGTCGCTCGACGACGTCCAGGGAACCCTGACGGCGTACATGATTCCGTTCGCGGTGATGACGCTCTGGCACGGGGCGCTGTCCGACACCTTCGGCCGGCGGCGGATGGTGGTGCTGGGACTTGCGGCATTCGCGGCGGCCTCCGCGGGCTGCGCGCTGGCCACCTCGCTGCCGTGGCTGATGTTCTTCCGGGTGTTCCAAGGCGCGACAGCCGGCGTGGGGATGGTCGTCGGACGCGCGATCGTGCGCGACCTGTACGACGGTCCCGAGGCGCAAAAGCTGATGGCGATGGTGGCGATCGTGTTTGCGATCGCACCGGCCATCGCGCCCATCGTGGGCGGCTGGCTCCAGGCCTGGTTTGGCTGGCGCGCGATCTTCGTGTTCATGGCGGTTTACGCGTCTGTGCTGCTGGCCACCATCGCGGCGACACTGCCGGAGACGCTTCCCCGGTCGGCGCGGCAGAGCTTTCGTCCCGGCTTCCTGGCGAAGTCGTACTTCACCGCCCTGCGACACCCCGTGTTCATGACGGCGTGTATCGCCATCGCCTTCGCCTTCGCTGGACTGTTTCTCTACGTGCTGTCGGCCCCGGAATTCCTGATGCACCACCTGCACGTGAGTGCGACGGGCTTCCTCTGGCTGTTCGGCCCGCTGACCGCGGGAATCGTCGTGGGCAACGTGCTGTGCGCTCGCCTCGCGGGGCGGCTGTCGCTGGTGCGCACCGCGGCGATCGGCTGCGCCGTCATGCTCGTGTGCGCATTGTCAAACGTCGGCATGAACCTCCTGATGCCGCCGCGCCTGCCCTGGGCGGTGATTCCACTCTTTGGATACATGGTCGGCATGTCGCTCGTGCTTCCGACGATGACAATCCGGGCCATCGACTGCTTTCCGCAGCAGCGCGGACTCGCGGCCTCGTGCCAGAGTTTCGTCCAGAGCGCCGGCAGTTCGGTGCTCTCGGCGGCCGCCCCCCTGCTGTGGATCTCGAGCCTGAGCCTGTCCGCGAGCCAGTTCGCGTTCGGGCTGGTCAGCGCGGGCATGCTCGCCCTGGTGCCCCTGTTCGCCCGACGCGGGCCCGCGTGAGCAGGACGGGGCCGGATCGGCATTGACCACCGCGGCGGTCGCGGGTGCGATGGCCCATCCCCCACAAAATCACTCCTTCCATGACCCGCCTCCGTATTGCCCTGACCACCACAACCCTCCTTTCCCTGGCCGTCCTCTCCGCGTCGGCCAAGCCCACCCAGGCCCAGATGGATCTCTGGCAGCGGCAGGCCGAGGAGCGCCTTCACAACGACTGGGCCTGGATCGGACGTTACGCCACGGAGAACGCCAAGCTCAAGGCCCCCGCACCCGGCGAAAACCGGGTCGTGTTCATGGGCGACTCCATCACCGATTTCTGGATACAGAGAAGTCCCGCGTTCTTCGCCGACCACCCCTACCTGGACCGAGGGATCAGCGGACAGACCACGCCGCAGATGCTCGTTCGCTTTCGTGCGGACGTGATCGACCTGCACCCGAAGGTCGTGGTCATCCTCGCCGGCACCAACGACGTCGCCGGCAACACGGGCCCGGAAACCCCGGCTCAAATCGAGGGCTACCTCGCCTCCATGGTCGACCTCGCCCGGCAGCATCACATTCGCGTGGTGCTCTCCTCCATTCTCCCGGCGGCCGACTACCCGTGGCGCCGCGGCCTGGATCCCGCTCCGAAGATCGAGGCGCTCAACACCTGGATTCGCGCCTACGCCGCGAGCCACGACTGCGTGTACCTCGACTACTGGACAGCGATGCAGGACGGCCATGGCGGCATGCGCGCCGGAATCTCGATTGACGGCGTACACCCGAATGCCGCCGGTTATGCGATCATGGAACCGCTCGCTGTGAAGGCGATCAGCGAAGCCCTCGCGCGCGAATGAGCCCCCGGCGCGCAGGCCTCCGTCCGCCCCGGTGATCTGCGCTCGCCCTCCGCGATGGGAGACCTAAACTTCGGAACACTATGCCTTCGTCATCCGACGCGGAGTTTGAACACGCGGTTCTCGACATGATCGAGCACAGCTCGACCGGATCGGTGCCGCGCACCCCGTCGTATGACGAGATCCTGGGCCACCTGCGCGCAACGCACCAGGTTTACGCGAGCGCCGATCACAGGGACGGGCACGTCACGGCCCGTTCGCTCGCGCACCTGCCGGTCTTTCATGCGGCCAACCTCGACTCGTTTGCGGAGGGCGCGATTGCGGCAGAGGCGCTTGAACCCAACACGGCGATCTTCGATCGCTATGTGCAATCCCTCCCCGCCGATGCCCGTGCGCGCGCCGAATCCTGCCGGGAATCGGTTGCCGGCCGGCTGATCCACCACCGCCCCAAGCAGGGGGCTGCGGCGACACATGATCCCGTGGCGACCCTGTTTCTCGTTCCGGGCGGAGGTCCGCACCCGGGCCTTCCCGGCAATTACCTTCACGGCATGCTCATGGAGGCCAACGATTCGCGTTATCCGGCGCCCTGGCGTATCCTTGTGAAGGATTCGCTGGACGACGTCGCGATCCTCGACGCCGCATCCGTCGCGGAGGCGGTCGCGGCGTTGAAGGATCTGTTTGAAAGCGCCCCATTTCACCTCGTGGAACTCGAGGCGCTCGGTTTCCGGATCGAGTGAGCCGTCTGCGGTCTAGGCTCCCATCTCGGGGACCAGCGAGCCGATGAGCGGGGCCTCGTCGCTCCTGGCCGCTTTCTTCTTCCGCCCCCCGGCCATCGCACCCAGCTCGGCGATGGCGGTGTTCAGGCGGCCCGTCTGGTGATTCAATTCCGCCGCTGCGCTCGAGGTCTCCTCGGCCGTCGCGGCATTCGCCTGGGTGACGCGGTCCATGTCCGAGAAGGCGCGCTTCACCTGACCAATGCCCTCGTTCTGTTCCCTCGAGGCCGTGGCGATTTCCGCCACGAGTTCGTCGACCTTGCGAACCTTGGCGGTGATCTCCGAGAGACCGTGTCCGACCTTCTCGCTGATCCGCACGCCTTGGACGCTCTTGGCCACGGCCTCCTCGATGATCGCGGCGCTTTCCCGGGCCGCCTCGGACGAACGGCGCGCGAGGTTGCGGACCTCGTCGGCCACGACTGCAAATCCCGCACCCGATTCGCCGGCACGCGCCGCCTCGACCGCCGCGTTCAGCGCGAGGATATTGGTCTGAAACGCGATCTCGTCGATGGTCTTGATGATCTTCGAGATCTTCGCGCTGGAGGACTGGATGGCCTGCATCGCCTCCTGCATCTCGACCATGTTCTGCGCCTCGACATCCGCGGACGAGCGCGCCTCGTTAGCCTGGGCTGCAGCATGCCCTGCATTCTGCGCGTTGCGTTGGGTCATGCCGGAAATCTCCTCCAGCGCCGCGCTCGACTCCTCGAGCGAGGCGGCCTGCGACGAGGCGCCGGAGGCCAGCGTACGGCTGGCGTTGGCCACCTCGCGCGCCGCGACGGCCGTGTGCGCCGCGTCGTCCGAGAGTTCACCGGCAATCCGGACCATTGGTCGCGTGATGCCCCGGGTGATGAGAATCGCGCAGACGAGTCCGGCGACCAGGCCCAGCAGGGCCAGGCCGACCATCGCCCCTTCGCTGCGCAGTTCATCCGCCTTGACCCGCGTCTCGAGCCGATCCTGCTGGTCCGCCAGCGAATCGGCCACCTTCATGAGCCGGTCGGCGATCTGAGGCGCGAGGACCTTGAGCTTGGCTTCAATGGCCTCCGACTGCTGGGTGAGATCCACAAGCTGGCCAAACGCCTGCTGGTAGTCCCCGGCCATCGTGACGCCGTCCTCGAGCACGTCCTTGGTCGACTGCAGCTGGGGCGTGCGTCCCTTTTTGATACGGGCCTCGATCCCGGCGACCATGCCCTTGAGCGTGTTCTTCATCACGATCAGGTATCCCCGTGCGCTCTGCACGCTGTCGCTGTCGCCGGTCGCGACAAACATCTCCACGCTGGCATTGGTTCGATAAAAGGCGTTCACGCAGGCCGCGCCCTCCGAGGAACCACCGAACAGGTACTGATAGGTGTCGATGTCGTGCTCGAGCTGGTTGCCCTTCACGTCGATCACGTCGGATTTGATTTCCATCGCCTGGTTTCTGAGGCGGACAGTCTTCATGAACCCGTCGTCGTATTCAGCCAGCAGCCGCCTGGCCTCGGCGAGGCTCGTGGCGCGGCCCGGATCGCGGATCTGCGACGCCGCGGCATCGAGCAGCTTTTCCGCGACGGTGCGCGATTTCACATAGGCCGGCACCGCCTCCGGATCGTGGTGGGCGAGATAGGCGTCCGCATGCAGGCGAAAGTCGGTCAACGCGGACCCCACCGCCGCGCCCAGGCGGGCCTCGCCGACGCTCCCCGCATAGGTGTTGAGGTTCCCGCCCGCCCGGCGCAGCGCCAGGTATGAGGTCGCCGTCAGCACCAGGAGGATGCACACCACGATGCCGAAACCGCCGGCTATCTTCTTTCCCACAGTGAGGTTTTCACGCCACCGAATCTTCATAGAGGGCCCGTGTATCGGACCGTCTCCCGTGCAATCAACACCTACCGCCCTCCGTAACGAAAACGTCACCTGCCCCAAACACGCGCGTCGCCAAGCGCGTCAAAACGACCCTCAGCCCGGCCCGTTTCCGGGCTTGAACGAAAGATCTGGATACAGCTGCCTACCCTGCGTGCCCAACGAATCGATCGAAGTCCGCCCTTTCGGCAAACCCGGCCACGTGCTCTCGCTGGAAGGTCGCGTCCTGGCGGTGCCCAACGGCTGGGCACTGCTTCCGCCCGGGGATGCCGCCCTGAGCCGGCGCATCAAGGCGGACGGCCCCTCGTGGACCGTGATCGAGCTGCTCGGGCGAAAGCGGTTTTCGCGCGGCATCTGGGCTCCCGCCGAGCGGATCGAGGCGCTGCGCGCCGGACTCGCCACTGAAAGGGAGGACCCGTCGTATCAGCGAAAGCTCGACGCCGGACGCCGTCGACGGGCTGCTGAGCAGGCTTCCTACGAGGTTGAGTTCAGGGAGGCCGTGCTGGCGTTTCTCGGTTTTCATCCCCGGCATCGCCCCCACGCGGAGGCACTCGCGACCCTGATCGCCGCGCACGCGGTTCCCGTCGGGAGCGGCACGGTGGCGCGCACCGAGCGCATCCCCGTGGAGGAACGCGCCGAGGCGGCCACGATCGCCTGGATGCGACACCAGACCACCGCCTACGACTCGATGAGCATCCCCCGCGTGCGCGGCAAGCGCCGCGAGGTGCGACGCATGCTCGCACAACGGTCGCGGGAGCTGCTCCAGGCGTATCGAATGGACCGCGACGTGGACCTCATGCGATGCCCGCTGCAGGCCGCGCTCCGGCGCGCCGAGGAGCGGGCCGACCCGCTCAACGGCGTTTGAGATGAAGCACAGCCACGCCCTCGGCCGGGAGGGCCAACGGAACCCGGATGCCGGCCCCCTCCGACCGGTCGGCTAACACGCGGCCCGTCAGCAGGTCCACCACCGCCACAGGCCCCGTGCCCGGAAGGTACGCGAGACGAAGGTCGCCGGACAAGGCCTCGCCGCCGGCATTGACCACATAGACGACGCGCTCATCGCCCCGGTCATGCACGCGGATCATCGGGATCTGCGGCGAAGCGGAGACATAGTCCGCTGGGGGCGTCACGCCCGCGCTCCGGCACAACGCGACAATGAGGTCGGCTGCACTTCGCGCCCCTTTTTCGAACGCGCCCGCGCCGAGCGGGACGGCGGAGAGCCAGGCCGTCCCCCGCCCGAAGCGGTGGCGCACCAGCGCCGGCGACCGGTCGTCATCGAACACCCCCTCCACCGAGGCCTCCGGCCCGACTCGAAGGTTCTCGCGAAAATCGACACCGTCGAAGTCACCCGCCCAGACGCCCGGGGCGTTTACGTGGACGCCGAACGTCTTCGGCAGCGCGATCCAATCGCTCCGCTCCGCAGCGAACAGCCCGTCGAGCCCTCCACCGGGGTTCTTCGCATAGGCGAAATCGAGCTCGTCGAGGGTCGCCGTGCGCGCATCCGCGATCACGCAACCGCCCGCTCGCACGTAGTCCTCGAGTTCGCGGGCGGTTTCACGTCGCATGACCACCTGAAACGGAAGGATGAGCACCTTGTAGCGCCGCAGCTCCTCCGGCCGCAGCCCCAGGTCGGCGCGCAGGATGTCGACAGGGATGTTCGCCCCGTCCAGCGCCCGGAAAACGCCCGCGATGTCGCGATACATGAACGTTTGCGTGCGCGGTTCGCCCTGCTGCTGGAGCACCTTCAGCAGTCCGGCCATGTCGACCACGATCGCGGCCTGCGGGCGCTCCAGGCGCGCCGCGCGCAACAGCCGCCCGTGCTGTTCAATGACTGACGCAAAGTCGCGCACGGCCTGCCCTCTCGGGGCCAGCGAGCCATCCAGGCGGGTCAGCCCCCGCCCCAGCGACTGGCGTCCCCGCATGAACGGCTGCCACTTCCACCAGAGGATTCCCTTGCAGTCGTTGGCCAGTGCCGTCCACGCGATCTCGCGCGCGGTGTCCGCATCGAGATAGCCGCCCAGCGTCAGCCCCGACTTCGCGTTCGTGTAGAGTTCCGTCAGGATGTAGTCCTTCGGCTCCGCCGCGCAGCGGAAGACGTCGAAACTCAGGTCGTGAAACCACTGCGGCGCCCGGTTCAGTCCGTGATCCCGCGCCCAGGCGTCGGGATAATAGGACGCCCCGTTGAAATCGTCGTAAGGCGTGAACTGCCAGTTGTCGGTGTTGTAGCCGCCGAAACCGCCAAAGGTGGCGAAGGGCGTGCCGACCGGATTCGCATTCACGGGGTGAACGGGATCAAGGCTGCGCACCAGTGCGGTCAGGCGGCCCAGCAGCTCGCCGTCGAGCTCGTTGCGAAACAGGGTCCAGTCGGTCTGCGGCATCGACGAGTCCCAGTCGTCATTGAGAAACGGTGACACATCGCGCCAGTCGTCGTAGTCGTCGCCCCAGGACCGATTCAGGGCGCCGAGCGACCCGTACTTCTTCAGGAGCCAGCCCCGGAAGCGCTCGACGACGTGAGGCGCCGTGGAGCTGTAGTGCGGCTCGTTCCAGACATTGTAAAAGTCCAGGGCCGGGCTGTGGCCGTAACGCCCCACCACCTGCCGGATGTAGTCTTCGACGAGCGGATACACACGAGGGTCGGCGAAATCGACGTTTTCCCGGTTGTTCGGATTCCCGTTGTCGACATCGCTCGCAGACCAGAGCCCGAGTTCGCGAAACTTCCAAATCGGGAAGTACGACCCGCACTGCTCCTCCTTTAGGAGCAGGGGCACGAATTTCAAATGGTTCTCCTCGATCTTGCGGACCAGGTAGTCCGTCCTCGTCCAGCGCAGTTGCCGGGTGGCGGGATCCCACTGGCTCATGGGGAAGATCATGACGTCCTTCAGGTGCGCCGCCGCAATCGCGGGGATGTCCCGGTCGACCGCGTGAAAGAACTCCTGGTCCGTCGCGTATTCGGAGTGAAACACATTGTAGACGGTTCCCGTGAGAATCGAGTCTCCGGGCACGCCACGCGGGTCCTGTGCGTTGAGCGCTCCGGGGATTGCCAGGGTCGTCAGGACGATCGAGCTGATGGTTTTCATGGTGATACGGCTTCGTTCATTGGCGCACGGCGGGCCTGCAGACCAGCCACTCGCAGTCCGGCTCGCCGGGCGAGAATACCGTCGACGCGGCAGAAGCGGCGACAAAACACGCCTGCCCGCAGCACATCGCATGCGACTGGGAGCCCGAGGAAATGAGGCCCCTGCCGCGGGTCTGGATCACGACCGAAAAGCGCCCGTCTCCGATGAGGCCGCAGTGGCTGGATGCGGTGAGGCGTTCGATCTCGAAGCAGCTCGTGCGGTCGGCCCCGACCAGCCGCTCCAGCACCCAGCCGGGGCCCTCGGCGACGCGACCGGGGTTGAGCCGGCACAGTGCTGCGATCTCCCCGACGGTCCTGGAGGTGTAGTCGAACACATCCAGGCAAAAATCGAGGCCCCGCCCCATGAAGCGCGCCGCCTCCGGCACCACGACTCCCTCGCGCTCGAACTCGCACCGCACCACCAGGTCGCTGGGCTCCATCACCTCGACCATCAGGACGCCCTCCCCGATCGCGTGCGGCATCCCACCGGGCACGATCCACGCCTCGCCGGGACGCACCGGGATAGGATCAAAACAGGCGGCCATCGCCGCCAGGTCCTGCCCCGCCACGATGCGCCGCCACTCCTCGCGCCCCGGGGAGTGCTGAAAGCCCAGCCACAACCGGCCCTCCGTGCCCGGCCTGATCGCGAGCACGTAATAAACCTCGAGCTTGCCGTACGGCATGCCCAGACGCTCGCGCGCGAACAACGAGGTCGGATGCACCTGCACGTGCAGCCGCATCGCCGAATCCAGGAGCTTGGCCAGGAAGCCCAGTGCCGTCCCGAACCCACCGATATGTTCCTCGCCCAAGTGAAAGACGGGGTCCTCCTCGATGAGCGCTGCAAGCGTCGTGACGCCAACGCCGGGGCGCAGCACTCGGGTGCGACCTTCGCCCACCTCCAGAGGCAGGCCGGGATTCCGCGCCGCGGTTGTGGAGGCGATCCAATCCTCCGGACGGTTGGAATCGCCAGCCGGCAGGCGCCCCTCCAGCTCGTCCAGCAACCGTCCGCCGCGATACGCGCGACGCACTCGCGTCGGGAGGATCGGTGCAAGCACATGCCGCCCGGAATGCCCCCCGTCGCTCACGATCCGCTACCTTTCCCTGGTTCGAGGATGACAACCACGTCCGACCGGGCGGGGACGGACAGCGAGAGCGAGGCACCGGTGGACGCGAGATTGTCGAGGCCGCCTGTATCCGCATGATACACACGGAGGCTCCATCCCTCCGGCGGTGCGGGCGGCAGTCCGAGCCGGCCCGACCTGGCGGTCCCAGCACCGTTGTCCACGAGCAGGAATACCGTCCGGCCGCACCGCACGCCCAGCGCTTGGCAGTCGCTTCCCGTCCAGCGGGCCTGCTCCTCCTCGAAGTGCCCACCGCCCGCCCTCAGCATCCAGTCGGAGATCCGCCGCACACGCCCGAAGACGGGCCATTGGTCGCGCGAGTCGAAATACTCCCACCACCAGCTCATCGGCAGGATCGGAGTCGGCGAGAACAGCCCCAGCCATAGCCCCCGTCGATAGTCGCCGTCCATGTCCGCCGCGAAGTCGTCGAAGTTCCGGCTCCAATCCCATTCCCTCGAGAATTCGCCGATCACATAGGGCTTCCCTGTCGAGCGGACATACCGACGAAGCACCGAGGGAATGTCGTCCGTCGAGCGGTAGATGTGGCGCTGGTTGAAGTCGATGGTCGGGATCGCATCCAGTCCTGCCACATCGCGATGCGAGACGCTCGTGGTCACTGGCCGGTGCGCGGGATCGATGCTTTTCAGGTAGGCGCTCATCTCCGCGTGCCAGGCGGTCACGACCGAATCGGGAATTCGCTCCGGAGTCTGGCCGTACATGGCGTTGTCGACCTCGTTGAACAACTCCCACGCGGCGATGTGAGGGCTGTAACCCCAGCGGGCGACGATGTACCGCAGGCGGTCCTTGTAGCGGGCGCGGGCCGCCGGATTCGTGAAGAAGTCGACCGGCGTGGCGGCAGGGCCGCCGTTGCGCGCATTGTACGGATTGATCGCCCAGTCCCCGCCAAGCAGAGCGCCTCCCGTGTCCAGCGTGAGCATCAGATAGACTCCGCTCTCGCGCGCCAGCCGCACCACCTGATCCATACGGTGGATCGCCGACCGGTTGAAGCGTCCGGTGTCGTCCGAGTACCGGTTGGTATCCACCACTTGGTTCCACTCGAGCGGCAGGTTCCACGGGCACATCCAGGTGCGCACAAAATCCCCGCCCGACGCGGCCAGTTTACCGAACATCGTCCCGTAGTTGTAGCGTGGATTCTCGTTGAGCGCCCTGAAGTAGCGCGAATCGTCATTCGAACGGGACTCCCACGCGATGTTCTCTCCGATGCCCCGGAACGGCTCGCCGTTGTCGAACCTGAAGATCCACGGCCCGTCCGGATGCAGGAAGCCGCGTCGCCCGGACGGCGCGACTTCAAACCGGACCGGCGCAGTCGCCTCGTCGCGGCCGTCCTGCCGAATCACCAGGCTGCCCGAATACGCACCCGATTCCTCGGGCGAGAATCGCACGCGCCACTCCGAGGAACGCCCGGAGAGGCCGTGTTCAAGATAAGCCGGAACGTCCACCGGACTTCCCGATGGCGCCTGCAGTCGCAGATCGACGGCGACCTCGGACGAGCACGCCGGATCAGTCCAACGGGCGGTCAGCATGACGTCGAAATCGACGGGCGCACACTGTTCGGGTCTCACCGTGACGCGGGTTATGCCATCAATCGAAGCGCGAAACGGCGCTGCGCCCTCCACCGCCGGGCAGGCCGCGAACAACATGAGAAGGGACCAAGTGAGGCGGGCGTTCATTGGGCTTCGGCCCTCTGGCTGACGACGTTCGAATAACCGGTCGCTCCGGCAGGGTTGAAGCCACGGACACGATACCAGTAGGTCTTGCCGGGCTCGCGGGTCTCGTCGCTCCACAACACCAGGGGAGCCGAGGCGCCGCTTGCCTCGAAGCCCTTCACGTCGTCAACGACCGAATCCTCGACATTGTCGGCCATCACCGTCCACGGACCCGCAGGGGACGGTGCGCGCTCGACCGCATAGCGGCCGGCTCCGGTCGAACCCCGCCAGGTGAATCCGCCGGCCAGCGCACGAAGCACGGGCGCGGGTGACGGAGCGGTGAGCGGAGGCACAGTCTCGCCCTGGATCCGATACGCTCCAGCCCGGACCAGGTCGAGGAGCTCCATCTCGTCGTAGGACTGCCCGGTGGCGAATCCAGGGAAGTGATACGAGTTGATCGGCGTACCGCCCTCGTTGTGGTAATAGAATCCTCCGTCGCGGCGGTGTGAGCGCAGGCTCCAGAGCAGTCCGCCCGAAATGCCCGTCTCGCGGATGGTCGTCATGAGCGACCGGACGTTCGCCACCGTCGCCAGACCGAACTCGTCGACGATCAGCGGCTTTTTTCCGCGGCAGGCGGCCCAGTCCGCGCGCGCCGCCTGCGAGAGGTCCGTGGGGCCGCCGAAGAGGCGGTTCCAGTACTCGTAGAGGTGGGTGCTCATGATGTCGATGTCCGGACTTGCCAGCAGGGCCTTGCGATCGCCGCCCGCCTCCATGACCAGGTGGTTCGGATCGATCCGTTTCAGGTAGGCGGCCATCTCGAGCGACCAGGCCGTGATGCGCGGAGTCCAGGTGCCCGGGTCGAGCTTCCGGTCCGGCGCGTAGCTCAAAAATTCGTTCCCCAGCTGCCAGGCGAGGATGGCCGGATCGTCCTTGTACCGCAGCCCGTCCACCGTGTTTCGGCGGTTGACCAGATACTCGAGCAGCGCGCGAAAATCGGACTTCACCGTCTCGTCAGTCCAAAACGCCCCCTGCTCCGTCTTCCCGGACAAGGCGGCAAACTCGTCCACTCCCCGGATGCCGCCGAAGGATTGGGAGGCGATCACGGGGATGATGAGACGGACGTCGTACTCGTGGCACAGGGCGATGACCCGGTCGAGCTCGCGGAACGCCTCCTCGTTGTATCTGCGGCGACCCTCGATATAAACCGGCATTCCCTTGTCGGCCGGCGATGCAACAGACAGGGCAAACGTGCGCGTCGCGCGGGCTCCCAAGCGGTGCAGCGTATCAAGCGTGTCGCGGATTTCGTAGTCGTCGGGGAAACGATTCGAGTGGTCCGGCAGAATCTGGGATTCGTTCTGCTGGAGGTTGGGTGCGGTGAGGCCGAAGAAACGAAACGTCCTTGCTCCTTCCATCAACCGATCCCCTTTCACCGTAATGAACGGCCAGGGCCTTTCGGCCGCGCGGGCGGAAAGGCAGAGTCCTGCAAGCAGGACGCCGGAGAGGAGTCGAAGCGGAGTATCGCGAAGAGGCCATTTCATGGGGAAAGCGGGATATTGAGTCGTCAGAACCTGAGCTTGCGCCGGTAACGTCCGGGCGATTCGCCCGTGGCTCGCTTGAAGAAGACGATCATGTACTCCGGATGCGCGAAGCCGGTAAGGTCCGCGATCGCGTTCAGCGTGAGGTCGGTATCCTGCAGCAGCTGTTTGATCTTTCCCAGCTGGACACGGCGGATCTCGGCCTGGGGCGAGCGCGCAAAATGCCTCCGGAATTTCTCCTCGAGCTGGGTGCGGGCGATCCCCGCGTGGCGACAGACCTCGTCGACCGTCACTCCACGGCAGGCGTTCTGCTGGATGAACCGCGCCGCCGCCGAGACCCTGCGGTCGTCGACGGCCAACACGTCCGTCGAATGCCGGGTGATGACCTCGACCGGATCAACGCACAGGTCGAGCCCTTCGAGCGGGCGGCCGTGCATGAGGCGGTCGAGCGCCTCGGCGGCGAGGTAGCCCGATCGGAGGTGGTTGGTCACGACGCTCGACAGGGGCGGGATGGCGAGTTCGCAGCGCGCCTCGTCGTTGTTGGCCCCGAGAACCGCCACCTCCTCCGGCACCCGCAGGCCGGCGTCGCGCGCCGCGCGCAACACGTCCAGCGCGCGGAAATCGTTGCACGCCATCACGCCCACCGGCTTCGGCAGCGACACAAGCCACGCAGCGATCGCCGCGATCTCCGCCGAGTGCCAGCCCGGGGTCACCTCCTGTGTGTAGTAGTTTGGATACACCGTCTCGAAGATCGCGCTGCTCAGGCCAATGGTCACGAGCGCGTCGCGGAAGCCCGCGCAACGCTCGCAGGACCAGGGGAGGTTCGCGAATCCGCAAAACGCAAAATTCCGGAGCCCGCGATCGATGAAATGCTCGCCGCCCAGGCGACCCACCGCCGTGTTGTCGAGCGCCACGTTCGGGACGTCGGCAAACGGCTGGGCGTTGTTCACGTCGACCAGCGGGATTCCCGCGCTCGCGCAGCTTCGGACCTGGAGTGCGTTCGTGTGCCGGCTGATCACGCCGTCCCAGCGCCCACTCTCGAACCACGAGGGATCCTCGAGCGAAAGGCCTTCGTTGTCCCAGTAGGTGTCCCAGGGATTCTCGCCACGCTGATACTGGGCCACGCCCTTCAGGATCTTGGCCGCGGATTCCTCCCAGATCGGCGAGGCAACGATCAGGACGCGCTTGCGAGCAGGCGTCACGGCTTCGGCGATCGACTGGATCATCGGGAAATTGGTGGGGTAATACGGTCTTCCCTCCTGCATAGAATCCTTGCCGACTGCCTGGAGGGATTGGGCTCGTTGGTGACGGGAATCCTACCCGAATGCGGGGCGGACTGAAATGAGATCCCTTGCTTCTCTTCTGAGGGCCCGAGTTGGCGAAGTGGGAACCGCTCGCAGTTCTTCGGAGCCCGATCTCATAGGCCGGCCCGAAGGCCGTCGATATGATGCCGCACGTCAAACGCGGCCTGGCGCAGCCCCCAACGCCGGATCCCACATGCCAAACCGGCGCCCACTGCGTCCGTCCGCGAACGGTTGATACACAAAACCTAACCATACATGCGACACAACAACCCTATGAGACCCCAGCGTCTGGCCGCGGCAGCTGCCGCCAGTGCGCTTTTCCTCCTCGCCTCGACGCTCGCGCGCGCCCAGTCCAAGACGGACCAGGCATCCGCAAGCAACAGCGGCCAAGGCAGCGATGACACGATCGTGCTCTCCCCCTTCGAGGTGAGCTCGAGCAGTGACACCGGCTACACCGCCTCGGACACACTGGCGGGCACCAACCTGCGCACGAAACTGCGCGACATCGGCACCTCGCTGTCCGTCTATACCTCGAAATTCATGCAGGACATCGGCGCGACCGACGCGCAGGACCTGCTGGTGTACACCACCGATTCGGAGGTCGGCGGCATCCGCGGAAACTACTCGGCCACCCTGAACAAGGGCTCGTTCTTCGACGACACGGGCTCGGGCTCCTACGTGAGCCTCGTGGGGAACACCCGCCTCCGCGGTCTCGCGCAGGCGGATACGACGCGCGGATTCTTCCTGACGGACATTCCCTTCGACAACTACAACACCGATCGCGTCGACATCCAGCGCGGCGCGAATTCGATCCTGTTCGGCCTCGCCTCCCCCGGCGGCGTGATCAACGCCGGCCTCAATGAGGCCCGCCTGTTCAGAAATTCCGGCTCCTACTCGGTACGCACGGACCAATACGGCTCCTTCCGCCAGTCGCTCGATGCAAACGTTGTCGTGATTCCCAAGCAGCTCGCAGTCCGTGTCGACCTGCTCGACGACCAGAGCAAGTTCGAGCAGAAGGAGGCCTGGAACCGGGACCGGCGTCTGTATGCGGCACTTCGCTACGACCCGGCCATGCTGAACAACGAGTCCGTCTCGACCATCATCAAGGCCAATGTCGAAACCGGCACTATTGCCGGAGATGACCCCGTCGTCCTCCCCCCGCGCGACCAGATGACCACCTGGTGGTCCGTCGCCAACAAGGACGCGATCGTCCCGGCCGGCTCCTACAACGCCACGGCCGGCGTGTACCAGGGCTACACCAACGCCACCCTGAACTACAACGACGCGGGCAACTACGTCGTCGACCCCTCGGGCAACGTCGTGGCCAACCCCGTGGGCGGATTCCCGTGGATCGGCGATCCCGGCCGCTGGTACCAGAACATCGCCGCCGTCTACCTGCAGCCCAACAGCTCTGTCCAAGGTGGGGCCACGTCGCCCGCCTGGATGGACCGAGTCGCCATCCCCACCCTCCCCGGAGAGAACTGGGGTTGGTACAACAACTTCGCGGGCATGAAGACCGGCAGCGGCATCTTCGGCACCGTGAACAACCAGCAGGGCTTCTGGAAGGATCCCGTCCTTAGCAATCCGGGCATCTTCGACTTCTACCACCACCTGCTCGCCGGACCGAACAAGTTCAATGGGCAGCACTTCAATGCCTTCGACGCTAGTATCAGCCAGTCCTACCTGGACAACACGCTCGGCTTCGAGGTCGTGTTCGATCACCAGGAGACCAACGCCCAGCAGGAAAACGCCTTCGCCTGGGAGGATGGCAATGCGATCAACATCGACATCAACAAGGTACTCCCGGACGGCTCGACGAATCCCAACTTCGGCCGGCCTTACGTCGCCTCGGACATGGTCGACAACTACCTCGACTTCCGCACCCGCCAGGCCGCGCGCGCGACGGCGTTCTACAAGCTCGACTTCAAGAAGTTCGTCGGCAACGAGCGCCTCGCCTCGATCCTCGGCCACCACCTGTTCACCGCCCAGTGGTCGACGCAGAGCGATAATCACAAGGACCTCCGCTACGCACGCTCGGCGATCGCGGGCGACACGATGCAGTTCATCAACCAGGTCGGCAATCCTTGGAACTGGGAAAACACCGCAGCCATTCACTACCTCGGCGCCAGCCTCGCCGGCGCGTCGTCTCCGGCCAATGCCGGTCTCTCCGGCCTGACCGCGATGCAGATCCCGACCAACGGATACAGCGGCACGATCTATGACCCGAACACGCACTCCTTCGTACAGCACGCGATCGGTGTCATCAACGATCCGTATTACAGCACGTTCGGCCCAAGCTGGACAAAGCAGACCGTCGATTCCGAGGCGCTGATCTGGCAGGGCCACATGCTGGACGACGTGATCGTCCCGACCATCGGCTGGCGCCACGACATCGCGAAGGCGTATCAGGCCAACAACCCGCCCAACAATCCCGCCACCGGCTACGCGATCGTCAACGATCCCAGCCTCTGGTACCTGGGAGGAACACCGACCAACACGCTTCGCGGCAACACCACCAGCTATCAGCTCGTGATCCACACGCCTGAGTCGATCAAGCGCCACCTGCCGCTCGGCATGGACGTCGACCTCACCTTCGACAAGAGCCAGAACTTCTCGCCCTCGGCTTCCGCCCAGGACGTGTACGGCAATCCGATGCCCGCACAGACCGGAACGACGAAGGACTACGGCATCACGCTGTCGTTCTTCAACCAGAAGCTCACGCTGCGCGCCATCCGCTACAAGTCGGCCGCTCTCAACGACCAGGTCGGCGGCGTGAACACGTATTGGGTCGTCCAGGAAGAGGTCAACTTCTGGAACGAGGCGCACGATCCCTACAACATCGCGAACCACCCCGACGCGGTCGCCGCCTACAACGCGCACCAGGTCTCCGACACCCTCAAGGCCGCGTGGAACTGGAAGGTCACCACCAACCCGACCAACGGGGTGCAGACTGCCACGGCGGGTCGCCCCTCCGGCTATATCAACGACCTCGCCGACACGACCAGCTCGGGCGACGAATTCGAGATCGCCGCACGTCCTGTGGAAGGCTGGGACATCTCGTTCAACGCATCCAAGACCGATGCCGTCTCCGCCAACAACATGAAGGACCTGATCACCTACATGAACGACCGCATCCCGGTCTGGACTGGCACCGCCGGCAACATGGTCCAGGGCGCCGGCTCCACCACGTCGATGGCGCAGGACGCGTACAACAACATCATCATCTCGTACGAGACCGCCCTCGCCAAGAACGGCCAGGCCCAGCAGGAGCTGCACAAGTGGCACTGGAATCTGATCACGAACTACAAGTTCCACAGCGGCATGCTGAAGGGCTTCAACATCGGCGGAGCCGTCCGCTGGCAGGATAAGATCGCGATCGGCTACGCCGTGACGAAGAACTCCCTCGGCTCGCTGATCTACGATCTGAACCATCCGTACTACGGGCCGTCCGAGACCAATCTCGACGCCTGGATCGGATACGAGCGCCAGCTCACGCGCCACATCACGTGGAAGGTCCAGCTCAACGCCCGGGATCTGTTCCAGGGCAACAAGCTGATCCCCATCGCCGCGCAGCCCGACGGCACGGTGGCGACCTACCGCATCGCTCCCGAGACGCAGTATACGCTCACGAATACGTTCTCGTTCTAATCGCCTCGGCCCGCACCCCCTCCGGCGCGCGGGCCGACCGGCTCGGTTCATTTCGGGCGGGGTTTCGGCTAGGGACCGAAGCTCCGCCCGTTGTCTAGTAGTTAGGGTACGACAGGGGGAAACCGGCGTCCATGGCTCATGGCGCCGGTTTCTTTTTTACCCCGGCCTGCGCCACCGCCCACGCGGGCAAGCAAGCTCAGTTCTGAAGCCCCGACACTCATCCCATCTCCGCGCGATTCGCGGTAGGATGTTCGAGTCAACCCGGATGCGTGCACCGCCCCTCCGACTGCTCCCCTATCCGTCCCCGGAACGACACCGTCACAAAGCCCGCCTCGCCGCCCCCCAATGAAATCACTGCCCCTCGCCCTCGTCCTCCTCCTCTCCCTCGGATGGGTCGCCACCGTCCGGGGCGTTCAAACGATACCGGGACACTCGCCGTACCTCTCGTACGAGGGGCGCACGCTCGCCGACAGCGACGGCGGCGTCGAACAGGGGTATCCTGGAATCGTCACGCGCGTGATTTTCCGCGGGACGGCGCTGGCCCTGCGCACCCGCACGGACAGCGGCGAGCTTTACCTCGACGTCAGTGTCGATGGCGGAACGCCGCGCCTGATTCAGGCGCCTCGCGGAGACCACCGACTCCCGCTCGCGGCCGGCCTGGCTCAAGGCATCCATCGCGTGGATATCACCAAGCGGGTCGACGCCAACGTGGGCGTGCTGGATGTGATGTCGGCCAGCACGGACGGCACATTTCTGGCGCCGGCTCCGCTGCCAAGCCGAAGGCTCCTGTTCCTGGGCGACTCGTTCGTCTGCGGCCAGTCGGCCACCGTGGAGGACAAGGGGCCGATCGACGCGACCAAGGCGCTTCGCGAGGACGCGAGGCTGTCCTTCGCCCGGATCCTGGCCCGCCGGCTCGACGCCCAGTGTCACATCATCGCCTACCCCGGCCGCGGCGTCATCGCCGACTGGCAGGGCAACCGCTCGGTCCGGTGCGCGCCCGATTACTACGAGGACACCCTGCCCGACGACGATGCGCATCGGTGGAACCCGGCCGCCTACGTTCCAGACGTCATAGGCGTCTGCCTCGGCACGAACGATTTCGACGGAGGCATTCCGGGAGAGGTCGGCTACGTGAAGGCTTACACGGAATTCGTGCGTGTGCTGCGGCGCGACGCTCCGAACGCCAAGATTTTCCTCCTCACCTCGCCGAGCCTCGTCGACGTCCCCGGCCGGCCGCCCGCCAAGTCCGTCCTGCGAGCCTACCTCGAGGAAGTGGTGAGGCGCCTGGGCGACCCGCGTATCCGGATCGTGGAGATCCCCCATTTTACGGGCCGGCGCGGAACCCTTCATCCCGACGGCGCCGCGCACAGGCAGGTCGCCGACGAACTCGAACCCCTGTTCCGACGGGCGCTGGAGAGCCGCCCCGCGTCTTCATGAACGCCCCAACCCGACAACCCACCGTCACCATGACCCCGAACCCCACCCAACATCGGATCAACGCGACCGAAACCGTCAGTCGGAGTCGTACGCTGCGGTTCGGATTCCTGGCGGCGATGTTCATCATCACGGGCTCCCTCCCGGCCACCGCCGCGACCCTGCAAGTCGACCTGACGTCGCTGCTCAACGCGCGCATCGTCACCACCCTGTCGAGAGGGCGCCTCGTGCCGTGGACCGACGCACTCGACAACGCCGGAAGCGGCGAAGCCACGTGCTCGGCGGCGCTCCGCATGGGCGACGCCAATCCCCGGGCCCTGCCCGACGACGGCCTCTTTCCAGCCACCGCCAGCCATCCCCGGGTGCGGCTCCATTTCAGCGACGCACGGGCTACCGGCGACCAGGTGCATCGATCGGTCGGACGAGATGATTTCAAAATCGCCATGCCTCCGACCCACTACCGCCAGCTATGGATCTTCTGCATGAGCGGTCTCGGCAAGTCGCTGCTGACGGTCACCCTCTCCTATACCGACGGATCCAGCGTGCAGAAGCGCCTGACCGTGCCGGACTGGTATTTTCCTGCCCAGGACAACGACCCGCGCCTCTGCAACCTCGCCGGCAACCTGGGAAAGTGGGGCAAGGACAACCGCATGATGGAAAAGGACCATCACTACCTCGTCGGCATCGACCTCGCACCCGACGCGCGCCGCACGTTGACGGGCGTTCGTATCGAAAAAAGCGATTCAGGCGTTCTCACGCTCTGGGGCATGACCGGCGTCACCCCCTGAGCGACGCGAGCGCGTGCTTAATGGCACCTTCCCCGGGACGCCGGCACGCAATCGGGATCCTCGGGATTTTGAGGCAACGAACTTCACCTTTCAAACAAGGGAGCTCCTAGGTGCCCGTCACTCGGAATGATATCGTGCCACGAGCCCCCCGAAAGCCGACCCCGGTGTTCGCGATGGGGGCGTGCACGATGCTATCAACACGTTCTGGCCGCGCCAACCCCCGCGCTCACCTTCACCCTCTCCTTCTGGCGTCAGCCATGGCTGCTTTCATGCTCAGCCTGGGAACACCGCTTCGCTCCCAACCTCTCGCCGCCCCCTGGGGAAACCTCGTGGGCATCGAAATCCAGGGCCAGCGGATGAACTTCGAGAGCTCCCTCAGGGCGGTGAACCCGGACTGGTCCGGGTTCGTGCAATCCTCGAAATACAATTGGGAGGGGACGCCGAGCTTCACGCTCCGGGGGAAGACCTATCGGTGCAGTCAATTCCTGATGGGAACCAAGCTCGACTACGTGACGAGGATCACCGCCACGGGCAGAGGCAGGGCGCGCGTGGATCTCCGGGTTGAACTGGGTGCAAAGCTGCCCATGGCGGGCGCCTATTTCTGCATCGATCTTCCGGCCCGCGACTATCTCGGGGCTCGCATCGAATGGATCGGCGCGGACTCGCAGCCAGTGGGCGTGCTCGCGAACCACCCGGGATCCATGGACGCGATCGCGCAGCTTCGCGCGAAGGGCTTCCGCGTTGTCGGGGCCCATCGAAGCATTGAGGTGATCGCCGACCGCCCCACCACCCTGATCCTGCGCCAGAATTTCGTGGATCAGCCCGCCTACCTCAACGATCCCCACCCGCGCCTGCGGTTCGTACGTTCGGATCCGAAGCTCCCGGACGCCGACTTCCAGGTCTATTTCCAGGTGCTGCCGGAATCCGCCCGGCCCGGCGCGCGCTCCGAAACAAGCTATGCGATTGGGGTGAAAGGCACGATCGACACCAGCCCCGTCACGTTCGGACTCGACCCCCTGAAACCCGGTCGGCGCTTCGACGGCATAGGAGGCAACTTCCGGATGCAGTATCCGGAACTTGATGACCAGGTCGTGGACTATTGCCTCGCGAACCTCAAAGTGCGCTGGGCGCGCATCGCACTGCTCTGGGACCAATGGCAGCCCACCGAAGACGGCAACGCCGCCGCGCAGATCCTTTCCGGTCGCGCTTCCCCCCACCTGTATCGGCAGATCGCGATCGCCAGGAGACTCGCCGCTCGGCACATCCCTCTGATCGCGAGTGTCTGGGTTCCTCCCGACTGGGCCGTCGATCACTCGCGCCGGTTGGAGAAGGGCGTCGCCCTCGACGACGCCAAGCTCGGGAAGATCGCCGACTCCATCGCCGACTTCCTTGTCTTCCTCAAGGACCACTACGGGATCGAGGTGCGGTTGTTCTCGTTCAACGAGACCGACTACGGCGTGGAGGTCCACCAGAGTTCCGCGGAGCACGCCCGCGCGAACCGCGCGCTCGGCGAGGCCTTCGCCGAACACGGGCTCGTCACCAAGCTTCTCCTCGGCGACACCGGCGCCGGGACCGCGGCTGCGAACCACCTGGTCGACGCCACGGTCGCCGATCCCGGCATCTGGCGCTTCCTCGGGGCCGTCTCGTTTCATTCGTACCACGGGGTCACCGCCGACGACCTCAAGTGCTGGCTCGCCAGCGCGAAAACCACGAATCTGCCGCTGATGCTCACCGAGGGCGGCTGTGATTCGGCCGCGCACCGGTATCCGCTTGCCTGGGTGACACCGTGGATCGCCCAGTCCGAGATCGACGAGTACGTGCGCTCCGGATCCGTGGGACAGGTGAGCACGATCATGCCCTGGCAGCTCAACGCCGACTACTCGCTGCTCGCAGGCGGCGGAATCTACGGAGACAACGGCCCCCTTCGGCCCACCCAGCGTTTCTGGTGCCTCAAGCAGCTCGGCGAAGTGCCGGACGCATTCTGGCTGCCGCTCAGCTGCGACAAGCCCGACATCACCTGCGCCGCGCTGGGCGATTCCGCGGGCGGACGCTACGCCCTGCATCTGGTCAACCACGGCGCGACGCGCATGGCCACCGTCACCGGGCTGCCGGCCTCCGTTCATCACGTGGCGGTCTATGTGACGGACGCCACACGCGGCATGCAGCTCATGGCCGTCAAAGGCGTCGTCGACGGGACGACCCATTTCCAACTGGAGGCGCAAAGTTTCACCAGCCTCATCTCTGAACCGGGAAACCCGCAATGAAACATCGAATTCGTTCCCGACATGGCATCCGCCTTGTCCTCGCGGCCGCCCTTGCTGCGCCCGCCCTCTTCGCCTCCATCCCCGCATCCTACCGGGGCAAACCCTTCCGGGACGCCTATCACAACACGCCTCCGCCAAACATTCCGGGAATCGTCCAATGCGCGCTCTACGATCTCGGCGGGGAAGGCGTGGCGTACCATGACACGACTCCGGAAAACGAGGGCAGCGGGGTGTTGAACCGCGAGGAGAAGCCGTACAACCACATGCGCAAACACGCCGGGGAATACATCTGGCATTTTCGCGAGCACGAGGGAGTCGACCTCTCGTACGTCAAGGATTGGGCCGATCTCAACCACCCCAACCCGGTGAATCCCCCGATCAACCAATTCTACATCGGGTGGGCCTCCGACGGCGAATGGACCAACTACACGGTCAATGTCGTCACCCCCGGCGTCTATAGCGTGAAGGCGCTCTACACCTATCCCGAAAAGGAAGTGAACCGGGACGCCGCCGGGAAGCCGCTTGCCCGCATCTGGTTCGACCTCGACGGGAAATTCGCCGCCGGCGTCAAGCTCCCCCGGGCGACCCAGGGCTGGCATTACTGGGATTTCGGCAGGATCGCCACCATCACCTTCCCCCAGGCGGGCCCCCAGTTGCTCACCTTCCATTACCGCCGGGGAAACAACTGGGCGTTCTGGATCTTCGAGAAGATCGCGGACCTGCCGCCACATCGGGGCGAGCCGCCGGTCCGCGCACACTGAGGCGAGTCCGCCCGCACCGCCCCCGAAGCAACGCAGCCACCTTCCGCCTCCAATTCACTCCCATGAGCAACGAAGCATCGATCCCACGTCTCGTCGAGGAAGTCGCCCGCCTCTACCCGGACTACGCCGGAAATCCCGACGATACCCGCTGGAACAAGGGCAACTGCGTCGTTCTTGCCATCGGCCCCGACGGAGAAGTCGGCGGGCGTCTCTTTGGCACTGATGCTGCAGTCCTCCAAAAGTGCTTCGAGGTCGGCGTTCGCAAGCTTCTCCAAAGCTGGCGTACGGGCATCCACACCGGGCGCTTCGAGGAACTCGTCTACGCCGGGAAGATCGACGAGAAGACCTTCGGGATCCAGCGACCCGACTTCGTCGGTTGGGAGGGCGGCGTGCCGCTCTTGGCCCCCCACGGCCGACGCGTCGCAGCGGCATGCTCCGGGTTTCGCGGCACCAGCGACGTCGAGATCATCGAACGCGCCGCCGCCAACGCAGGCTATTCCCTCGTGCCGAAAGGCTGACTCCGAGCGCGGCCGCACCGCTCCGAAACCAACCCAGCCCGTTCCTCTCCTCATGCCCCTCCGCCGAACTCCGCTCCTCGCCGCAATCGCCCTCGCTCTGGCTTTCTGTCCCGCGGGGAGCCTGCTCGCCGCCGGCGCCGCCCGGCCTTTTCGGTTCATCACCCGCTCCGGCGACATGCTGATGGAGGGAAACCGCGAGTTCCGGTTCGCCTCGTTCGACGTGCCGGACCTGGCCATCACCGAGGATCCATCGTGGCACCGGATCAGCGCCTGGGAGCAGGAGGACGCCATCCGCAGCGTGGCGCAGATGGGGGGGCGGGTGATCCGCATCTACACGCTTTCCATCGCGGGCGGCCGACGAAATGCCCGGGGACCAAGCCATGTGATTGCACCGGGTGAATACGACGAGACCCTGATGCGCGACTACGACCGAATGATCGCGTTGTGCGGCAAATACAGGATACGCCTCATCATTCCCTTCATCGACCAGTGGCATTGGTGGGGTGGCATCGACGAATTCTCGCGCTTCCGTGGAAAGACCGCGAAGGACTTCTACTCCGACCCGCGGGTCCAGGCAGACTTCCGGGCGCTCGTGAAGACGCTGGTCACCCGCGTGAACACCATCACCGGGGTGCCCTACAACGACGATCCCACGATCATGGCCTGGGAGAGCGGGAACGAACTCCGAGACGATCCGGCAGCGTGGACCTGCTCCCTGGCCGCGTACGTCAAACGCCTCGCGCCACACCAGCTTTTCGCGGACGGCCACAACGGACCCCGCCCCCGGACGCTGGACGATCCCAACGTCGACCTGCTCACCGCCCACTTCTACGGGACGGGAAATTACGCCGCCATGGAACGCTCCGACCGAGAGCGCACGCGCGGGAAGAAGCCGTTCTACGTGGGAGAGTTCGATCCCCGCCATGCGGGCACCCTGATCGACGAGGTCGTGGCCAACGGCACCGCCGGCATCCTGGCCTGGAGCCTGCGCGGCCACTCGAGCGAGGGCGGCTTCTTCTGTCACGGCGATCCCTTGTACTACCATTGGCCCTACAGCCCGATCACCCGGCGCATGCGGCGCGCCGCCTTCGAGATCCGGGGGCTGGCCGAGCCATCGGTCGGGATTCCCCAGGCCCCCGAACTGCTTCCCATCCGCTCGCCAAGCCAGATTTCCTGGCGGGGCTCGACGGGAGCGGACGCCTACACGCTCGAGCGCGCGCTCTCCCCTCGCGGTCCCTGGATCGTCGTCGCCACGGATCTTTCCGACGACCGCTGTCGCGGCCCCCTCTTCGTGGATCGTGAAGCTCCCAAGACGGTCGTTTTGTACTACCGATTGAAGGCCAGCAACGCATCGGGTGACTCCCGCTATTCCTCCGTGGTTGCCTGCGTGAGAACCCGGACGCCTCTCCTCTCCGGGCCGGAGTAGCGCCGGAGAAATATCCTCTTCCGGCACTCCGGTCAGTGCAGACTGCGCGCGGGGAGCGCAATGGACTTCAGGTGATCCGAGCGTGGGACCGGAGCGGAGCCACCAGAGCAGAGCGAAATGGTACCTCGCACTGCACGTCGGCCTCCGATCCTTGGAGGACCAACGGAGGTAGGCGACCACGAGAGGGTCGGGGTGACGGGTCGAGTGGACGAGCGCCCATCAACGCATGTAACCTGTGATTGCCTCGATTTGGTGGACAGAGAGTTGAGTTGTTCATCAAGCTCCCGGAGTTCCCGGCCTGCCTTTACCCGTAAGGGTGGCCGGGAACTGGAGGGAGCTTTGTGAACAACTCAACTGGGAT
>MLJW01000165.1_pt1 | contig 57142 bp, 49 predicted proteins | sample 888231 | NCBI WGS metagenome assembly MLJW01 (sample SAMN05788063, study PRJNA343431) | mine drainage metagenome | isolation source: sample collected from the inflow into an acid mine drainage treatment plant... | place: Germany: Lusatia, lignite mining district
GGCGATCAGGCGATTGAACATGATTTATTCCTCCGCCTTCATTTGCCCGCCGGTGAGCCACATGGTGTAGATCTCGCGATTGCCCTGGGTCACCACCTCATCGCCTGGCACCAGACCGTCGGTGACTTCGCTGTACTCGTCGTCCTTGGCGCCGATGCCGATTTCCACCCGGTGGTACTTGTTCCCTTCGCGGACGAACACGAACTTCTCGTCGTTGGCTTCGATGACGGCGCTGTTGGGGATGGTCAGCGCCGCGTCGTTGCGCCGCAAGATGACGGCGGCGCGGGCGAACATGCCGGGCTTGAGCAGGCCCTGCGGATTGGCGAGCCGGATCCACGCCTTCACGGTGCGGCTCAAGGGATCCAGATCGGGATCGACCAGGCTGATCTTGCCGGTGAACACCCGCTTCGGATAGCCGAGCGCCCGGACGCGGGCTTCCTGTCCCGGCCTGATCTTGCCGATATCATCTTCATAGACCCGCGCGACCACGAGAACCTGGGAACGGTCGCTGATATGGAACAGCACCGTGCTGGGGTCCACCGCCTGGCCGATAACTACGTTGCGCGCGTCGATCACGCCGCTCCTGGGGGCGGTGATGGTCACGCTGGGCGGCGGGTCGCCCACCAGCCGGGATTGCACCAAGGCCAGACGCTGACCGAGCCGCACACTGTCTCCCAGGTTTGCATAGAGCGCCTTGAGCTGTCCATTGATGCGCGTGCTGACGTCGGCCTGGCTATTGGGCAGCAAGCGCACCTCGCCGTTCAGATTCAATTCGGCAGACAGCGGGCGCACGCGGGCGGGCGCCAACTGCAAGGCGATCGCCTGCTGCTGCGCACTACTCAATTGCACCGGACCGCGTGCCCCGGTGCCGACCTCGATCGCCCCCCCATGCGCAAAGGCCGAGGGCATCGCGCCGAAGGCAGCGAAGAGCGCCAGCAGCAGGCCGAGCAGTCGACCGATCAGAACATTTCTCATGGCATTCCTTTCACAAGTTTTTTGGGTGGGCTATTTGGCGAGATTGCCCGTCGCGCTGCGCAATCTCGCCAGTGCCTGCAGGTATTGTTCGAGCGTGTTCAGATAGGCGATATTCAACTCGCCTTGTTGGCGCTGTATCCGCACCACGTCACCGACCGGAACGAGTCCCTGATCGTATCCCTGCTGGGCAAGACGCACGTTGCGCGCGCTGACCCCCAGCATATTGCGGCGGTATTCCGAGAGCGCCTGCTGCAATCGTTCCGTTTCTGCGTAATCGCTAGCCACCTCGTTGCCGATACTGAGCTTCAGCGCTTCGATCTGGGCGTCGGCCTGTGCTCCAGCGGCGGCGGCCACCTCGATATTCCCCTGATTCCGATTGCGCCAGGGCAAGGGAATCGACAGGCTCAGCCCGATGACGCGACTGCTATTCTGGGGCGGCCCCCCGTCGATGACCTGGCGGCCTTGCTCCAGCCCGACGCCCACGGTCCAGTCTTCCCAGCGCTGCGCCCGCGCCAATGCCTGGTTGGCCTGGGCGCGGTCGGCATTGAGCAACGCGAAGCGCAGGTCGGGCCGTGATGACAACGCCTGGCGTTGCAGTTCCGCCAGAGCCGGCAATGGTTCCTCGGCCGGCAGGGTCTCGTCCAGTTCTAGGTCTTGCGTTGCAGATCTTCCGAGCAACTGCTTCATCCGGGCCATTTGGCGTATCCGCTGGCTCAGCAACAGCGTGCGCTCCTGGCTCAGGCGCTGCAGTTCGAGTTGGGCGGTATTGACGTCGAGCTCTGAAACTTCCGCCGCTTTGTAGCGCTCGCGGGTGCCCGCCACCAGCGCCTTCTCGATAGCGATCAAACGCTCGCGTAACGAGATCTGCCGATCGAGCACCAAGAGCCGATAGAACTCGGACCTCACCTCGCCCGCTAACTTGAGTTCGGCCTGCTTGATCTCGGCTAGCGCTAAGGCGACATCCACGCGAGCGACCGTCTTTTGATGGGCGAGACGGCCTGCGATGGAGAACTGCTGGCTGACGCCGATGCTGGCGTTGTACTCCCCCTCGTTCCTGAAGATGAGATCGTTTTTTGCGGCGATATCCAGCCGCGGATTAGGCGACAGCCCCGCCTGCAGCAAACGTGCGCGCGCTTCTTCGACGCTATAACGCGCGGCTTGCAGATCCTTGTTGCTCTGAACGGAGATAGCGATGGCTTGCGCCAGGCTCAGGCCTGCGGCGTTAGCGCTCTGTTGGTAGCCGCCCAGCAGGGCGCTGGCGACAAGGAGCATGGAGAGGCGCCGCGCCTCCCGGGTGATCCAAGGTGACGACATAGAAGGTATTCCCGAAATGATTTCTGTACGACAGGACGCTGGCCGCCTTGGATAAACAGCTTTAAAACAGGCGCAGCCGACCCGATCTTTAGATGGGAAGGCGCTTCAGCGGGGCGGGGCGTTGGGCCAGAGGGCATTGGCCGCCAGCAGGGGGGAGGGTTCGCCCGGAGGATCCGTGCAGAAAAAGCGAAGCGTGGCGGTGACCAGCAGAGCGCTTAGGACCACCAGGAAGTAGGGGGGCAACACGACCATCAGGTTTTGCAGTGGCGCCTCGATCTTGCCCATTTTGAAAAATGTGGGCAGATTTTGCAGCACGGTGCAGCAGGCATCCGTGTCCTGAGCGCTGCCGCCATGCCCGGAAGAACCGCTCTGTGCGTGTGCTAAAGGGATGTTCCCAGCCGGGTCTGCCGGCGTTTGGGAGAAGTCGCTGTAAAAACAAACCAGCAAGGTAAATAGCCAAGTTGCCAGGAGTATGCGCGCAACGCCGCGTGGGCTGATGCCCCTGCGCTGTGGATAGAACTCTGGCGGCTTATTAAGCATTCGTGGCGAAAGGTCTTTTGGGATGCGGTAGGGGACTGGATTTTAATTATATGTCAATTATTCGGATTTCACGTGTTGCGAGTTCACGAAATGTCAGTAGGCACATTTTCCGGTATCGCGACTAACGGGAAGCTGACTCGTGGATTACATTTCGGTAATTTTCTCGGCCCGTTCTCGTCGCCGGTGCAGCCTCGAGCACGCACGACGCCTGAGCCGTGCGACGCTTCGCAATATCCGTCAGAACCTGTTCTTCACCTTCGTCTACAATAGGTCGGTGGTGACCAATGTGCCACGCCTCAAGCGCATCGAACTGTGAGCATGAGGGCGAGTTGCGGCAAATGATTTCTTTCAGAGTTTCCATGGAAGAACTGGCTAGGACGAGTTATAACACTGTGCACTATCCGAACATGCCACCGCAGGCTTTCAGGTTCTGCCGCAAACTTTATGCTGGATCGGAATTCGGATACGCTTGACTGCAATGGTAAATAGATACTGTTGGAATGACGGAGGCCAATTTGAGTCGAGGGCTGCAAGCGAGGCTCCGTGGATCTGCTCACCGAATGGACCTTCGCCACCGCAAACTGATGAGTTTCTGATGCGGTGACTACCGCTTCTCTGGACGACCCAGCCTTGCCACCACCATCTGCGAGCTCATAAGGGCACCATAAGCCAGGAGAAAACATGAAGACTGCCACCGGTTTGTCCACCCAGTGCGTACATGGCGGGGAACTCGATGACGCCCATGGCTCACCGCATACGCCTCTTTACCAGACCACCACATTCAAGTTCCCTTCGACCGCAGAGCTGTTCGACGTCGTCGATGGCAAGAAACCTGGTAGCCTCTATACCCGCTATGGGATGAATCCAACCGTCTTCAGCCTCGAACAGAAACTGGCAGGACTGGAAGCTGCCGAAATGGCGTGGGCGTTCTGTTCCGGCATGGCGGCGGAAGCCGCCTTGTTCATGACCCACGGCCGCAAGGGTATCGTCTGTCTGGGCGATGCCTACGGCGGAACACTTGAGCTGCTTGGCTCGCAGCTGCCGCAACTCGGCATACCGACACACCTGATGCTTGGCAGCGACATGGCGCGCTTGGAAGAAGTTCTGGCCAAAGGTGTCGGTCTGGTGTTTTTTGAAACGCCGACGAATCCGGCCCTGGAAATCTTCGATGTTCGTGCAATTACCCGCCTGGCCCATGCCCATGGAGCGCTCGTGGCTGTCGACAATACGTTTGCTTCGCCGGTCAATCAGCGACCGTTGGAATTGGGGGCCGATTTTGCCGTGCATTCCTGCACCAAGTATCTGGGCGGGCATAGCGATCTTACCGCTGGAGCCATCATGGGGAGCAAGGAACTCCTCATGCCGATCTGGAACTGGCGTAAGAACCTTGGAACGACGATCGCCCCGGAAGTAGCGTCGCTGCTGGCGCGCAGTCTCCGCTCCCTGGTGGTTCGGGTGCGGCAGCAGAATGCCAATGCCCTAGCGGTGGCCGAAGCAATGGCAATGCACCCACGCGTTGCACGCGTACTCTATCCCGGCCTGCCGGATTTTCCGGGGCATGCCCTGGCAGTGAAACAGATGAAGGGCTTTGGCGGCATGGTGACCATTGAGATCAAAGGGAGTGGCGAGGATGCTACCAACGTCGCGGACCGGCTTAAGCTCTTTGCCCTCGCACCCAGTCTGGGTGGGGTTGAGAGCCTCATTACGCAGCCGTGCACTACTACTCACCATGGTCTGTCGCCAGAGGAGCGTGCGCGACGTGGGATTTCCGATGCCATGTTGCGCTTGTCTATTGGATTGGAAGACGCGGAGGACCTGATTGCCGACTTGAACTCGGCACTCGGTTGATTGAGTTCGATTTTTCAGCGGCCGCTCGGTGTCAGGAATCTGTTGATCAATTTGCATTAGCAATGCAGAGTAGTCGTGAAGGCAAACCACCGCCTTCGGCCTTACCGAGGCAAACATTTCTGGCGGCTATCGTATCAGCCGCCGGTTATCGACGTGAAGCGCAGCAGTTTTTGCGGCGCCTCCAGGAATTCATGACGCTCCGGGCTGGCGCTGGATTGCCGCTATGATCGCCGTCCCGATATCGCCGTCACCGACGCCGCCTCACAGTAGAGGCTGTAATTCAAGACGATCCTCCTGGCCGAGGCAGAGATGCAGCGTGCCATCGACCGCCATCCGGATACGATTGCAAGTCGTAGCGCTTCCGACGCCATCTGCGCTTCTGGGTCGGCCCCAGTTTGCCGGCCCCCTGCGAACTGCAATAGTGCGCAATGTCGGGGCACAACGCAGTGCAGTAGCGAGTCGCTCACCTCGCGACGATAACGTCGTCCGTCTATTTCACCGCTGTGGGTGGAGTGTGCCGCTCCGCATCAACTCGATGACTCGTTGCTACGTGGGTGAGGGCCGCGACGACGAATACTCCGGCCATCAGCACCGCAAGCGCCCGGGCGCGCAGATTCTCCTGCGACTGATACTCGTAGGCCATCGCCAGGGCCGCGACCCAGGCTACCCCGAAGGCAAGTCCACCGAGCACGTCCGACAGCCAGTGTGCACCGAGATACAAGCGGGAGAGGCCAATCAGCGCAATCAGTAAAACAGTCACCGCGGTTCCCACATGGCGCCACGCCGCAGACGTGCGCCGCAAAAGCAGATAGGCCAGGAAACCATAGGCCGCCGTGCTCATCACTGCGTGGCCGCTCGGAAACGAGAATTGGTCGATGCCTGCATACAGCAGTTGCGGACGCGGCCTGTGCAACGCCAACTTGATCACTCCGGCCAGCAACTCGGCAACCCCGACGGCGGCGATCCAATAGCCCGCAGTCAACCAAAGCCGCCGCACCACGAACCAGCCCAAGGCAACGACGATGACCGGCAGCAGCACCTGCGCATCGCCCAGTTCGGTGATGGCGACCATCACCTTGTCGAGCAGCGGGTTGCGCAGCGCTTGCAGCAGATGGAAAGCCCAAACGTCGAAATCGACCAGCGGATCGCGGTTGATCACGTCCTCCATGACCCCGAAAAACAGCCAGGCGCCGCCAACCACCAACACCGCGGCAACAACAAGGAACGCCTTCGGACTGTCGGCGCCGAGTAGCCAATGCGCGATCTCGCGTCGCTCCAAGGGGCGGTTAGGAGTGGCATGCGGTGGCACAGTTACGGCGACGGCTCGGCTCCAGTGCAGCGTGATCGCCGCAGCGGCCGCGATTGCCCCGCACGCCAGCCATGCGCCAGGCGGCGGAAGCGGCAGCGCAAAGGAGGTCCGCAGCGCAGGCACGGCGAGTGTGAGCAAGAACAACGCGATCATCGCGGCCACCAGCAGCACGCGACGCGCATGCAGTGGCGCAGCCGCCAAGCCCAGTACCCAGGTCGCCACGGTAAACAGCACCAGCGTCGCCGCGGTTCGCGCCTCGGGCGCGCCCGTGTCCCACTGCGTGCTCACCAAGGCATAGGCGGCGAAGGTCGCCCCGGCGACGAAAAGTCCGGCCGGCACCGCGAAATGCAACACGCGCTCGACGAAACCTGGGCGCAGCCTCTCGACGCTGGGCTCCAGAGATAGCAGGAATGCCGGAAACCCGATGGTCAGCGCGTCCACCAGCGAGATGTGACGCGGCAGGAAAGGAAATGCCACGCCCGCGACGCCCACCGCCAGCGCCAGCAGCATGGCGTACACGGTCTTGGTCAGGAACAGCACCGCGACGCGTTCGACGTTGCCGACCACCCGCCGACCTTCGGCCATGACCGCAGGCATGTTGGCGAAGTGGTTGTCCAACAACACGAGTTGCGCAACGGCGCGCGCAGCGGGCGTGCCGGCGCCCATGGCCACGCCGACATCGGCGCGTTTAAGGGCCGGAATGTCGTTGACGCCGTCGCCCACCATCGCCACGGCATAACCCACCGACTGGAGCGCCGAGACGATCACTTCCTTTTGCCTAGGCGAGGTCCGACCGAACACCGTTCGGTGGCGCGCCAGTTCGGCCAACGCGTCTTCAGACAGCGTCGACGCGTCGACGGCTTCCTCGCTGCCCACGATACCAAGCTCGCGGGCCACCCCTGCCACCGTAGCGGGGTGGTCCCCCGAGATCAGCCGGACGGCCACGCCCTGCGCGGCCAGGTCCCGCACGGTGGCTTCCGCATCCGCGCGGATCTGTTCCGACAGCAGCACCAAGGCGACTGGAGAGAGATCGACCGGCCGCTGGGCCGCGTCGAGGGGAGCCTCCGAGCGCGCCAGGAGTAGGACGCGAAGGCCGGATGCAGCGAGTTCGCTTGCGTACACGATCACCGGGTCCGTCACGGGTCGATCAGTCAGGAGGATGTCAGGAGCGCCTAGCACCCAAGTGCCGAGGTCATCCAGAGTCGCGCCGCTCCACTTGCGGACCGAAGAGAAAGCGACAGCTCCGTGCACTGCCGGGCCGCCGACCTCGGCTGGCCAGGCGCGGGCAATGGCCCGCAGCGTAGCGTTGGGACGAGGTTCGGCGGCGGCCAACGCCGCCAGCGCGTGGGTCGCGTCGGGTTCGTTGGCGAGTGGCTCGAGGCTGTGGACCCGCAACTCGCGCTCGGTCAGGGTGCCCGTCTTGTCGAGGCAGACCACGTCGACGCGGGCCAGCGCCTCGGTCGCGGCCAGATCTTGTACCAGGGCGCGACGGCGCGCCAAGCGCACCCCCCCCACCGCAAGGGCGAGGCTGGTCAGCAGCACCAGGCCTTGTGGCACCATGGCGACGACCCCGGCAGCGCCATACAGCAGAGCCCCGGTGAGGGATATGCCGAGCGTGAACTGGCTGACGAACAGCAGTGTGGCGGTCGGCAGGATTGCCCACCCGACCACCCGCAGGATGCGGTCGATGCCGGCGCGCAGCTCGGAGTGGGCGAGGACGAAGCGCCGGGCCTCGCGGTCCAAGCGGTGAACCCAGGCCGCCTCACCGACAGCAGTGACCCGAATGCGTGCGCTTCCTGCGACGACGAGGCTGCCCGAGCGCACCGGGTCGCCCGTCTGGCGGACCAGTGGCTCGGACTCACCGGTGAGTAGCGACTCGTCCAGTTCCAGGCCCGAGGCGGATAGCACCACCCCATCCACCGGGACCGGGTCGCCGGCCGCCAGTTCGAGTACATCGTCGAGCACCACGTCCGCAGCCAGGACCGCCTCCACCCGCCCCGCGCGAACCACACGTGGGGGTGAAGCCGCCTGCAGCGCCAGGCGGTCGAGGGTCCATTTGGCGCGCAGCTCTTGCGCGATGCCGATCAGGGCATTGACCACGATCACGCCACCGAACAACGCGTCTTGCCACGAACCGACAGCCACGACGATCGCCCACAGCGCGCCCAGCAGGGCGTTGAACCGGGTGAAGACATGGGCGTGCAGGATTTGCCACGTGGTGCGGCTCGCCGGGGTGTGCACGCGGTTAACTTGGCCTCGCGCCACGCGTTCGTGGACGTCGGTATCGGTCAAGCCACGAAGCGCTTCGGGTTCGTCCGGCTCAGTCGCCACGGTTATCACTGTCAGTGGGGCTCCGCGCTGCTGATCAGGCGCTCGTGCCTGCAGCGGGGCTGCGATTGCCAAAACCACATTTTGCACCAGATGGGCGCAGCCCGGCTGTCATTTTCAGAAGACGACTGCACCAATTGACGGGGCATAACGCTAGGTGTGCATGCGGCTCCTGACAACGCAATATCAGAAGTCATCTGCACCAATCACGACTATGCTCAATACTCGTGTGCACCAAAGCGAGGTGCCTGACGGACCCTTTGATGTCTTAGACAGAATGACGGGTTAAGTGATAAAGCAGGAGGACCCGCAAAAGGGTAATCAAGGTTTCCATGTCATAACAATGCATGCAACCCTTGATAGGCTACGTACAGGCCAACCAGCACGATCAGCGCGCCAGAGAAATAAGGAGCCTTGCGGGCAAATTCGCCGAAGCCTCCCCAGCGCTTGGATACGTGCTTCACACTCAGCGCTGCGAGTGCACCGGAAGCTACCATCGTCAGAGCCAGACCAATACTGAAGCACAGTACAAGGGTCGCGCCCAGCGCGATCTTCTTCAGTTGCAAGCAGAGTAGCAGCACAGTGATCGACGCCGGGCAGGGAATCAGCCCACCCGTCAGGCCGAAGACGATGATTTGCCCTGTGGTCACTTCGCGGCCGGCAAAACGGCGGCGAATGTCGTTGGCGTGGGCCAGCTCGTGCGGGTCTTGGTAGCCCGGTGCCGATACGTCCAGCCCTTCGTAGTCCTTGATGGCGTGGTGATGATCATCGTGCCCGACGAATTCCACATCGTAGTCGTGGCTGTGGTGGTCATGGCCCAGCCGCAGACGGGCGACGAACTCGTGCGGCTCGGGAATCTCCTGCTCTGATTCGACGAAACCGTCACGCTGCACGAAAGTGCACGTCTGGCGGCTGCCGTCCGGTCGCTCCGTCTCGATTTTCACCTTGTCAGCCGTCCACACATGACCATGCTTGCTTTCGCGGTACAGGCGAAAGCGCGGCGGAACACCCTTCTCGAACACTTCCAGACGCACCACTCCATGGCCGGTGTCGATGCGCTTGGTTTCATCGTGGTGGTCATGGTCATGGCTGTGGTCGGGGAAACTTGCACGTTGGTTGCGCCAGGTACGCCAGATCATCCAGGCCGCCACGCCGACGATGAGCACGGCCGAAGCGACCTGGAAATACGGCTCGGTCGCCTCGACGCTCCAGTTGCGGCCGAAATACAGTCCGGCCATCGCCACGGCCCACACTACGGCCGTGTGCGAGATGGTGGCCGACAGGCCCAGCAAGACGGCTTGCGTCAGCGTGCCACGAATGGCGACGATGAAGGCTGCCATCATCGTCTTGGAGTGCCCTGGCTCTAAGCCGTGCAGCGCTCCCAGCAAGATCGCACTGGGGATGAACAGCCAGGCATTGCCTTGCTGCAAGAGGGTAGAAAACTCGGTCATGGGGATCCACTAGCTGGGTTGCGGATGGCCGCCAGTATACTGCCCCCCAGTTTAAGCATGCTACCCTCCAGTATAGTTTTTATCGTTGGAGCATGAATACAGATGGCCCATACCATTCGAGACAAAGCCAAGTTGCTGACCCGCATAAGACGCATTCAGGGTCAGGCGGCCGCCCTGGAAAAGCAACTTGCCGAGGAAGGCGATTGCATTGCCGTCCTGCAACAGATCGCAGCGATTCGGGGAGCCGTCAACGGCTTGATGGCCGCCGTGATTGAGGGCCACTTGACCGATCACGTCGTCAAGGAGCCGGCGCTGGAGCAGCGACAGCAGGACCTGGAGGTGGTGCTCCAGGTCATCAATTCCTACCTCAAGTAGGACATGAAGTAGCCGGGCACACAGAAGGATCAAAGAATGGATGAAAGTAAGAACGAAGCCGCATTGGTGGCTGCAACCGCCACCCGGTCGAAGGGCTGGCTCAACCGCACCGTCGCCGGCGCTGGGATCACCAGCGCCCTGGGTGACTTCTGCTATGAGACGACGACCGTCATCCTGCCTGGCTTCCTTGCCGTGCTGGGACTGCCGGCCAGCGTACTCGGCACCATCGAAGGTATGTGCTGGGTGCCCTCACGGCCGTCCTGACTGCACTCGCCTTCTGGACAGCGTGCCGCTGCTCGCCGCCATCTTCTTTGTCGCGGGCTTGTACGTGACCGTCGAGGAAGCGCTGGAATCCACGGTTACGGCGGAAATGGTGCAGGCCGACACCCTGGTGATGAGCTACGGCGCGCTGGGCACGGTCAACTGCACGGCCAAGTTCATCTCCAGCGCCACGGTCGCTGTGGTGTGGACCGCTGTCTCGCCGACTCTCGGTTTTGGCTTGGCGGCTTTGCTGATGACGGCTGGGACGCTGGCCTTGCTCCGCGTCGGGAACGAGTAGCGTGTGGAGACAACCACTATGACAAAAAGAGTTATCTCGAACGCCAAGCAATGGGCGCGCACGATCAAGCGGGATGTATATGCAGTCTGGTTAGCCGCACGCGACCCGCGCACACCGTGGTTCGCGAAGGCCCTTGCGCTGGCGGTAGCCGCCTATGCGGTGTCGCCCATCGACTTGATCCCTGATTTCATTCCGGTGCTCGGCTACTTGGATGATCTGGTGATCGTGCCGCTCGGCATCCTGCTGGTTGTTCGGCTCATACCGCCCGAAGTGATGGAGGAACACAGAGAAGCAGCGGCCCAAACTACCGAACGGCCAGTCAGTCGCCTGGCGGCTGGCGTGGTCATTGCTCTCTGGGTTGCTTGTGCCGCGCTCTTAGTCAGACTGTTCATCTGAATGATGACCATTGTGCCTAAACGTAGCGCTGAGGGCGTCAGCGTACGATTTTTCGATTTTCGGTGACGCCCCCCGATCACTCACTTTCGTAACAGCCTCAATCCATTGCCAACCACCAGTAGGCTCGCGCCCACATCGGCAAACACAGCCATCCACATGGTACCAAGGCCGGCCAAGGTGAGCACAAGGAACACCGCCTTGATGCCCAACGCCAGGGTGATGTTCTGGATCAGCGTCGACCGCGTGGCTTGCGACAGGCGGACGAAGGTCGGGATTTTGCGCAGATCGTCATCCATCAAGGCGACATCGGCCGTCTCGATGGCGGTGTCGGTGCCCATCGCGCCCATGGCAAAGCCGATATTGGCGCGAGCGAGTGCCGGTGCATCGTTGATGCCGTCGCCGACCATGCCTACCGTCCCTTCGGCCCCGAATTCTTCCACAGCCTTGAGCTTGTCCTCGGGCAACAGGTTGCCGCGCGCCTGATCGATGCCAACTTGCTGTGCGATGGCTTCGGCAGTATGTGGGTTGTCGCCGGTCAACATCACGGTCTTGACGCCCAGACGGTGCAGATCGGCGATCGCGGTGCGGCTACTGTCCTTCACGGTGTCGGCGACCGCGAACAGGGCCAGGACCTGCTGGTCATCGAATAGCAGCACCACCGTCTTGCCCTGGCGTTCCAACCGGTCAAGCCGCGCCTCGAGTGCCGGGGAGCAGCGATCGAGTTCATGCACCAGGCGATGATTGCCCAGCCAATACGTTTTGCCAGCGATCACCCCGCGCACACCGCGACCGACCAGCGCCTCGAAGGCATCGATCGGATCATGCGTGCCCACTTCGTCATCGGCCGCCCGGGCGATCGCTTGCGCTACCGGATGGTCGGAGCGGCCGGCCAAGCTGGCTGCCAGACGGCGGCAGCGGTCCGCATCCATGTCGGCGAGCAGTTCGAAATCGGTCTGTTGCGGTTTGCCATGGGTGATGGTCCCGGTCTTATCCAGCGCCAGCCACTCCAGCTTGCGGCCTTCTTCCAGATAGACTCCGCCCTTGATCAGGATGCCGTGGCGCGCGGCGGCGGCCAATCCGCTGACGACCGTGACGGGTGTCGAGATCACCAGTGCGCAGGGGCAGGCAATCACCAGGAGCACCAAGGCCTTGTAGATCCAGTCGTGCCAGACACCCCCCATTAACAACGGTGGCAGCACGGCGACAGCAAGCGCAATCGCGAACACAATCGGCGTATAGACAAGAGCGAACTGATCGACGAAGCGTTGCGTCGGCGCTTTCGCGCCCTGCGCCTCCTCCACCGCGTGGATGATGCGAGCGAGCGTGGAATTGCTGGCCGCCGCCTTGACCCGGTAGTCGAATGAGCCAGATTCATTGATCGTGCCGGCGAACACCGCATCGCCTCCGGCCTTGTCCACCGGCAAGCTCTCGCCGGTGATCGGTGCCTGATTCACACTGGAGCAACCTTGGACGATTTCGCCATCCAACGCGATGCGCTCTCCGGGCCTGACCCTGACCAGGCTGCCCACCGCTACGGTGTTGGCCTCGACCTCCAGCCAGGAGCCGTCCACTTGCTGGACAGTGGCCATCTCTGGAGCCAGTTTCATCAGCCCTTCGATGGCATTGCGCGCTCGGTCGAGTGATTTGGCCTCGATCACTTCCGCGACGGTGAACAGAACCATCACCATCGCCGCCTCGGGCCACTGTCCCAAGGCCATGGCACCGGTCACGGCAATGCTCATCAGTGCGTTGATGTTCAGGTTGCCGTTGCGGATGGCCACCCATCCCTTCCTGTAGGTCGTCAGACCGCAGGCAACGACAGCCAGGATGGCTAGTACCGCCGAGACGCCAACCGGCAGACCCATCCAGCTCACCGCTTCCGAGGCGATCGCGGCGACGCCCGCCAAGGCCAATGGCCACCAGTGCTTCTTCGGTTCCTCGGCGGCGGCGAGTTGGCCGCTGGCGTCCGGCAGTTCGGGTTGGAAGCCGAGCGAGCGTACCGCTTCCAGAATCGGTTCGAGCGTGTTCTGGGCGTGCACGACGGTCAGCACACGCTGCATCAGATTGAATTCCATGCTCTTGACCGCCGCCATGCTGTCCAGCTTCTTGCGGATCAGCGCTTCCTCGGTGGGGGCAGTCCATCTGCATGATGCGCATCGAGGTCCGAATACCTTCCGCGACCACCTTCGGCGCAGCCAGGCTGCCGAAGGCGATCGGAGCCGGTGAGCAACATGCAGCGTCGGCATGGCCATGATGATCGTGATCATGGTTGTAGTCGTGAGAATGGTCGTGATGGCCATCCTGCCCAGGTTTCTTCTGATGATCGTAGTCGCAGCAGGCTGCCATGGTGAATCTCCGAATTTCGCCGTATGCTGCGCATTCGACACCCTATAGTTACTATAGGGTCAAGCGAATCGGAGACGACCCATGAAAATCGGTGAACTCGCCCAGGCGGCTCAATGCACGGTGGAAACTGTGCGCTACTACGAGAAGGAGGGGTTACTGGAGGAGCCGGCGCGCACCTCAGCCAACTATCGCAGCTACGGGGTCGCCCATGTCGAACGATTGCGCTTCATCCGTAACTGCCGAGCCTTGGACATGACGCATGACGAAATTCGCGCACTCCTTGTCCTGATGGAGAAGTCAGCCAGTGATTGCGGTGGCGTCAATCAGTTGTTGGACGAGCATATCGCCCACGTCGATACGCGAATTGCAGAACTGACTCAGCTTAAGCAGCAGCTCGGCGAACTGCGTCAGCGCTGTCAGCACGAGCAGGCAATGGACGCCTGCGGCATCTTGAAAGGGCTGGCGTCGATGGAGCCGGAATCTCGGCAGGAAAAGCATACGCACCTGGGATAAGCAGTCCGGAATGGGGCGCGTAAGGCGACTGCCAGCATTGCGGAATGTGTTTATCCGAGGGTTGCTCAGCAGGTGCAACCGGCTTCTGACATTTCGTGCGATCGTCTTCTGAAAACGACACCGGCTGATCAAGGGCGCAATAGGCCCCATGCGATTGGTCGAGCCAAGGCCAGCCGATAGAGACGCTCGAAAGTGCGGATCAGCGTCTGACCCGCGCGACGCCACACTGGCACGATGATCGCACAACTTGCCCCGGCCACCACGAGCGAGCCCGCCATGTCCAACGGAAAGTGCAGACCGAGGAATACCCGGGCCCACCCCACGGCCAGACCGAGGGCGATCGTCCCTACCCCGACAAACACTCGGCCGCCGAGCAGAAGGCTCAGGCCGACGCCCGCGAACAGGGTGAGGTGGTCGCTGGGGAACGAGGTATCGGGCGCATGCGTCACCCACGTGTGGCCCAGGCCGATGATGAACGGCCGTGGCTGGGGCCACAGCACGCCGATCAGTTGGTTGGCGCCCAGGCCGAGCATGGCCGCGGCGAACGCCTGCACTGCAGCCGCGCGCCGCGCTGTGCCGCCGGCCAACCAGAGTGCGACAAGCAGCAGCGGAAGGCCGTAGATCAGGTCATTCGCAATGACGATCGCGGCGTCGATGAGCCACCCTGGTGTGCCAGATGCGGCATTGATCTGCAGGAACAGCGCATGATTGAGGGCCTGGATCATGTTCGTCAAGGTGCGATTCGCACTCAGAAGTTTCCGTTCCCGCGGATTGCGGCCGGCGTTGGACAGCAGTCAAGATCAGCGCCGGCGCGGCCCACAGGTCGTTACTCGTTCGCCGCGGGTGCAAAAACCCCACGTCCCGTCAGCAACTGCAGCCCAATGGTCTGCTCGGCGATCTGCTGCGCATTGGCCTGCAACGCCAAGCGCTGATCGAGCAAGGCCCTGCGCTGCGCCAGCGCCTGCGGCAGCGTCACGTCACCTTTACGCAGCGCGGCGTCCGTCGCACGCGCCGTCGCGCGCAAATCCGGCAACGCGGCCTGGAGCGCGACGCGTTGCCGCCGCAGCAGTTCGATATCGGCCAGAAGCTGTTCGACGTCGGCGCGGGACTGCCGCAATCGAACTGTGTAATCGTCATACAAGGCTTGGCGCGAGGCTCTCTGGACGCTGACCGCACCGCGGCTGCCATTGAGAATCGGCAGGTTCAGGGTGATACCGAAGCCGACGGTGTGGACGTCCGAGGTATCCCTGGCCCGGGTTATGCCGACGCCGACCGACGGGAATTGCGAGAGTACCGCCTCGCGCAGCTTCTGCTCCTGGGTTTCGTAGCCGGCTTGCAAGGCCATCAGGTCCGGGCGGATCGCAGGAAGATGGTCCAGCGCGGCGGCGGCGTCTCGCAGCGCATCGGGGTGGAAGCGGGGCAACCCTGCCAGACGCAGCGGCGTGCCGGGACGTAGGCCGAGCAGCGCGTCAAGTGCGGCAAGTCCCGCCGCATGCTGCCTGGCATTGGCCGCGAGTCTTTGCTGCAGGGCCTGCAATTCGACCAGATCGGCGTCCGCCGTCGTGCGGGGCTGCCTGCCGGCGGCCGCCGCGGCGCGGTCGCGTTGGAGGCGCTCGAGCACGGCGCCGCGCTCAGCGCCGAGTATCGCGTCGCGTTCGCTCAGGCTCACCAACGCGACGTAAGCCGCCTCGGCGGCTGAAGCCGTCTCCCACTCCCGCCAGAGAATCTGCAGATCGATCTGCCGGAGGTGGGCCCGCGCTGCGGACACGGCCGCGCCGCGGGTGATCAGACGGCCCAGATCAAGGCTGAGTCCCAGGTTGTATGCCGTGGTGGTGGCGCCGCCGGAATTTCCCTGCGGAATGTCGCGCGAGGCGCTGAACTGCGGGTCTGGCAGCAGCCCGGCCGCGAACGCCTGGGCCTGGGCTACGCCGGCCCGGTCTCGCGCGGCCTGCAGGCCCGGATCGTTGAGCACGGCCAGGGCGGCGATGGCCGGCATGGTCAACCGCGCGTTCAGATCGATGCGCTGCGCGGTCAGTGCGGGCAGCGCAATGTCGCGCGCGTCGACCTCCAAGTCCGCCTTGTTGCCCCAGTGTGCCCGCTTCGGCAGCGGCTTGGGCGCGTAGCTGGCGCATGCGAAGAGCACGCCGCACAGGGCCAACGAGGTCGCACTGCGCACTAGGCGGGTGACGGTCGATGTCATCATGCCGTCCCCCCGGCGGATTCCTGTCGGGCGAGTTGCTTGCGCCGCCAGTGCAGGTAAAGCGCTGGAATCAGATTGGTGCTGCGCAGCGCGCTCCAGATCAGTCCGCCTAAGATCACCACTGCCAGCCCCTGCTCGGGCGCGGCGCCCTCGCCCAGGCCCAGCGCGGTCGGCAGCATGCCCAGCACCGCGGTAACCGCAGTCAGCAAAATCGGACGGAAGCGTACTTGGATCGCCTCACGCACTGCTTCCTCGACCGGCATCCCGGCGCTCTCGTTGCTGCGGGCGCGGTCGAGCAGCACGATGCTGTGACGCAGGCCGATGCCCACCAGGGTCAGGAAGCCGACCATACCGGTGGCGTTCAGTCCAACGCCGCTCAAGATCAGCGCCACCGTGCCGCCGGTGAGCGCCAGCGGAATCTCGAGCAGCAGGATGCCCGGGATCAGCAGCCCGTCGAACTGCAGCAGCAGAATGCCGACCATCATCGCGAACGCGACCAGCGTGGCAAGCAGCAGGCTCAGCGCGGCCTGCTCGAGCTCGGCCGCCAGCCCGCCGAAGCCGATGCGGTAGCCGGGCGGAAGGCGCAGCCCGTCCAGCGCGCGCCGCGCCGCGACCTCCGTGCTGCCCAGCGGCCCGGTCGGTGTGGCCAGGATGTCCAGTGCGCGCGCGCCGGCGATGTGGCGGATCTGGTTGGGCGTTTCGACCAATTTCAGGCTCACCAGTTCGCTCAGCGGCGTCCACCCGCCCGCGGTGCGGATCGGTACCGCGGAGAGTTCCGCGAGCGAGCGCTGCGACGCATCAGCCAATCTTATATACAGGTCCAGCGGTACGTTGCCTTCGGGCACGCGGCTGACGACCTGCCCGTCGATCAGCGGCTCGAGTTGCGCGTACAGGGCTGCGGGGGTCAGACCGTGGACCGCGAGGGCCTGCGCCCGAGGCTCGATCTGCAGTTGCGTGACCGGATACCCGTCGTTGTTGAAAACATCGGTCAGCGCGGGGATGCGGCGCAGGCGCGCCGCGATTTCTACCGCGATCCGCCGCAGTTCCGGCACGCTGGAGCCGAATACGTGGATCACAAAAGGCTGCGGCAGGCCGGAGAGGCTCTCGCCGACGCGCTCGATGGTCGGCGTGTCCACCGCGAGCTGCACCCCGGGGATCCGTGATTCGCGCTGGATGCGCTTGCCAAGAGCGTCCAGGGCGTTGACGCTCACCCCGGGCTTGAGCGAGACCTCGATCTCGCCGGCGTAGGCGGGCTCGGTGTACGTGGTCGATGAAGCGGCACCGATGCGTGCGTAAATATGCGCGACCGCCGGATCGTGCAGCAAACGCTCGGTGATGTGCTGCACGGCCGCACGCGTGTCGAGCAGCGAGGCGCCCGGAGGCAGGGTGAAGGACTCGAGCAGCACGCCCTCGTTGGGCAGCGGCAGGAAGTTGATCGGCACCAGCACCAGGCCGATCAGGCTGATCAGGAGCACGGCAAAAGTGATCGCCAGGCTGGTACGGGGAGCGCGCGCGACCCATTCGAATAATCGCTCGTTCCCACGCTGGAGCCATTGCAGCAGGCGCTGGCCGCTGCTCGTACCTGCTGCCGGCTGGGCGCCAATAAATCCCAGGCCTAGAGGAATGAGGGTCAGTGACACCACCAACGAGGCCAGCAGCGCCAGGATCATCGCCAGCGAGAAGGGGATGAAGAACAGCCCGACCAGCCCTCCGACGAACAATAGGGGAACGTAGATGGCGATGTTGGTGAGGGTGCCGGTGACGTCCGGGACCACGATGCTCTTGATGCCCGCCCAGATCCCCTGCCAGTGCGCGTCACCGCGCTCCCAGCAGTGGTAAATGCTCTCCAGCACGATGATCGCGTCGTCGGCCAGCAGGCCCACCGCAACCGTCAGCGCACCGAGGGTCATCAAATTCAGGTTCTGTCCAAGCACATGCAGCGCGGCGATGCCCAGCGCCAGCGACAGTGGAATGCTCAAGGTCAGCACGACGATGCCCCGCCCGGCGCCCAGCACCCAGAACAGCACCAGCATCGCGAGAACGGCGCCGATCAGCAGATTGCGCCCGAGGTCCGCGCCGACCATGCTGACGACATGTCCCTGGTCGTAGGTCTGCGTCCAGCGCACGCCGGAGGGGAGTTGCGACAGCGTCTGGTCCAGCGTGGCCTGCACGGCCCTGGTAACGGCCAGCGTCGATGCCCCCGGCTGTTTGATGACAACCAGCGCCACACTGGGCCTGCCGTCCAGCGTCACTGCATTGTGCGTCGGCTCGGCGCCGCGCGTCACGCGCGCCAGCGCTCGTAGCGGAACCGGGCCGCGCGGGGTCGCGATCGGGATCTGTTGCAGTGCCTCGACGTGGGCGGGCAGGTTGCGGGCCTCGATCAGCACGTCGTTGTGGCCGAGGGTAACGTAGCCGGCAGGTTCGAGCAGAACTTGGGACTTCACGGCCTGGACGATTTGCAACACGCTCACGTCGTAGCGCCGCATCGCGCCGAGGTCTGGCTGGATCCACAGTGCCTCGTCGCCGGCACCGAAGACGTGGACGAACTGCACCCCGGGGATCGCGCGCAGCGCCGGCGCAATGTCGGCGAGCACAGCGCGCTGCACGCGGGCGGGGGCAACGTCCGCCGGGATCCGCGCGGTATAGTCGGCAACCTCGTTGATCGCGTTGCCCATGATCTGTGCTACGGGATGCGCCTGCGCCGGCAGTTGTCCCCGGGCGCGGTCGATCGCGCCGTTGACCGCCTGCAAATCGATCTGGGCACTGCTGCCCTGGCGAAAGCGCACGTCGATCTCGACCGTGCCGTTGCCCATGACCGAGCGCACGCTGCGCAGGCCGGTCAGGGTCAGAATCTGGCTTTCCAGAGGATAGACGACCAGGTGTTCGAGTTCGGTGGCGGTCGTGCCCGGCAAGTGCGCGGTAACGCTGATCTGCGGGTAATCGAACTGCGGCAGCACCTCGACCGGGGTGTGCACAAAGGCATTTGCGGCCCACAGCAGCACGGCGCCGAGCATGAGCAGCCACAGCACGCGGCGGCGCAACAGGCGCGGCACGGAAATGTCGGAGGGCATGGCTTAATCGGGTGGCTGGTAGGACTGGGCGATGCCGCGGTGGTACTCGAGGAAGGCGTCCTGCACCACGACCTGCTCTCCGACGTGCAGGCCCGAGGTGAGCCAGGTCTGCCAACCCTGGGTCGGCCCGGGAACCACCTGCCGGGGTTTATCTCCTTGGGGCGTATGTACCAGTACCCACCAGTTGCCACGATCCAGGATCAGCGCCGTCGTCGGCACCGCGACCATCCGACGCGATGGCCCCTCGAGGGTGACCGTTCCCCATTGCCCGCTCCCCCACCAGGCAGGGGACACAGGCGATGTCGCGACCAGCCCGACGCGCAAGCCCCCGTCGGTCGCGAGGCCGGACGAGACCGCGGCGACCTTGACGGGAATGGGCTCGTCATCACCGGACGGTTGGAAGCGGCCCGTCATGCCGACGTGCAGCAGCGCCGCGTCAGCGCCGTAGTATGCCGCGCGGATCCACAAGCGGCCCGCAGGCTGCAGGGTCAGGAGGGCCTGAGCGGCCGTGGTCTGTTCGCCGTTGGCGGCCTGCACGTCGATCACGGTGCCCGTCGCTGGTGCGCGCACGGTCTGCAGATCCCGGACCTCTCGAAGTTGTGCATCGGCCGTTTGCGCGGCCGCGCGCGCCGCACTCAGATCGCTTTGCGCGGCGTCGACCGCCTGCCGCGTGGCCAACTGGGCCGCGAACTGGCGCCGGACGATCTCCAGTGCGTGGCTCGCAGCGACCTCGCGCGCCTGGGCACTGCGCAGGGTCTGCTCGCGGGCCGTCAGCAGGGTTCGCATGCGCGGTCCGCCGATCTGCGCCAGCACCTCGCCCGCGGTCACGCCGCTTCCCGGCACGACCCGCAGGCCGCTCAATGTTCCGAGACCTACCGCGCGCACCCGGATGATGGCTATCGGTTCGACCTGGCCGTAGGCGCTCAGGGTGTGGGTCACGGCCTGGGCATGCACGGTGACGACCGCGCTCGATTGCGCGTCTGCAGCCCGCGCCCGCGCGCCGACGGCGCCGAGCATGCAGAAGGCGAGCAGAAGCGAGACGGCCGTTCGCCGTCGTCGCGGCCTTGGAATGTGGATCAGACCGTCCATGTCCATAGAAATAAGGGGTGGAGAATCCATTCGCCGGACACAGCACCCGATGCGCAGGCGATTGCGAGCATCGCGGCCAGGACGGCAGCCGCTGTCCGGTCACCGAGTCGGGTTCGGACCGCTGTTCCGGCGCTGTCCGGCAGGGGTGCAAGCAGCCTGGCGATGCGCGCTTGCAACGACCGCCCATCGCCGAGCAACGCGGCATCGATGGGCGCGGCCCACCGCGCTTCCTGCGGCCGTAGGATCGAGGACGACTGCCGGACAGTTGCCAGAACCGCAGCTGCGAGATCGGCGCCGGATGCGCCGCGGCCGCGGGCTTCGTCGTCGCGGGCGTATTCCAGGATCTCGAGCCAGTTGTCGAAGTGTTCACGCGCCCAAGGCCACGGCCACTGCAGGTCTGTTACGATCTGCGCCAGCCAGATGCGCAGGGGATCGCGATGCCGCGCGTGTGCCTGCTCGTGTTCCCAGGCCGCGCGAATCTGCCCTTCGTCCAAGGTGCGGGCGAGAAACGGAGAGAACACGACCCTGGGCCGCAGCAGGCCGGCGGTGCAGATCGGGAGTTCCGCCGGCGCGCGCGAGAGTGCCCACGCGGCCCTGAGCGCCGCGCGCAGCGCGATGGCAGCGAAAGGCAGGCAGGCCATCACGAGCATGCCATGATCGAAGCGATCATGCACCGGATCCGGCTCGCGCAGCGCCCAGCCGCACAGCCAGGCGGCAACGACGAAGGTGGGCACCACCGGCAGCCACAGCCGCCGCCATGCGCGGCGCTCGGTGATCCATGGCGCTGCATCCGGGAGTCTGCGGTGCGGCAGCATCGCCAGCGGCTGCGCGGCCAGACCGCCGACCAGGAGCAGCAGTATGGTCAACAGCGTTTCACGTCCCATGTCCCGCTCTCCTCTTGCTGCGGATGGCGCGCTCGAGCTCTTCGAGCAATTCGGGATCGATCTCGTCGACTGCTTCGACCAATGCCGCCGCGGCGGCATGCGGGCCGTGGCCCAGGAATCGGGACACGAGATGGCGCGCGCGCTCTCGCTCCACCGTAGCGCGCTCGATGGCCGGGCTGTAGACAAAAGTGCCGCCCTCGCGGCGCCGGGTGATCAATCCCTTCTCACGCAGACGATCGACGACTTTTGCTGTGGTCGTGTACACGTGGCCAGCGGGAACGCCCAGGCGTTCGTGCAGTTGGCGCACTGACGCGGTGCGATGCTCCCAGAGCGCGGCAAGTACCGCATACTCCAGATCGTCGGCGGGGGGGCGGAAGTTCAGCATGTCGCCAATCTACGACATATGTCGTAGATTGGCAAGCCTCCGCAACAGTCTCCGCCACTTCTCCACTTCGCTACAAGACTGCAGCCTTCGGGAAGATCCCCGTCGATGTCGAGGAACTCGGCGTGGATCTGCTGGCTATATCCGGCCACAAACTGCACGGTCCCAAGCGGGCGGGGCCCTCTACGTGCGCAAGGGTAACGGACGCGGCGGGTAACGATCGGGATCCAGTCCGGCGCGGGTGGGCCGTTCGATGGCGCGGAATCAGCCGAGGTACGAGTCGAGGTACTTGGAGGCGACGCCGCGAAACTGGCGCATCCAGTCCTTCAAGCGGGAGCGGTAGGAATTGACGTTGTGGACATGCCAGGCGCCACATACTCGCTCGCTGGCGGCGACATTGACCGCGTGATGCTCGACGCCGAGCTTGCGTCCTATCGCCATCACGACCGAGTTTCCTTCGGTGCAGAGAATGACGTCCTTGATCAGAATCGGGCGCAACCGAGGAACGGTATGGTTCGAGGCGTCGGCCTCCAGACCAGCCATTCTTGACGACATGCTCATTCCCGCAATGCGGGCACGGCGTACGCGCCGGCGCAGCGCGATCGATGACTTCGGCCATCGCCAGCTTTCGCTTCGGCGACAGTTCCTGCCCCACGATTTCTCGCTGCGCGCTTGTCAATGTACCCAGCTTCTCGATCATTTTCACCCGTTCCCGTTGCCTAATTTCACGCCAATATGGGGAGGTCAGCAGCTCGCTACGTGAGCCTGTCAATATCAAAAGCTACTACAGCTAAGCCTCTGGACGAGCGGTCGGCCAGGCCAATCCCAAGAGCGCAACCATGCAAAATGTTGCGCCGGCATAGAACGTGAACGACGCGCCGAGACGATCCCACAACAGCCCGGCCAATACGCTGGCGAGCAGCATGGCCAGTCCGCTTATCAGGTTGAAGAAGCCATACGCAGTGCCGCGCAAGTCGGCCGGCGCGGTATCGGCAACCATCGTCGCCAGCAAGCCCTGCGTGATGCCCATGTGGATGCCCCAAAGGGCGACGCCGGCGAGCACGACACCCCAGTGATCGTTGGTTGCTAACACCAGGTCGGCCGCGATCAGGACAACCAGGCCAAGTGCCAGCAGCCTGGTATGGCTAATGCGGTGGGAGAGTTTGCCGAACGGGTATGCCGACAGGGCATAGATCAGATTCATCGCCACCATCACCAGCGGCACCAAGGCAACGGGGACGCCACCCTGCTGTGCGCGCAGAATGAGAAACGCCTCGCTGAAGCGTGCCAGAGTGAACACCGCACCGATCCCAACCACCCACCAGTACGGCCCACCAAGACGCCTCAGGTTCTCGCGCCGGATCGGATTGGCGCGTTTCTCCGCCTGATGGTGTTCCGGCTCGCGCGGGCTGAAGAGCAGCAGTGCGACCGCCATCAAGCCGGGAATCACCGCCACCCAGAACACGGCCCGGAAGTCGTCGGCCCACAGCAGCATCAAGCCAACAGCGAGCAGCGGGCCAAGAAACGCGCCAATAGCGTCGAGGGATTGGCGCAACCCGAAAGCCGCGCCGCGCAGGTGTGCTGGTGCGATGTCGGCCACCAATGCGTCACGCGGGGCACCGCGAACGCCTTTGCCAACGCGATCCAGCAGGCGCGCCGTGAGCACGGTCCCGATAGTGGGAGCCATTGCAAACAATGGCTTGGTCAACGCACCCAAGGCATACCCAAACACGACGAGACCCTTGCGTTTACCCAGGCAATAGTCACTCAAGGCACCCGAGAACACCTTGACGATCAGGGCCGTGGATTCGGCCAGGCCTTCAACGAGGCCGACCGCGAAGGCGCTGGCACCCAGCGCGGTGACCATGAACAGGGGCAGCAGACTGTGGATCATCTAAGAGGACATGTCCATCAACAAGCTGACAATGCGGAGTACCCACACGCCAGCGGGAATCTGAGGCAGGGTGCTTTTTGTCATTGCCACCCGCAGTGAACGTGTGCGGTCGCTGTGCCCGGATGAGGCGTGGGTGCCTGTTGCAGAAATGGCGACTGATTCAGGTGCTCCAAGGCGGCTTCCGGTCGGACTGTTTAGCGGGCTTCGATTACCAGCGGGCTGGGCATGTCCTTCCGACTGAGACTCAGGTAGACCACCAGGCCCAGAATGGTAGCGAGGAAGATCATGCTGGTGACCATCGCACCCAGGCCGAGGCCACCGTTTGCAAGAGGTTGCGACAGATAGTCGCCCAAGGATGCGCCCAGGGGTCGCGTCAGGATATAGGCGAGCCAGAACGCCATGATGGCATTGGCCCGGAAGAGGAAATAGGCGAGGGTGACCGCCCCGATCATGGCAGCGAAAATCATCGTCGAGTCGGCATAACCCAGCTTCAAACCTTCTGCGGCGAGGTCGCCTGCCGCCGTGCCTAAGGCAAACGTGAACAGAATCGCCGCCCAGTAGAACAGCTCGCGTTTCTTGGTGAAGATGCTGTGAATCGACAGCGTCTTCTCGCTCGCGTACCAGGCGGCGAAAGTCGCCAGCAAGGCCAGGCTGAATGCCATGGTCGTCGTCTCCAGGGCGACGCCGAAGTTGTCCACTAGGTTGTCGGTGATCAGCGTCCCGACAACGCTGATCAGCACGACCGTCGTCCAGTAACGCCAGGGGACATATTTTTTGGCGCGAAATTGCACGAACAGAAAAACTGCCAACAGTGCACTCGTGACGAGCGATGTGCCGCTCAGGCCAAAGCCCAAATTGAGGTTGAGGAAATCGGCGGCGGTCTCGCCGACGGTCGTTGCCATGATCTTGATGATCCAGAAGTAGAGCGTGACTTCCGGGACCTTGTTCAGCATCTGCATCGCACCATCGCGCGTGATCGGTTTCATTGGCCTCTCCCTTGAGTTTCCAGTGACTGTCTTATTCGACTCATCGGGAGTAAGGATAGCGATCGAGAATTAGTGCGCTATTAGCCGGGCAGGCTTACCGTGCTTGAGGTCGAACCAATAGCACAAGTCGCCGCCGTCTTTAGTTCTTCGTCGCTGATGTTTCCAGGATGGGTCTTGAGTGCGGATGCCCGTGCCTGTTCCATGCTGACTTTTGCCTGACCGACGAACTCCTCACCTGTGTAGGCGAACGCATTGACTGCGGCCGCCGTCAGGGTCACGCTCAGCGCGGCCATTATCTGCTTCTTCGATACCGTCATGATGATGTTCCTATTGTGAGTTGGTCAAGATCGGCCAGGCGCGTTGGCGGCCACCGAGAACGCACTCTATCCGGCGAAAATTAGGATGGTGTTAGCGCCGCTTCACGGAGATTCACTTGCTGGACGTGAGGACTCGGCGCTTGGCGGCTCCGGCAGGCAATCACAGCGGCGCAGACGCTGCGATCTTCTGCCCACGCATCACAGCCTTAGAGTGGGCGTCACCTGCTACCGAGGCGGTGCGTTAGGCGTCCTATCCCCCCGCTCCCGTATCGTCGTGGGCACCCTTATGACGGGTATCGTACCATTCGTAAAAATCGCGTACGGGCATCGGCCTGACGATGTAAAAACCTTGTGCCATGTCGCAGCCCATTTCCGCGAGCAGATTCAGGGTCGGTTGATCTTCCACGCCTTCGGCAATCGCTTTGAGACCGAGATTGTGTGCGAGGTCGATGGTCGAGCGCGCGATCGTACGGGAGTCCTCGTTGATCCGCATCTTGCGAACGAACGACTGGTCCACCTTGATGGCATCGACGGGCAGACTCTGCAGATAGGCCAGTGACGAGTAACCCGTACCGAAGTCGTCGATATGTAGCTCGAAGCCCAGGTCGTGAAGCCTAACGAGCACGTCGCGGGCACCATCATGGTCTTCCATGATGGCGCTCTCGGTGATTTCAAGCTGCAGTCGCGCGGGCGTGACGCCCCAGGTGGTGCATAGACCGGTGATGCGTTCGGTCAGTTTTGGATCGTGCAGATTGCGCACCGAAAGGTTGACCGCCAATGGCAGATCCAATCCCGCTTGCTCGAAATCGTGAAGGTGCCGCGTCGCTTCTTTGACCACCCAGTAGGTCAGCGGCTTGATGAGACCAGTTCGCTCCGCGATGGCAACGAATTCAGTGGGAGATATGGCGCCGAGTTCGGAGTGGTTCCAGCGCGCCAGCATTTCGGCGCTGCATATCGTGCCCGATGCAATATCTAGTTTCGGCTGACAGTAAAGTACCAGCTCGTCGTTTTCGATCGCTCGACGCAGATCCCGCGTCAGCGTGAAGCGCCGCACCATTCCCTGCTCGCTATCCTGCGCCGGGAAGGCGAACTCCGTTCCCGATTTCTTGGCCGCGCGCACAGCCATATCGGCGCGGCGCATGAGCGAATCCGCATCGTCACCATGCCCGGGATAAAGGGCGATGCCGATGCTCGCCTGCAGTTCTACCGCGAGATCGGAAAGTTCGAACGGCCGGGCGAATGCACTGATGATCTGCTCGCAGTAGCCCACCGCGGCATCGGCGTCGGCCGCGGGCAAAACGACGGCAAATTCATCCGAGCCAATCCGGGCGACAGTGCCCGAGTCTCCGACGCTTTCGCTCAAACGCGGTCCGATCAAGCGCAGCAATGTATCCCCCTGCTGATGGCCCAAGGCTTCATTGACGTCACGGTAGTGTTCGATATCGAGATGGAGCAGGGTGAAGGGGGCACGCTGTTTCTGCTCGGTCACGATAAGTTGTTCCAGGCGCTGGTATAGCCAGGCGCGGTTCGGTAGATCCGTAAGCCGGTCGTGGTAAGCCAAGTGTTCGATCTCGGCAGCGCTGCGGGCGTGCTCGGCGCGCAGCCACAGCGTGCCGATGCCGAATCCGAGATCGTCCGCAAGCTCTTCAAAGAGCGCAACCTCCTGTTCGCCGAAGGCGTCGGGCTCCGCGGAGTAGATCGTCAGATTACCGATGGTTTCCCCGTTTGTTTTCAGTGGCAGGGCAAGGATCGAAGTGAATCCGTACCCGATCAACTTTTCGCGCCAGGGTGCCAAGTTGGGATCAATGTTGGGGATGGTCGATGATAGCGAGGGCCGTTGTGAGCGGATCGCGATTCCCGTCGGTCCGAGGCCGAAAGCTGTCTCGGACCAGGTGACCGGCAGGCCCACGACGAAATCGCTTCCGATTCCCGCTTGCGCCACGGGACGAACCGTTTTTTGCGGATCGTGCTCCGCATAGCCGACCCAGGCCATGCGTTGGCCGCCTTCCTCGACCACGATGCGACATACCTCGCGCAGCAGGGCGTTTTCTTCCGTCGCGTGTAGCAAAGCGTGGTTCCCGGCGCTGAGCGTCTTCAGGGCGCGAGCGACGCGCTGGACCTCCCGAATCCGGTGCTCGAGGGATTGCGCCATGTCGTCGAAGGCATGGCCCAATTGCCCCAACTCGCTGGCGTCCTGGCGTAAGCCGGTGCGCGCGCCCAGATCCCCCGCAGCGAGACGCCTCGCGGCTTGCGCCATGGCTCTGAGCCGGCGCAGCACGAGAACGTTGCCGCCGAACCAGGCCAGGGCGATCACTAATAAGGCCGCAACGCTCATCATCAGCAGGTTGCGCTCGAGCGCGCGGTCTTCGGCTGCGATCGTTACGCTTAGCGGTATTCCTACCCCCAAGTAGACGTCTGACGAGTGCGCGCCACCGATCGGAACGAACGAAAATATTCTCTGTACACCGTCGTGCGACAGCGCTGCGCGCACAGTTCGGGTCCCGTCCATGAGCGCTTTGTTGAAGTCCCCACCGTCTTTCAGCACGGATTGGCCCGACCATCCCCCGCCGCCCGGATAATGGCCGATAATCACACCCCGGTGATCTACCACGGTCAGCACCGTGCCTTCGGGCAGGCCAGCGGCGTTGAGGGTGCGGTCGAGCCAGGAAAGGTTTATGGATACCGTCAGCACCGCTGCGATCTTGCCCTCCGCATCGAGTCGCGGATAGCTGGCGATCAGCGTTCCTTTCCCGGCAGTTTCGCCGCTAGCCTGGTAACCAACCGAAAAGCTCTTCGTCGTCAACGCCTTGTGAAAGTAATCCTGGCCGGAGGCATTGGTAGGACTTTTCGGCGGCAGTGCAGCGCAAAACAGATCTCCATTCGGGCGAATAACGGCGAGATTGGCGTAATCCGAGTGAAGCGAGAGCATCTTTTTGAGGCTGCGGTGGCAAGCATCGATCGAGCCGCCGACGCGAAGTTCTGGAACATCAGCCAGCATGGCTAGAAGCAGGCGGCTGTCGGTAATCAGTACCGCGTTCTGAACAGTAACGATCCTGGCAAGACGGTTCGCATCCTGCAAGGCGTTGTTTTCCTGATAGCGTCTGTGTTCAAAACCCGAATAAGCAATGAGGGCGAAAGCCGGGATGACGCACAATAGGACCAGTAGCAATAAACGAGAATGAAGGCTGGAGAATCTCATGGTAAGACCTTTAGGGGCTATGGACGGCGCGTCATTGGATGATTTTTTTCAAACCCTGAACCTGGCCACTAATGACTTCAACTTTCCCGATAGCTGTTCCAGGCGATCTGCCGCCAGCTTCACGTTTTTTATGGTGGCGCCGTTCTCCTCGGTCATCTGCGCGATTTTTTCGACGTTCTGGGCAATCAGGTTGCTGGTAGAACTCTGCTCTTGCAGCGCCGAGGATATTTCCGTCACGGAGGCCAGCACATTGCGGCTGCTGGCCTCAATATGGGTTATCGAATCGCCTGCCTTGGCGGCCATACCGACCCCCCTGCCAACCTGAGTGCCGCCCTCGGTCATGCTTTGCATGGCGTCCTGGGCGCCACTTTGGATGGCGTGAATCATTTCAGATATTTCCAGCGTAGAACTTGTGGTGCGCTCGGCGAGCTTTCTGACCTCATCGGCGACAACTGCGAATCCTCGGCCTTGTTCCCCGGCACGCGCTGCCTCGATGGCCGCATTCAGCGCGAGCAGATTCGTCTGGTCGGCAATTTCCTTAATGACATTGACGATGGTTGAAATTTTGTTCGACTGCTCACTGAGACTGGAAATCAATTCGCTGGAATGTCTAAACGAGTCGGCAATCTTATTGATTTCCAGGACGGCATTTTTCACCACACCCTCGCCTGCGCTGGAAAGCGTACCGGCCTCGGTAGCCATGTTGTGCGCGTCATCGGCGCTTGATGCCACGTGCTGGATACTGACGGCCATCTCCTCCATGGCGGCGGCCATGGAGCTCGTCGCCTCGCTTTGCTTGTCCGAACCAGCAGACACTTGATCGGAAGCAATGTTCATCTTCGTTGCGTCATCCGCCAGTTGGTTCGCAGCAGCGAGGATTTGACTGATGGCATCATGCAGAGACTCCCGCATTTGTTTCATCGCGACCAGTAAGCTAGAGTCGTCGCCCGAGCGCACCTCGATGACGGTGGTCAGATCACCCGCAGCAATTCGGCGGGTGACCTCCGCTGCGTAGGCGGGCTCACCGCCCAACTGCCCCATCAAGTCGCTGCGAATGGCGATCGATATGGTGGTGGTTAAGGCTAGTCCCGCGAGTATCAGTGCTATGAAGATGTTTCGCGCCGACTCGTATCGCGCTTGGTTGTGCCTAATTTCGGTGTCGATATTTTCAGCGTAGTGCTTTTCAACCGCACTCACTGTCTTATCCATCGCGGTTCCGGTCTGGCGGCTGAGCCCGCGGACCAGTTTGTCGACCGCCTTACCGGTGTTTGGGTCGGTTTTGTCAAAGTGACGAAGCGCATCGCGGTAGCGGGCGCCTAATGCCGCGTGGTCGCTTTTCAGAGTTTCGAGATCACCGGTCGCAAGTCCCAAGCCCTGCATCAGGTCGGTGCCAGTGGTTAGCAACGCATCAACCTTTTTTTCTTTTTCGCTGAATGCAGTAAGATATTGGTCGAAACTTGCCGGGTCATTGCCGCGAATAAGAATATTTTTCCAGTCCTGGAGTTGGTCTTTGAATTGTTTGTGGGCATTTTCGATGGCAATGAGCGCCTTGCTTGCGGTCTTGGCAAAGCTTATGTCGCCTTGAGTTTTTACCGTCATGCTGCGTAATTCCCAAATCCCCGCAGCGCCCAGCAGCACTAATAGGGCGGACGTTGAGACGGCAAGCAGCAGCAACTTGGTGCTGGTCTTGAGCTTGTTCATGGAAACATCCTTAAAAAATGGCTCTTTTGAAAAACGAGTGGGTTAAGCGGCATGGGGGTTTATCTTGGTGAAATCGAGTTTGCCGGCGAGAAGAAAGACGACGGTGCGAATGGTGGAGAAATTGCCATAGCCACGTGCCTTGCGCTTGGCGACCTGAAACAGGCCATTGATGGCTTCGAGGAAGCCGTTGGTCTGGCGCGTCTGGGTCCAGGCGTTGATGCTGTCGAAATGAGAGCGAATCATATTGGCTACCTCTTTCATGGGTTCGCCTTCGATCGCATCACGTTGGTGGCCCACTGCGTCAGCATGTCGCGCACGACATTGACCTGCTTGCGGTCCAGAATTTCCCGCAACTGTTCCTTGTAGAGCCAGGCCCGGGCCGTGCGTTTGGTGGTCACTTGCGCGACGAGCGCATCCAGATCGGCGCGGGTATCCGGTGTGAGATCGCCGCGATCCCTCAGGAGTTTCCAGCGCAAGCCCTTGAGGCTCGGATCGGTCTTCTGTTCGATGCGCCGGGTCTTATCGACGGCGGTGCTGGCATGGGCGATGACGTGGAACTTGTCGAAGGTAATCCGGGCGTTGGGCAAATGCGTGGTCATGCCCTTGATGAAGGCTGGCAACATGTCGATGGAAATGGACTCGGCGGCTTTGGGATCACCGCCGTGGGCGGCGAAGTCCGCGGCGAATGTCTTGATCGTTTCAGCGCCGCATCCATCGGTCACGAACAACACCCTGCGCAGATCGGCGTCAGCCACCAAGGTGATGTAATCATGCCCGCGAGCTTTGGATGTCTCATCGGCCACCCGGCGCTTGACCTCGGAGAAGTTGGCCTTCTCCAGCCCCAGTTTGACGTAACGCTTACAGATTGCCACGACCTGATGCCAGGACAAGCCCACCAGTCGGGATACCGCCGCAAAGGTCATTTCCTGGCACATCGCCAGGATCAGCGCCTCGAAGAGCAGGGTAAAGCCAGCAAGCCGTCCTGCCCGGTCGGGTTCAACCTGCCGAATGCCGCCATCGGGCAAGCGCACGCGCGGGACGGGAACCTCCAGGTAACAATCGTGCTGAAAGAAATTCAGGTGCCAGTAGCGCTTGGGCACGGTGTCATGCGTCGGATGCGTACCCTCGATGCCGGGTACGGCAAAGCGGCTACCGGCGATAAAGTCGACGGCAATGGACAAGGTCTTCTTTGCCACGTCAAACTCGACTCCGTTTATGTACCACGGGGAGGCAATGCCCAAGGCGGCTTCGAACAACCTGGCGGTCATGTCGAGGTCACTCACGTTTCACAGGGGCGCGCATCTCACCTGCGCGCTCGGTTCGGCAGTCGTCGCGCTTGTCTCCATGGCTGGATGCACGACCCCGCTGCATCCAGCCACGGTCCAGCGTATCGTCCGATTCCCGGCGGCAAGGGTGCGCTTCGCCGGGCCGCGCCCGCCCTTGACCCCAGGCCTCGGGCTACCTCCATCAAGCACCATTACCCACTCGAAATTCAACATAGGCTAAAAAATTGAGGCATAGAATATTGTATTGTAGCGTATTCGTCTCCTCGTCCCTTTGTGGAGGGTCGATGAGTGCGAGCCAGCGATTTGAGGAATACCTGGAGCATTCGGGGGACGGACTTGGGCATATGGACCGGCACACGGGGCCGATGACGCCTCGGTCGCACAATAGTATAGCTCGGGTGGCTCTGTTGCCGAATTACTGCCTGCTGGCCGACGCCGGCTGCCGGGTCAACCAGGAGGCGTTTCGGAGCCGATTCACTGATATGGGCTTGCCTTACGCTGTCGGCATCAAATCGTCGGCGGTGGTCTGGCCGCCCGGCGTCGAACCACTGCTGCCGAAACGCTCCAGTGGTATGGGGCGCTCGCCGGTGATGCCGCGACGTACTCGGCCCGTCAGCCTGTATCGGTCAAACCGTTGGCTCGTGCGCTGCCGGCTAGCGCTTTCCAGACGATCAGTTGGCGCCAAGGGACAAACGAAATGCTCAGAGGTTGCTTTGCGGCTGTTCGGGTGCGCCAAGCCGGTGGAAAACTGTTCGAAACTTGATCCGAATTTGCGTTGCCAGGCCACATTTTTGGTATAAATCTGTTTGCGAGGTATTGCCTTAACCACGTTTGTGAAAACACCCCAACGCCCGCCCGGCGAGCACGCCGACCAACAGCGGCGCACAAGGCAACAGCAGGGGATACGGCGTGACCAGCACCACGAAGCCGATGACCGTCGCGCAGAGTGTCACGATGCCCAGGCTGGCGTATAACGCGAACATCTCCGGATCGTGTTGCAGGAATTCCTTGGCCTTGATCAGCCGTGCGAACCCGCCATCGGCGATCGCTGCCAGAACGAATGTGCCCAGCCAGGGCAGCCATTCGAGCAGGGTGGACAGCCGATAGCTGGCGAGCAGGAGCAAGGCATCCACGGACCGGAAATAGGCGTTGTTGAAGAAGCGGTGGTTGACCGCGGACATCTCCCGAGACACCGCACCGTACACGCTCGCTTTGAAAGGGGCATCCTTTGCAGCCGGGATCGGAGTGACGCCCGCCGTCGCCTCCTGCATGCTCGCCGCCCGATCCAGCATGCGAGTGGCGGGCTCGACGCCCCAGTAGGCAACTGCCGCCTCATGTTCGGCGCGCAACTGCGCCAGGAAGCGCTCCGGCGGATGGGCCGAAGGCACGTACAGCGCCAGGATCAGCAGGATGACCAGCGACAGCACGGCAACGGCGCGGATCATGCGGCAGCCTTCGCAGGTGCACGGCTTGGATCCGCATCGGGATCGAGGATGGGGAACCGACCCTTGATGAGGCGACCGCCCGATACCGAGGCGAAGTACTGGAGATTGGGCAGTTTGCCCAGCACGTCGGCGGGGACCATTTCCTCAAAACTTTCTGTGAGTTGGGTGGAATAGCTCGACGAGAAGTCGCCCAGGTGGGCATCCGACCCGTGGCTCAAGCCTACGCGCACCGTGTGGATCGCCGTCTTGCCGAAGGTCTCGACCACAAAGTCCTGCGTCGGCCGATCCTTGGTGCGCAGTGCGATCAGGTTGTTGAGGTTACCCAGCGCCATGCGTGCCGCGTTGTCGCTGCCCAGCCTCTTGGCCAGGTCGGCCAGGGTCTGCATCGCGCAGGTGGTGAAGATGCCGCCCTCGGCTCCTTTGTTGAGGATCTCGATCAGCGGCTGGTTGATGACGTTGGAGACCTCATCGACGAACAGTGCGATGCGTCGGTAGTTGCCCAGGTTGTAGCGCATGCCGGCACGCGCCGCCTGGTCGGCCAGCGCCAGGGCACCGATGGCCGACGCGACCGAAGGATCGGGCAGCGAATCGAGGCACATGTAGAGCACATGGCCGGCGCGCTCGATCTTCTCGAAATTCATGATGGGCCGCGTGTCGTCCGCATCGAACGGGTCGGGCGAGAGGCTGCGTCCCAGGTCACCCGAGGTCAGCATCGACAGGATGGGCAGCAGGTTGGCCGTGATCTTCTGGTAGTGCTCGCGGTTGTGGCGGAAGGTCCTCACCTGGGCGTCGATCACCTTGTTGCGCTGGTTCTGTGCAACGTGGTGTTCGTAGTAGGCGACGAAGGCCATCAGATCGGCGCTGGCCGCCTCCGACGGCCGCTTCATGTTGCCGCGATGAGCATCGTGCAGCAGCTTTTTCATCTCGGGCAGATCGCGCCAGCCGGCACCCACGGTCTGATCGTAGTAGCGGCGTAGCGAGCCTTCCAGTACCGGCTCGATGCCGCCCTCGATGTACTTGGTAAGTTTCATCAGGTTCGGCCGCTCTTCGATTTCGATGAGGCCCTGCACCACGACATTGACCGCATCCCAGCCGAAGGCCGAGAAGGCGCCTGCCGTGTCCGGCGGCATGATGGACTGGATGCGCGAGGCGATCTCGGTGGGCTTCTGCCAATTGAAGGTGAAGTCGAGCCGCACACCGCGTTCCGGAAAGGCCGGGTGGAATTCCATGAAAGTGTCCGGCTCGCGGTAGTCCGCGCAGGCGCGCTCGACCACGCGCTTGAGGCGGCGGCTGTTCTTCGGGTCGATGATGATCACCACATCGCCGCGCCGGATCGCCTGGGTGATCAGGTTGGCCAGCGCCACGCCCTTGCCGGACTGTGTCGTGCCCACCAGCAGGGTGCCCCCCTCGAAGTTCTGCAAGGGACGATGCATGGGGCCTTCCTTCGGTTCGATGCCATGGATATAGGGCAGACCGATCTCGCCGTCCGGCTGCGGTTTGCTGTCGTAGCCCAGCAAGTGAAGCAGGCGTGGCGACACGGCGTATTCCCGGTAGTCGATCTTGGCGAGTTCATAGAGCCGTTGCGAATGCACGGGCCGCCACTCAAAGCCAAAGCCCAGGAACACCTCGTTTGGGTTCTTGCACCAGCGGGCCAGTTCGCTTGTGCTGATGACTTCGATGCCGCGGCCGCCGAGCGAGGCACGCAAGACCAGCATGCGCAGCGCCTGGGCCAGCCGCAACACGCCCATCGCGAAGCAGATGAGCGCAAGCGGCAGGGCCAATTGGCTGGGAAGTCTGCCGACCACGCTCACCCCCAGGAAATAGACCAGCGCCAACCACCAGGCGAGGCTGGCATAGACCTCGTAGGCCCGGCGCCAGGGCATCTCGTAGCGGCGCACCAGCACCTCAGCCTTCCCCCGCCGGTGGCACTGCAAAGCCCGCCAGATCGAGTCCGCTTACGCAGCGCGGGTCGAGCACGATGCCGACGGTGGGCTTACCGTTGAACTCGCGCGACAGCGTCGGCGGGCCGTTGCGGTTCGGCTTCACCAGCATGTTCGTCTCAGTCAGCGTACGCATGGCCAGGGCGGGTTGGATGCCGCGTCGCACGAACTCCTCCAGCGGCACGAACACCCCCTGGGCGACGGTGCACACCGTGGCCGGGCCCATGCCATCGTTGAGCGTACGAACGGCATCGGCCAGCGCGTCCCGCACCACCGGGTTCAGGCGCAGCGGGGCTTGCAAGGCGAATGTTGCCGAGGGAGGTGTCGACGCGGGTTCCTGCGCGGATGATCTGGGTGTTTCCTCGACCGGCGCCACGCGTGCATCACTGTCGGCGGGCGCCTCGGGCTGCGGAATGAGCGACAACTGGGTGCCGCTTGCGACCGTTGCCGGCGGAGGCACGGGTGCAGGCGTTTGCTGCGCAGATGGGCCAGGCGCATGCTCTGGCTTGAATTCCAGCGCCTGGGGCAAGGCCGCGGGGGGCGGATCGATGCCCGCAAGGAGGATGGCCGGGGCCGAGAGCTTGACGGCTTCCAACGGGGACTTGGTGCCGGGTGGCTGGATGGACCAGGTCGAGCGGCCCGCCGCTGCCGCTACAAACACCCCGACGGGCAGCAAGAGTTCCAGCATGGTCTCGGGCGCCTTGGGAATGCCGGCCAGTTGGTCGGCCTCAAGCAGTTGGTGGACATCCTCGGCGGCACCGGGCCAGACCAGGAACAGGCCGTCCTGTCCGAACCACAGGCGCGACTTCTCGCGGTTGACTACCCAGGCTTGGTTGCCGCTGGCGAGTCGCCGCAGGGCATCGACCAAGTAGCGTTCCAGGTGCGAGCCGTACTGCGGCGAACCGTAGCGGTCGGCGCTGGCTGCGAGGTTGCGATCGATGACCAGCGCCAGCGAGCGGCGGACGAGTTCGTCGAGGATGTTGTGCTCGCGATAGACCGGGATGCCGCTGAGGCTGGCCAGCAGGTGCGGCACAATGACCGCGTTGCCCTCGGACAGGTCGGCCATCACCGCAGGCGGCACCACATGGGGCAGGGCGAACAGGCCCAGGCCGCGCGCCTCGACCGCCTGCGGCCGCCAACGCAGGAAGTAGCGATCGCGCCCACGAGTCGCCAGCCAGTCGGCTAGGGGCTGCAGGAAGGGTGGCCATGCTTCGCCGGCGGCATCAGTGACGATTACATGGCTCATCAGGCGATGTAACTCGCAACACAGGCCCGCGATGAACGTCGCATGACGCCAGCGCGGCTCAAGTTGGCGGCGTGCCGAGATGCTCATCCGCCCCGAGAAAATGTGCGCATCGGTCCCTTGCAGGCTGAAGAAAGCGGTCTCCAGACCGAGCCGGAACAGTCCGCCGGGCTTGCTGAAGTAGTTGTCGGCAGTCGCCGGCAGCAGATGCACGCAGGCGGCGTAGTGGCGCACCAGCGTCAGCACTTCCCGCTCGAAGCTGTCCCGGTCGGTGCCGTAGCACAGCTTGATGCGTGCGATCAGGTCCGCTTCGCCGGCCAGCAGCTCCTCGACCGGCACCGCGGCAAAGCCCGGGTCGGAGGCAGGGTAGGAACTGACAGGCATTGCTGTGGCGGCCATGGCTGCACGGTGATGCCGCAAGGAATGCGGAGTGGCCAATTCTTCGGCCATCTGCCTCGCCTGTCGCGTTGAAACGGGACTTATTCGGCCGGGGTATCGCCTTCGGTTTCGGGGCCGAGCTTGTGAAAGAGCGCGAGCATGCCCCGTTGGCACTCGGTCATGTCGATAGCGGGACGAACCGGGTAGGAAGCCTGGATGCGATGGTCCAGGTGAAAACGTTCCAGAAGCTTGCAGAAGGGGCAAGCCTGACCGGGGTGTGTAATGGTGCCGACTGCGGCAATGAATTCGCAGCCGCAGCCCGGGCAGGTCAGGATGGACAGCGTCGGTGCGCGGGCGAGCCAGATGCCGTCGATGTAGGAGACGAGGTTGAAGGCCCGGTCCAGGCTGATGCGGTAAGGCGGCAGCGTGGCGGCCTGGTAGGCGCGGTAGGCGAAGACCAGCGCCTCGCCGGCGGAGAGCCCCAGGTCGCGCAACTGGTGGTATTTGGCGCCGATGATGCAGGCGTCGATGCGCATGATCAGATTGGCGCCGTGGTACCACTCGGCCGAGTCGGGGGCTCGTCCGCGGGGGATGGTGCGGGCATCGGGGAAGAAGAGACGCTGTACCTGGCGCGGCGGGATGCCGGTGACCAGGTGGATTGTCTTCAGCCGGGCGCCGAGCGCAGCCAACTGCTTCGCCAGTCGTACCGCGCGCAGGTGCCGGTCGCCACGGGTCGGCATCGGTCGTGATCCTAGCGCCGGCCCTCCATCGGTGCGGGCGGATGAACGAGCGCCATGGGGCCCGCCAACGGCCGCGGGGCGCTGAGCAGCGTCACCAAGTCAGTGCGGGGTGGGAACAGGGTCGTGTCGCCGACGTGGATCACCAATGACCACAATTCATCGAGGCTCAGCTTCCTGAGGTGGTTTGCCTGCGCCGTGTCGAGCCCGTACTTGCAGCAGGTCGAAGCGGTGTCATGCTCGAGCCCGGCGCGAATGACGGCGAGCACATTCAGGTTGATCCATTCGACATCGGTAAGCGTCACATGACTCATGGTAATGTCCTCCGGTTGGCCTTGGTGAGGTGGTCTAGTCAGGGCGAGGGGGCAGCATATTTTTTTCGGTCAAGATATGTCAATAGCATGTTAAGGAAAGCTTGAGAGTGGGACTTCTTGCCACACGCAAGCTCCGATAGAAGCCGGCGCTTGGCGTATGGCGCCGCGGTTGGCTGCGCTGCTTTGGAGGTGAACGCGTTCCCTGCTGAAGCAATCCCGGTTAGAGAATCACCTGATCCTATAGCGACGCGTTGCCAGCTGGACGCCGTCGATGAGCTTCTTGCATTCGAGCCATAATGGTGTAATAGTTATTACATTAACTGTTTTATATATTACATTATGTGGTTGCTCCTTATCGCGACAATTCCCGGTCAAGCTGGCAGCCTGCGCCTGCGTTTCTGGCGCCAGCTGAAGGGCATCGGCGCGGCCAATCTGCGTGATGGCGTCTATCTGTTGCCTGATCAGGATGGACTGAGGCCGCCATTGGTCGCCCTATGCGACGAATTGACCAAGGCCGAAGGTAGCGCCTGGCTACTCGATATTCCGTCCCAGGCGCCTGAAACCGAACAGGCATGGCGCACGCTGTTCGACCGCAGCGAGGCTTATGGCCAATGGCGCGTCGCCTTGATCACCACTGAGGCGTCCTTCGCCGAAGTGACCGAAACAGAGGCGCGCCGCTCGCTACGTCAAGCACGCAAGGACCTCAACGCAATTGCGACGACGGATTTTTTCCCGGGCGACAGCCTTGATAATGCGCGTCAGGCCTACGCAGACGCCGAGCGACGCCTCGCTCGGCAATATGCCCCCGATGAGCCTGAGTCGACGGATGGTTCAGTGCCGCGCCTTGACACGCGAAAGTATCAGGGGCGACTGTGGGCCACGCGTGCCCGGCTATGGGTAGATCGCGTCGCATCGGCTTGGCTAATCCGACGTTTCATCGACCGCAAGGCGCGTTTCCTGTGGCTGACCGACATCAACGCTTGTCCTGCGAAAGCGTTCGGCTTTGACTTCGACGGCGCCGCGTTCACCCACGTCGGCAACCGCGTGACCTTCGAGACTCTGCTGGGCAGCTTTGGCCTCGATGCGGATGTCGGGCTCACGCGCCTGGGCGCGATGGTGCATGCCCTCGATCTTGGCGACATGGCAACGCCGGAAGGCCAGGGGTTTGAAGCCATCCTTGAAGGGGCACGTCAACGCTGTGCCAACGATGATCAGCTACTGGACGAGATCAGCACCGTTCTCGATTCGCTGTATACCTATTTCAGACAGACTAAATAGTCTGTAGCCCGTTCCCAAGAGTGAGGTAAGTCCTATGGCCGACCAAGCCAACCAACCCAGCTACACCATGTGGCAGATGGTCCTCTACATGCTACGCCTGGGCTCGCTGGGTTTCGGCGGGCCGGTGGCTCTGGTCGGCTACATGCACCGTGATCTGGTCGAGGGCAGGGGCTGGATCAGCGAGGCCGACTACAAGGAGGGGTTGGCCTTGGCGCAGATGGCGCCCGGCCCTCTGGCGGCGCAGTTGGCCATCTACCTCGGCTATGTGCATTACCGCCTGGTCGGGGCCACCCTCGTCAGCGTCGCCTTCGTGCTACCCTCGTTTCTGATGGTGGTGGCCTTGGGCTGGGCTTACGTCGAGTACGGCGGTCTGCAATGGATGCAGTCGGTGTTCTACGGCGTTGGCGCGGCGGTGATCGGTATCATCGCCATCAGCGCCCACAAGCTGACCAAGAAAAGTGTCGGCAAAGACAAGCTGCTCTGGGCGATATATCTCCTGCTAGGCGCCGTCACCGTCATCACCAAATCGGAAGTCGCTTGGCTATTTATCGCCGCGGGCGTGCTTGTCTGGCTGGTGCGCTGCCCGCCCAAGCGCTGGTTCGGCGGCTGCGGTCTGGCTGCCGTGCTGCCGGCGCAGTTGCCCCACGCCACCGGTCTGGCCCTGTCCTTCAATCCGGGACAGTTGACGCAGATTGCCGTCTTCTTCGCCAAGGCCGGTGCCTTCGTCTTCGGCTCGGGCCTGGCCATCGTGCCATTTCTCTATGGTGGCGTCGTCTCCGAATACCACTGGCTCAACGAAAAGCAATTCGTCGATGCCGTGGCGGTGGCGATGATCACGCCGGGGCCGGTAGTAATCACCGTCGGTTTCATCGGCTACCTCGTCGCCGGCCTTCCCGGAGCCTTCGTCGCCTCGGCCGCGACCTTCCTGCCCTGTTACCTGTTCACTGTTATCCCCGCGCCCTACTTCAAGAAATACGGCAAGCTGCCTGGCATTGTCGCCTTCGTTGATGGCATCACCGCCGCCGCCGTCGGCGCAATCACCGGTTCGGTGATCGTCATCGCCATGCGCGCCATCGTCGATGTGCCGACGGCGCTGCTGGCGCTGGCTGCCGGCTCTCTACTCTGGACTTTCAAGAAGCTGCCAGAACCAGTCATCGTGCTAGGCGCGGCGGCCCTCGGCCTGTTGCTGTTTCCCTTGATGCATCACTGAGGACAAAAAAATGAAATGGATCACGCGTGAACGTCCGAAGATCGACCGCATCGCCTGCCCCTGGCTGGTGGCGCACTTCATCGACGAGGGCCCCGAGTTTCTTTATGTGCCCGGCAGCGAGGTAATTAAGGTCGCTGCTGAGACGGGCGGCATTCCTTACGACGTGCCCGGTGTCGCGCTTGGTCACCACGGTGATCAGTGTAGTTTCGACGCTTTCATTGCCAAGTATGAACTGCGCACCGCCGCACTCGACAAGTTGGCATTGATTGTCCGCGCCGCAGACTGCGGTTTGCCAGAACTGGCCAAGGAAGCGGCTGGTCTGCTGGCAATCTCCAAGGGGCTGTCGCTTAACTTCGATGACGACCATGAGATGCTCAGGCACGGCATGGTCATTTACGATGCCCTCTATGCTTGGTGTGCCGATACCCCGCTCAAGAAGGTCGGCCGCCTGCTGCAACAGGCGATCCGCTAGACCCGAGGTGCTCACCGCTCCCTGGCTTGATAGGTCGTGTACTTCTGCCTCGGCGCGTCGGTAGCGACGTGGTACGCCGCCGTGGCAGCCGAACCGGGATTCCAGCGCGTTTCCGCCAAAGGCATTCGCGCCACACTGATCGGCACGACCGTAATGATGATGTCCACTGGGCGGATCGCTTCCTTCCCGACGGTGCCCTGGACGGCCACGAACTCGGCTAGTCGCGACGCGGCGCCTGGGGCATTGAGCACGACGAGTTGTGTATCACGCGCAATGCCAGGCGGCCAGTCAAGGAATGCTTCAAGATCTGGACGAAAGGTGATTAGATCGAATATCGCCGTGACGGGGTCAGCGTCATGACGGGAATGATCCGTACTAACGTTCAATAGGGTCCGATGATGCGCAACTGAGACCTTCGGCGTTTTTCGCAGAGGGTTGATTCCTACCTACTACGTTTTACGCATGCAACATGCGGATACGTGAACAATACAATACCAATACGGATACCCGAATAGCGAAGGCTGGACCGGGACAAATGCCCGGCCGGCCTTCAATAATCTTCTGGATCAGGCAGCTTCCGCCAGTTGTTTCCACTCATGGGCCGGCAAGTCGATCAGTCGGCCGCCCAGCGCTTCAAACTCTGTCGCGCGGTCATAGTCCTCGACCTCCTGGCTGTAATGCGTCACCGCATTGACCAGCCCATAGCCCGACAACTGGCCCTCGGCGATCAGATGGCGCAGCACGCCGGCACGCTCGTTTTCGTTCAAGGTGTAACGTTGGGCCAGAACCTCGACCGTCTTCACCGGGTCGCCCACGAGCGAGATGTTGAGCGTCTTCTGCAACTTCTGTGCCGTCTTGCGAAAGCTTGCCTCTGACACCGCTGCCTGCACCACGTCACGCACTTTCAGGAAGAAGGCCTGGTCGTCGGCGAGCAAGGTATCGTCCTGATAGACCTGGATGCGTTCATCCTCGGCGCCGAGCGCGCGGCCCACGTGAGTTTTGCGCAGCGACCGGTCAGCGACGATGAGGCCGTTGCTGCACACCAACCGGAACAGCAGCGGTTGCACCGACAGCGTCCCTTGACCGACCTCGGAGTTCGAGATCACAACCCCGGCCTGCACCACATCGCCGGGTACCATCTCGACCTTCAGGCGCGGCGTGATGCACTTCAGGTACATACGCGTTTCGGTCAGTTCGACTGACTCGAAGCGTACCTCGGGCAACTGCTGCAGGATGGGCAGTACGCTCTCGGCCAGATCGAAGTGATCCAGGCGCCGATAGCGGTCCGACAGCACGGCGCGCACCTGACCGTCTAGGGTACGCAGCATGCGCCGGTCTTCCTCGCTTTGCAGCCAGGTATTGACGTTGTGGTCCAGCAGCACCGGCTGCTCTTCGCGCATGCGCTCGAAATAGGCATACGGTATCTTCAACTTGTCCGCCAGTTGGCGGCGTGCCAGCGGCGTGACGCCGTAGTGCACCGGGCTGTCACCTTCCTCGATGACTAGGCGGGTTTCACCCAGATCATCGGTGGCATGGCGCACCCGTGCCGAGGGCACGATCAGATCCTTCTTCGAATGCAGTTGGCGCTCCAGTTCCTGAGCCAGGTTTACGAGAGAACGTCCACTTTTCATAGCAATCTCCTTGTCGGAAAAAATAGCGGGGACGGCATCACCCATTCGCGGGGATGCGCATCCCCGCCAGGGCTGATGACGAACCGGCAGCTGCCGGTCCGGATAGGGCGCGAGGAATCGCGCCGGAACTCCAGGGCTGTCTTCGCGACGCGCATAGCGCGCCGCCTGGTGTGACAACTACCAGTGGGGCAAACAATGAGGCAAAAGAGCCTTTTCACCACCACCGCTTTGTGCAGTGCCGCTGAAAAGGCGGGTGCGGCCCCCATCGCCTCGATGGACCGCACCCCACATCAGGCACTCATGCCGCACGCGGCACCCGGGCTTCCAGGCGTTGGCGCCAGACGTCGGCCCAATCGGTACCGGCCTGCTTGGGCAGGAACACCTGCACCTGGCGTCGACCGGACTTTTTCTCGTCCCGCTTCAGCCGGCGCGCGAGCGCGAAGGCAAAGGCTTGGCCGGCGAAGTCGCCGTCAGCGTCGTTGTCGGCGTAAATGCAGACCTTGCGTACCGAGTCCGGCAGCCACAGCTTTTCCAGGTTGCCGGCGTTGAGCCCGGCCCAGACCGGCTTTCCGGTCGCCAGATGCAAGGCGATACTGGTCTCGATGCCTTCGCTGACGGCCAGTTCCTCGGTCGCCTCGAAGAGACGCACCGCGGCACCGTTGATCCCGGCCGAGAGCACCTTCTTCGCATCAACTGCCGCCAGCTTGCCGCCGTCCTGGAGATAGGTCCGGTGCAGCGTCACGGCATGACCATCCACACCCTGGATGCAAGCCAGCATCGCCGGGTACTCGGCCACCTTGCGCGACTTGCCGGCGCTGTCCTTCTGGTAGTAGCCGAGGGCCGGATGGAAGCGCAGCACTTTCGGGTACACCGGCAGGGCCAGGCCTCTGCCGCTCAGGTAGCGATCGACCTCGTCGCCTACCATCACCGGCTGAGCCTCATTCCAGATGCGCTGGGCTAGTTTCTTCATACGCTCGGCCGAGGGCTCGCTGGTACGGGCAAGTACCGTCACCGGCATCATCCCCAGGCTGCGCTCGACATCGCGCAGCGCGGTGTTGAAGTCCACCCCCATGACCGCCTGCAGCAGCTTGAAGCCGCCACCCGGTCCGCACTGGCGGCAGTGGTAGTTCCCCTCGCCGAATTTGTCGGTGTACTGGAACCGATCAGTGCCGCCGCATAGCGGGCAAGGCAGGTTGCGGCGCTTGAGGATGCGTTCACCAACGCCCAGGCTGGCCAGGATCTCGGTCCAGCGACCATGAGCACGCTGCTTGACCGCTTCGATGCGGTCCGCGTATTCACGATCCTGCATGGTGGCCTCCCATCTCGGCGGAAGCCGCTTCTGCAACCAGGGCGACCGAATGGCTGGGTGCCGAGCCCACACCTACGGTGACCTGGAAGGCCTTGCCGTGCAGCAGGGGATACTTGCCCAGCCGCAGTTCCTGCAGCAGCGAGTCCAGCGTCTGCACCGGATCGACCGAACGCAGACGACGGATCAGGTCCGCCAGCGCGTCGCGGTCCGCATCCAGGTCCGACTGGAGGAACTGGTCGTTCTCGTCCGTGAAGGACGAGGCCTGGCGCACCGGTTCGCCGGAAGTCTCGCCCGCCGGGATGTACAGGACCTCTTCGTGGCAGACGCCCTGGTCGGTGATCTCGACCACATCGCTGCCCGCGCGGATGAGTACAGCCTCGCACAGGATCACGGTAGGCCATATCCAGCGCCCTTCCAACTGGACGCGAAGCTGTTCCGATACCGCTTCGACCTGGACCGCTTCATCCTCCAGGAAGCGCACGTGGCGCTGCACCCAGTGGTCGGCATGCAGTCCGACCCAGTCGAAGACCAGATAAGCCTTGGATCGGGCCAGCATCCAACGCGCCGCATTGTTGTCGTCCACCCGGTCGAGGGACACCAGCGTCACTGCGCCACTTTCAATGGCTTGACGGGAGGGCGCCACGGTCGCCTGCCGGACATACTCACGACATCCGCAGTCGTCCTGGATCGGGTAGTCGACGATGTCCTCAAACAACTTGGCGGGCAGCACATCGAGGTCGTTCAGCAGGTCCACCTGTCCCCAGGTGCCCATCGCCGCGTAGTAGGTCTCGACGAAGCGTTCGGGCGAAAGCCGGGTCTTGGCGCTTTCCAGCGTCCGGCGCCAGCAGGCCTTCAACTCGGCATCGATGCGCTTACTCTGCACGTCCTCGTCGATCAGCTTGTCGCGATCCGGCAGGCGCGCCATGAACTGGCGCGAGTCCAGGTGCACGACATTGACCTTGTCGAGCGGGCAGTATCTGGGCTTCATGACGCAGAAGCCCTGCAGGAACACCATCGTGTCGTGGCTGTGTTGTCCGTCGTCCTTACCGGCGAGATGTACCGCGCCCATCGGGCTCGCCATCGTCGCCAGGTTCGCGCAGGCAAAGCGCCGCGAGAGCGGTTTGCCGTTGAACAGTACCGGCACATGAAAACCCAGGCACAAGGTCTCGATGCGATTGTCCAGGTCGGGCAGGCAGACACCATGCAGTTCAATCCGCGTACCGGCCACCTCTTCGGCGATGTGCTCCACGTCGATGGCTACCTTGTCCAGCGCTTGCGCGGTGTCGATGTCGACGCGCTGATGGTGTGAAGCGACGATGCAACGCGCGGCGGCATAGAGGCACTTGGAGAAACCTACCCCGAAGGGACGTTCCTCGGCACGGGTGGCCGCGTCCCAGCCTGACTCGTGGAAGCTCAAGAGCTTCTGGAAGTCGTCGAGGCCGCGGCCATCATCCAGCACCCGCAGTGTCTGCGCGTCGGCGTCGTAATGGATCTCGATACGCTTCGCACCGGCACGGCGGGCGTTCTGCAGCAGCTCGGTGATGAGCGTGAAGCGGTCGGTGAAGGCGTAGCGCTGGTTGCGCAGGGCACCTTCTTCGTTGATTCGAACCTGTATTTGCATGACTTGCTCCTTGAATACGGCGGGCGTCCGCCTTGGTGATGAATCCCAAAAAGGGAAACGTGTTCAGGCGAACAGGTCGCCCTGCACGGACATTTGCTTGATCTGCTCGTTGATCCACTGGGGGTTCCTGGAAAGCCGTGCCTCGACCCACTGGGGGTTGTGGACGACGGCGTTGCGTACCCAGGCGGGGTAGCGCTCGAGCGTGACCTTGAGCCACGCCTTGAGGCTGTGGCGGAGGCGGTCGCGCACTTCCTCCGCGTCGACCCGACCGCAATAGGTAATGGGTGACAGCGGGCTGCAGCCGACGACACGCAGGCAACTCACGAAGGAGAACGGAATGCCATCCTTCTCGCGCTCGGAAAATACCCACCGCAGGGTGTCGAACTTCTCTTCCAGCGGTGTCGCAGGGTCTGCCAGTTGGTTGATCTCCTGAAGCAGGCGCCAATGGAGGAAGACGATGTCTTCCTCGCTCCACTCGACGGGCGAGTTCTCGTCCTCGAGCAGGGTGTCCAGTGTTGCGCGCTCAGGGATCGGTGCCGGACGGGAGGTGTCGGAGAATAGTGGGGTTACGGTCTGGTTCAACATCGTTGTCTCCAATGAAAAGTAGGAGGCAACGCGCACCATGACTGGGGGCGTTAGCCCCCAAGGGGTGATGAACGACCGGCCCGGAATGATCCAGGTCGGCGCTAAGGGAAGAAACTCCAGGGCTGGCTGTAACGGACGGCGCGAGCCGCCGGGATCGGTGTGCCAGCGACCGATCGAGGAAGGCTTTCGGGGGAGGGGCGTGAGGGGCGACTATGGCCGCATTGAAGTGCCTCGCTCCTGCCTCGAAAGCTTGCTACAAATCTCCAGGGCTTGCCTTGTTTGAATGCAGGGCCAGCTACTGCATGCCGTAAAGATAGTGGCCGGCAAGTGCCACGTCAATCCCGAAAAGCTTCCTTTGTTGCGCCCGACTCCGAAAGCCCCCTCAGGCGACGGCCATTTCCGGTGGCGAATGCATAGGCTGGCACGGATCATCGCTCAAAACGCGGTATTTTGAGGAGCACGTCATGCCGGAAATTCAGATCGTCAAGGTGGACGAAGGTGGTGTCAACGCCCGCATCCTCGCCAAGGAGGCCAAGGCCGACTTTCGGCGCGTCGAGGCAGCCAGCCTGAAAATGCCCACCCGCTTCACCAGCGCCGAGGGCAAGCGATTCTTCGCGCGACTGTTCAATACCCTGCAGCTCAACACCCACTTCATCTCGGTGATTGCCCGCACGCGGCTGGACCACGAGGTCGTTGCCAAGATCGAAGACACCATTCGTGTCCAGATGGACGCCGTGACCGAGAACCTGAACAAAGCCATCGATGGCGCAGAAGCGCTATTCAAGTCCCATGGCATTACCAGTACGGCGACTTACGACACCGTGCCGCTGGATGTGGAGGTCCATGTGCTGTCGTCGATCGGCCGGCGCTTTTTGGAGGTGGTGGGCAAACTCGACCAGTTGATGCCCTTGCTGCAGACATTGGAGATCCACGAGGTGATCACCACGCAGGCGGTGGACATCCAGCGTGCGAGCCTCAAGCGGCAGGTGCGCGACGTGGCCAATGGTGCGCGGAACTTCGCGATGGGGCTGCGGCGGCGGATGAACGCCATGGACGCGGGCGACGGCGAGGGCGGCAGCGGCGCAAGCCGGCAAGAGGCCGTTGCCGTGAGCGCAGCCGATGGTGTGGGCCAGTCCGGGGCGGAAGGCGACGCGACGGAGGCCCACTCCGGTGCACGGTTGTCGGAAGCCGTGGAAAACGCTGCGCCTGCTTCCGGGCATTAGCGTCGATGGTTGTTGCCTTCATCACGACAGCGATACCCAGTAAAGAGGCCGTAACGCATCGGCAATTGGCATCAATGGCGATATGGCTATAGCATGTTGCATATGGCAATTTATGTATGGAAAGCCGTAGCAACTCATTCCGATGCGTTGAGGATTGACCCGCCCAGGGCCAGCAGTATTCCGACCGAGGCCAAGCCGGAGGGCATACAACCTGGCATCAAGGCCGACAACACTTTGCACCGGAATGGCATCGGCACCGGTGCCACCTTCAATCGCTGGCGGACGCGGTACATTGCGCCAGGTTCATCGTTGAGCGTCTTGCATCGGCACATGGATCTCAATATCGTGTCGACAGGTTCCACGTCAGGCTGACCGGCCGCCGTGGGCACCTTCACCGCTTTCGTGGCGGCGTCGCAGTCGATACCTGCCTGTTGCCCGACGATCCGCTGTTGCGCGTACGCGCGGCGCAACTACGGATCGGCTGATCTTTCCCGACCCGGATGCCCTTGGCCATCATGCGGCGGGATTCACTTTCTTGCTCATCCCTCCATGCCGCGCGACCGGGACGCCCGCGGCATGCTGTCGAGTTCTGCGTTCCCTGGCGGCTCGCGCCATCCTGACCTAGCGCGGCCGCGAAAGAGCAGGTCATGTCCTGCATCGGCGCAAGCCGTGACGAGGTCCGATCATGCCCAACAGCCATTCAAGTGCCGCCGCGATGGTGGCGGCTTCCACTCATCCTCCTGCATCTTCTTTCATTCATGTTTCAACACTGACGTTGCCCGAGACCGGCTTCCTGCGCCAGATCCAAGTGCTGGCCTTCGTCCCGATCTCCAAATCGACCCTCTGGCGACGCATCCAAGCGCGCACCTTTCCCGAGCCCATAAAGCTCTCGGAGCGGGTGACCGTCTGGCGCGCCGAAGACATCCGCCGCTGGATCGCGCAGCAGGGTCAGCCGGGGTGATGGGTGAGGCGGCTGCGGTCCGGATGTGGTGCAGCCGGTCTGACGACGAAATCCCGCGCCTTTCCCGGCGATTTCGCCTGGCGAAGCGTACGTCGGCGCCCGAACATTCGCCTTATGACTGTCGAGAGATCGTGGGAGAAGCGGGTCATGGAAGATAACCAGGAGCTTCTCGGGCATAACGATAACGCGGTGCAACCGGTGCAGATGCTTCGGGCCGTCGTGGGCGGTGAGACCTACGAAGCGGTGGCCGTGCGCTTCGGCGTTTCGCGCACGATGGTCGAGCGACGTATCAAGGCCGTCGCAGTTCAACTCACCCGGGCAGTGGGCGTCGATGGGCTCAAGGAGGAAGGCGCAGCCTTCGTGCGGCGGCTACGCCTGAATCGAGACGCCATCCTGATTGCGCTGGAAACTTACGAACCCCAGCCGCCGATCAGCACCCGTCCGGCGCGCGTGCTGTCGCCGCAGGAGGTGGCCCAGGGCGCGGTGCGCATCAAGGGCCGCACCCGCCGCACCTGGCACGATCTGGCCCTGTACTACATGCTGTTCGTCACGGGACTGCGACCACTCGAGATTGCCCGGCTCGAAGTGCCCGACTATCTGCACGCGGACGGCAGCGTCTGTCGGGAATCCGAATTGCGCGCCGAGGCGGCAATCAACGGCAAGCTGCGGCCCTTGTATTTCAGCAGCAAACGGCTCGACGATGCCCTGGCCACCTACTTCCGTGAGCGGGTGGACAGTGGGCACGGCCTCAGCGAGCCGGATCGTTACCGCGGCCTGGACCCGACTAGCCGGTTGTTTCTTTCACCAAGCGGGGATGCGTACCAGATTGCGCCCAATGGACGGCCGGATCAGAACCGCTACGTCTGCCGCGCCTTGCTGGAGATCTATCGCAAGCTGTTCCGCTACACGGAAATCAAGGGCCTGTGCGCGCAGTCGGCGCGACTGACAGTGATGTCGCGGATGTATGAGCGTGGCGCCGACGAGGAGCAGGCGGGCATGATTCTTGGTATCAGCGAGAGGAGCGCAGTACGGGAAATGCTGCCGCGGCCCAGGCCGACGCTGGCGGAACTTCTCGACGAATTGGTCTGAGTCCACCATGGATATCCAGCGCTTTGTCATCAAAGGCCGCGTGAGCGACGCGGACGATCCGCAACTACAGGAGGCGCTTGCCCAGGTCTACGACACCCCTGAGCGGCCACGCTGCCTGTGTGTGCCGGGTGGTGTCAAGATGTACGTGGCGCGACACAGCCAATTCGTCGTAAAGCGCATGCCAGACAGCGGCAGCACGCATCATCCGGGTTGCCCTTCCTACGAGCCGGAGGTTCAGCAGTCGGGACTGGGCGAACTGGTTGGCGATGCGGTACTGGAGCGGGAACCCGGTCGGGTCGAGCTGCGCGTGGATTTTCCGTGGACGCGGCTGATCGGGCGTGGTGTGCCGCGCGGCGAAGCGCAGGAGGTGGCGGAGGTGGGTGTGCCGCGGCGGCGCATGTCGCTACGGGCCTTGATGCACTTCCTGTTCGAGCGCGCGGGTTTCAATCGCTGGAGTCCGGCGATGGCGGGCAAGCGCAACCAGGGGGTACTGCGCAAGTACTTGCTGGAGGCGGCCGAGGAAATCATGGTCAAGGGCGTACCGCTGGCCGAGCGTCTGTACGTACCTGAACCCTTCACCGAAAGTGCCAAGGCCGAGGCTGCGCAGCGTCGGCGCGAGAAACTGGCCGTGCTGCGCCCGCGGGACGGGCAGACGCCACTGGCCCTGGTGATCGGCGAGTTCAAGGCGAGCGAGGCGACGACGCAGGGCCGCCGGGTCTGGATCCGGCACATGCCGGATGCGCCGCTGCTGATCGCAGGCAGGAGTTGGGAGCGCATCGAACGGGTGTTTGCACCGCTGTTTGAGGCCCGCGACGCCGACACCGGCCACCCGGTCCGCTTGGTCATGGCCGCGCTGATCTGCGCGCGCCGTGAATACACCTACGAGATCGACGCGGCGAGCCTGATGCTGGCAAGCGAGCACTGGATTCCCGTCGAGGGCGTCCACGAACTGCCCCTGATCGACGCCCTGGTCGCCCAGCGTCGCCGCTTCCTAAAACCGCTGCGCTACGACGCGACGAGCGCGGCGGCCTTCCCGAATGCCTTGCTGCTGGATGCCGGGCCGGCACCGGTGCCATTGCATGTGGTCAGCGCCTTCATGGACCCCAAGGACCGGGTGGCGAAGGAGAAGGCGATTGCAGCGAGCAGGCAGGGTGGCTGGGTGTGGTGGACGGATCAGCCGATGCCGGCATTCCCGGCTGTGGTAACGAATCGCTGAGTTGTCAAGTGGGTGGCAGCGCTAAAGCGGGTGTCAAATATAGTAGCCGCTGCGACATCGGCGGAGGTTACGATAATAGGCTGAGCGTTTTGTCGCTCCAGGCCGCTACTGGTTGTGCGATGCCTGCCCTGACCGATCGCGGCGATAGGCCGGAGATCGGCCAACCCGGTCGCCGCAGAAGGGGACCCACTATCCTACTCAAGCGCTTCGCAGTCCACGCTAGCTGAGCATCATCCCAACCGTTATAGGCCAGCCGACCGGCCCGGTCGATGACGAAGCTCACGGGAATGCGCCAGATCCGGCCATAGTTGCCTGCCCAGGGGCTGTCGAGCAGTCCCACCGGAAAGCTCAAGCTCGCCGCCACCTCCCGCACCTTCGGCAGATCCTCCGGTCCATCGATGCTGAAGCTCAGCACCCGCAATCCCTGCGCCGCGTGGTCCGCGGCGTAGGCGGAGAGCAGCGGCAATTCCTCGAGGCAGGGGTCGCACCAGGTGGCCCAGAACATAACGATCACCACCTCGCCCAGTAGATCGCGCGTGGCGATACTGCGTCCGTCCAAGGCGTGAAGTACCAGGGGCGGTGCCGGCCGGCCTATGGCCAGCGCGCCAGCGCGGGCTGCCGGCGCGAGCAGGCCGCTCGCGGCCGCAACACCGAGTCCGATGGCATGCCGCAGCAGCGCGCGACGCTGCGGGTCCGGACGCACGGCCTCCGTGCTCCCACTACTGTCGTCAGAACGCATAGCTCAGCCCGGCCGTAGCCGTCCATTTCGGGAAGAGCTGATAGCCGTCGAGCTTGCTGTAGATTGGAAGCTGCACGAATCCGTAGACCTGCATGCTCTGCATCACGTTCAGGCTAATGCCGGGGCTCAGGTAGGCCACGGTACCGGCGGTGTCGAGCGTATCGGCCAGCGCCCCCTGGTCATGGCTCTTGCGGCTGAGGTTCACCTGCACTTGCGGCACGATCCTGGGATCGGCCTCGTAGCGCATGCCGAAACTCACCGTGCCGACGTTGCCAGGCCGAAAATCCTCGCCGGCTTGGTCGAGCTTGTGGGTCACCGCCCCCTGGTATTGGCCATTGACGAAGGCGTCGAAATTCTGACTGACGGCTTGGTAATAGTACGCGCCTGCAATGAGGTCGGTGCTGCCGGTGCCGGCTTGCAGGCTGGTATCGAGGAGATTGGCTGGCGACGGTTGTTGCGCGGTCGGCCCCGAGCTGAAAGCCACGGGCCTGCGTCCGACGGTCCCGGTCCCGTCGGCGTTGGGTCCGCCATAGGCGCCGATGGGCAGCTTAACGCCGAGCTGAAAGCCGAGGTTATGGGTGGGTAGCAGCCCTTGCCAGCTGGTGATGAATTTGATGTCGCCCAGGCTGGAGACGGTGACGCCGCTGCGATTGGTCGGCGCAAGTTGCGAACTGTCGAAAGGCGCCGAAGTGGTATCCGTGTAGCTCGTGTGGCTGCGGTCGATGTAGGGGACGAGCAGATTGAAATTCCAGTCTGCGCTCGGCCTATAGCTGAGGCCCAGTGTGATATAGCGGTTGATGGTTTCGTGTTCAAGTTCGCCGGTCGTGGGATTGTTCACCACCTGCGTCGGACTCACGGTGCCTGTGCCGCCCCGCAACTGGCTTTGGTCGATGTAGTCGTATTGCAGACTCAAGCGCCAGCCGGAGGTGGCCGAATAGCCCATCGCCGCGTCGGTGGATAGGGAACAGCCGCAGGTGGCGCAGGCGTAGGCGGAACTTGGGGCAGAAGCGGCAATCAGCAAGAGCACTGCTGGCAAGGCCCGGCAAAAATTGTTATCCATTGGTTTCCTCATGAAATTAAGCGGATTCGGCAGAATCAAACACGAGATTCGCTTCCATCATTGATGATGGGGATCACTGCTCATCGCGCCTGAGGGGCTGCGTGCAACAGCTTTCACGACCACTGATTCACGCTTCCCATACTTGTTCTCGACGATCAAGGTCAAGGGAACCATTTCGCCCACCTTCACCTGACCCTTCAGACTAAGCAACATGATGTGATAGGCCTTCGGCTCAAGTTTCACAGTCTTACCAGCAGGTAGATCGATGTGCGATACCGGACGCATTTTCATGATGTTTCCAGTCATCGCCATCTTGTGCAGTTCGACCGTGTTCGCAATGGTCGACCGTGCCTCGATAAGTTTGGCGTCTTGAGACGAGGTGATTGCCAGGAATGCGCCGGTCGCCATTTGCTGCGGCACGGTGGCAAGAACCCAGGGATCAGTGATAGTTACGTGGGCGAACGTTGGTGAGGCAACGGCAAGACCCAATACAAAGGCAGCTAAGAATTTTTTCATGATATTTCCCTTTAACAGCATGCGAGGTGTTTGCCATTCGGCAAACAGCCCACGATCCGTCCATGCGATCAACGCACGGACGTGCCGCAGCAATTAGCCGTCGATGGCAAACGGATTAGCCGTGACTGTGGCTACCTGGGCCACAAGTTGCTCAGGAGAGCGCGAGGGGAGGAGCTTGAGAGAGGAATTGGTGGCCGGGATACGACGGCGGCCGGGCCAGGGCAATATTCGCAAAGCCAAGATACCGCACCGCCGGTTTGCTGCAGGCAAGATCATGACTTCCCGTAGGCGGGGCGACGCCGGTACCGCCGCAGAGCGGACAGTGGTCGCATGCGCTCTTCGAGGAGGGCGTCTTCTGATGTCTTCCCCCGTCGACCTGAACGAGCTTTAATCCTGCAACCGAACAGATTTCGACAAACTGCTTGGCTTCAGTCCCGATGACTCCCGCCCATAGCGGCGTTAGGGCCTGCACCAGTATCGCCAACAGGGCGATTCTGGCGATTCGGCCGATCATGACGGGGTGGAAGACTTGCATGCGGTCATTATATCTGACAATATTGAGACCTAAAGTAAGCAAGCTTTGGCGAGCGAACCCCACAGATTCTCATGAAGATCGTTACGCCTGTGTAATCACATGTAATTTTTCTTCAATACGACACTCGAGCGCGTCTGCGCGTATATACTCGCCGCATGGTAGCAGTGGATCCTTTTCTGGTTAATAAGATTATTCGGCGACCGGGGCGCTTGCGCACGCTTTTGCTGTCGATGATGATCTTCTGTTTCCTCGGCCTGCTGGTGGCGGAGGCGTATCACCATCACAAAAACCTGGTCGAAGAAGAGCACTGCCCCCTGTGCCAGGTTGCGGCACATCTGCCGTTTGACGCCACACCGCCTCCCCCTGCAGTGATTGCCGTCTCGGTTATTCTGCTCCACCACATTACCCACTGGTGGGTCAGGAACTGGGTTGGTTCCAGCCCTCGCGCCGCCTACCGTACCAGAGCCCCCCCAACAGCCTTCCCGGGCTGACACGTGTGCCGGCTTGACCGGCCATTGCTCCGCGGTTCCGCCGCGGAGCCTTACGTTTCTGTTGGGAGCACGAAATGTCATTCAATCGCAGTGTGGCGATGCCCTTACGGGCGTCAACCGCAGGTATCTTCGTCGCAGCCGTGTGTGCAGCCACGGCGGCCATTGCCGATATATCCTCCAATCTCAATGGCGGTCCGAATGGCACTGCCGTCGCGCAAGCAAGCCCGCAGGGCGGGCCGGGTATCGCCAATCCTCCAAATTCTTCATCAACGATTGTGCCCTCGATTGTGGTTACGGCGGCCAGGCTCAAGGAGGCGCGTATCGCCCTCTTTCCCGAGGTGGGAACGACGGTCTATACGATAGACCAAGGTTTGATCAATAGCCTGGGCCAAGGCGATGCCACGTCATTCGATGAGGTATTGCTCCGCCTGCCGGCGGTCGACAAGGATTCAAAGGCTTCGGGGTCCTTGCATGTCAGGGACGATCACGGCAACGTTCAATACCGCATCGATGGCGTCCAGCTCCCAGAAAATATTTCTGGATTCGGGCAGTCTATCGACACCCGCTTCGTCGACAAAGTCGACTTTTTGACGGGCGCACTTCCTGCGCAATATGGATTGCGTACGGCAGGCATCGTCAACATCCAAACCACACAGGGAGATTCCGAGCCAGGCGGGCGGATTGGGATGATCGTCGGCAGTCACAACATCTACCCAAACGTTTCGTATGACTCTGACTGATAGGCCGCGCGAAATGCGATTCATCGCACTCCTGGCCTTGTCGCTTCTTTCCGGTTGCGCGGCGGGTCCAGATTTCAAGAGGCCAGCCGCGCCGGATGTCGGCGCTTATACGGCTCGTCCGCTGTCGACTACCGTCGCCAGCACAAAGGTCGCCGGCGGAGAGGCCCAGCGCTTTTCCGAGGGGATGAACATTCCCGCTGACTGGTGGACCTTGTTTCATTCCAAACCGCTCAACGAGCTGATCGATCAATCGCTGAAGCACAATCCCGACCTCAAGTCGGCGCAGGCGGCCTTGACGGCGGCCAGGGAAAATGTCCTGGCGCAAAGGGGCGCCTACTATCCGGGCGTCGCGGCTTCTTTCTCGGCCAGCCGCCAGAACCAGTCGTCCGTGCTTGCCCCAGCGCCCAACTATCCGGTCGTGGCCAACGAGTTCCAGTACACGCTGCTCACCCCGCAACTCAGCGTCTCCTATGCGCCCGATGTCTTCGGCGTGAACCGCCGGACCGTGGAGTCCTTGCAGGCGCAGGAGCAGGGCGTGCGCTTCCAGATGATCGCGACCTATACCACGCTGACCGCCAACCTGGTGGTGGCGGCGATCGAGCAGGGCGCGCTGCAGACGCAGCTCGACGCGACGCGCCGGCTCGTCGAGATCAATTCCCGCATGCTGCAGATCCTGCAATACCAATTCGCCAAGGGCTATGCCAGCCGGCTCGATGTCTCCGCACAGGAATCGCAGCTCGCGCAGGCCAGCGCCGCACTGCCGCCGCTGCTCAGGCAAGCGGCGCAGTTGCGCCACCTGCTGGCGGTCCTGGCCGGCCGCCTGCCGAACCAGGCCCCGGCGGGAACATTCGAGCTATCCAGCCTGAAGCTGCCCGAGGATCTGCCGCTGAGCCTGCCTTCGCAACTGGTGGCGCAGCGTCCCGACGTGCGCCAGGCCGAGGCCAACCTGCATGCCGCCAGCGCGCAGATCGGCATCGCCCGCGCCGGCCGGCTGCCGAACATCGAGCTGAGCGCCAACGTCGGCAGCACGGCGCTGGCCATGGCTCAGGTGTTCGGCTCGGGCACGGGCTTTTGGGGTCTGGGTGCGGCACTGACGGCGCCCATCTTCGACGGCGGCAGCCTGCTGCACCGCGAGCGCGCCGCGAAGGCGGCCTATGTCCAGGCGGCGGAACAATATCGCAGCACGGTCCTTTCCGCCTTTCAGAATGTCGCCGACACCCTGACGGCATTGCAGCAGGACGCCGCAGGCTTGAAGGCGGCGGCCGCCGCGGCCGATGCCGCCAAGCTGACGCTGGACCTGTCTACGCGTCAATGGCAAGACGGCTACGCCGGCTATCTGGCGCTGCTGGGCGCCAAGCAGGCCTATCAGCAAGCCCGGATCAACCTCGTGCAGGCCCAGGCCAACCGTTATGCCGACACCGCGGCGCTGTTCCAGGCGCTCGGCGGCGGCTGGTGGCAGCGCGCCGACTTAGCCCATGACCATGATGAAAAATAGATCGCCTTACGGAAGTTCTCCGGCGCGAGGCCGGCCCAAATTCCCGCGCGGACTCGCCCTGGCCTTCATGGCGGTGGCGGCGCTCGTGTCGATCGCCGGCTGCTCGCGGCAGACCGACAGCCAGCCGCAGACGGCACCCGCGCCGGCCCGCGATGTGAGCCTGACGGCGGCCCAGCGGCAGCACATCCAGCTTTACACGGTGGCGCCGTCGCGCTTTCGCAGGACGATCGAGACCACCGGGGCGGTCGACTTCGACAACGATCGGGCCACCAGCGTGCTGGCACCCTTCTCCGGCCCGGTGGCCCGGCTGCTGGTGTCGACCGGCGCCCATGTCACGAAGGGCGAGCCCCTGGCGGTGGTCGATTCCCCGGACTTTGCCAGCGCCGTCAGCAGCTATCGCAAGGCGCTCGCCACGGCCCGGACCGCCCGCCGCCTGGCCGACCTGGACCAGGATCTGATCCGGCATCAGGGCATTTCGCGGCGCGAAGAGGACCAGGCGCAGACCGACGCCGCCAATGCCGAAGCCGACCGCGATGCCGCCCTGCAAGCACTCGTCTCGCTGAACGTCGATCCGCAGGTGATCAAGGATATCCACGCAGGCCGGGCGATTTCGCGCATCGAGGGCACGATACGCGCGCCGATTGCGGGAACCGTGGTGGAAAAGCTGATCACGCCCGGGCAGCTCCTGACGGCGGGCACGACGCCCTGCTTCACCGTCGCCGATCTTTCGCGCGTCTGGGTCATGGCGCAACTCTTCGGCCCCGACCTCGCTGCGGTCAAGGTCGGCGATCCGGCCGAGGTGAAGACCGGCATCGCGACCAAGAGCTTTTCCGGAACCGTGGACAACATCTCGGCGCTGGTGGACCCCGGCACCCGCGCGGTGGCCGTGCGGGTGGCCGTCGCGAATCCGGGAGACTTCCTGAAGAAGCAGATGTACGTGCGCGTGCTGATTCATTCCCGTCATGACAGCACCGGCCTGCTGGTCCCGGTTTCGGCGATCCTGCGCGACGACGAGAACCTGCCCTTCGTCTATGTCGCCCAGCCCGACGGCAGCTACGCGCGGCGGCGCGTGACCCTGGGCGATCGCGTCGGGGACAGATACGATGTCAGCGCCGGTCTCCGGGCCGGCGACCGGATCGTGGTCGAAGGCGCCATCTTTCTCCAATTCATGCAAAGTCAATGAGCGAGCCATTGCCCGAAACCGGATCGGCGCCGCGCCCGGCGTCGATCATGAACCGGATCGTCGCCTCCTCCTTGCGCCAGCGCTTCCTGGTCATCCTGATGACGCTGGTGCTGATCGGCGTGGGCTCGTGGTCGCTGGTCCGCCTGCCGGTGGATGCCTATCCCGATCTGTCGCCGCCGATGGTCGAAATCATCACCCAATGGCCCGGCCACGCCGCCGAGGAGGTGGAGCGGCTGATCACGGTGCCCATCGAGCTCGGGATGAACGGCATTCCGGAGAGGGCCACGGAACGATCGATTTCGCTCTACGGACTGTCCGACGTCATCCTCACCTTCAAAGACGGCACCGACAACTACTTCGCCCGCCAGCGGGTTTTCAACCGCATCTCCGGGCTCGGCCTGCCGGCCGGCGTGAGCCCTTCGATATCGCCGCTGTCCTCGCCTTCGGGCCTGATCTATCGCTATGTGCTGCAAAGCCCGGACCGCTCGCCGATGGAGCTCAAGACGCTGGAGGACTGGACCGTCGAGCCCCAGTACAAATCGATACCCGGCGTGGCGGACGACTCGGGTTTCGGCGGCGGCACCATGCAGTATCAGGTGCTGCTCGACCCCACCCGGATCGCTTCGGTCGGCCTCTCGGTACTGCAGGTGGAAGCCGCCCTGGCGGCCAACAACAGCAATGCCGGCGGCGGCTTCTATGCGCAGGGCGGCCAGTTCTATTACGTGCGCGGCATGGGGCGCATGAAAACCCTGGAGGACATCGGCAACG
>MLJW01000166.1_pt1 | contig 56382 bp, 42 predicted proteins | sample 888231 | NCBI WGS metagenome assembly MLJW01 (sample SAMN05788063, study PRJNA343431) | mine drainage metagenome | isolation source: sample collected from the inflow into an acid mine drainage treatment plant... | place: Germany: Lusatia, lignite mining district
TGCCAGCGGTCCCAAATCTCAGCTTTGTGCTTGGCCGTATACTTGATTCGTGTTCTGTAGGTCATATTTCACACTCCATCTATCAAACATATAGATTAAAGTGTTGCATGGACCAGTTGAGCTCGCCTACTCATACGGGACACTCCAATGATCCTCCCAATCACAAATTTCGGATGCCAGCTTATTTATGTGATTTGCCATTTTGGTTGGATCTTCCAGGCTGGCTCATCCCATAGATTGGTGCGCCAACGACAACCGGCCGCGTCACAATTACAGTAACAGTTCGACTGTTCTGTTGTGAATTTCGTTGTTGCCTGTCGAAATTTTCCTGTTGCTCGTGTGCTTGAACCTGCTGAATATTGCTTTCCATCCTTGCTCGAGCGTCCCTAACATTCTCTTCCGAAGGTGGTTTTGCTAAATTATTGACCACAGTTGCGTTAGTTGAGCACGGGCTTTCTGAATAAGTCATTCCTCCTCCGGGCGTACTGCACTTGTACACTTCCGCATTAGCATTGATAGCCAAGGACATTAATGTGATAAAGCAAAAAGCGACCTTCATGATTCGTCCTTTTTAATATTGATGTAAATAAGTCTGATCATTTACGATTTCTCCCATCACTCATTCTGAGTATCAACCTTGAGCGGCCGTTTGTGGCTGGATATTGCCTGTTCACCATTGCCAACGCGACAGTCTCTTCCTGACCAAAAGCGCCGCTGAGCTCCTCACGCGCAAATGCATTTGAGGAGAAGGTAACGAGTAGACAAGCGAGGCAGTATTGAATTCGCAGGGTAATAGCACTGCCTCAAGCTACCACCTCCTATGGCAAATTGGTAACGGACGCTACCCCGTTTCCAGTGATCAGATAGAGCGTCGTGCCGCTGATTGTCATGCCACTCGGGTAAGCAAGTAGACCGGGAAGCGCGCCGGGCATAAACCCGGCCTGTTGTGCCACCCCGATCACGGTGGTGACTACTCCCGCCGGTGTGATCTTGCGTATGGTGCTATTACCGTTATCCGCCACGTAAATGTTGCCCGCGCTACTGACGGCGATGCCGAGGTGTCCATTCACGATAAAGTTGAATTGAGCCGCGGCACCGGTGCCATCTGCGCTGCCTGTTACGCCCGCAGTGCCGGCCAGCGTGGTCACCACCCCGGCCGGAGTGATCATGCGGACGACATCGTTGCATCCGTCGGCCACATAGACATTGGCTGCGCTGTCGGTTGCCACCCCAGTGGGCCTGCAGAAGGTAGCAGCCGTTCCCGTCCCGTTGGTGGAGCCGTTCGTACCCGCGCTGCCCGCAAGCGTGGTGACCACCCCGGCCGGCGTAATCTTACGGATGGTGCTGTTCCATGTGTCGGCCACATAGACGTTGCCCGCGCTGTCCGTAGCCACACCTTGGGGAAGATTAAAGCTTGCTGCGGTCCCGGTGCCGTTTGTGCTGCCGCTCACCCCCACTGTTCCTGCCAGCGTGGTAACCACCGCCGCCGGAGTGATCTTGCGAATGGTGCGGTTCTGGGTGTCGGCCACATAGACGTTGCCCGCGCTGTCCGTAGCCACACCCCATGGAGAACTGAAGCTCGCCGCGGCACCCGTGCCATCCACGGCGCCGCATGAACCCGCCGTTCCTGCAAACGTGCTCACCACGGCGGCCGACGTAATCTTGCGGATGACGCAATTGAACGTATCGGCGACATATACATTGCCCGCGGCATCGCTGGCCAATCCCGACGGGCGATCGAAGGTCCCAGTGCTTCCACTGCCATTGGCGCTGCCAATTACGGGTGCCGAGCCCGCCAGCGTGGTAACTATCCCCGCCGGTGTAATCTTGCGGATAACGCCGTTGGCCGTATCGGCTATATATACGTTGCCCGCACTGTCGGTGCCGGCGCCGTACCCTGTCACCGAGGCAAATGTGGACACTACCGCTGCAGATGTGACCTTGCGCGTGTCACTCAATTCGGTCACATAAACATTGCCCGTAGTGTCAGCGGAAATACCAACAGGCATATCGAAACGAGCTGCAGATCCGGTGCCGTTTACCGTGCTTAACGAACCTGCCGTGCCAGCGAGCGTGGAGACCACTGCGGCGGGTGATATCTTGCGGATAGTATAGTTGAACATATCCGCCACATAGACATTAGCCGCACTATCGGTAGCAACCCCGAGCGGCCAATTGAAGCTCGCTGCCGCGCCCGTACCGTCTGTGCTGCCGACAACACCCGCGGTACCGGCGAACGTGGTCACCACCCCAGCTGGGGTGATCTTGCGAATGATTCTGTTCCCGGTATCACCCACATAAACATTGCCCGAGCTGTCGGTGGCAACACCGCTTGGCGAACTGAAGCGCGCTGCGGAGCCGGCGCCATCGGCATAACCTCCAATTATGCCGCCTGGGCTACCGGCCAGTGTGGTCACCACGCCCGCAGACGTAATCTTGCGAATAGTATTGTTGCTCGTATCGCCTACATAGACATTGCCCGCGCTGTCGGTGGCAACACCCGAGTACGCGCTGTAGCTCAGGCTCAGGCAAAAACTCGCCGCGGAGCCAGAGCCATCTGCACTTCCACAAATGCCCGCCGATCCCGCGAGGGTTGTGACCACCGCGGCAGGCGTAATCTTGCGAATGGTATTGTTATAGGCATCGGCCACATACAGGTTACCCGTGCTATCGCTCGCCACGCCGGTCGGGGAATTGAAGCGGGCAGACGTTCCGGATCCGTCCACACTGCCAGGGCCATTTATATTCCCGGCAAACAGAGCTATGGACGAACCGGAGGCACTAGTGCAGTTCACGCCCACACTGGCGACATTGGCAGTGACGGTTCCTGTGCCGCCCGTCACCGAGCATATTTCTCCTGCTGGCGGAGTAAGCACGGTCACGTTGTAGCTGGCGCCATACAGCAAGGGTGTAGCGAACGTGAAAGAGCTGCCAGAAACAGTGAGGTTGTCTCCGCCGTTGTTCTGCAATACGGCAGATCCCGTCAATCCGGATGCGCTTCCGCCGATTGTGTATGTATTGGCAATGCAACTGACAGCGACACCCGTGACATTCGCCGTTGCTGGGCCGGTGCCCCCTGTCACGGTGCAGGTCTGGCCGGTCGGCTGTGCATAGACCGTCACGCCGTAGCTCGTACCATTGGCAACCGGCGTGGCAAAGGTAAACGAGCCGCTCGCTGTGACAGACAGGTTATCCGCGCCATTATCTTGCAGAATGAGGCCAGTCCCGGTCAGGCTGGAAACGGTTCCGCCTACGGTGAAGGAGGTGGATGAACATGTGACAGCAACATTGGTCTTGTTCGCGCTAGCCAGGACGCCGCTGCCGCTGTTGACTGTGCAGGTCTCGCCGTTGGGTTGGGCGAAAACCGTAACGTTGTATGCCGCACCGTTGGCGAGCGCCGTTGCAAAGGTGAAAGTGCCGTTTGCACTGATGGGTAGGTTACTACCGCCGTTGATTTGCAACACAAGACCTGCGGCGGTCAGGCCGCTGACCGTACCGCCGATCGTATAAGTAGTTATAGTGCCGCCCCCAGTTGTTCCCCCTGATCCGCCCCCAACCGGCATCCCTCCGCCTCCGCAGGCCGTAAGAAATAACAATGCTACCGAAAGTGCACCACGTACCAGTACTGTCGAATTTATACGCATTTATTCCTCACACTTTGTTAAAACTTAAGAACTGCGCCGATAGAAATTAACGAAAGGCCGATATGGGGAGCGGATATGCCATAAGAACCATACATGTCATATTTTCCAAAACTCTCATATTGAGCACGAAGAGCAAACTGCTTGTTCAATTCATATTGGAACCCGAGCCCATAGGTCAGAGCATTCTTGTTTTGCCTTGTGATAGGGACGCCATTAAATGTGATACCTTGCATCACTTGGCCAGTAGTTGAGGTAGTGTGAATGGTTTCTGTAAACTCGGCGCGAACAGTGCCTAATTTTCCCAACAATGAAAACCCACCTCCAACAGGCACAGCAGCCGTTCCGGCAAATGACCATCCGATTGCCTTCATTGACCATGTGGCAGGCGTTCCATATGCCGTCGATATTCCCTCTCCTGTAGCATTTCCCAGGTCGCCGTAGCTGGCTTCAATTCCCCATACATGGGTAAATTTATAGTTATAGGCGAGACGTAAGGCTGTATGAGTCTCTTTACAAGTGCCGCCTGAATTCAATCCATAAGTAAGCCAAGGGGAATCACATGCATTTTGTGCTTTGGAGAGTCCACCACTAAGAATGAGAGAAGAATTCAAGGTCTCGGAATCGGCCATCACTGGTGACGATGCCAAGCAAAAAATCAATGCCACAGTAAATGCTTTGAAGCGTATCAACATATTTCTGTCTCCGAAGTTATAGTCAATTTGGGCGGGTATATGTGTCCAGTATTTTGGATAGCAGGGATATCTCTATTAGAGGGGGATACGCATTGATATTGGTGGTGCAGGATTGTTCTATTTCTATCTGCCTAACAACACCGTGTTCTGTGTCAGATTGCTTGATGAAGGTGTCGGAAGTGCCTTCAGTTTTAATGAAAGAATCACATGCACAGAACGGTGACAATTGCCTAACCGTGAAAGGCATGGAGTTTAAAGTGCAAATGTTGAGCATGGCCCAAATGACGCATTCATCAAGATATGCAAAGGTAGTCGGTTGCCGAGAAGGCTCCAACCTGGGCTATTGGTTACGACTTCAAGTAATTGGCAAAGCATCAGATTGATGCTCCGCGGGCATGGCAATTAACACGAGCGACTCTAATGGCTTCCACCATGGGCGTTTCCCTCGACGGCATTTTTGAGTTTTTTCTTACGCATCATTCGACGCGAATGCCGAACAGGATTTACCCCTAGCTGGCGTTAGAGTAGGACCCTATCAGAATGCTTTCGCAGAAACAACATGAAAAAAGGTCTATATCTTTTTCTATATCTTAGATGAGTATTGCGCCAGATATTTCTGGCGGATGACTTACTTGACCTAATTGGGATTTACGCGACATGCTGCTATTGGCCGAGTTGCGACTGTTTACCTTTTGCTGACATGAACCTCTCTTCCTTACTGGAAAGCAGTCATACCCTGGTTTCAACTTCCGTCATATCGTTCCACATCATCACCACCAGTGCCATCAGAGCCGGGCCAATAAACAAACCAATGAGCCCGAAAACCTCCACACCACCAAGAATGCCGAATAGCACCCATAAAAAAGGTAGCTCAACAGAATTTCCAATGATTTTTGGCCGCAACACATGATCACCTACTGCCAATACCAGCATGCCGAAGACAAATATGCTTACAGCCGCAGCCATTTTTCCTTGAATCAGCAGGACGACGGACACACCTGTGAAAATCAAGGGGGCAGCAAAGGGGATCATCGCGAGCGCGCCTGTGGATAATCCCAGAATCGCCGCATCGGGAGCGCCTGCAACCCAGTAGGAAAGGCCAATGAGCAAACCTTCTGCAAGGCCTACCAGAACGACTCCGTTCACCGTAGCCCTGATCGCTGTAGCTGCCTGAAGCCCATAACGCTTGCCAATTTCGCCAGTCAACTTCTTCAGCAGAGCGATCGTCTTTTTGGACAAATCGTCACCCTGTTTGTACAGAAAAAAGAGTGTCACGATCGTAAATACCAGTGTAACCAGGCGGTGGGCTGCCTGCGTTCCCAGGTTCTGCGCAAACTCCCTTATCCATGAGTTATCCGCATTCCCTAGCAATACAGAAAGGCCGGAAGGATCGGTCAGGTTTGCCAGCCACCAGGTTGATACTTGGTCGCCCACTTTGGGAATCGAGTGCACCCAATCGGGAATAGCGATCCCTGTCTTCTGAATATCAATGACCCAGCTCGCCAATGCGCCCAAGTCAGATGCGGCAAGAATCAGCGCATACGCAATTGGAAAGAACAACAGGACGGCAACGGAGGCGGTCATGACGGCTGCAACCCCAATGTCATTGAGTCCCGTTTTTTGTGCGACCTTTACGCGCAAGGGCCATGTTGCGATGGCGATGACAACAGCCCATAGCATCGCCGGGATAAAGCCGTGCATCAACCAAACGGCAGCGGCAAGTATGGCGAGTGATAGGGAGATTTTGAGCTTGTCTTGTGCCAGCATGGTTTACCTGGATGGGAATTTTGAAGGTAGTTTATGGAAGCTACATGACCGGATGGAAAATAACAATATGCTATTCGGCCTGGATACTTTTTATTGATGGTCAGAACGCCTGCACGCATGACGTGTGTTATTGCGCATTTGAGTCATCCCTTAAGGCACCGAGTGTTCGTGTGACACTTGATACAGACAACAGAAGCAGCACTACCCAGTCATCCCGCTTTGCACATATGTACGTCACCGCACAGAAATCCCAATGACTATTTCATAGCATCATATCCATCCCGATTTGAAGTAAAGCCGCTCAAGATTCGGTCCAAATTCGAACACCTGCCAACAAGGCACCCAAAATGCGCACACTAACCGGATTCACCATCGTCGCCTGCTGTTTGGTGCTGATGCCCGATCCTGCCTGGTCGGCCGATACGAACCCTACCGCAGCAGCAAAATCCTCACACATACCCAAAGCAGGCTCGATCTTTCACGACTGCCCGGACTGCCCGGATATGGTGGCCATCCCCGAGGGAAGTTTCAACATGGGCTCGCCCGATTCCGAGAATTCGAGGAATGACGACGAAGGCCCTGTGCATCAGGTCAAATTGACTGCCTTTGCGATGGGTAGAACCGAGATCACACGGGGTCAGTTTTCAGCATTCGTAAAGAAATCAAAATACGTCACCGGCGACAAATGCGTGACGCTGAATGGCAGCAGATTCGGGGAGCACAGCGGGCGAAACTGGCGCGATATTGGTTTTTTGCAAACCACGGAACATCCGGCCTCATGTGTCAGTTGGAACGATGCCAAAGCCTATACGAAATGGCTGGCACGCAAGACGGGAAAGCCATACCGGTTATCGACAGAAGCCGAATGGGAATATGCCGCCCGTGGCAATTCCGTCTCCGCACGCTACTGGGGCGACAATCCGGATGAGGCATGCGGATATGCGAATGTCGCCGACATGACAGCACAATCAAAGGTGCCCGGCGCCGATTTCTGGTTGTTGCATCAGTGCACCGATGGATTTGCCTATTCCGCGCCGGTAGGGAGCTTCAAGCCAAATGCATTCGGGCTGTATGACATGCTGGGGAATGTGACGGAATGGACCGAGGACAGTTATCACGACAGCTATAAAAGCGCTCCGCTGGACGGCAGCGCGTGGCAAGGACACACCTCCGGGCGGGTGCTTCGCGGCGGTTCCTGGAACAGCAGTCCGAATCTGGTGCGTGCAGCCAGAAGGTGTGTCAACAAACCTGACGAACGCTTCAGCTTTGTCGGATTTCGTGTGGCCAGAGTGCTTCCCTGAAAGAGGCTGTCCAGGCTGCTCGTCCTTGGGCTCCCGAGAAAACCGGCCGGCGGCGAACTGATCGTACCGATGTTCCACTCTACGTTCGACAGCGCACAGATAATGAAGATCAAAGGCATCATTTTCGATATCAACGGCACGCTTTCGGATATCCATACGAATGAATGGCACGATGATGTGTACCGTGTGCTCGGCAATCTGCTGTCATACCAGGGAATGATGCTTGGCCCGAACGATATCAAGTACCAGTATTTCGATATCATGAAGAAGCAGCGTTCGGCAGACGGGGAGCGTCAGCGAGATCGTCAGGCTGCACTCGACCGATTTTACCCGAATCCTGCCGCCCCAGAAGATCGAGCAGCTGCCGAGACTGCTCGCCGAGGTACACCGGGCCGCATCGCGCTTCCGACTGCAAGCCTATCCCGGCGTTGAGGACATCACCCGGCAGCGCTTCTATATGTGGGTAACGACATGTACCGCGATGTCTACGGGGCGCAGAGATTCAGCATGAAAACTGTCTTCTTCAAGTCGAATCAGGGCACCCAGTAAAAGGAAGGCATAAGCCCCGATTACATTATTTACAATTTTCATGAATTGCCGAACGCAATCCGATTCCTTGAAAACGGTAAATAAGGGTTCTGCGAACGATCGATACTCTTGCTCAAATCAGGGAATACAAAAACTGCCGACAGGGAGCGAGCTGTGTCCCGATATTCAAAACAATTCGGCGTGGGCACATTCCGGTACACTAGCGCAAGTGTCTACAACACCAAGTACAGATTCGAAAACCATGTCCATCCTGCCCGAACTGAACGAGCTTGAACGTATTCTGGAACTTGGCCGCGGCCATCTGGAATCTCGCGTTGCATGCGAGGTCAATGCGGGAGACCAGCGTTTTCCGGTTTACGAACTCACCCTGGGCAATCCCGATCCGAAATTGCCCTGCATAGGATTCTTTGGCGGCGTCCATGGTCTTGAACGCATCGGAACGCAAGTGTTGCTGTATTTCCTGCGCAGCCTGCTCACCCGCCTGGAATGGGACAACAGCCTGCATCATTTGTTACAGGATGTGCGGCTGGTATTCATGCCCCTGATCAATCCCGGCGGCATGTGGCAATCCACCCGCTGCAATCCGCGCGGAGTGGACCTGATGCGCAATGCACCGATAGAAGCCGCGGGAGACGTTCCCTTTCTGCTGGGAGGACACCGGATCAGCCCCCACTTGCCCTGGTACCGCGGCGCGGCGGGCGCCGAGATGGAGATCGAGAATCTGGCGTTATGCCGGACCGTCACCGAGGAGCTGCTGACGCGTCCGTTCAGCATTGCCGTGGATTGTCATTCAGGATTCGGCGCGCGCGACCGTATCTGGTTTCCCCACGCACATAGTGTGCATCCCATCGATCATCTGGCCGATATCCTCAGGCTGGAAGAACTGTTCGAGGAAACCTACCCGAACAACCGATACCTGTTCGAACCGCAAAGCATCCAGTACCGCACCCATGGCGACGTGTGGGATTACCTGTACCTGCAGGCGCAACGGGACAGGACCAAGACCTTTCTGCCTTTGACGCTGGAGATGGGCTCGTGGCTGTGGGTGAGGAAGAATCCGCTCCAGCTGTTTTCCCGGCACGGCATGTTCAATCCCTCCGTCGAGCATCGTTTGCACCGGGTATTGCGCAGACATACCGTCTGGCTGGACTTTCTGATGCGCGCCACCAGCGGCCACGACAAATGGCTGGCCAAGGGCCCCACCCGGCTCCGCTTGCAGGAACGCGCCGTGGCGCGCTGGTACAGACCATGAGTACATGGGTACTGTTGCGCGGCCTGATGCGGGAGACGCGCCACTGGGGTGAATTCCCTATGCTGTTCCAGAATGCCACCGGCGCACAAAACGTCGTGACGTTGGACTTTCCCGGCAACGGCAGACTGCATGCACAGGCCAGCCCCGGCAATGTGGCAGAAATGGCGAACCATTGTCGATCGCAGCTCACGCAGCTGGGCTATGCCCCGCCTTACCGCGTGCTCGCCCTGTCCCTGGGCGCGATGGCGGCAGTGGAATGGAGTGCACGGCATCCGGAGGAAATCGACAGACTGGTGCTGATCAATACCAGTCTGGCACCCCACAATCCCTTTTACCAACGGTTGCGCCCGGCGAACTACCCGGCCTTGTTGCGCTTCCTGATCTCGGGATCGGTATCCCGGCGCGAAGCGCTGATACTGCGCCTCACCAGCGCGCTGGAGCGCAGCGAACCGCAGCGGGTCGAATTGCTGGAACGATGGGTATCCTATGCGCGCGAATGCCCGGTCACCCGGTCCAATATCCTGCGCCAGCTGCAGGCCGCCATTTCATATCGTGCCGCGCAGACAAAACCGTCCGCGCCGATATTATTCCTGGCTGCGCAACAAGACCGGCTGGTCAACGTGAAATGCTCGCAAACGCTTGCCAGGCTATGGGGCTGTCCGATCGGATTGCATCCGGCTGCCGGGCATGATTTGCCGCTGGACGACGGGTTCTGGGTAGCACAACAAGTCAAGGAATGGCTTGATTCAGGGCACCGGCAAACGGGCAAGTGAGTGAAATCGGTTCTGCGAGCATCGTCACTCGCAACAACGGAAAGCCTGCCATCCGCATGCGGTACGCCACCCGAATAACCGGCTGGCGAATCCGCGTCAGTGCGTTTCCTGCTTCGGAAGTACGGTTGAGGCCAGACTGGCATTGGCTTTCAGCAAGCCGACTTCGTCGCCGAGTATATGTGCCGCTTCGTTAAGCAAAACATCCTTGGCGTTCTTTCGGGCCTTTTCGATTGCCAGATCCGCAGCCAGATTGCGTTCGTTCGACTGCAAGCCATCGTCTTCAAATGCAGCACCGTCAGCGACAAGCGGTTTCTTGTCGGCAGCATTGCCGGCTTTATCCGTTGTGTCGGCTTTTTCTCTGGCCAGTATCCGGGCCTCCTGCACTGCGCGTTCTTTGCGCCTGTCGGTTTCATTCAGGGAAATCAGGTTCTTTTTGCGTTGCGCATCGAACTCGGCTATGTCTTCCCTTAAGGCCTGGAAATCCTTGTCCTTGCTTATCCGGTCGTCGTGGATCGATTTCAGCTGCGGCACGATGCCGGCCAGGTTCCCGGCAGGCGTATAAGCAGCCGGCTGGATCTGTGACCATGGCAGGGCATTGTCATAGCTGGATTCCCCGAAATCCTCGGCATCGGTGATCATCGGGAGGCTGATATCCGGTATCACCCCGCGCAACTGGGTGGTGCCGCCATTGATGCGGAAGAATTGGGCGATCGTCATCTTGAGTTCGCCGAATTTCGGTTTGTCGTTCTTTTCGAGCCTGTCCAGATCCAGAACGGTCTGCACCGTGCCTTTGCCGAAGCTGGTCTCGCCGATCACGAGGCCGCGACCGTAATCCTGTATCGCGGCGGCAAATATTTCGGAAGCAGACGCCGACCCGCGATTGATCAGCACGCCGAGCGGCCCATCCCAGGCCACGCCCGGGTGAGTGTCGCTGTTGACCGTCACCTCGCCTTTGGAGTCGCGTTGTTGCAACACAGGACCTTTGTCTATGAACAGTCCCGTCAGCTCGATAGCTTCATCCAGCGATCCCCCGCCATTGTTGCGCAGATCCACCAGCACGCTGTCTACTTTGTCTTTCTTGAGTTCCGCCAACAGGCGCGATACATCTCTGCTCGCGCTTTTGAAATCCTTGTCGCCTTTCTGGCGGGCGGCCATATCCTGATAGAACCCTGGCAGGGTGATCACCCCGATACGGCGAGTCGCGGTGCCGTCTTTCACCTCAATCACGGATTTTTTTGCCGCCTGCTTATCGAGACTGATCTTCTTCCGGACCAGCCGTATCAGATTATGCTTGTCATCGGGACCGGCTGAAGCCGGGAGCACATCCAGCACCACCACCGAATCTTCCGCGCCGCGTATCAATGCCACCGCGTCATCGATGCGCCAGCCCATCACATCCGTGATGGGGCCGTTGTCCCCCTGCCCGACCCCCACGATACGATCGCCGATCTTCAGTTTTCCGGACAGCGCTGCCGGACTGCCGGCCAACAGTTCACGGATGGTCGTGTATTCGTCCTTGGTCTGAAGCACGGCTCCTATGCCCACAAGCGACAGGCTCATCGAAATATCGAAGTCTTCCGAAGCGCGAACCCCGAAGTAATTGGTGTGCGGATCGACCGACGTCGCATACGCGTTCATGAATATCTGAAACACATCTTCGCTTTTGACCTTGGCTATGCTGCCCAGGATGTTTTCGTAACGCTTGTCCAGCGTGTCCGCGATGCTCTTTGGGTCCTTGCCGGCAAGCTTGAGCCGCAGCCAGTCGTTTTTGACGCGTTTGCGCCACAGGTCGTTCATTTCGTCCTCAGACCGGGGCCAGGGCGCCTTTTCTCTCATGTACTGATAGCTTTCCTTGCGCTCGAAATCAAAGCCTTTCCTGAGCAACGAACGGGCATAGGCAATGCGTGCAGAAATGCGTTGCCGATAGACATTGAAAATCTCGAAAGGGATGCTCAGATCCTCGCCGAGGATGGCGTCATCAAGTTTGGTTCGCGCATATGCAAACCGTTCGATATCAGTCTGCAAAAAATATATCTTTTCGCCATCGAGCGACTTCAGGTAGTTGTCGAATATCTTCGACGAAGCCGCGTCGTCGAGCGGCACGCGCCTGTACTGGTAGCGGGTCAGGATCTCGGCGGACAAATGCGCAGCCTGGGATTCCTCCTGCAGGGGCTGAAGCGGCAAAGCCGTCCGCGATGCATCGAGTGCAACCGCTTGCGTCGCGACCGCAAACGCAAGGAACATCCACATCAATTTATTTTTCATCATGTATCCACCGGAATCATGGGCTGAATTATATATCGCTCGGTGTCCTATTTTCGCTTCAATCGCCGCTTTGCATGAAATGGTACCGTCGGGCCCCGCGGGATTGTTTCACGGCGGCGGCCTTTTTGTATCAACCGGGTTACAAACGGAGGCCGCCGCATACAGAGCGGACACACGGCGGTTACTCGTCCGGACTAGATTACGCATCATGCGAAATCGCGGAGTCGCCCGACCTTCGGTCCCGCGCGGCTGGATCGCAGTAAATGGAAACGGGAAATCGACCAGAGGTGAAATCATGAACAAGCATGTCTCCGGAATCATTGCCGGCGGTCCGATCGCTATGGCTTTACCTGCGCATGCAGAACGCGATGAAAGGCATTTCGAAGGCCGGGGGTTCACCGCGGCGACAGGAAGCCGGCGCCACGTTTCGCCACCGTCCTTCCGGGCATACAATCCGCCACCGCCATGGCCGCCTTCGGTACAATAAGCACTACCGCGCCACGCCCACTTTCATATTCAGAATTTACTTATGCCACTCAAATCCAGACGCCCTGAATCGCATCAATCTTTGCATGGCCTGACCGGAATTTTCAATCGCTATTGGGCTCTCGGTACCGCCAGTATCGTGCTGGTACTGGGTACGTCGATCTACAGTTTCGCAAAAGAGGGCGAGAGCGCTCCGGGCACAAATATCCCCCCCGTCCCGGTTACGGCGGCAACTGCAAAGCAGGAGTCCATGCCGGTATGGATAGACATCCAGGGCACGGTCATACCGCTCAATTACGTCAACGTCATGCCGCGTGTGGCGGGGTTGCTGCAAAGCGTGGATTTTCGCGAAGGACAGACGGTCAAGGAGGGGCAGGTGCTGGCGACCATAGACCCGAGGCCTTTCCGCATCCAGGTCGACCAGGCGCAAGCGCAGTTGTTGCGGGATGAAGCCCAGCTCTCCGGCGCGCAATCCGATCTGGAGAGGTATGAAACACTGCTGACCCAGGACTCCATCGCAGTGCAACAGGTGGTGGACCAGCGCGCCACGGTGGCGCAACTGAAAGGCACGGTGGCATCCGACAAGGCGGCGCTTGAAAATGCGCAATTGCAGCTTGAATGGACACGCATCACGTCACCCAGATCGGGTATCGTCGGACTGCGCCAGGTCGATGTGGGCAACATGGTCGGCACATCAGGCGCCATCGGCGGCGGGGGCAGCGCACTTTCGGGCACGGCTTCTGCTTCGCCCCCCATCGTCACGATCGCCCAGGTACAGCCGATCACGGCGACATTTGCGATTGCGCAAAACCAGTTACCCGCTGTGCTCGACCGTATGCGGAGCGCAACATTGCCCGTGCAGGCCTGGGACCAGCGCCGGACGAAGCTGCTCGACAGCGGCAAGGTGATCGCGGTGGATAACCAGATCAATACCGCCACCGGCACCGTGATGATCAAGGCCCAATTTGCAAACTCGCGCCTGACATTGTTCCCCAACCAGTTCGTCAACGTGCGCCTGCTCGTCGACACACTGGCCACTGCGACCGTCGTACCTTCGGCAGCCATTGCGTCGGGAGCCTCCGGAAATTACGTCTATGTGATCGACGACGCCAACAAAGTGTCGGTGCGACCTGTCACCGCGGGCGTAACCAATCAGGATTACACCGCTATCAGCACCGGACTCAAGGCCGGTGAACGCGTAGTCACCGACGGACTCGACAGGCTCAAGGCCGGCAGCACTGTACAAATCGTTGCCCAGCATGATTCCAATGCGCCTCCCGCCGACCCAAAAAGCCGCGCGAAAGATGGCAACCCCGAAGGAATGCACAACGGGCAACAAAGCCGGGGAACCAGTCCATGAGCGGCAAGAACACGCCGGACGATTCCGGCGCATCCGGAACAACCAGCGGCGATGAGCCCAAGCATCTTGCAAATGAAACTCCGTCCCATTCCTCCGATGAACCGGCTGAAGATTTGACGACCGGAGAACCCAGCCCGTCGCGAATTTTCATACTGCGCCCCATTGCCACGACATTGCTGATGGTGGCGGTGCTGCTGGCCGGTTTTGTCGGTTACCGCTTGTTGCCCCAGTCCGCACTGCCCGAGGTGGACTATCCGACCATCCAGGTCTCCACGCTCTACCCCGGAGCCAGCCCGGATGTGATCACCTCTTCCATCACCTCGCCACTGGAGCGCCAGTTCGGCCAGATGCCGGGGCTGTCACAGATGTGGTCCAGCAGTTCGGGAGGTGCATCTGTCATCAACCTGCGATTCGACCTCAATCTCCCGCTCGATGTCGCCGAGCAGGAAGTGCAGGCGGCCATCAATGCCGCAACCACGTTCTTGCCGACCGACCTGCCCTGGCCGCCGATCTATGCCAAGGTCAATCCGGCCGATGCGCCCGTCATCACGCTGGGCTTGACCTCCGACACGCTGGCGCTCACCCAGTTGCAGGATCTCGCCGATACCCGGCTTGCACAGAAGCTCTCGCAAGTGACGGGTGTGGGGCTGGTGACGTTGAGCGGCGGCCAACGGCCGGCCATACAGGTTCAGGCCAACGGCAGCATGCTGGCCGCACAGGGATTGAGCCTGGCCAGTGTGCAGGCGGCGATCGTCGCCGCCAACGTCAACACGCCCAAGGGCAGCTTCGACGGCCCAAATCGTTCGATGACCATCAACGCCAACGACCAGCTGCAATCGGCACAGGACTATCGCGATCTCATCATTTCCTATAACAAGGGCGCGCCGGTGCGACTGGGCGATGTCGCGACCGTGGTGCAGGGGCCGGAAAATTCGCTGCTGGCCGCCTGGGTCAACCGGAAGCCGGGCATCGTCATCAACGTGCAGCGCCAGCCGGGTGCCAATGTGATCGCAGTGGTCGACCACATCCAGAAGATACTGCCGCAACTGCGGCAAAGCCTGCCCGGGTCCACCGAGCTGACCGTGCTCTCCGACCGCACCGTGACCATACGATCGGCGATCGCCGACGTGAAGTTCGAGCTCATGCTGTCGGTGGCGCTGGTAGTGCTGGTGATCTTCCTGTTCCTGCGCAACGCGCGTGCCACATTCATTCCGGCCATGGCAGTGCCGCTGTCGCTGATCGGTACCTTCGGCGTGATGTATCTGGTCGGATTCTCCATCAACAACCTCACGCTGATGGCAATGACCATCGCCACCGGTTTCGTGGTCGACGACGCGATCGTGATGATCGAGAACATCGCACGTTATATCGAGCAGGGCGAACCGCCCATGCAAGCCGCACTCAAGGGCGCAAAGCAAATCGGCTTCACCATCATCTCGCTGACCTTTTCTCTGATCGCCGTGCTGATCCCCCTGCTCTTCATGGGCGATGTGGTCGGAAGGTTGTTCCGCGAATTCGCCGTCACCCTGGCGGTGGCGATCCTGATCTCCGCCGCGGTGTCGCTGTCCTTCACCCCCATGCTCAGTGCCCGTTTGCTGAGCCATGTGCCGGAAGAACGGCAGGGACGATTCCTGCGCTGGAGCCAGCGCCTGTTCGACCGGCTGATCGCCGCTTACGGCGATGCGCTGCGCTGGGTGCTGCAACACCAGCGCCTGACGCTCTGGGTCGCGTTCGGCACGCTGGTACTGACCGTGCTGCTGTATGTCGCGATCCCCAAGGGATTCTTTCCGGTGGAAGACACCGGACTGATACGCGGCATCACCGTTGCATCGCAAAGCACGTCGTTCCAGGAGATGAACCGGCGCCAGCAAGCCCTGGTCGATGCGCTGCTCACGGATCCCGCGGTGCAAAGCATCTCGTCGTTCATCGGCGTGGACGGCAGCAACGCCACGCTGAATAACGGGCGCATGCTGATCAGCCTCAAACTGCTGGAGCAGCGCGGCGACCGCGTGCCGGTCGTCATCGCCCGCCTGCAGAAGCTGGCCGCCAGGGTTTCCGGCATAGAGACCTTCCTGCAACCGGTGCAGGACCTGACCGTGGACGACATCGTCAGCCGCAGTCCCTACCAGTTCAGCGTCAGTGCGACCAGCATGGAGGAACTTGAAAAGTCGAACAATGCGCTGCTCGACAAACTCGGCACCATGCCGCAATTCACGGGTGTGACCAGCAGCCTGCAGAACAACGGCCTGCAGGCATTCGTGGATATCGACCGCGATACCGCATCGCGATTGGGGATCACCGTGGCCGCCATAGACGGCGCGCTATACAGCGCCTTCGGCCAGCGCCTGATCTCGATCATCTTCACGCAGTCGACGCAATACCGCGTGGTGCTGCAACTCGATCCGAAAGACAGGCAGGGACTGGACGGCTTCAACAATATCTACCTGCTATCGGGCAGCGGACAGGCCGTGCCCCTGTCGCAGATCGTACGCATCAGCCAGAGAACGGGGCCGCTGGAGATCGGCCATCTTGGCCAGTTTCCGGCCGCGATGATCTCGTTCGATCTGGCACATGGCGTCTCGATTGGGGCTGCCGTGCGGGCGATACGAGAAGCCCAGCAACAACTGAATCTCCCCGCTTCGGTGCCGTTGAGGTTGCAGGGCGCGGCGGCGGCTTTCGAAGCGGCGCTCACCAACCAGCTCTGGCTGTTGCTGGCTGCCGTGGCGACCATGTACATCGTGCTCGGCGTGCTGTATGAAAGCTTCGTGCATCCCGTCACGATCCTGTCCACCCTGCCGTCGGCCGGCATCGGCGCGCTGCTGGCGCTGATGCTGTCGGGCAACAGCCTGACGGTGATCGCGATCATCGGCATCATCCTGCTGATCGGTATCGTGCAGAAGAACGCCATCATGATGGTGGACTTCGCGCTGGATGCGCAGCGCCAGCAAGGGCTGCCGCCCACCGAGGCGATCCTGCAGGCGGCGCAGCTGCGGCTCAGGCCGATCCTGATGACCACGTTCGCCGCGCTGTTCGGCGCGATACCGCTGATCGTCGGCGGCGGCATGGGCGCGGAACTGCGCCAGCCTCTGGGTATCACGCTGGTCGGCGGACTGCTGCTGTCGCAGTTGCTCACCCTGTTCACCACGCCGGTCATCTACCTGGCGTTTGACCGGCTGGCTACCCGCTGGAAAGCGCGCTTCGGCGGCACGACATCGGCACAAGGGACAAAGCGGTGAACTTCTCCGCCATGTTCATCCGCCGTCCGGTGGGGACGACGTTGCTGGCGGTAGCCGTGGTCCTGCTCGGGGCGATCGCCTTCAAGCTGTTGCCCGTATCGCCCCTGCCGCAAGTCGATTTCCCAACCATCAACGTGAATGCCAACCTGCCCGGTGCCAGTCCCGATGTGATGGCGGCGACCGTGGCGACGCCGCTTGAGCGCGCGCTGGGACGCATCGCCGGCATCACGGAAATGACCTCGGTCAGCGCACTGGGGTCGAGCAATATCACCATCCAGTTCGACCTGTCGAAGAGCATCAACGATGCGGCACGCGAAGTACAGGCCGCCATCAACACGGCGCAGCCCATGCTGCCCACCGGCATGCCGGGCAATCCGACCTACCGCAAGGTCAACCCTGCCGACGCACCGATCATGATCCTGTCGCTGACCTCGAAAAGCCTGTCGCGCAGCCAGCTTTACGATGCCGCCTCGACCATACTGGCGCAGAAGATCTCGCAGCTGCCCGGGATCGGGCTGGTGAACGTCGGCGGGGGAGCACTGCCGTCCGTGCGCGTCGACCTGGATGTGGACCAGCTCAACAATATGCGCTTGAGCATGGAACAGGTCCGGCAGGCCATCGCCACCGCCAACATCAATGCCCCCAAGGGGGCGGTCGAGGATGCGCTGCATCGCTGGCAGATACAGGCCAACGACCAGCTTACGCTCCCCGAACAATACGACCGCGTGATCGTGGCCTATCGCAACGGTATCCCGGTCCGGCTCGACCAGGTCGCGCATGTCGGCATAGACAGCCAGAACGTGCGCAACATGGGGATGGCCAATGGCGAACCTTCGATACAACTGATCATCTCGCGCCAGCCGGGCGCCAATATCATCGACGCGGTCGAGTCCATCAAGGCGGCACTGCCGGAGTTCGAGGCATCGATGCCGCCCGCGGTCGAGGTGCACCTGATGTCCGATCGAACCGTCACCATCCGTGCCTCGCTAAAGGATTCCGAACACACGCTGATCCTGTCGGTGATGCTGGTCGCGATGGTGGTCTTCGTGTTCCTGCGCGACTGGCGCGCCACGCTCATTCCGGCCATCGCCGTGCCCATCTCGCTGGTCGGCACCTTCGCCGTCATGTACCTGATGGGCTACAGCCTGGACAACCTGTCGCTGATGGCCTTGATCGTCGCCACCGGTTTCGTGGTCGACGATGCCGTGGTGGTGCTGGAGAACATCATGCGCCACGTCGAGGAAGGCGTCCCGCCGATGCAGGCCGCACTGCGCGGGGCGCGCGAAGTGGGCTTCACGGTGGTATCGATGACGCTGTCGCTGGCGGCGGTGTTCCTGCCCGTGCTGCTCATGGGCGGCATCATCGGACGTTTGTTCCGCGAATTCGCGGCAACGCTGTCCATCGCCATCTTCATCTCGCTGGCGGTCTCGCTCACGCTGACCCCGATGCTGGCTTCGCGCTTGCTCAAACCGCGCAGGGAACAGAAGCCGGGACGCATCGCGGCATGGGGCGAGCGCGGTTACGCAAGACTGCTGCACGGTTACGACCGCAGCCTGACCTGGGCGCTGAAGCACCACCGGCTGATGCTGGTGGTGTTTTTCAGCACGATCGCACTGAACGTCTACCTGTACAAGATCGTGCCCAAGGGCTTCTTTCCCACGCAGGATACCGGCGTCATGATCGGTACCATCCAGGCCGATCAGGCGATCTCGTTCCAGGCCATGTCGCAAAAACTCCAGCGCATCGTCGAGATCATCAGACACGATCCGGCGATCGAGAACGTCGTGGCTTTCACCGGCGGGGGGAGCACCAACGGCGGCTTCATCTTCGTCACCCTGGTACCCTACGACAAGCGCCCGGATGCGACCGCGGTGATCGGGCGGTTGCGACACAAACTGGGCGAGATATCCGGGGCGCAGGTATTCATTGCACCCGTGCAGGACATACGCGCGGGAGGCCGTCCCTCGCCCGCGCTCTACCAGTACACCCTGCAAACCAGCGACCTGAACGAGCTGCGCGACTGGGAACCGCGGGTACTTGCCGCCTTCAATCGCATCCCCATCCTGACCGAAGTGAATACCGACCAGCAGAGCAAAGGGTTGCAGATTCAGCTCGTCATCAACCGCGATGCGGCGGCCCGATACGGCATTCCGGTGAGCGCCATCGACCAGACCCTCAACGACGCGTTCGGCCAGCGTCTGGTCTCCACGATTTACGCGGCGCTGAACCAATACTACGTGGTCATGGAAGCCGATGCGAAATACCAGCAGCGCCCGGATGCGCTGAATGACATTTACCTGATCAGCGCCGCCGGCCAACCCGTGCCGCTGGCGGCCCTGGCGCATTACGAGACGGACACGACGCCGCTGCAGGTCAACCACCAGGGATTGTTCGCCGCCTCGACGATTTCGTTCAACCTTGCCCCGGGAGCCTCGCTCGGACAGGCGCAACAGGCCATCGCGGTGGAGATGGCCAAGATCGGCCTGCCCGGCACGATCCAGGGCGGCTTCCAGGGCACTGCGAAACTGTTCCAGGACACGCTCAGCAACCAGCCCCTGTTCATCCTGACCGCCATCCTGGTCATCTATATCGTGCTGGGGATGCTGTATGAAAGCACCATCCATCCGTTGACGATCCTGTCGACCTTGCCTTCGGCAGGGGTCGGTGCGGTCATGGCGCTGATGCTGTTCCATACCGATTTCTCCATCATCGCGCTGATTGGCGTGTTCCTGCTGATCGGCATCGTCAAGAAGAATGCCATCCTGATGGTGGATTTTGCGCTGCAGATAGAACGCGAGACGGGGGCGAGCCCGCGCGACGCCATCCACGAAGCCTGCCTGCTGCGCCTGCGCCCCATCCTGATGACCACGCTCGCCGCGCTGTTCACCGCGTTGCCGCTGGCCATCATCAGCGGCAACGGCGCGGAACTGCGCCAGCCGCTGGGCATCTCGATCGCCGGCGGGCTGATCGTCAGCCAGCTGATCACGTTGTACACTACCCCGGTGATCTACCTGCAACTGGACAAGTTTCGTCACTGGAGCCGCCGCCGCTGGGCGCGCCGCAATCGCCATGCAGCACAACACTAATCAGGACAGGAATCCGGCATGAGTCCGATCAAAACCTTTATCGCTTTGTCATCCAACCGGCGACCGCTATCGGCTCGCCGCGGACCGTCGCATCAGCCACTCATCCTCGGCATGTGCCTGTTGTTGTCGGCCTGCGCCGTGGGCCCCGATTATGAGCGGCCCGACATCAAATCTCCGGAGCAGTTCAAGGAAAACAAGGGATGGGTGCAGGCTGCCCCCCACGCGGTGTCGACGCAAGGCGCATGGTGGACGATCTTCGGCGACGAGACGCTGAATGCGCTGGAGCCAAAAGTGATCCAGGCCAACCAAAGCCTGCGCGCTTCGTATTACGCCTATCAACAAGCGCTGGCACTCACCGATGTGGCGCGTGCAGCCGAATATCCCACACTGGGCGTGACAGCTTCGTCCACCCGTTCGTCCTTTGGAGGAGGCGCCACTACCACCACGATAGGCGCGACGGGGCCATCCAATGTCATAGCAGGCAAGTCGGTGGCTTTCAGCGCCAGCTGGGTACCGGATTTATGGGGCAAGGTACGCCGTCAGGTCGAAAGCAATGAAGCCAATGCCGAGGCCGGCCACGACAATCTCCTGGCCGCACAGCTCAGCCTGCAGACCACGCTGGCTCAAAGCTATTTCCAGATACGCCAGGTCGACAGCCAGATAGCGCTGGCCCAGGGCACCGTGACGGCTTATGAGAAATTCCTGCAGCTCACCCAGAACCGTTATGTTGCCGGCGTTGCCACCAAGGCCGACGTTGCCCAGGCCCAGTCGCAATTGGCCAATGCAAAAGTACAGCTCGCCTCTTTCAATGTGCAGCGTCCGCAACTGGAACACGCGATCGCCGTGCTGATCGGCGAAGCCCCGGCCAATTTCAATCTGCCTCCCATGCCTAGCCTGCCGCCGCCCCAGGCCATCCCCGCCGGACTGCCGTCGCAATTGTTGCTGCGGCGCCCCGACCTGGGTGCGTCCGAACGGCAAGTAGCCGCAGCCAACGCATTGATCGGCGTCGCCAAATCGGCCTACTTCCCCAGTCTGACACTCTCTGCGCAGCGCGGCTGGAGCAGTTCATCCACTTTTTCAAACTTGATCTCCGCGCCGAATGCCTTCTGGTCGGTCGGACCATCATTGGCGGAGACCCTGTTCGAAGGAGGCTTGCGCCGGGCGCAGGTCGCGCAAAGCGAGAATGCATACCAGCAGGCAGTCGCACAATACCGGCAGCTCAGTCTGCAGGCATTCCAGCAAGTCGAGGATCAACTCGCCGCGCTGAGCGCACTCTTCGAAGAGGCGCAATTGCAACAGCAGGCGGTATCGGCGGCAGATGAATCACTGCGTCTGGCGACCAACCAATACAAAGCCGGCACCGTGTCCTATCTGAATGTGATCACTGCCCAGGCGACCGCCTATACGGCAAACAACCAGAATCTTCTGATCGCGGGGCAGCAACTCACGGCTAACGTCGCGCTGATTCAGGCACTGGGCGGGGGCTGGGAGAACGAGGCGCAACCTGTTGGTTCTGGAGAGGGTGCCAAGCCGGCGGAAAAGTCTTCCGCTGCCGAACTACATCAAGCCCCCGATCATTGATGCCGTGTATCGGCCCGAACGCCACCTGACACAATTGATCTATTCGGATTTCGCCTTGACGATGCCGCGAAAAATCAAAAATGTGGCGATCAGCCCCATGGCACCCGCCATGGCCATCCAATATCCCGGCGCGGCCTTATCGTTGGTTTGGTGGATCAGCCAGGTCGAAACCAGGGGCGTAAATCCTCCAAAAAGTGCTGTTGCAAGACTGTAAGCCAGAGAGAATCCGGAGGTGCGGATCTTCACCGGAATGATCTCGGTCAACGCCACCACCGTCGCACCGTTATAACTGCCATAAAGAAAAGATAACCAAAGCTCCGCCATGAGCATGTGCTCGAAACTGGGATTGGCAACCAGCCACGAAAGAACAGGATAGGCGCTTGATAAGGTGAGCAATGAAAACAAAGCCATCAAAGGCCAGCGTCCGATTCGATCCGACAATGCACCCATCACCGGCAGCCAGATAAAATTTGAAATCCCCACGCACAAAGTGACCAGCAAGCTATCCGTGTCGGTTAGTTTCAAGACGCTTTTTCCAAATGTCGGGGTGTAAACCGTGATCAGATAAAACGAAACGGTTGTCATGACGATCAGCATCGTCCCCGTCAGTACAACCTGCCAATTTCGGGCAAGTGTCGTTATCACTTCTTTAAAGGTCGGGTGGCTTTTTTGCGCCAGGAAAACCTCCGTCTCTTGCAGGGAACGTCGAATAATGAAAACAACCGGGATGATCAGGCAACCGATAAAGAACGGGATGCGCCAGCCCCAATCGCTGATCACTTCTCTGCTGAGATGCTGATTCAAATAGTATCCCAGTGCAGCCGAGAATATGATCGCGACCTGCTGGCTGGCCGATTGCCAACTCACATAAAAACCCTTGTGTCCCGGCGTCGCCATTTCGGACAAATAAACGGAAACCCCGCCCAATTCCACCCCCGCAGAAAACCCCTGCAAAAGCCTGCCCGCCAGCACCAGAACCGGAGCCATCAATCCAATCGTGGCGTAACCCGGAACGAATGCCACCATCGCCGTGCCTGTCGCCATAATCGTTAACGTCAACACCAATCCTTTACGGCGACCGATCCGGTCAACATAACCACCGAGGATGATTGCCCCCAGAGGACGCATCAGGAATCCGGCGCCAAAGGTTGCAAAGGTGAGCATCAGCGAAGCATATTCGTTGTTCGAGGGAAAAAAGGCTCTAGATATATCAGTAGCATAAAATCCAAACAGGAAAAAATCATACATCTCGATAAAGTTTCCACTAGTCAAACGAATGACTGTTGATAACTTTGAATGTCGTTTTTCCATTAGATCTTTTCTCTCTTTACCCGGTCTTGAATCCGGCCCTGGATACCGCTCCCCGCGTTCGGACTCGGACTGATGAGCGAGCCGAATCCAACATCCTTCATAAGGAGATAGCCGCATACAAGTTGAACGATTTCGAGGGAGAACCGATCCTGACTTACACGGCCGATGTCCGTCCCCTCAAGATGGAGCAACGGCACAACACGGTATTCACGGTACCCGTGATGACAGGTCGGTGTCACATCAACAAGATTCGAATGTCTGATTCGGCCGAATCATTCCCTTGCGCATCTGCCATGCCCGACATCCGGAATACTCAACTTCAGACGCCGGACCCGCCTGTTTGGCCTCACATCAAAATCCGAAAATGAAGCTTATTTCGGGATAGGTTTCGCTACATGAACTGTATATTGCAGTCTGGCAATCAAGGTAAGACTCATGAGCCAGTCCAATTCCTACAACGCTTCTGGAACCCGATGCGAAGTAGACACCCGCGCGGGCGCCGACCGAGTCGATGCTGGGTAGCCCCGACATAATCGAATGGCGATAAAATCCGCCCAGATACGGCCACATCGATGACCATCGATTAAAAACGTATTGTACGGAAGGCGAGATTTTGTTGATGCCGGGGCTGTTCCCCGACCAGTTCTCGTAAGACAAACCGACACCCACGCCATCGGCCACGTAATAGGTCGCACCCGCACCGATGACCAGATAGCTATTGTTGAAAGCATAACCGCTTCCCGCCAATATCGAGAATTGGGTGCTTCCCCGGTCGAATATTCCCGCCACATCGGCAGCACACGCCGGAAGCGTGGACATTGACAGCAACATCGTTATCAGAAATTTTTTCATCATGTACTCTTCGTTAGATTAGCATCCCCACGAACGTCCGCGCTTGGATGATCTTGCCCGTTCAATTGTCAGCGTCCCTCGGCTCTGCATTCAGTGCAAGACTCTCGTTTCTGATTTTTTCCGTCCGCCCCACACTGAACTGTATGAGCCATTATGACCTCTCCGAGTTGGACACTTAAGCAAAATCTCGCGCAAGTGAGCCGCCTAAAGGCTTATTTCGATTTTCCGGTCGTTGCGGCGGATTCCAGTCGTGGCAAAAGCTTGCCGTCGCCTGGGATCGGGTAGCGTGCCATGTTGAGTTCCATGGCCAAGAACGTGTAATAGCCGCAAATTCCCGCGAGATCCACCGCGCCCTGCTTCCCGAAACGGGTTTCAACCTTGGCGTAGGCCTCATCCGACACGCGCTTGTTGCGGTTCAATTCCCATGCGAATTGATATATGAGCGCTTCGTCTTCCGACATCCCCTCGGGAACCTGCCCCAAAGCGATCCTGTCCGCCAGTTCCTTTTTGATTCCAGCCTTGAGCGCTATCGGATAATGAACGTACCACTCATAGTCCTGAGTCCACTCGCGAGCGGTGATCAGAATCGCCAGTTCACTGAGCGTGTTACCGATCGAGGGCTTGTAGCGCAGGTAGTCCCCCATGCCACGCGCGAGGTTCATCAGGTTGGGGCTATACATGAGTGGTTCAAAGGGACCAAACACCGGCGTCTTGCGCGCGGCCAAGAATTCCTCGGCAGCTTTGGCTTGCTCGGCATTGTAGTCAGCGGGGGAAATGGTCGGCAAGCGGTCCTGGGCCGCCACTGCAAATGATGTCAGCGTAATGCATGCAGCGAGCATGGCTTTCCGGATGATCATGGGGGTCATATGGACTCTCTTGTGTATTGAGTTGCGATCGGGTGTGTCGTTTTATCCTGCCGATAGATATTCGACGTATTGCGCTCTATGGTATCGCGGCTCCACGATGTGACTCCACCCGTGGCGGTTTGCAGCCAGTCGCTCCAGAAGAAAGACGAATCCGGACACCGAAAACGGATTTTCTCATTGTCCTGACCGCTTGCTGTCGTCCCGCAATTATCGTCCGTCCTTTCCCGGGCAATCTGATCGCAGCAATGATCAAGTGCCGCAGAACGTGCGATGGCATGCGGTTTGCTCGGGCGAAGCCGGTTTGGCATACAAGCCTGCAGCATCGCGTTCGGTATAGGGATCACTCAATACCTCCAACATTCGGTTGAACGGGGTAAAGTCTTTCTCGATAGTGGCAGCTTCGAGTGCCTGTTCGACAAGGTGGTTGCGCGGGATAACGTAAGGATTCACGCGCCGCATGTCTGCCGCAATCTCCGCGGCTGGCTTTTTCTCCCGAGTCAGTCTAGCCTGCCAGCGCGGAAGCCACTCATCGAGCTTTTCCATGTTGCCGCGAAACACACTGCGCAAAGGTGCCGGATCCGATTCAGCTGCGTCTGCAAGATTGCGCCAAGCCAGGGTGAAGTCAGCTTGCCCGGCTTGCATCGCATCCATGAACTCCTGCGCCAACTTTGCATCGCCCGCTTCGACCAGCTCAAGCCCGAGTTTGTATCGCATCATCGCCAGCCATGAACTCTCGTATTGTTCCGAAAATGACTCGATAGCCTCCGTCGCAAGCTGAATCGCCCGTTCGGGATCTTTGTCCAGCAGGGGTAGCAATGTTTCAGCAAATCGCGCCAGATTCCATTGTGCGATCATGGGCTGATTTCCGAATGCGTACCGTCCCCTGTGGTCTATTGAACTAAACACCGCTGCCGGATCGTAGTGCTCCAGAAACGCGCAAGGCCCATAATCGATGGTCTCGCCGGAAAGCAACATGTTGTCGGTATTCATTACGCCATGGATGAACCCGACGCACATCCACCTTGCAACAAGTTCGGCCTGCCGGGCAATCACTCCAAGCACGAACTCGATATAGGGTTTACCGATCAACTCCGGGTAATGACGCCGGATCGTGTAGTCTGCAAGTCTCCGTATGCATTCAACCTCATTGCGCGACGCGAAATACTCAAATGTCCCGATGCGAATGTGGCTTGCAGCAACGCGGGTCAGGACCGCGCCAGGCAGCGGGATATCGCGATACACGAACTCCCCTGTGGCAACGACTGCCAACGCTCGGGTGGTCGGGATTCCGAGATGGTACATGGCTTCGCCCATCAGGTATTCGCGCAGCATTGGTCCGATCGCCGCCTTACCATCCCCGCTGCGCGAGAATGGGGTACGCCCCGAACCCTTCAATTGGATATCACGGCGCATTCCCGATCGGTCGATCACCTCGCCCAACAGCAGGGCTCGGCCGTCACCAAGCCGAGGTGCGAAATTGCCAAACTGGTGTCCTGCGTACGCCTGCGCAATCGGAACCGCGCCTGGCGGAAGAATATTTCCGGAAAAGATCTCTGCCCCTTCCTGCGTATCGATCTCTTCGATTCTCAGTCCAAGTTCCTCAGCCAATGCATGATTGAACCTGACCAAGCGCGGCGCAGGCGCCGCTTCGGCCTGACACAGTGCATAGAATCCACCCAACTCCCGCATATAGCTGTTGTCAAATGCAAAATGCGCACTGTTTGATTCGATCATTTTATTCATGAGGTCTCGTTTGTGAATGCTGGAGATTCATCTGAACATCCTGCGGCCGCCTGGTTCCCTAAATCCGGATACTCGGAAGCGGCGGTTTCGTTCCCCTGACAGCCCCCTATGCACCCTCCACAGGCACTGCGTTGCAAGGTTAACTCTGGGACGTCAGCAATGGCTAATCAAAGTCTGCAGGACTGAACTCGGTAAGAAGTTCAACCGACAGCAGCTTTTCGGGGCTATCGGGTGTATTTGCGAACAATCGCTGCCAATCCTTATCGGTGTTTTCAAAGGTAGTGCGATTCCCATAAGCAGCCATATCATGGTATTCGATAAGCATGACTACATTTCCAGTATCCGGCCCGGGGACAGTGCTCCGAAACAAACGGAATGAGTTTGGCATAACCGAACTATTGAACCTTGGATGCGCTGCCATTTGCAGCTTGGCCATGAAATCATTCATTCTTCCCGGTTTGATTTCGTAGATGAATTTTGCAATGACTGGCATTTCAATTTTCCCGGAATAAATGACATCAGGCCGTCCGATGACTCATTATGAGTGGCCCGTTTTCGCCTCCAATGGGAATCATAACTGGTTAATGGATTACCCGGAACCGGCAGCTCGTGAAGGGCAATAAGTAACCATTTAAGGATATCAAGCTTCAGCGCGGTGGGTACAAGTGGCAGCTGTCAGCCCTGCTTCAGCAAAGCCTCAAACTGGGCGATCGGTAGCGGCTTCCCAAACAGAAACCCCTGAAAGTATGTACAACGCTTGCCCGTGAGAAGATGTTCTTGCTCTTCGATCTCTATCCCTTCGGCAATGACATCCAATTTGAAACTCTTAGCCATGGCGATAATGGTGCGCACTATCGCTTTATCGCCAACGTTGGTGGCAATGTCGCGTACAAATGACTTATCGATTTTGAGTTGGCTGATCGGCACCCTCTATTCATTTGCATATGGAGGCACAATATTTATTTGATGAACTGGCAGTGCCCCCCAATTTACCGATGATGTATGTGCGGTATGGCACTAATTCGTCGCCCCCACTGGACATCGATCGAGAAGGAGGACTTCCATGGATATCGCAACAATTCGCGACAGTGGGAGGTCGAGCGAAGACGAATTAGTTTGGATATCAAAAACAGAACCGATACAGGACTTCATAAGAATCGCGATCATTAATGCTGTTTCGGCAAAAGCAGGGTTGCGACCAACCCGCCACCCTGTGCATTTTTCAGAGCGATATCGCCGCCCTGCTTCCTGGCCATGTCTCTTGCGATGGAAAGGCCAAGACCGACACCGCCGTGATTCCGGTTGCGGGAGGTGTCCAGACGGTAGAACGGGGCAAAGACCGATTCCAACTGATCTTCGGGGATGCCAGGGCCGAAATCCCGGATGGTGATCACGACATTGCTATCCGTTTCTCCTATTACGATGCTTGCACTTTCTCCATAGCGCAAGGCATTTTCAATCAGATTGCCCAGACAGCGGCGAATGGCGAGCGGCTGCAGCTTGATCGGATTTGCGTTGCCCGACACCGTGACCGACTCTCCGCGTTCCTCCGCATCTTCCACCATCGAATGTACCAGTGCTCCGATATCTAGCATGCATTCCGTTTCCGGCCTCTCGTCACCGCGCAAATAATCGAGCGTCGTGTCGATGATGCTTGCCATTTCATTGATGTCTTCCTGGATATCGGCCTGCAACTCTTGCTGATCCATCTTTTCCGCCTTCAGCTTGAGGCGCGTGAGAGGCGTGCGCAGATCGTGCGAAACGGCAGCCAGGAACCGGTTGCGTTCCTCCATCTGCAGATTGATGCGCGCTTTCATCTGGTTGAACACCTTCGATGCCTGCCTGACCTCGGAAGGACCGGATGTTTCCTCGATGTTGGGGCTATTCAGGTTATTCCCCAACTCTTCCGCCGCCTTTGCCATGCGTTTGATGGGATATGAAAGCCAGCGGGCTGCAACCCATGCGGTCAATGCGACCGCGCCCAGCCTGACAAGAAGAATGGTATACAACCTGAACGGATCCCGATGTACGGAAGAAGGGGCATGTTCCAAACCCAGCATGATGAAAACTTCCCTGCCTGCGAAAATGCTGATAGAAAGGATGACGAACAAAAGCAAAAAAAGCCGTACGAACAGAGAGTCCGGAATGATCGACTTCATCTGGATTCCTTCGTATCGAACAGGTAGCCTTCGCCTCGAACAGTCTTGATCAGAGAGGGTGTGCGGGGATCGTCGTTGAGTTTTTGCCTCACCCGGGAAATCAATATATCTATGCTGCGATCAAAAAGTTCCATGCCCCTGCCCCGCGCCTCGTCGAGCAGGAATTCTCTGGTCAGCACCCGGTTGGGATGCTCGACAAGCACGGCAAGCAGGCGGAACTCCGCATTGGATAGCGGAATCACGATCTGCTCCGGGGAAACAAGCTGGCGCAGGATCAGATCCAGCCGCCAGCCCATGAACTCCGCTTCCTTTTTTTCCATCAGTTGTCCACGCCCTGCACGTGATCTGCGCAATATCGACTGGATGCGGGCCACCAGTTCGCGCGGCTCGAACGGCTTAACGATGTAATCGTCCGCACCCACTTCAAGCCCGACAACCCGATCCATCGCCTCGCCGCGGGCGGTAAGCATCAGTATGGGAATGTCCGATTTGACACGCAGGCTGCGGCATAGCGAAAGTCCATCTTCTCCGGGGAGCATCAGATCGAGAATGACGAGATCGAAGGAGTTCTTTGCCAAAGCTTCTTCCATGGCAACGCCGTCGGTTACGCCGGTAACGGACATGCCAAAGCCCGCAAGGTATTCCCGCAAAAGCTGGCGGATTTGTTCATCATCATCAACAATTAGAACTGAGACCATAGGATCCATTTCCGTGATGCGTTTATCGTAAACAGGGCATTCCCTGCCTGTTCAGCCTGATGATTGTGCAGACATTACGCGCTGGATTTTAGCAACAGAACCGTCCGACAGGATGCCCCCATAGTCGCCTTGGGTTGTATCGACATAATTTCATCTTTGTACAAAAGGAGATACAAAAAATTGCGCCTTGAGCAAGGAATCGCTCCAACAGTCCTGCCCCATTGTCTTGCTACCGGAATGAACTGACTGCCCGGGAATATTTTCGATGCACGGCATTGCATGAGGCTTGCCGGGTTCGAGCGGTCACGCGGGAGTCGGTGAACTAATGGGGTATGCAGAAAAACAAACCCGCTCGGCTCTTCACCGAACGGGTCGCGTTGAGATACGTCAGCCTGTATTACTTCTTGTCGGCTTCCTTGGCTTCTTTGTCTGCCTTCTTTTTGGCTTTCTTGGCTGCCTTTTCGGCCTTTTTGGCTTCTGCAGCTGCTTTCTTGTCAGCTTTCTTATCGGATTTTTTGCTGTCTTTTGTTGCGGAATCCTTGGTTTCCTTGGCAGCCTTTGTATCAGCCTTCCTGTCTTCGCCGGCTTCGGCCGCCTTGGTTTCCTTTACGGCTTTCTTGCCGGCCTTCTTGTCGGCTTTCTTGTCATCCTTGGTCATCTTGTCATCAGACTTTGCGGGTTTATCTTCCTTGCTCACTGTCGTAGCACCGCTCACTGAAAGTTCAGAGCGCATCTTTGCCACCGTCTTGTCGCCGAATCCCTTGACGTTCTTCAGGTCGTCCACGCTCTTGAATGAACCGTTCTTGTTGCGGTAGTCGATAATCGCCTGCGCTTTGGCCGGGCCTATGCCCTTGACCGAATCCAGTTCTTCCTTGGTCGCCGTATTCAGGTTAACCGCCGCGAATGCCATGTTGGCAAACGCAAATAACAAAACCAGTAATGACAGAATCTTTTTCATGCTTTTCTCCTTTTCAAGTAAACGAAAATTACTCCAGATCATACAAACGCTGCAGCCAATATCAGCTTGACTGTTTCAAGAGTTGATTCACATAACGCTCCGTACCTTGCTCCACGGTCAGGAAAGGCTGCACATACCCTATCTCGCGCAGGCTAGCCATGTCCGCCTGCGTGTAGCTTTGGTATTTTCCGCGCAACGCATCCGGGAACGGGATGTACCGGATGAGTTGTTTCTGAAGCATCTGCTCAAGTGTCAATGGTGCTTCATTTTTCGCTGCACGCAATGTATTGATGGTCGCTACGGCCACATCATTGAAGCTCTGAGCATTGCCAGTACCGAGATTGAAAATGCCGGATTTGTTGGGGTGATCGAGGAAGAACATATTGACCTTGACCACATCCTCCACCGAGACGAAGTCGCGCAACTGCCCACCGTTCGCATAGCCGTCGCAGCCTTCGAACAGTTTCACGAATCCGTCTGCGCGGTATTGGTTGAAGAAATGGTAGGCCACCGAGGCCATGCGCCCCTTGTGTTGCTCGCGCTGGCCGTACACATTGAAGTAGCGAAAGCCGGCGATCTGGGATGTGCGGTGCTGCCAGCGACGGCGCACGACCTGATCGAACAGGAATTTGGAATAGGCATAGACGTTGAGCGGAGACTCGTATTCGCGGCTCTCCTTGAATACCCCGCCGCCGCCATACACGGAGGCGGAAGAGGCATACAGAAACGGAACATCCTCGTTCTGGCAGTGGTTCAGCACCTCCAGAGAATAGCGGTAGTTGTTCTCCATCATGTAGCGGCCGTTGAGTTCCATGGTGTCGGAGCAGGCACCTTCATGCAATATCGCCGCAATGGTGCCGTCAAAGGATCCGTCCTGCAGCAGGCCGACGAAGTCTTCCTTGTCCAGGTAATCGGCGATCTCGCAATCGGCAAGATTCCTGAACTTGTCGGAATTATTCCCCAGGTTATCGACGGCGATGATGTTGTTCTCGCCGCGTTCGTTCAGCGCCTTGACCAGATTGGAACCGATAAAACCAGCGGCGCCTGTGACTACGTAGTACATGTTTTTCTCCCAGTTTTCGGGATACAGGACACAGGATACAGGGTACAAGCAGCTCTGCTGTATCCTGTATCCCGTATCCTGAATCCTAGTTCTTCATATCCTGAAGTATCTCTTCCCGCGACACGACGGCCGTGCCCAGCTTGCCCACCACGACGCCTGCTGCGCGGTTGGCGATGCGCACCGCATCCGGCATATCGGCGCCGCTCGCCAGCATCACCGCCAGTGTGGCGATGACCGTATCGCCCGCACCGCTGACATCGAACACTTCGCGCGCATGGGTCGGCTCGTGCAACACATCCTGCCCGCGGAACAGCGACATGCCTTCTTCGCTGCGCGTGACCAGCAGCGCTTCCAATTTCAAATCGGTTCGCAGCTTTTGCGCTTTAGCGCTCAGCTCGGCATCGTTCTTCCAGTTTCCCGCCACTTCCCGGAACTCGCTGCGATTCGGTGTCAGCAGGGTTGCGCCCTGATAGCGCGCATAGTCATCGCCCTTGGGGTCGACCAGCACCGGCTTGCCTGCCGCGCGTGCCGACTTGATCATTTCGGCGATATGCGCCAGCCCGCCCTTGCCGTAGTCCGACAGGATCACCACATCGGCCAGCGGCAGCTTGGTATGGAAGTCTGCCAGCTTGGCGTTCAACACCTCGTGGCTGGGCGGCGTCTCGAAATCGATGCGCAGCAATTGCTGCTGCCGCGCGATGGCACGCAGTTTGACGATAGTTGAGATGCTGGCATCCCGATGCAACATTGCTTCTACACCGCCCTGCTCGGTCAGCAATCGCTGCAGGCAATCCCCCGCCTCATCTGCGCCAACCACCGACAGCAATGTGCAATGCGCGCCCAGCGATGCGATGTTGCGCGCCACATTGGCTGCGCCGCCCGGGCGTTCTTCCACACGGCTCACTTTCAATACAGGTACCGGCGCTTCCGGCGAGATGCGTGTCACGTCGCCAAACCAGTAACGGTCCAGCATCACATCGCCGACTACCAATATCCGCGCCTTATCAAACGATGGCAGCTTCATGCCAACTCTCCTATCTCTCGAATGATTTCCTGTAAAGCCAATAATGGATCTGGTGCCTGTGTAATCGGGCGGCCGATGACCAGATAGCTCGCCCCATTTTCCAGTGCCGCGCGCGGCGTCATGATGCGCGACTGGTCGTCTGCCGCCGCATTGGCCGGTCGGATACCCGGCGTGACCAGACAGAAATCCTTGCCATATTGCTGGCGCAGCAGGGGCGCTTCCAGAGCGGAACACACCACGCCATCCAGGCCGCTGTCGCGCGCCAGGCTGGCCAAAAGCGGCACCATCTGCGCCGCACTGGCATTGATACCGATACCGTGCAGGTCCTCTTGCGCCATGCTGGTAAGTATAGTGACAGCGATCAGTTTGGGTCGACGCTCGACATTCTCCAGCGCTTCGCGCGCCGCTTCCAGCATGCGTTTTCCGCCCAGCGCGTGCACGTTCACCATCCAAACGCCCAAAGCCGCAGCCGCTTTGCAGGCTTGCGCGGTGGTGTTGGGAATATCGTGGAATTTCAGGTCGAGGAACACGTCGAAGCCGCGCTTCTGCAGTTTTTCGACCAATTGCGGCCCAGCGGCAGTAAACAATTCTTTGCCCACTTTAAGGCGGCACAACTCCGGCTCGAGACGTTTTACCAAAGCCAGCGCGGGCGCGGCCTGCGAATAATCCAGTGCAACGATGACTTTCGCATCGCTCATATTGCGACCCCGTTCTCCTCGCTTCGCTTCGGCGAGTAACTCTCCCAGCTGTGACAGGCCGGGCAATGCCAATAGAACTGACGCGCCTTGAAACCGCAATGCTTGCAGCGATACATCGCCAGTCCGCGCGTACGCTGAAAAATAAGATCCTTCACCAGCACCAGGTCGGCACGGCGTTCACCGGCGATATCCAGCAATCTTGCTTCGAGCAGCTTATCCAGCCCCAGCAGCGTCGGATTCCGTTTCAGTTCGTTGCGCACCATCAGATAAGCCGCTTCCGCCCCATCGCGCTGCACGAGGACGCTGAACAACACGTTCATCAGGTCCAGCGAAGGGTATTTTTGCAGCCATGCCTGCAACAAGGCCACACCGGCGGCTTCATCGCCGATCTGGCGATAGGCCTGCAACAAATGCTCAGCCACCAAAGGCAAATATTGCGCATCTTGCTGCTCGACGTGCTTCCAGATCTCGATGGCGCGCGAGACATTGCCAGCCGCCAGCTCGATGTCACCCAACATGATGCTTGCGCGCACGCTCTGCGGGTTGACGCTGAGCGCCTGCTCCAGGTGCACCACGGCAGCATCGGTCTGTTTTCCGGCGAGCTCGCTTGCTGCGAGCTCGCAAAAGAAAAAGGCCGCTTCCTTACCATGGGGCTGACCCGTCAGCGCAGTCAGTCGCTGACTGATGTCGATGGATTTGAGCCAGTCTTTTTCTTTCTGGTATATCTCCAGCAGGAAATCCAGTGCTTCTTTTTCGTAGGGCGTGCCGTGCAAACTATGGAAAGCCTCTTCCGCCCTGTCCAGAATGCCCGCCTTCAGATAGTCCTGCGCCAATTCGAACAAGGCTTGCTGCTTCTTGTCCTCGCTCAGATCGGCGCGCTCAACCAGATTCAGGTGCATGCGGATGGCGCGATCCACTTCTCCGCGGCGGCGGAACAGACTGCCCAGCGCAAAGTGCAGCTCGACAGTTTGCGGGTCTACCTTGACCACCTCGATGAAGGCTTCGATGGCCTGATCCTGCTGTTCGTTGAGCAGGAAGTTCAGTCCCTGGAAATACGAGCGCGGCAGGGCGCTGGATTCTGTGATCAACTCCTTGATATCGATACGCGCCGCCAGCCATCCCATGCCGAAAAACAGGGGAAACACCAGCAACATCCAGGGTTCAAAATCCATCAGTTCAATATCTCGGGAGGTTGAATGGGATAACGCTGCGCATCGATCTCGGACAGTTTGTTTTTCAACTGCAGCTCACGTTTTACCGCGGAAAGTTCGCGGCGTTGCCGAAGCAACGTGGCCAGCATAGCCATGAGACCGATGGCCACTCCCAGTGCAAAAAAACACAGCAGCACGACGACAAAGGACGTCTGCCATTCGTAGCCAAAGAAGTATCGCAGTACAACGGGTTGGTCGTTCTTGACCGCGAAACCCAGCAAGAACAGAAACAACACGGCGCGCAGTGACCAGATCAGGTATCGCATGATGGCTTTGTCGCTTATTAATCAATATAGAACGATATCATGAACAAGTAAGGGTGCCTCAAAAATTCAAAGTTCCAAGCAAGACAAGGCGCGAACAGAAAATTACGACGCAGCATATGCGGTCATGACGCGGTGCGGCGGAGCCGTCCGGTGCGTGAATGACCGCGGTGCGCCATCTCCCGCAATCGGCTGCTTCGCAGTTTTGATGCGTCCTTAAAAAATTGGCGGCATATCTCGCGACACGCCGCCAATCGAGTTACTTCCGAACCGCATCAGGCAGAAAGATAATCCACCCGTTCGCGCAGTTCTTTCCCAGCTTTGAAATGAGGCACGTACTTGGCAGGCACCTGAACCTTGTCGCCGGACTTTGGATTGCGTCCCAAACGCGGCGGACGATAGTTCAAGGCGAAACTGCCGAACCCTCGAATCTCGATACGGCCGCCGCGCGACAGGGTCGCCGACATGCTGTCCAGGATCACTTTGACAGCCAGCTCGGCATCTTTGCCGAGCAACTGTGTATAACGCTCCGCAAGCTTGGCGATAAGGTCAGAACGTGTCATCGTTCCTCCTTACTGGGCTTCAGCCTTGCTGGAATCCAGTTTCGCCTTGAGCAGCGCACCCAGATTTGTCGTGCCAGCAGTGCTTGTGTTTTCCGCTGCGAACTTCTGCATCGCTGCTGCCGTATCTGCCTTGTCCAAAGCCTTGATCGACAGGTTGATGCCGCGGTTCTTGCGATCCACGTTGATAATGACGGCCTTGACGGTGTCGCCTTCTTTCAGATGGTTGCGGATATCTTCCACACGATCAGCCGAAACTTCGGATGCCTTCAGATAGGCTTCCACATCGCCGTCCAGACCGATCACTGCTCCCTTGGCATCCAGCGATTTGACCACGCCGGTAACCACTGCACCCTTGTCGTGGCCGGAGGACACGAAGCCGCCGAACGGATCACCTTCCAGTTGCTTCACGCCCAGGGAGATGCGCTCGCGCTCCACGTCGATGGCCAGAACCAGTGCTTCCAGTTCGTCGCCCTTCTTGTAGTTGCGCACGGCTTCCTCGCCGGCAACAGACCAGGACAGGTCGGACAGATGCACCAGACCGTCGATGCCGCCTTCCAGACCGATGAACACGCCGAAGTCGGTGATGGACTTGATCGCGCCCTTAACTTTGTCGCCCTTCTTGTGGTTGAGCGCGAAGTCGTCCCAAGGATTGGACTTGCACTGCTTCATGCCCAGGGAGATGCGGCGGCGAGCTTCGTCGATCTCGAGGATCATGACTTCCACTTCGTCGCCCAGCGCTACGACCTTGGACGGATGCACGTTCTTGTTGGTCCAATCCATTTCGGACACGTGTACCAGACCTTCGATACCCTGTTCGATCTCCACGAATGCACCGTAGTCGGTCAGGTTGGTCACCTTGCCGAACAGGCGTGTGCCTTGCGGGTAGCGACGTGCCAGACCATTCCACGGATCGTCGCCCATTTGCTTGATGCCGAGGGAAACGCGGTTCTTCTCCTGGTCGAACTTCAGGATCTTGGCTTCGACTTCGTCGCCGACCGTCAGGACTTCGGACGGATGCTTCACGCGGCGCCATGCCAGATCGGTGATGTGCAGCAGGCCGTCGATACCGCCCAAGTCAACGAATGCACCGTAGTCGGTGATGTTCTTGACGATACCCTTGACGATTGCACCTTCCTTCAGGTTTTCCAGCAGGGACTCGCGATCGGCACCTTGCGACGCTTCCAGCACAGCGCGACGGGAAACCACCACGTTGTTGCGCTTGCGATCCAGCTTGATGACCTTGAGTTCCATGGTCTTGTTTTCATACGGCGTGGTGTCCTTGACCGGACGTGTATCCACCAGCGAACCGGGCAGGAAGGCACGGATGCCGTTCACCATGGCTGTCAGACCGCCCTTGACCTTGCCGCTGACGTAACCTTCAACGATGCGGCCTTCTTCCATTGCCTGTTCCAGGTCGATCCAGGCAGCCAGACGCTTGGCCTTCTCGCGCGACAAGCGCGTTTCGCCGTAACCGTTTTCCAGGGATTCGATGGCGACGGTGACAAAATCACCGGCCTTGACTTCGATTGCGCCCGCTGCGTCTTTGAATTCTTCAACGGGAATAAAACTTTCGGACTTCAATCCGGCATTCACTACAACCACGTTCTGCTCGACGCGAACGACTTGGGCCGTAATCAATTCACCTGCGCGCATTTCCTTGCGGTTCAGGCTCTCTTCAAACATTGATGCAAAATTTTCCATTTCAGCAACTGCAGTCATTTTGGTATACCTTGAGGACAATCCCGTGATAAGCGGGGGTTAGTTAGTCAACCCAGACAGAAAGGCTCTATCTGGACTCCTGCGGGCAAATGAAATCACCCACCTTTGAAACAACGTGCCCGCTCCCTCACCTCAATCCTCTCCCGCGTGAATCCCCTCTCTCTAACTTTCTCCCGCATGCGGGAGAAAGGACAAACGTGAAAGGCAATCTTCAATCCTCGGACGAGGAGGCAAACGTGCTTCGCGTGTCTCACTTCACTGCACGGTAGCGGCTAAGCACTTCCTGAACTGCCTGCTCGATGTTCAGAGGGGTCGTATCCAGCAAGCTCGCACCTTGCGCCTGTTGCAGAGGAGCCACGCTACGTTGAGTATCACGTTCGTCGCGCGCCTGTATATCTTGCAAAAGGGCGGCGATATTAGCACTCATCCCTTTTTCTTTCAACTGTTTATATCTGCGTTCGGCCCGCGCTTCGGCACTCGCGGTGAGGAATATCTTCAACGCCGAATCCGGGAATACCACTGATGCCATGTCGCGTCCGTCTGCCACCAACCCAGGCGCACGTCGGAAGGCGCGCTGCTTATCAAGCAAGGCCGCGCGCACCTTGGGCAAAGCGGCTATTTTGGAGGCTGCCGAACCGGCTTCCTCGGTGCGCAATTCGTCACCCACTTTTGCTCCATCCAGCCAAATATCCACACCCTCAAAGCGGATATCGACCTGCCCGGCCAATTCCGCAAGTTGGTCTTCGGCCACCAATGCAATGCCGCGTTTTTGCGCTGCCAAGCCCAGCAAACGGTACAAGGCGCCGCTGTCGAGATAGTGCATCCCCAGCGCAGTCGCCACGCGCTGCGCAACCGTGCCCTTGCCGGAAGCGGAGGGGCCGTCTATGGCGATCACCGGCACAGCCTGAGTCACTTTGGCAAACTCGGCGAAATATTCAGGAAAGGTCTTGGCGACGCATTTCGGATCGTTGATGCGCACCCCAGCCCCGCCGAATGCAGCCAGCGAGAAACACATCGCCATGCGGTGGTCGTCGTAGGTGTCGATACCGGATTGAGGATTGAGGATCGAGGATCGAGAAGCGGGCGGCGTGATGCGGATGTAATCCGCACCCTCTTCCACTGTCGCACCGACCTTGCGCAGCTCGGTCGCCATCGCCGCGATGCGATCTGTTTCTTTCACGCGCCAGCTCGCGATATTGCGCAGCGTGGTCGTGCCATCGGCGAAACACGCTGCAACTGCCAGCGTCATCGCGGCGTCGGGGATGTGGTTGCAGTCAAGGTCAAGAGCTTTGAGTTTGCTGTTTGCTGGCGCTCTGGCCACTATCGAGTTGTCACCCCATTCAATTTCGGCACCCATTTTTTTCAATTCATGCGCAAAGTGAACATCGCCCTGCACGCTGTTCAGACCTACCCCCTCCACATACACGGGCCCGCCGCCGATCGCACCAGCGGCCAAAAAATATGAGGCAGACGAAGCATCACCTTCAACATAGATTTCTTGCGGCGACACATAATTCTGGCTGCCGAACACCACAAAGCTGCGCCACTCATGCCGCTCCACTCGCACGCCAAAACGCGCCATCATCGTGAGCGTAATTGCAATGTAGGGTTGAGAAATCAGTTCGCCCACCACCTCGACCCGCACTGTCTGTCCTGCCAATGGCAGCGCCATCAACAAACCGGTGAGAAACTGACTGGAGACATCGCCACGCACCTGCACCGTATCGCCAGCCAGTCTCGCGGGAGAAATCTGCAACGGCGGGAAGCCTTCATTTCCCAGATAGCGAATATCCGCACCGAGTTGACGCAATGCATCGACCAGGTCGCCGATGGGACGCTCGTGCATGCGCGGCACGCCGGACAACTCATAGCTGCCGCCAGACAAAGCCAGCGCCGCCGTAAGCGGGCGAAAAGCCGTGCCCGCATTACCGAGAAACAACTTCGTTTGTTTAACCGGGAAATCCCCACCGCAGCCTGTGATGCGATAGGCGTTATCGCCAAGCGACTCCACCTGAACCCCCAATGCACGCAAAGCATCCAACATGCGTTCGGTATCGTCCGAATGCAGCAGATCACGCACAGTCGTCGTGCCTTTCGCCAGCGCAGCCAGCAGCAACACGCGATTGGAGATGCTCTTGGAGCCCGGCAAACGCACGGTGCCGTGCGCAGACAACAAAGGGGGGAGATCAATAGATTCGTGCTGAGTCATACCATAAGAAGTGTAGTTATTATTGTTGCGTCCAGGCGACACGCACTTCACGCGCCTCGCTGAAAACTTCCTCCAGCTTGGCGGCGTCGTTGTTTTCCAGCGCCTGATATACGACATAAAGCTCATCCGCGTAGCGCTTCACTTCTTTCAGCAAAGCCTCCCGATTGGCCAGACTGATGTCGCGCCACATCTCGGGGCTGCTGGCCGCAATGCGGGTGAAATCGCGGAAGCCGCTGGCCGCGAAAGAAAGCAATTGGTCACGGTTGTCGCGTTGCGCCAGGTCGTGCACCAGCGCGAACGACAGCAGGTGCGGCAAATGGCTCACGGCGGCGAATACTTCGTCGTGTTGTTGCGGTGTCAGCTCGCTCACCACCCCCCCGCATAATTGCCAGGCTTTGCGGATGCGTGCCACCGCATCTTTCGAATTTTCCGGCAATGGCGTGAGCACGACTTTCTTGCCCTGATACAGGTCGGTCTGCGCCGCAGAGGCGCCGCTTTTTTCAGCTCCGGCGATGGGATGTGCTGGAATGAATTGCGAAATCCTTTTGCCCAGATTGGCGCGGGCCGCGGCCACCACATCGCTCTTGGTGCTACCGCCATCGGTGACCAGCGTGTCGGCTCCAAGATATGGCGCAATACGGACAAAGATATCCGCCATCTGGGCCACGGGAGTTGCGAGCAGAACAATGTCGGCATCGCACACTTCTTGCGCCGCATCGCTGCCGATACGGTCGAGAATGCCGAGTTTCCTGGCTTCTTCCAGCGTCGCTGAGCTGCGCCCGAAACCGACCACTTCGCCCACGGCCCCTGCCTTGCGCAACGCCAGGGAGAACGACCCGCCAATCAATCCTGCGCCAAAGATGACGACCTTTCGAAAGGCAGGCTGCATGACTTACAGAGTCCGTCCGATCGCCCCGGCGATCGCACCCAGCGTACCCATCAGCTTCTTCAGCTCGCCCGGCGTTAGCGCCTGGTCGGCATCGCACCATGCATCGCATGGGCTGGGGTGCATCTCGACCAGCAGGCCGTCCGCACCGGCGGCGATGGCGGCTTGCGAAAGTGCCGGAACCATCCACGCCTTGCCGCCTGCGTGCGAAGGATCGACGATCACCGGCAAATGGGTCTCTTTCTTCAGCACGGGAATCGCGGTCACATCCAGCACGTTGCGGTATGCAGTCTCGAAGGTGCGGATGCCCCGCTCGCAGAAAATGATGTTGTGGTTGCCGCGCGCGGCGATGTATTCGGCCGCCATCAGCCATTCCGAAATCGTCGCCGACATGCCGCGCTTGAGGATGACCGGCTTGTTGACGCGCCCGACTTCCTTCAACAGGTCGAAGTTCTGCATGTTGCGCGTACCGATCTGGATCACGTCCACATCGTATTCGAGGAAAGCGTCGATCTGGCGCACGTCCATCAGTTCGGTGACGATGGGGAGCTTGAATTTGTCTGCCGCCTTGCGGAACATGTCCAGCCCTTCCACGCCGTGACCCTGGAAAGCATAGGGACTGGTGCGCGGCTTGAACGCACCGCCGCGCATCAGACGGCAGCCGGCTTCCTTCACGAACTTGGCCGACAAGTCCATCTGCTCCTGGGTCTCCACCGAACATGGGCCTCCGATGATCTGGATCTGGTTGCCGCCCAGCGGGATGCCGGCGATGTCGATGACGGTATCCTGCTTGTGCGACTCGCGCGACACGATCTTGTATTGCTTGGTGATGTGCATCGCGGATTCCACGCCCGGCAGCGAGGTGAACATTTCCGGATCCAGCTTGCGTTCGTCGCCGATGGCGCCGATAACGGTGCGCTCCACACCGCGCGAAATATTGGCCTTAAGTCCGGCCGTTTCCAGTTTCTTTACCACTGTGTCGATTTGTGCGTCGGTGGTTTCATTGCCCATTACGATGATCATTTGATTTCTCCATTAACTTGCTGATTGATGCACTTTTCAAGCGCAGACAAAAACTTTGCATTTTCGCTTTCCAAACCGATACTCACGCGCAACCAGTCCGGCATATCGTAGTTTGCTATCGGGCGTACGATCACACCCAGCTCAAGTAAGCGTCGGTACATCGCCGTTGCATTGCCGATGCGGAATGCCACGAAGTTGCCAAACGACGGGATGTACTCCAGGCCCAGCTTGGTCAAACCTTCGGTGATCTGCAGCATACCGCGCCGGTTCAGTTCGAAGGTCTTCTTCACGAAGGATACATCGCGCAAGGCCGCCACGGCAGCCGCCTGCGCGACGCTGTTCACATTGAACGGCTGGCGTACGCGATTCATCATGTCCGTCACCTGTTCATGCGCCAGTGCATAACCTACGCGCAAACCTGCCAGGCCGTAAGCCTTGGAGAAAGTGCGCGAAATGATGAGATTGGGGAATTCCTTCAGCCAGCTCACGCTGTCGTAGCGCTTGTCTTCCGGCAGATACTCATTGTATGCCTCGTCCAGCACCACCAGAATCTCGGGCGGAAGGCCGCGCAGGAATACCTCCAACTCGTCGGCACTCAGGAAGGTACCGGTCGGGTTGTTCGGATTGGCGATGAACACGATCTTTGCCTTGTTGTCTTTCGCCGCCTTCAGCATCGCCGGCAGATCATGCCCATATCCCTTTGCTGCGGGTACGCTGATGCCGGTTGCGCCGACAGCCTGCGATGCCAATGCGTACACTGCAAAGGCATGTGCCGAATAGACGACTTTATCCCCGGGTGTCAGGAAAGCACGCGCCGCGAGTTCCAGCAGGTCGTTGCTTCCATTGCCCAAGGTCACGTTGGCATGGGTTACACCGTAGCGTTTCACCAGAGCATCCTTCAGGTCGAAACCATTGCCGTCCGGATACAACGCGATGGTCTTGATCGCTTCCTGCATCGCGGCAACTGCAGCCGGGCTCGCACCCAGCGGGTTCTCGTTCGAGGCCAGCTTGACGATGCCGGTGATACCCAGCTCGCGCTCCAGCTCGGAGATCGGCTTGCCCGGCTGGTATGGCGCAATAGCGCGAATATAGGATGGTGCTAAATCACTGTAATTCATAAACTCTAAATCCATCATGGAAAACAAAGGCTCATCAATATGAAAGCGTGAGCGTAATTCTACTTTCGTTTATAACCGCTTCAGGTCGCTGATACGGGTTGGAGATTATTTAATAATCATTATTCAAATGGCGACCGGATATGAACCCAGCACCTTGACGAAAGAAGCGATCTGCTTGAGTTGTGTCAATGAAGCAGCGACTTTGGCATCGGATTGATGGCCTTCGATATCGACATAGAACACATATTCCCACAAGCCGGTGCGCGAGGGCCGCGATTCCATCTTGGTCATCGACACGCCGTTGCTCGCAAAAGGCGTCAACAGGTCGTGCATCGCACCGGGGCGATTCGCGGCGGACATCGCCAGCGACGTCTTGTCCTTGCCGGACGGCGCCACTTCCTGCTTGCCGATGACGAGAAAGCGCGTGGTGTTGCGCGCATCGTCCTCGATGTTGGGCACCAGCACTTTCAGCTTGAAGTGTTCCGCTGCCCGTTCTCCGGCAACGGCTGCGGCAAAAGACTCTTCCGCCGCCAGACGCGCCGCATCGGCATTGCTGGAGGCAGTAATACGTTCGGCGTGCGGCAAATGCGCATTCAGCCAACCCTGGGTTTGCCCGAATGATTGCGGATGTGAATAGACCTTGCGGATAAGCGACAAGTCGTTTTCATTCGAGAGCAGACATTGATGCACCTGCAGCAACACCTCACCGCAGATCTTGAGGTTACTGTTCAGCAGCAGGTCCAGCGTGCGACCTATCGCGCCTTCGGTGGAATTTTCCACCGGCACCAGACCGTAGTTCGCTGCGCCGCTTTCCACCGCACCGAACACGCTGTCGATGGAGTCCGCGGGCAAACCTTCGGTCGCCTGACCGAAGCGCTGAAACACCGCGGCTTCACTGAAGGTGCCATGCGGGCCGAGGTAAGCGACCTTCAACGGCGCTTCCAATGCACGGCATTGCGACATGATCTCGGTGAACAACTGCATCACCCCCTGATTGGACAAGGGGCCGGTATTCGTCTGCACCATGCGCTGCAACACCTGCGCCTCACGCTCGGGACGCAGCACCGCACCGTTACCTTTGACATGACCGATCTGCTGCGCCAGTCCGGCACGCTGATTGAAGAGTTTCAGCAACTCGTCGTCGATACGGTCGATCTTTTCCCGGTATTTTTTCAACTCTTCGCTCATTCGCCCGCCTCCAGCGGCAACGCCCGCACCATCAGCACACCGGGAATGGCAGCGATCTGCGCAATCACGTTGTCAGGGAGCGCGGTATCGGTATCAACCAGTGTGTAAGCCATGTCTCCGCGCGATTTATTGGTCATGTTATGAATATTGATACTCGCCTTCGCCAGTGCAGTGGATATCTGACCCAGCATGTTCGGCACGTTACTGTTGGCAATAGCTACACGGAACGCCGATTCGCGCGGCATGGAAACATTGGGGAAATTCACCGTATTGGTGATATTGCCGTGTTCCAGGTAATCGCGCAGCTGCTCCACCACCATCACCGCACAGTTTTCTTCCGCCTCTTCGGTGGAAGCTCCCAAGTGCGGGAGCGCGATGATCCTGTCGTTCGACAGCGACTTATTGCTCGGAAAGTCGCACACATAGCCGCGCAGATGCTTGCTTGCCAGCCCGGCGATCACCGCATCCTCGTTGACAATGGCATCGCGCGAGAAGTTCAGCAGCACCGCGCCCGATTTCATCGCCGCCACGCGCTTGTCGTCGATCAGGTTACGCGTCGCATCCAGTAGCGGCACATGCAGCGTGACGAAATCGCTGTGCTTCAGCAGGTCTTCGATGCCGGAAGCCTTCTTCACCTGCGAAGACAGGCTCCATGCCGCATCCACCGTGATCTCCGGATCGTAGCCGATCACTTTCATGCCGAGTCCGATGGCGGCATTCGCCACCAGACGACCAATCGCACCCAGACCGATGATACCCAGCGTACGTCCAAGCAATTCGGTCCCGGCGTAGTCTTTCTTTCCATCCTCGACGACCTTGTGCATAGTCGCATCGTCACCCTTCAATCCCGCCGTGAAGCGAAGTGCCGGTACGACGTTACGCGACGCCAGCAGCATACCGGTGATGACCAGTTCTTTCACCGCGTTCGCGTTCGCGCCCGGCGCAATGAACACCGGCACACCACGCTCGCTCATCTTCTTCACGGGCACGTTGTTCGTTCCTGCCCCGGCACGCGCAACGGCCAGCACGCTGGGCGGAATGTCCATCTCCAGCATATTGTGCGAACGCACAAGGATCGCGTCCGGATGGGCGACTTTGTCTCCCACATGATAACGAACCACCGGCAGGTGCTTCAGGCCTGCCGGCGAAATCTTGTTCAAGGTAAGGACCTGGAAAGCCTTAGCCATGCTTGCCGGCAAACTCGTTCATGAAGTCCACCAGTGCCTGCACGCCCTCCAGCGGCATCGCGTTATAGATCGATGCACGCATGCCGCCGACGGAACGGTGTCCCTTCAATTGCAGCAAGCCGCGAGCATCCGCCTGCTTCAGGAAATCGCCGTCCATGTTCGCATCCTTCAGCGTGAACGGCACGTTCATGCGCGAGCGGTCAGCCTTGTGCACCGGGCAATTGTAGAAACCGTTGCTGGCATCGACGGCCGAGTACAGCAACTCTGCCTTGGCGATGTTGGCGCGTTCCATGGCGCCGATGCCGCCGTTCTTCTTCAGCCACTGGAACACAAGTCCGGCCATGTAGATGGCAAACGTGGGCGGCGTGTTATACATCGAGTCGTTATCGGCGTGCGTCTTGTAATCCAGCATGGTCGGCAATCCTGACGGGGCATGTCCTACCAGGTCTTCGCGCACGATCACGATGGTCAGGCCTGCCGGGCCGATGTTCTTCTGCGCACCGGCATAGATCAGGCCGAACTTCCAGACATCCACAGGACGCGACAGGATATTGGAAGACATGTCCGCCACCAGCGGCACATCGCCTGTATTGGGGATCCAGTTGAACTCGACGCCGCCGATGGTCTCGTTCGGTGTGTAGTGCAGGTAAGCCGCATCCTTGTCCAGCTTCCAGGTATCGAATGCGGGCACATAGGTGCATTTCTTGTCGTTATTGTCCGCCGCCACATTCACGTAGCTGAACTTCTTGGCTTCGGCGATGGCCTTCTTCGACCACTCGCCGGTGTTCACGTAGTCGGCGGAAAGTTTGCCTCGCAACAGGTTCAACGGGATCATCGAGAACTGCTGGTGCGCGCCGCCTTGCAGGAACAGCACCTTGTAATTGGCGGGAATGCCCATCAATTCGCGCAGATCGGCTTCGGCCTGGGCGTGGATACCCATGTATTCCTTGCCGCGATGCGACATCTCCATCACCGACATGCCGCTGCCCTGCCAGTCGATGAGTTCCGACTGTGCCTGCTGCAACACTTCTCTGGGCAACACTGCCGGGCCTGCGCTGAAGTTGTAGATAGTCATTTCATTCCCTCTTGAAAAAATATTTGTACGGGTAAGGGTAAAGGGAGAAGGGTGAAGGGAAAAACCGAAGCGCCGCCGCCCCTGCCTTTACCCTTCTCCCGCCCCCATTACCCCTTCTCAAATATTACTGTTCTTCCGCTTCTTCTTCCGTTTCGGCGATACGGCTCAAACCGGCCAACTTCTCGCCCTTGCCCATATTCATCAAGGTCACGCCTTGTGTGGCGCGGCTCATCTCGCGGATCTCATTGACGCGGGTACGGATCAGCACGCCGCTGGTGCCGATCAACATGATCTCGTCGTCGGGGTGAACCAGCGTCGCCGCCACCACCTTGCCGTTGCGCTCCGTGGTCTGGATCGCGATCATGCCCTGCGTGCCGCGGCCATGGCGGGTGTATTCGGAGATCGGGGTGCGCTTGCCGAAACCGTTCTCGGTTGCGGTCAGCACGCTCTGCTCTTCATTCTCAGCCACAAGAAGGGCGATGACCTTGCCGCCCTTGCTCAGGTTCATGCCACGCACTCCGCGCGTCACACGTCCCATCGAGCGCACGTCATTCTCGTCGAAACGCACCGCCTTGCCTTCGTCCGAGAACAGCATCACGTCGTGCTTGCCGTCGGTGATCGCCACGCCGATGAGGAAGTCGCCCTCGTCCAGATTGATGGCGATGATGCCGGCCTTGCGCGGGTTGGCGAAGTCGGACAGCGGCGTCTTTTTCACCGTACCGTCGGTGGTGGCAAAGAAGATGAACTGATCTTCGGTAAATTCCTTCACCGGCAGGATGGCGTTGATCTTTTCGTTCGGCTCCAGCGGCAACAAATTGACGATAGGCTTGCCGCGGCTGATGCGCGTACCCTGCGGTACGTCATAGACCTTGAGCCAGTACACTCGACCTCGATTGGAGAAGCACAGGATGTAATCGTGGGTGTTGGCGATGAACAGATTGTCGACGAAATCGTCTTCCTTGGTCGCGGTGGCCTGCTTGCCGCGTCCGCCGCGTTTCTGGGCGCGGTATTCGTCCAGCTTCTGCGCCTTCATGTAGCCGCCGTGCGACATGGTGACTACCACGTCTTCCGGCGCGATCAAGTCTTCCATGCTCATGTCTTGCGTGTGCGTGATGATCTCGCTGCGGCGTTTGTCGCCGAACTGCGAGCGTATTGTCACCAGCTCGTCGCCGATGATCTGCGTCACGCGTGCAGGTTTCGCCAGGATATCCAGCAAGTCGGTGATCTTGTCCATCACCTCGCGGTATTCACCGACGATCTTGTCCTGCTCCAGTCCAGTCAGGCGTTGCAAACGCAACTCCAGAATGGCTTGTGCCTGGGCATCCGACAGGTAGTAGCCGCGCTCATTGTCCTTGCCCACCAGGCCGAACTCGGGCGCAAGGCCGTCGGGACGCGACGCATCGCTCACACGGGACAACATGTCTTCCACCAACGAAGAACGCCAGCTGCGCGCCATCATCTCGCGTTTGGCGTCGGGTGGCGTAGGTGCCGCCTTGATCAGCGCGATGATCTCGTCCACGTTGGACAGCGCAACTGCCAGGCCTTCCAGAATGTGTCCGCGTTCGCGCGCCTTGCGCAGTTCGAATATGGTGCGGCGCGTCACGACTTCGCGGCGGTGGCGCAGGAACGCCTCGATGACTTGCTTGAGGTTGAGCAGCTTGGGTTGGCCGTCGATGATCGCGACCATGTTGATCCCGAAACTGTCCTGCATCTGCGTGTCTTTGTAGAGCTGGTTCAGGATGACTTCGGCATTCTCGCCGCGCTTCAGCTCGATCACCGCGCGCATGCCGGATTTGTCCGATTCGTCGCGGATCTCGGAGACCCCTTCAATGCGCTTTTCGCGCACCATCTCGCCGATCTTCATCAGCAGCGTGGCCTTGTTCACCTGATACGGAAGTTCGTCGACGATGATGGCCTGACGATCGCCCTTGCCGATGTCCTCGAAATGGGTGCGGGCGCGCATCACCACGCGACCACGGCCCGTGCGGTAGCCTTCCTTCACACCGGCCAGGCCGTAGATGAATCCGGCGGTCGGGAAGTCGGGGGCCGGCACCAGCTCGATCAGCTGTTCGATGTCCATGTCCGGCTCTTTCAGCAGCGCCAAGCAGGCATCCACCACTTCGCTCATGTTATGCGGTGGAATGTTGGTCGCCATGCCCACCGCGATACCGGAGGAGCCGTTCACCAGCAGATTGGGGAAGCGAGCCGGGAACACCAGCGGCTCATGCTCCGAACCGTCGTAGTTCGGCCCGAAATCCACGGTTTCCTTGTCCAGATCGGCCAGCAACTCGTGCGCGATCTTCGCCATACGGATCTCGGTGTAACGCATCGCCGCCGCATTGTCGCCGTCCACCGAACCGAAGTTACCCTGCCCGTCCACCAGCGTGTAGCGCAACGAGAAATCCTGTGCCATGCGCACGATGGTGTCGTACACCGCAGTGTCGCCGTGCGGGTGGTATTTACCGATGACATCGCCGACGATACGTGCCGATTTCTTGTAAGCGCGATTCCAGTCGTTATTGAGCTCATGCATCGCGAACAGAACGCGCCTGTGCACCGGCTTCAGACCGTCGCGCACATCCGGCAACGCACGGCCCACGATGACGCTCATCGCGTAGTCCAGATAGGACTTGCGCATTTCTTCTTCAAGGCTGACTGGCAGGGTTTCTTTGGCGAATTGTTGTTCCATGAGCGACCTATAAATGAACCCCAAAACAAGACTACGGGGCATTAAAACGAAGTTCGCATTCTAGCATAGCAGCCCTGACACGGTGCGGCGGAGGCGACGGTGCGGGAGGGGCCGCAGGCGGTCGCTCCCGCGCCGACCACCAACCGGTCCGCCTTCTTAGTTTGGCTATTGGCCGGTAGTTTTGTTAAAGTCGCTTACCCGTCAACAAAGGCCTACACCATGTCCAACGCCGACCCCATCGAACTGGAAAAATTCTCGCAGCTAGCCCACAAGTGGTGGGACAAGAACAGCGAATTCAAGCCCCTGCACGAGATTAACCCCTTGCGCCTGGGGTATATCGACCGCATCGCCGGGATTTCCGGCAAGACAGTGCTGGATGTGGGCTGCGGTGGCGGCATCCTGACGGAGAGCCTGGCTGAATCCGGCGCAAAGGTGACGGGCATCGACCTGGCCGACAAGTCGCTGCAAGTAGCCAAGCTGCACTTGCTGGAAAGCGGCTTGCAGGTGGAGTACCGCAAGGTGGCCGTGGAAGAGCTGGCTGCCGAGCGCCCCGCCCAATACGACGTGGTGACCTGCATGGAGATGCTGGAGCATGTACCCGACCCGGCCGCCGTGGTCGCGGCCTGCGCCAAACTGGTCAAGCCGGACGGACATGTGTTCTTCTCCACGCTGAACCGTAACCCGAAATCGTACCTGTTCGCCATCCTCGGCGCGGAATACATCCTCAATCTGTTGCCGCGCGGTACGCACGACTTCGCCAAATTCATCAAACCTTCCGAGCTGGCGCAATGGTGCCGCGATGCCGGGCTGAATGTTTCCGACATCACGGGCATGAGCTATAACCCCCTGAACAAGAGCTATTCCCTCGGGCACGATACCAGCGTCAATTACATGACCGCCTGCCGCAAAGACTAACGTGATCCAGGCAGTCCTCTTCGATCTCGACGGCACCTTCGCTGACTCCGCCCCCGACCTGGGTGCGGCGCTCAATCATGTACGCGCATTGCACGACATGCCGCCGCTGCCCATCGAAATCCTCCGCCTGCAGGCTTCCCATGGTTCGCGGGGATTGCTCAAACTGGGCATGAACGTCGAGCCGGATGCGCCCAATTACGAAGCGTTGCGCGATGCATTCCTGCAGCATTATGAAAACCACATCTGCGACAACACTGTCCTGTTTCCCGGCATGGGAGCGTTGATCGCGGAACTGGAGCGGCACGAGCTGCCCTGGGGCATCGTCACCAACAAGCCGCATCGCTATACCGTGCCGCTGATGGAAAAACTCGGCTATGCCAAACGCGCAGCCTGCCTGGTGAGTGGCGATACCTGCGCCCGCGCCAAACCGCATCCGATGCCGTTGCTGCATGCCGCCGAATTGATCGGAGTAGCGCCGGAGCTGTGCCTCTATCTGGGCGACGATCTGCGCGACATGGAAGCATCACAGGCTGCAGGCATGACAGGCATCATCGCGGCATACGGCTATATCGACCCGGCCACCGATCTGGCTGCCTGGCCCGCATCCGGCAGTGTATTGACCCCCTTCGCCTTGCTGCGTTACATCCAGAACTGAACGGCGGTATGATGCCCTATATAACAAGAAATCCGGGCAGGGGAGCATGAGCAAAAAAAACGGGGGAGAGGACATCCCCGACAACCCGACGCAAGACAGTATCCAGGAGATATTGCACAAGGTCATCATCGCCCATCAACAGGCGCTGACCCTGCTGCAACAGACCGAGGCGGCGTATAGCCGGCTGATCCCGCATCAATTGCTCCATCTGCTCGAAGCCAAAAGCATCGTGGATGTGAAGCTCGGCGACCAGGTCGAGCGAAAAATGACCATCCTGTTTTCGGACATCCGGGATTTCACTCCCCTTTCCGAATCCATGACCCCGACGGAGAACTTCGAGTTCATCAATTCGTATCTCGGCCAGATGGAGCCTGTCATCAGCCGCCATCACGGCATCATCGACAAATACATCGGCGACACCATCATGGCCCTGTTCGAAAAAGGCGCGGACGACGCGGTAAGCGGAGCCATTGCCATGCTGGAACGGCTGGGTTACTACAATGCCGGGCGTATTCGCGCGGGCTACGAACCGATCAATGTCGGCATCGGCCTGAACACAGGCGTGGTGATGATCGGCACAGTGGGCGGCATCAACCGCATGGACAGCACCGTGATCGGCGACGCGGTGAACCTGACCTCGCGCATCGAAGAAGCCACCAAGACCTACCACGCCCCCCTCATCATCAGCCAGAACACTTTATATGATCTTGTCGAACCGAAAAAATTCGACATCCGCTTCCTGGACCGCATTCGCGTCAAAGGCAAATCGCAGCCGCTTTCCATCTATGAAGTCTTCGACAACAACCCCGAAGAATTGCGCAACAGAAAACGGGAAACCCTGGAGATATTCGAAAAGGCGGTCGCCTATTACCACCTGAAAGACGCCGAGAAAGCCATCCCGCTATTCAAGCAGTGCATCGACATCGCTCCAGAGGATTTTCCGGCGCTGTTTTATCTGGAACGCTGCTACGAATACCAGGCCACCGGACAGCACCTGGGAACCGGGGAAGTCCAGACCGGGTTGGCGTGGAAAGAAGAACAACATACCGGTTTGCCGGACGTCGACGAGGCACACCGTGTTTTGATGGAATACATCAACGCTCTCTCAGCGCAAATCGATCAAAACGACTGCGGCAAGTTTGCCGACATTTTCCCCTTCCTCGCGCGGCACACCCAACAACTCTTCCCCATCGAAGAAAAAATGATGCGCGAAAACAATTATCCCTTCGCCGAAGGCCATGCCCAGGAACACAAGCGCTTCATCGAGAATTTTGTCGAGCTGGAAAAGAAAGCCAGGATCGGCAAGGAAGACCCGCGCTACCTTGCCTTCCGTACCGAACTGCTGCTGCTCGACTGGTTCGCCTCGCATGCCACCAAAGCCGACCGCCACTTCTCCCGCTCCCTGCTCCAGAACAAGCCGAAGTAAAACTGCTATAATGTCTACTGTTAGTAGCACAACGAACCGGGGGCGACCTGGCTTCGACGTGGGTTACAAAGCAGTGTAGGGCATACCGAGGACCCGCCACCTCGTAAATCAGCTGGAAAACCAATAGTCGCAAACGACGAAAAGTACGCTCTAGCCGCTTAACCGGTTAGACCTCACACCCCGCTGTCCGTGGAGGGGCTCGATACCGCAAGGTTGAGATGAGTGAGGTCATTTACACGGAATCGTGTCGTGCAGGGTTACTTTGCACGAAGCTAAAACCAAGGTGACTCGTCCTGTAGCAGCCTGTCGGTTGGCGTCTGCCGGATAAAATTAAATAACCAGACTAAGTATGTAGAACTGCCTGTAGAGGACTTGCGGACGGGGGTTCAATTCCCCCCGCCTCCACCAACAGCAATAAAATAGCCACCCTTCGCGGTGGCTTTTTTATTGTAATTTTTGATACAACTTCATTATTTATCAGTTACATATCAATACACAAAGCCATCAAAATTACAAACTACTTCAAGCCCGCCTATACTCGCGCAAAGGACACAATTCTTATAGACACATAGTAAATTTGAAATAGAGTGCTAGACAAATGAACGATAGTCCAATACCTCCTGGATTTAATTTTAATATCCCTACCACGAAGATCGGACACGGCCTCTTACCTCCAAATTCAACTAGCCTAAGCGGCATTGCTCCTCAACCTCCCGACCCAGCTATTACTCCTGATGATTTGCTTGAGGTCCAAGCGGGTCGCAAATGGTTATATGTATACGGATGGACAAAATATTACGACGTCTTTCCTAACACGCCTGAGCGTATAACCAGATTTTGTTGGATGGTTACTCCAATCGGAAATCCCAAGTCTTACAAGCCGGATTCTAAAGACCCAGTTGAGCAGCTTTTATTTCCATCCATCCATCATGTTGACGGCAACTGCGCTGACGATGAATGCGAGCGTTAATGATATTGTAATTTGTCTCATTTTCAGCGAAGCTGTTTTTCTCAAACAACCGACTTCACAGTGACGGTTGCCACTTCCGACAACTAAGCCTTCTCAAGGCTGCGTTTGCCTGTCTATCGCCGCGATGCGCTTCTGTGCCTCCTTCGCAAGCGCATTGGCGGGATAACCATCGATCACCGCCGAATATAGTTTCTTGGCCTGTGCCATATCCTTCAGGTTCAACTCAGCGATTTCGGCGTTGGCAAACGCGGCTTTGGCTGCCGCATCCGTCTTGGGCGCCAGGGCAATGATGCGGTCGTTGATGTTCATGGCCACAGTCCAGTCGCGGGTGGAAGAGGTCGCTATGTTCTCGGCCTTGTCGAGCGCGTCCAGCGCATCGGCACCTTTGAATGTTTCCGACAACTTGATGTACGTCTCGATGGCCTTGGCCGGCTGGCCGGTCTTGTTCTGGTAGATCAAGGCCATGTTGCGAAGGCTTTGCAGTACGGCAGGATCGTCCTTGTATCTTGCCACGACCGCGCCGTAGGTCTTGAGCGCATCCGGATAGTCACCCATGTCCTCGTCATACATGCCGGCCAGGGATAGATAACCGGCTTTCGTCTCCGGCGCCTCAGGATATTGTTCGACCAGCTTCGAATAGCTCTGCGCTGCCTGGGCGTAAAGTTTCAAACCCTTGCGCTGCACATTGCCCATCGACAGCAGGCTGTCCGGGCGCGTCGGGCTGGATGGATAGAGTGCAAGCAATTTGTTGAAATGATACACGGCGATCCGATCATCGATCAGCATCGATTGACGGGCGAGCGCATGCTCTACGATGTCCTCATCCAGAAATGAGCGATTGCTTTGCAGGAACAGCGCGCATTCGGTCGCGATCGGCTGCGCGTAGTTTGCATCATTCGACGTGGTACCGATGTCCGCCAGATAAGTGGCCACACGATGATCGTGATCGCCGGTCAAGACTTTCATCTTTTGCGTGAGCAGGCCGATGGCCGATGACTGTTTTTTCAACTGGTCTCCGCTCAGTTCGCTCAGCCGTTTCGAAGCCTCACCAAACGACGGGGAGTCGGGGTAGCCGGTCATCAACATCAGCAAATCCAGCGCGGCCGCGTTATATGCCTCCATGCGGGTATGGACCTGTGACTTGAGCAAATACACGTCGGCCGCCTCCGGCATATCCGGGTGAAGAACTATGAAGCTGTCCATCTCCCCTAGCAACTCGGTATCGATCGGCTGTTTCGATGACGTAAAAAGAGTGGAGAAGAAGTTACCACTGCGTGCCGTGTCCTTGATCGTGTTGCGGAACGACCCGATCCACTTTGCGGCGATCTGCGTCCGCTGCTTGCGCAACTTGTCCGCATCGCTTTCAGGAACAGCCTGGGGTGGCAGACAGTCGGCTTTGGCCGCAACCGGGTTGTCCGGTATGACGATGGTAGGCAGCGTTTCGGCCTTGGGTGAAAAATCACCTGGCTGAATGATCTTGTCACCGCCTGCCGACGACGGCGAAGTTACAACAGCATCGTCCGCCAAAGCCGCACTCGCCAGAAGTGAAAAACACCCGAGAAATATCAGCTGCCGCATATATCTGCTCCTTGCTCGTGTCCGCATGCAATGCGGCGATCGCGCCAGAGATGCCATGAATATCCAAATATGTTCAATCTCATGAACGCCGGAAGAAATTGTAGTCGGTACTATCGATCTGCGGCAAAGCAAGTCGGGGAAAATATGCGGCCGGCAAGGGGCCTGTTTATTGTCTTGGCGGCGATTGAATGCTCGCAATTCGACCCGGCTTGATAATCCGAACGGCGATCTTCAAACGACGCCCGTAATTACGCCTATCTATTCTCTACGTGATAGGAGCAAAGGCGTGCAAGTTCCAACAAGTTGGAGGCACCGGTCTTCTGCATGATACGAGACCGATGTATCTCCACCGTCCGATAACTTATGCCCAGGCATTGCGCGATCTCCTTGTTGGTATTCCCGGCGACAGCCAGCTGCATCACTTCACTTTCCCGTTCTGTCAGCAATGACATGCGCGCGGCAATAGATTCGGAAGTTTCGGTTTGTCTGCGCAAAACGGACAATTGCTCCATGGCCTCTTGAACGCGGGTCAGCAAAAGCGAACTTTTTACCGGCTTGGTCAAAAAATCCATCGCGCCCGCCTTGATGGCGCGAACCGTTAACGGTATGGTCCCTTGTCCGGAAAGAAAGATTATTGGCAGTATCAGCTTACGACGCGCCAATTCCTTTTGCAGCGCAGGCCCATCCATTCCGGGCATATTCACGTCAAGTATGATGCAGCCATACGTGTCGGGAGTGCAGATTTCCAGAAATTCCTCGGCGCTCTGAAATGTCTCGACGGTATAGCCCGCGGCCTCCAGCAACTCGAAGAGCGAATCGCATACCGACAAGTCGTCGTCCACGACGAATACTTTGGCCTCGTTCATGTTGCGAAAGGTAACGTGAGGTGAAAAGTGGCGCCGGCATCAGGTTGCGGATCAACCCAGAGTTGCCCGCTATATCCTTCTATCAGGGAACGGCTGATTGCCAACCCCATGCCAATACCCTTGGCTTTGGTCGTGAAGAAAGGTTCAAATATCCTGTGCATGTCTTCCTGCCTGATGCCGGGGCCGTTATCCTGCAAGGTCAAATGAGCGACATTCTCATCCTGCTTTGTGCGCACCGTCACGATCAAGGACGGCAGTGGCACATAGGCTTGCTGCATGGCCTCGATGCCGTTGCTCAATAAGTTCAGAAGGACTTTCTGCAAATGCATACGGTTGATGCGTACCTTGGGGAGCCCATCATTCAGCCGAAGTATTGTCTCGAATTGCAGGTCGTGCTCAGATCTCGCCATGTTCAGGACATTCAATATCTCATCGTTGAGGTCGATATCCTGGGCCGGATAATCTTTCTGGTTCAAATAATCCATCAGCTCGCGAATCGATCGTCCGGCACGAAGAGCCTCTTTCTCGTTCTTCTCGATTATTTTCCGTAGCCTTTCCAGATTGGGCGCTTCCGCCTGCATCAGCATCAGCGCAGCCCCGCTATATGAGGCGATAGACAGCAAGGGCTGATTCAATTCGTGCGCGATGGCGGCAGTGGTCTGGGTCGCTATTTGAATCTTTTGCAGATGTTCCATATCCTTGCGTCGATCCTGGATTCCAAGTTCGAAAAGCTTCTGGGTGGTTATATCTTCCGCATACATGATGATGCCTCCGATCTGTGCTCTCTCATCGACCCATGGCTGCACTGCCCAGCGGGCCCATTGCTTGGTGCCATCGCTCTTGAACCATGTGTCTTCATTTTTCTCCAACGTAGCGCCTGCGAGTGCCCGTTGATGGATGGACTTCCTCTCAGCCGAAATATCCGGATACACTTTGTAGTGATTGAGTCCGGTCAAGTCGGTATGACCCTGCCCGTATTGCTGTATCCAGCGCCCGCTGGTGACAAGATAATTCATTTCCCGGTCGAACATGGCAATGCCGATAGGCGCATGCTGAACGAATGCTTTCAATTGCGCCTGGGATCTTTTTAGAGCATCTTCATCCCGCTTGCGCTCAGTGATATCGCGAAAAAACGCAAAATTCACATCTCCATTGATGTCCGAGCGGCTGACTGACACTTCGAAATCGACCAGCTTTCCAAGCTTGTGGCGTTGGCGGGTTTCAAATCGGTCGTAGCCCAGGTCTCTTATCTTTTCAAGATGCTTCTCCGTTTCCTCGGGCGTCTCGTTTGCTTCCAGATCTCGAACGGTCATATTGAGCATCTCTTCCCGTGAATAGCCCATCATGGAGGGCGAGCTCAACTGGTCCATGCAACACTTTAATCTATATGTTTGATAGATGGAGTGTGAAATATGACCTACAGAACACGAATCAAGTATACGGCCAAGCACAAAGCTGAGATTTGGGACCGCTGGCA
>MLJW01000167.1_pt1 | contig 56168 bp, 54 predicted proteins | sample 888231 | NCBI WGS metagenome assembly MLJW01 (sample SAMN05788063, study PRJNA343431) | mine drainage metagenome | isolation source: sample collected from the inflow into an acid mine drainage treatment plant... | place: Germany: Lusatia, lignite mining district
CAAAGGCGTTGGCACGGTTGTGCGCGCCCATCAGGCGCCAGCGCACCTCTCCTTGCGGCTGCCCCTGCCAAGTCACATGGAAGGACTGCTCGTCACCGTGCGCGCACCAGCCATCCGCCACAGGTGCATCGAAATACTCCACGGCACTCCAGCAACCGCGCGCCAGCACACGCGCCAAAGCTTCGCTGCCGGACTGCACCACCAGCCTGCCACTGCCCGGAACGGTGCGCACCAGATGATGGAACTGGGTTTCGATGGCGCCGAGATCGGGAAAGATGTCGGCATGGTCGTATTCCAGGTTGTTCAGCACGGCCGTGCGCGGGCGGTAATGCACGAACTTCGACCGCTTGTCGAAAAACGCCGTGTCGTACTCGTCGGCCTCCACCACGAAAAAGCCGGGCTCGCCCAGACGCGCGGAAGCTTCGAAATCCACCGGCACGCCGCCGATCAGAAAACCGGGGCTCAGTCCCGCATGCTCGAGAATCCAGGCCAGCATGGACGTCGTCGTCGTCTTGCCATGGGTGCCCGCCACGGCCAAGGTCCAACGCCCTGCAAGAACATGCTCGGCCAGCCACTGCGGCCCGCTGACATAGGGTTGGCCGGCGTCCAGAATGGCTTCCATCAAGGGGTTGCCGCGCGAGATTGCATTGCCCACCACCCAGAGCTCGGGTTTGAGCGCCAGTTGATCGGCACCATAGCCCTCGATCAAGCGGATGCCCAGGCGCTCAAGCTGATCGCTCATCGGCGGATAGACCTGGGCGTCACAGCCCGTGACCTGATGCCCGCAAGCCTGGGCAAGTGCTGCGATTCCACCCATGAAGGTGCCGCAGATTCCGAGAATATGGATATGCATCGGCCCATTGTAGAAAACCGGCAATGGGATTCTGAAGCCGCGCCAAGCGCGCCCCATACACCGGGCGACGTCAAGCCTCAGCAGCGAATCTTGGCCCCTTTGCGCGAGTAAAACAGCCAAGTCACGACTATGCAGGACAGATAAAACAGCACGAATGAAAACAATGCGGCATCCGGGGCGCCAGTCAGCTTGATCGACGTGCCATAACTCATGGGAATGAAAAACGCACCGTAGGCGGCCATTGCGGAGACAAACCCAAGCACCGCGGCGCCCTCCTTGTTGGCGTTGGCCCTTGCCTTCTGAAGTCTGACACTATCGCTGCTATCCACCGCCCGCTCATGCAAAGCCAGGAAGATGGTCGGAACCATCCTGAATGTTGATGCATTACCAACACCGGTCGCTATGAATAGAAGCATGAACAACAAGAAAAACATCCAGAAATTTCCAGAGTCACCCTGATGCGGCAGGAAAAATACAACCCCAACGGTGGCCAAGGCCATGACAACAAAAACCCCCAAAGTTACGCCAGCCCCGCCTAACTTATCTGACACCCATCCACCGCCAACCCGTGCAAGGGCACCGACCAGAGGGCCGAGAAAAGCGAACGCGGCAACATTGACACCTGGAAATTGGGTGCGAATCAGAAGCGGAAAACCCGCGGAAAATCCGATGAATGATCCGAAGGTGCCAAGATACAACCAGCTCATCACCCAAGTGTGTGCTCGCCGAAAAATCACGAACTGGTCCATCAAAGATGCTTTCGCGACGCCGACGTCGTTCATCTTGAACCATGCAAACAACGCCGATGCCACGATGAGCGGCACCCATATAAAACCGGCATTCTGCAGCCATAACTGCGTTTCCACGCCTTCCCTCAACCAAACCTGGGGGCCGCCTCCAAATCCGCCAAAAATAGGAACTGTAATCACAAACGGCACCACCAATTGCATCGCTGACACGCCAAGATTGCCAAGCCCAGCATTCATGCCCAAAGCGAAACCTTTCTGCGCCCTAGGAAAGAAGAAGCTGATATTCGCCATGCTCGATGCAAAATTACCTCCACCAAAACCACACAGCAGTGACAGCACCAACATGGTGCTATAAGGCGTTGTCGGATCTTGCACGGCATACCCAATTCCCACAGCGGGAATGAGCAGCGTCGCCGTCGAAAAAACCGTCCATCGCCGTCCGCCAAAAATTGGAACCATGAACGCATAAAAAATACGCAGCGTTGCCCCCGACAAGCCCGGCAACGCTGCCAGCCAAAAGAGCTGATTCGTGCTAAATTTAAAACCGACTTTAGGTAGATTGATAACCACCATACTCCAAACCATCCAGACGCAGAAAGCTAGAAACAATGCAGCGATTGAACCCCACAAGTTCCGGCTCGCCACCCTCCGACCCTCCCGCTGCCACTGGGCCGCGTTCTCGGGATCCCAGGACTGAAGCACGTAAGACATGTCAGCACCCTCTTTTTTTCGACGTTGTCGTTTCGAATGGTCATTGCGCTCACTGGCCATCCCCGAAGATGCCTTCAATTATTCTTGGGTTTCACGCCAACCCTCAACGCAGTAGCAGTCCGCCTCGCCTTAGGTGCCCAATTCCATATCACTTGCTGATAAGGCCTCCAGGTGTAATTCAAGGGGAATACGGTGAAGTGGATAAGTCGGGTAAATGGAATCAAACCAAAAATGAGGAACGCAGAAATGATATGCAGCTGCACCAAGCCCGGCATTGCCACGATCACATCAACTTTCGGGTTCAACAGAAAAATCGAACGCAGATAGGGCGTCACAGACGAGGCGAACCACGAACTTCCCCATCTGTTGAAATAAGCAATCATGACGCCGGTTAATAGTTGAAACGTAAGCAGTGCGTAAAGAAGAACATCCATGCGGCTTGTCACCTCGCGCAAACGCGCATCGCGTAAACGTCGAACCATCAGGGCTCCGAGCCCGAACAGCGCGCTTAGTGCGAACGCGAACATCGTCCATTCCAACGCCAGAAGACGCCAGGGCTGTCCATTCCATGCCAACACACCACTGGGGATGGCAAAGGCCGCGAGATGCCCGAGAAAAACGACGAGGATGCCCCAATGAAACGGTTGCGTACCCCAAAACAAATTTCTACCTTCAAGGAATTGTGATGACAGTGACGTCACCTTAAAACCGAGCATGCGATAGCGATAAATTGATCCCACCAATAATGTCGTCAATGCAACATAGGGAAGAATCGTGAAGAGTGCTTGTCGAAAATTCATATCAATCTCCTTGCGCCAACTCAACTGGAGGGCAGGCCAATGCGCACACTGAAATTTCATCCCCTTCTGCACGATGAATCGGAATAAAATTTCCAGCCGCCCGATCTTGCCGCCCCTCGGGAACGCCAGGGAAATCGGATTCCAGCGTCTTCAATAGCGAATCAAGTGCGTAACGGTAGGGATTTCCGTAATTCAACTCTTCTTGCACAATAGCTTCCTGCTTTTTCTTCAGCAGCTCGAGGCGGCCTCGGATTTGCTTTTCGTCGAACGCAGAGAGCATCGCCCGTACGGCAGGAATCAGCGCAAGTTCTGCAATGTCCTTGACCAGCTCTTCATCGTCCAAACCAGAAAATAAATCCAGGACATTCGAAAGATGGTCGGGAAGCTCCAAACCGTAATCATGACCTCTTTTGTGATGCTCCTCTTTCATGCCAGCCAGAAAGAGTCCGCGTTTATAATCCTCGCCAAACAGCACATATCCGATCTCCAGATGGCAGATTGCCTGGATTTCAAAAGTTTTTAGAAAAATCTCCTCTCTTTCCCTGAGGTTCAAAGCCAGCATGTAGCTCACATATTTTTCAAACTCGATCAAATCGCCCAGATGCAGCATTTCAAGTTGATTTCTCAGCTCGAGAAGTTCGTCGGCAAATCCTACCCGTGGATAGCGGAACAATCCTGCGAACTGTTTATAGATTTCGAGATTCTTAGCCATCAAAGACCCCGCGCTGGTTTTTCTCGAAAACCGAAACCTGCATTGCCTTTACGGTCATCGGTGGCTTCGAGCAATTCACTCGCCTCTTCTCGATGAGCAGCTGGGATCACGAAGCGCTCTTCATTCAACGCAAGCGTCGTCAACCTAAATATTGCATCAGCCATCTCCTCGCTCACGCCAGCTTCGTGCATTGCATCATCAACCTCTTGTACGGGCAGATCACCAACCGTCACACGCCGGCGATGAATCTTGACGGCCATCATCTTCTTCAGAACGTCTTCAATCTGTTTCACGTTTCCAGCTGAAAAGAGTGATGCCAGATATTCGAGAGGCAGACGTGAATTTTCGATCCCACCCCAGAATGACTTCGTGGCCGTGTTGTAAAGACCCTCAGTAACCTTGCCCATGGTCGGCAGGAGCGGTGGAACATAAAATAAATTGGGAAGAGTTCGAAATTCAGGATGAAGCGGCAGCGCAATTTTCCACTGCTTCACAAATTTATAGACGGGTGATTTTTGCGCGGCCTCGATCGTCGAATCGGCGATGCCGCACTCCTTAGCCTTTTTAATCACCTCTGGGTCGAAAGGATCAAGATAAATATCAAAGTGTTTGTCGACAAGATCCTGCTCTTCGCACGACGCGGTCGCCTCAATTTTCTCTGCGTCATAAAGCATGACGCCCAAATAGCGAATTCTCCCGACGCAGGTATGGAAACAAGCTGGAGCCATGCCTGCCTCAAGTCGAGGATAGCAAAGCACGCATTTTTCCGATTTCCCAGTCGACCAGTTGTAATATGTTTTCTTGTAAGGGCACGCCGTGACGCACATGCGCCAGCCACGGCAACGCTCTTGATTGATCAGAACAATTCCATCCTCCCCCCTCTTGTATAAGGCACCTGATGGGCATGAAGCAACACAGGTCGGGTTGAGGCAATGATTACAAATACGCGGCAAATACATGAACGTCAGACGCTCAAGTTGAAACATGGCCTCCTGCTCTTCAGGACTCAGTTTTTCTAGATTGACATCCTTCCGCGCATAATCCTTGGTGCCGCCCAAATCATCATCCCAATTTGGCCCCGCTTTGACATCGATGGGATGACCCGTCACCAGCGATATAGTTCTCGCCGTTGGCTGATCATCCCCTTCCGGCGCCTCGAATAAATCAGAATATTTGTAGGTCCAGGGCTCATAATAATCATCCATAACCGGCATATCGGGATTGTACGTAATATTCTTCAAAGTAATGATTTTATTTTTATTACTTTTGGGCTGGATCCCATCCCCAGTTTTTGTCCACCCCCCCTTATATACCTCCTGATCCTCCCAACGTGTCGGATATCCAGTGCCGGGCTTTGTTTCGACATTGTTCCACCACATATATTCTGCGCCTTTGCGATCGGTCCAGATATTTTTGCAGGCAACCGAACAGGTATGGCAGCCGATACATTTATCGAGGTGGAAAACCATTGAAATTTGAGATCTGATATCCATGATTCTATGCCTTTAGAAGTTGACCGTTTCCATTTTCCTGACCAATACATGAGTATCCCTGTTTACGCCAACCGGGCCCCAATAATTAAGATGGTAGGTAAATTGGCCATACCCCCCCACACAAAGGTTGGGTTTCAGATGCACGCGAGTAATACTGTTGTTCATGCCCGCTCGCTTTCCACCACGAATCTGAGATTTCGGCACGCTATATGTGCGTTCGACAGCGTGATAAACGATACAAACTCCTGGCGGAATTCTGGCGCTCACTGCAGCGCGTGTGCAGTACACCCCATGATCGTTATAAACCTCAACCCAATCATTGTCCTGAATTCCAAGGCTTTCAGCGTCCGGTTCACTCAGCCAGCAAGGCTCCATGCCACGAGAAAGCGTGAGCATCCGCAGAGTATCGCCATATGTCGAATGAATATGCCACTTCCCATGCGGCGTTAAGACATTCAGCATCTTCGCTTTGCCATCGTTCACCGACTGCCGTAGATCACCATAAGCTTCCGGCGTCGGCGATGGTTTGAATGTTGGAAAATTTTCACCAAAGGCAATGTAGCCGTCGTGATCCAAATAGAAATGTTGACGACCCGTCAAGGTGCGCCAAGGGATGTTGTTTTCAATGTTGTAAGTAAAGCCAGCATAAGCCCTCCCGCCATCCATCAACCCCGACCAAATAGGCGTATTAATTAGACGGCGCGGCTGAGTCTTCAGATCTCGATTATTGATCAGGACCCCCCTTGAGGCCTCTGACAAATGAGACAGTTTCAATCCTGTTTTGATTTCCGCATTTTTATACGCACGCTCGGCAAGTTCGCCATTCGTGGCGGATGAGAGAAGCAGAACAGCTTCGATGGCTTCGGTATCCTCCTTGAGTGAGGGGTAGCGTTGTCCTTGAATCGTCTGCACGTGGTCGGCGTTCTCGAGCATCCTGTCATAAAAATCAGCGCAGTCGTATTGATTGCCGTGCGCCCCCAGACCCTTTGCGCGCACATTAGGACCGAGCGCGATGAATTTGTTATAAATTTGCGTATAGTCGCGCTCCTCCAGCGCAAGCTTATGCATAGATTTTCCGAGAACCGCCTCACATTCACCTTTTGCCCAGTCGAGCATCCGGGGTTGGGAAATTTCATCGGCGCTATCATGGGAAAGTGCTGCTGTCACGACATCCGTGATCGGCAGCGGCATATGTTTTCGGGCCATGTCGCTGACCATTCCAGCAAGATCCCGAAAAATATTCCAATCTGTTTTGGATTCCCAGACTGGGGGTATTGCAGCACTCAACGGATGGATGAATGAATGCATGTCCGTAGAGTTCAAATCATCCTTTTCGTACCATGAGGCTGTGGGCAACACGATGTCCGAATAAAGCGCCGAGGTATCCATCCTGAAATTCAAATCAACGATCAAATCCATTTTTCCGCGGGCAGCGGCGTCGCGCCATTTGATGTCCTTGACTTTGCCTTTGGCAGCCTCGTCAGCGATATGATTATGGTGCGTACCAAGATAATGATCTAAAAAATACTCATGCCCTTTAGCGCTCGTTCCGATAGCATTGCCGCGCCAGATAAACCATACACGAGGCCAGTTGACCTCGGCGTCCGGATCTGTCACGGAATATCGAATTTCGCCCAGCTTTAACTTCTCAAGGATGTAATTCTTGATTTCGTCATCAGTCTCAGCGCCAGCCTGACGCGCCTGCTCGACCAACTCAAAATTGTTGACATTGAATTGCGGGAAAAATGGCAGCCAGCCATTCCGCACGGCCTTCACAATAAAATCCGCGGTATGCAGCTTGGTCGTGTTATTGCTGGGCGCCGCGTTATATTCACTTTGATTTCCATCATACCGCCACTGGTCTGAATTTATATAATGCCAGATTGGCGCCTGCTGCAGCCTCGTCGTGCTCTGCCAGTCGCGCGCCGACATAATGCTACCCCATGAATCTGTAGGCGCGAGTTTTTCTTGCCCGACGTAATGATTCATCCCACCGCCATTGACCCCGACACAACCTGTCAGCATGAGTGCCATCATTCCAGCGCGGTAGATCAAATTGCCATGAAACCAATGGTTTATGCCAGCCCCCACGATAATGGTGCATTTACCGCCCGTCATTTCTGCAGTGCGCGCCCATTCACGTGCGAATTGCAGTACCGTTTCTGATCCTATTCCGGTAAATATCTCTTGCCATGCCGGGGTGTAAGCGGCGTCTTTATTATTGTAATTCTCAGGATAATCGCCTCCCAGCCCGCGATCGACGCCATAATGCGCCATGATGAGGTCATAGATCGTGGCCACTGCAACCTGTTCCCCGGTACTCGTCGTCACATACTTGACGGGCACTCCACGGAGGGCTTTACGATTCAATCCATACTCTGTGAACTCGACAGGCAGTACCGCATCGCTCTTGCCGAGGAGGGTAAGCAAAGGGTCATAGCTCTGGTCCCCAAGCCCATCTTCAAGTTTGGTGTTCCAGTTTCCCTTCACCTTATCCCAGCGGTGGCCGACACTACCTTTCGGCATCACCAATTCCCCCGTGCTCTCGTCAATATTGAGGAATTTCCACTCGCCGTTCTCTTGGTCTTTATATTTTTCAATCCTGTTTGCACGCAGCAATTTACCAGCAACATAATGCCCGGATTCGGCATGTAATTCGACAAGATAAGGGCTGTCTGTGGTTTTCTTTGCGTAATTTATGAAATATGGTGTCTGCTTTTCATAATGCCACTCCCTGAGGATGACATGGGTCACGGCCATCCAAAATGCCCCATCACTTCCTGCATGCACAGGAACCCATTGGTCTGCGTATTTCGCCACCATACTGAAGTCTGGCGAGAACACGACCGTCTTCGTCCCGTTATGACGTGACTCCGAGAAAAAATGCACATCGGGCGTGCGCGTCATTCCAAGATTGGCGCCCATGACCGCCGTGAATTTCGAGTTGTACCAGTCGGCGCTTTCAGCCACGTCAGTCTGCTCACCCCAAACTTCGGGGAAAGCTGGGGGCAGATCGCAATACCAATCGTAAAAACTCAGCAATACTCCTCCCATCAATTGCAGGAAGCGCGCCCCTGCGGCAAAGCTCAGCATCGACATCGCGGGAATTGGAGAGAACCCGACAAGACGGTCTGGGCCATATTTTTTGACAGTGTGCAATGACGCCGCGCTGATCAACTCCATCGCCTCGTCCCAATGCACACGGCGGAAACCGCCCTTGCCACGCGCCTGTTGATAACGCTTGCGCTTCGCTGGATCGTCTTGCAGATTCCGCCAAGCCAGCACGGGATCACCGGTTTTTTCTTTTTCTTCGCGATACAGATCGAGCAAGGCCCCGCGCATCAAAGGGTATTTGACGCGGATTGGGCTGTATAGATACCAGGAATAGGAAATCCCCCGCTGGCAGCCACGCGGCTCGTAGGGCGGAAGCGATTTTTCGAGCAGCGGATAATCTAGCGCTTGTGTTTCATAAACGACAATCCCATCTTTCACATGCACATTCCAGGAGCAACCGCCTGTGCAATTGACGCCATGCGTACTGCGGACGACTTTATCGTGCTGCCAACGATTACGATAAAACTCTTCCCAAGATCTTGTTTTTGGCGAAATGATGTCTTTGATCCAGCTCATGATGTCCTCGTGTCTTGTCGATTATGGAGTGCCTGACTCAATGCGTCTTGATCTGGCGCGCGTAAATCAAATGCTTGGTGCTGAATTTTTTCCGCCTGATCCAGATCAAATTCATGACCGCCAGGATCGCCAGCATCCCCACCCCTCCCGCAACCAGCATGTCGCTCGAGATGCGCGTTCCTGCTTGCGCTGCTTTGGACAAACTAGCTGCCTGCAGAAATGCGATTAATTGCGCTGTTTCAGCATCGGTCACTGGATGGCCTTCATAGGCCATGGCCATGGGCGCAAACGGCGGTGTGGTGACCATGGCCTTGATGCCGTCGGCACCGATGGTTGCATAGACCTCAGTTAACCCGACGGCAAGCTTTCCGCCAGCAATGCCGACGGCGGAGTTGTTGACGTCATGACAGGAAATGCACGCTGCACCGCCATGGGTGAACCGTGTTTGTCCGGTAAAAAGCCGAGCGCCTGCGATGATCTGCGCTGGGCTTGGCTGTGCGACTGCAGCTGGTGCAGCCACAAGCGGAGCCGAGACTGGGTTTGCTCCCTGGGAGACTTGGGAAATGTAAGCCAGGATGCCATGGACTTCTGCACTGGACAGCGCTTGGTCTGGCATCACCATGCCGTATTGGGCAGCAAGCGTTTTTGCCGTCGGATCACCACTCTGAATCACCCGCTGAGGGGATTGAATGAACTGCAGCAGCCAGTCTGCTTTGCGTTTGGTCCCGATATCCTTCAGATCCGGCCCAACCAGTTTTCCGCCACCGATCGTGTGACATTGCGCGCAGCGCTGTTCGAAAAGGGCCTTGCCGTCGGCGTAAGCTTGCTTCATATTCACCAGATACATCGCCAGCAACAATAGAAAGGCCCCGCCTATCCATAAATGCCGGTGAGGCCCAGCCTTGGCGCAAACCACGTGTTGATGCAATGACCCTCTCATGAGTTTCCCCTACTGCGGACTTGGATGACCAGGACAATAGGCCTTGGCCACCGCGTTGCCTACTGCCGACAAACCTCGTGAAATGCGCTGGCATACCCCTAATGAGGTAGGGTGGTAGTTATGTAAGCCTTTGATCCGACAGCATTTTCAAAATCATGTCCGCCGATTCGACGTCGGCTGGGTTTTTCGGAGTACCACCTTCGCAATGGCCTGTTTCCCGATGCGCTGAAACGCAAGACATCAAATCCGCCCGCGGGCGGTGGATGGAGCCCATGATCGCCACCCAGGAGGAGTCCCGGCGGAGCCATGCGTATGGGCGTGGGAGTGCAGATACGCGATGGGGGCATGTCTGCGAAGTTGCTCGGCGGGTTCATAATGAGCTCGGTTTCCTGGTGCACACGACCATTGCGTCGCCTGCCTAGTCCTTCGATCGGCCCGCCATCGGCGCAACATTCATCTCTGTGGGAATCATGATTCGCTTGTATCGGCGGTTCTGGGGCCAGTCGTTGTTGGCGCGGCTGACGCGCATGCTCGTCCTGATCGCGCTGCTGTCCCTGACGAGTTTGATCAGTTCCCTGGTCATTGCGGACAGCGCGCGCGGCGAAGCTTCGGCCATCAACATGGCCGGTTCCTTGCGGATGAAGATCTACCGCGCGGTCGCAACACTCGATGCGATACCGACGCGCAGTCGGCCCGATCAGATCAAGGCGTTGGAGGGCTCGCTCAACGATTTCGAAGCCACCTTGGCGTCACCAACTCTCACCCAATTCATTCCATCTGACGAACTGGACCGGCGCGCGCGCGTTTACCGCAACATGCTTGACGCCTGGCAGCAGCGGGTACGCCCCTTGCTCGTTGCCGAGGCCGACACCTCTCGGTTCAGCCCCGGCGCCCGGGTTGCGCTTTTGGCGCAAGCGCGAAATCTCGTGACGACGATCGATGAACTGGTCACCTTGCTGCAGGAGAACGTTGAGGCGAAACTTGCCTTGCTGCGGCTCATACAAGGTCTTGCCATCACTGCGATTTTCGTCGTCATTGCGATCACGATCTACGTCACGCGCGCAGACGTTCTCGTCCCACTGAAAGAGCTTCAGGAAGCCACCCAAAAAATGCGTAGGCAAGATCTCTCGGTGCGCGTGGCCCAGTACGCGGCGAACGACCTCGACGGGCTTGGCCTGTCGTTCAATTTGATGGCGGAAGATCTCGACAAGCTCTATCAGAACCTCGAACACAAAGTCGCCGAGAAGACGGAATCCCTGGCGCGCAGCAACAAGTCGCTCGAATTGCTTTACCGGTCGATCGGGCGTCTTTACCCGAGCGCGATCAATTCAAGCACGCACTTGTCCCTGCTGAACGACTTCGAGAAGGCCATCGGCGTCGGCCATGGACTCGTCTGCCTTGCCAGCGACAGTACGCACAGCGGTACGTCAGCATCGCCACATTTCAGTTCCGGCGACCGCCAGCTATGCCAGGTTTCGAATTGCTCCGACTGCCACGCGTCGAGCGCCATACGCTGGCGCGAATTGGAACACTTGCGCGCACTGACGCTCCCTCTCCACGATGTCAACTCCAGCTACGGCGTTCTGCAATGGGTCGTCCCCTCCGGGCAGGACCTCGATCCCTGGCAGATTCAATTGCTTGAGGCCCTCGCGACCCACATGGGCATCGCCATCGGCGAAGCCATGCGCGCCGAACAGTCGAAACGATGGTCTGTCTACGAGGAGCGTGCGATTTTGGCCCGTGAACTTCACGATTCCCTTGCGCAATCGCTGTCGTACATGAGAATCCAGGTATGCCGGCTCAAAACGGTGGTGCAGGCCAAGGAACCCGCGCAAACCGAGATCATCATGTCCTCGCTCGACAACGGTCTGACCAATGCCTATCGCCACCTTCGCGAACTGCTTTCGACCTTCCGCATGAAGGTCGAAGACAATCTGACGATCGCGCTCGAGAAGTCTGCCGCCGAGTTTTCTCTGCGCGGTTCGATACCCGTGCGCACCCAAGTGACCCCGACCACTTCGCGTCTGAGTCCGAACGAGGAAATCAACCTGCTGCAGATCACGCGAGAGGCCCTCGCGAATGCGATTCAACACGCAAAACCGAACCATATCGAGGTGAGCTTTTATGAGAGCGAGGGCGGCGCCGTTCATCTTGCGATTGATGACGATGGCATCGGCATAGGCGAAGAGCATGGCCGGATCGGCCATCATGGCCTGCTCATCATGCATGAACGCGCCAACCATATCGGAGCCCGGCTATCCATCACGAACAAACCGGAGGGCGGCACACGGGTTGCCGTGCAATTGACGCCACGCGCCCTCAACACGTCGATCCGCATCGAGCCAGGCACGAAACATGAACTCCATGCATGAAGTGGTGATCATCGATGATCACCCATTGTTCCGCCAGGGACTGAAAGATCTGATTGCCATGGCGAGCGACCAGCTCGTCCTCGTTGGCGAAGCCGACAACGGCAAAGACGGGTTGGATCTCGTGCGCCGGTTGGAGCCCTCTGTCGTTTTGCTCGACCTGCACATGAAAGGCATGAGCGGCCTCGATACGCTGAAGGAGATCAAGACCCACCACCCGGGCATCACGACGATCATGATCACGGTGTCCGATGATGCCGAAAATCTGACCGCATCGCTGCGCGCTGGCGCTGACGGCTACCTGCTCAAGGACATGGCGCCAGAAGCCCTTCTGGCCGGCATCCTCAAAACATCCGAGACCGGCGCAATGGCTTTGAGCGACAACTTGGTCAATTTATTGGTCGTGTCGCTGCGGGAAGACCCGCTGCCGAAAACAAAAGAGGCCGCGAATTTGACGCCACAGGAAGCCAATGTTCTCGCCCATCTCAAAGAGGGCAAGAGCAACAAGCAAATTGCGCGGGACCTTCATATCGCCGAGGGAACCGTCAAGATCCATGTCAAGCGCATCCTCAAGAAAATCCACGTCAATTCACGCACGCAAGCCGCCGTGTGGGCGGTCGGAAACACCTGAACGGGGCTCGATTGCCCAATTCACATCAATGATTGAAGGACAACATGGACATTCAGACTTTTGACGATCTTCTTGTATTGAGTCGTCGCCAGACCAAGCCGCAGCATCTTTTATTCGTCTTTGTCGGCGCCACGCTTCCCGAGAACGCCAGCGGCGAACAGCGCGCCGAATTCAATGCCGGCAAGGGTGGCGAGCTTGAGCCCGTGATGATCGTCGACAAGGGTCCCGACGAGCTCGCGGATTTCCAGACCCTGATCGAGGAAGCGGCTCGCTTCGGGCCGCCTTGGTCGCTCGTATTCGCGTCATCGGTATCCTGGCATGATGGCCTGCCCCCCACCAGCGAAGAAACCGAGGCATCGCTGCAACACATGGTCGACCGCATCAGGAACGGCTCATTCGAAGGAATGCTGCCCTTCGACCGCAACGGAGATCCCGTGCATCTCGCGAATCCCGGCGCCGCGAAATCATGAGGCATCGGGATCCAACCCGTCTCGCATGCGGGGCTGTTCCGCGGCCTGTGTGAGGCCGATGCCGCCGGCCACGCTGCCTTCGGAATCGGGTCCCGTAGCCAAGCCGGATCGAGCCGACACTGCCGTACGGTCCGGCATGCATCAGACGGATACACTCCCCTCGATGAACGCTTTACGGGAAGAACTCGCCGCCATGGCGGCCCGGCTCATTGTCGAGGACGGCCTGGATTACGCCACGGCCAAGCGCAAGGCAACGCATCAGATACTTGGCCCAGGCGCGCACCCCGAGGTGCAGCCCGACAACACGGATGTCCTCACCCAGGTCCGGCTCTATTTGGCCTTGTTCCATGGTGACGAACACCCCTCGCTGCTTTGGAATTTACGCCGAGCCGCACTGGGGCTGATGGAAGAATTCGCCGAATTCAGACCGCATCTTGCTGGCGCGGTGTGGAACGGAACGGCGACGGCGCACTCTGCCTTGCATGTCCTGCTATTTGCCGACGATACCAAGGCGGTGGAAATTCACTGCATCAACCGGAACCTTGCCTACCGTGCCAGCGAAGCCCCGCATTACGCGGGCAGGGCCCCCGTGGAGCGCCTCGAGTTCGAGTGGCCGATGCCAAGCGGGGCCACCACCCGACACCCGACCGTGATCGCCTCGCTCAGCCTCTACCCGCTCAAGGACGAACGCGGCGTGCTGCTGCGCGCGCCTCGCAGCTCCGGAAAACCGGCCGAGCGCGGCAATATGCAGGCGGTGCGTGCCTTGGTCGAAGCCGGCCCGGCGGCATCGCCCCCTATTGGAGCTTCACTTTGAAAAGCACAACATCCTGGATTCTGGTTCTGCTCATCGGCGCCATCGGGGCCGCCGGAGGTTTCTGGTTCGGCTCCCGCGCGTCGACCCGCGCCGATGCCGAGCGCTTGATCACGGCGGCAACACAGCCCTCGATGCCTCCCGAGGCAACGATGACACCGGCACCCAACGCGGTGCAGACGCTGTTCGCCACGTCGCTGGACGATCTCGCCGGCCACAGCGTCAAGCTGGCCCAGTACAAAGGCAAGACCTTGATCGTCAACTTCTGGGCGAGCTGGTGCCCTCCGTGCATTGCTGAAATGCCCGAGCTGTCACGTTTTTACAAGGATCGTGGCAGCAAAAACCTGCAAATGATCGGCATCGCCATCGATAATCCAACATCCGTGCGCAATTTCCTGAAAGCCCGCGCTGTCAGCTATCCTGTCCTATTAGGCGGCATGGGCGGCACGGAACTCAGCGCGAAACTCGGCGACAACCAGGGCGGGCTCCCATTCACGGTGATCATTGCGCCCGACGGCTCCATCGTCTTTCAAAAATTGGGGCAAACCTCGTATACAGAACTACTGAAACACCTTTCTGGAACAACCTGAACACGCCCACCCCATCCATACCATGAATCCGCTACGCGTTCTCGTATTGCATGGCCCGAACCTCAATCTTCTCGGCACGCGCGAGCCCGAAGTCTATGGCCGCACCACGCTCCAAGACATCGACCAAACACTTGCGGCGCTCGGCGCTGAACTGGGCCTGGACGTGCAAAGCCACCAGAGCAACCACGAGGGTGCACTCATCGACCGGATCCACGCGGCACGCGAAGACGGCACCCGCTTCGTCATCATCAATCCTGCCGCGTACACCCACACCAGCGTTGCACTGCGCGACGCCTTGGCCGCGCTGGGCCGGCCTTTCGTTGAAGTGCATCTGTCCAATGTTCATCGCCGCGAACCTTTCCGACAAAACTCCTATTTTTCCGATCTCGCCGAGGCGGTGATTAGCGGTTGCGGCGCTGCCGGGTATGGGTTCGCACTTCGCTACGCGGCCGAAAAATTGGCCGCAATAGCTAGAACTTGATAGAATTTAAGACCCAATTCGACTCAATTCACATCGATACCATGGATTTGCGAAAACTCAAAACCTTGGTCGACCTCGTTTCGGAATCCAATATTTCCGAGCTTGAGATCACCGAAGCGGAAGGCAAGGTCCGCATCGTCAAGACTCCCCCGCCCCCCGCCCAAGCCGCCGTGCAATATGTGGCTGCGCCTGCTGCCGCACCTATGCCCATTCCCATGGAAGCGAGCGCCGCAACGCCTGCCGCTACAGCCGCGCCGAGCGGCAAACTGATCAAGTCCCCCATGGTCGGCACGTTCTATCGTGCTTCAGCGCCTGGGGCCAAACCCTTCGTCGAGGTGGGCGATGTCGTGAAACAAGGCCAGGCCGTGTGCATTGTCGAGGCCATGAAGATTCTTAACGAGATCGAGTCCGACATCGACGGCATCGTCAAGGAAATCCTGGTCGAGAATGGCCAGGCCGTCGAATACGGCCAGCCCTTGTTCGTGCTTGAGTGACGCGAGCTGACGGCATGCCCTGGTCTTGCCGAACCGCCTCCCCCTTTCCGGGCCCACCTCTTGAACGCCGAGGCTGCGCGCCGAGGCCCGACCCGCCATGTTCAAAAAAATTCTGATCGCCAATCGCGGCGAAATCGCGCTGCGGATTCAGCGCGCCTGCCGCGAATTGGGCATCAAGACCGTGATGGTCTATTCCGAGGCCGACCGCGACGCCAAGTATGTGAAATTGGCCGACGAGGCCGTCTGTATCGGGCCGCCGCCCTCAGGCTTGAGCTATCTGAATATGCCCGCCATCATCTCGGCCGCCGAGGTGACGGACGCCGAGGCGATTCACCCGGGCTACGGCTTTTTGTCGGAAAACGCCGATTTCGCCGAGCGCGTCGAACGCTCGGGTTTTACCTTCATCGGCCCGCGCCCCGACTCCATCCGCCTGATGGGGGACAAAGTGTCGGCCAAACAGGCCATGATCAAGGCCGGCGTGCCCTGCGTGCCAGGCTCGGACGGCGAATTGCCCGACGACCCGCGTGAAATCACCCGCATGGCCCGTGCCGTGGGTTACCCGGTCATCATCAAAGCCGCGGGCGGGGGTGGGGGGCGCGGTATGCGCGTGGTTCATACCGAGGCCGCGCTGCTCAACGCGGTGGTGACCACCAAGGCCGAAGCCCTGGCGGCATTCGGCAACGGCGCGGTGTACATGGAAAAATTCCTCACCAATCCGCGTCATATCGAAATCCAGGTTCTCGCCGACGAACACGGCAACGCCCTGTGGCTAGGCGAGCGCGATTGCTCGATGCAGCGCCGCCACCAGAAAATTCTTGAGGAGGCGCCCGCGCCCGGCATCGCCCGCCGGCTGATCGAGCGCATTGGCATCCGCTGCGCAGATGCCTGCAAGAAAATTGGCTACCGCGGCGCCGGAACATTCGAGTTCCTGTACGAAAACGGCGAGTTCTACTTCATCGAAATGAACACCCGGGTGCAGGTGGAACACCCGGTGACGGAACTGACGACAGGCGTGGACATCGTGGTGCAGCAAATCCTCGTGGCTGCCGGCGAAGCGCTCACGCTGCGGCAGCGCTCGATCGTCTGCAACGGCCATGCCATCGAATGCCGCATCAACGCCGAAGATCCGGTCAAGTTCACGCCCAGCCCCGGCCGCATTACGACCTGGCATGTGCCGGGGGGGCCGGGCGTGCGCGTGGACTCCCATGTCTACGCAGGCTACTTCGTGCCGCCGAACTACGATTCGATGATCGCCAAGATCATCGTGCACGGCGCCACGCGCGAACAGGCCCTGGCCCGCATGCGCACCGCCCTGTCTGAAATGGTCGTGGACGGCATCTCGACCAATATCCCCTTGCATCGCGAGTTGCTGGTGGACGCCCGTTTCATGGAAGGCGGCACCAACATCCACTACCTGGAAGAGTACATGGCGGCACGGCACGGCTGAGTGGATGCGTACGTCCGCCCAGTTTCGACCCGCCCAGCCCCGGCACGCAACCATGCCCTACCGTGAAGTCACCATACCCGCCGACGACGCGCGGGCCGAGGCACTGTCCGATGCACTGATGGAGCTGGACGCCCTCAGCGTTTCGGTCGAGGACCGTGAAGCAGGAACCGATGCGGAGCAAGCCCTGTTCGGCGAACCGGGCCTGCCTGCGCCACGGAGCGCGTGGCAGCACAGCCTGGTGCACGCCTTGTTCAGCACCGAAGCGCAAGCCGATGCCGCTTTGCTCGGCCTGCTCGGTACCGGTCTGCTGAGCGACCTCGCCGGCGTGCAGCAAACGGACGTCGCCGAGCAAGACTGGGTTCGCCTGACGCAATCCCAGTTCCAGCCGGTGTGCATCGAAGGCAGGCTGTGGATCGTGCCAAGCTGGCACAGCGCGCCCGAGAACGCGCCGCTGGTCATCCAGCTCGACCCGGGCCTGGCCTTCGGCACCGGCACCCACCCGACCACCCAGCTCTGCCTGGGCTGGCTGGTGCAACAATCCCTATGGAACGGACTGGATCTGCTGGACTATGGTTGCGGCTCGGGCATTCTCGCCATCGCCGCGGCCTTGCTCAAGGCGCGCAGCGTCAGCGCGGTGGATATCGACCCCGACGCCGTGCGCGCAAGCCAGGCCAATGCGCAGGCCAATGGCGTCGAGCTGGCGCATTGCTGCCATGTCGACATGCTGCCCGAGCAACGCTTCGACGTGGTGCTGGCCAACATCCTGGCGGCACCGCTCAAGCTGTTGGCGCCCATGCTCTCGGCCCGCGTCAAACCCGCGGGCCGGCTCGTTCTGTCAGGCATCCTCGACCGGCAGGCCGAAGAACTCATCGAAGTCTATGCGCCCTATGCCAACTTGCGTGTGCATGCCGAGCAAGACGGTTGGGTCTGTCTGGCCGGAACCACGTATGCCCGACCCTGATTTGCCCACCGCCCCCGGCGGCCGCAAGGCCACGCATGGGGTTCGCCGCCTTGACCCATGATCCCGGCGCCCTGACTTTTATACTTGTGCGCCATGCCACTCGCCACCCGCTGCCCGCACTGCGGCACCACGTTCAAGCTGGTGCGTGATCAGCTTTTGTTGCACCGTGGCTGGGCGCGTTGTGGGCGGTGCGGTGAAGCGTTCAATGCCGCGGATCACCGCTTCGAGCTTGCATCCACCCCGGCTGCGGAGCCAGCGCCGGCCGAGGCAACGCAGAAGATGCCTAAGCCCTCGGCCGCCGAGTTCCCGCCCCCCGAACCCAATCATCCGGCTGGGGTTCCAGCGCCCGCAACCGGTGGCTGGTCTGGCACGCAACCTTCTTCCGTCGCCACGCAGGCCGACGTGGTCTCGGAAACGTCCGAGACGCCCCCGAACCCAATCCCTGCTCAGCCCCCGAGGACGGACACTGGGCCGAAGCCGCTCTGGCAAACCGGCGCTTTTGCCTATGCGCCACCCAAACCCATGGCTGGCGTTGCAGCCGACGCGGCGCCGGATCCGGCACGCGTGGCCGTGGCCCCGGCCAGCCTCGAGGCGACGCCCCCCGTGCAGCAACCCGGCGCGGCGGCAGCCCACGCGGACGGCCTCGAGGATTTGGATCGCTTTCCGGATGATCCGGCATCGCTGCTGCCAGGCGCCGAAGCGTTCGATCTGGCCACCAGCCAGGACGCCATGTTGCCCGCTGGGATTCCCGAACTGCGTCAGGCGCAGCCTGCACCGCCGGCTCGGTCCGATCTTCCACAGCCCGACTCTCTGGACATCGATCTTGCCACGTTCTCCCCCGAGGCCGAAGCCGCTTTGCGTGGCGACGACGCGGGCCCCGCCATGGGTGAGCCGGCGAGGATCGACGCAGAACTCGTTCGTGCCGCGCTCGAAGACGCGTGGCTGGCGGATGCGCAATCCCACGGCGGCACGGCAGACCCAGCCTGGACCGAGGCCATCGAGGCGAATCCGGCCGCCGAAAAACCGGCCCGCCCGCTGCCAGCGGCGAAAACTGCTCGGGATACCGTTGAGGCCGCCGCCCCCGCATCGCCGTCGGTCGAGAATCATGCACAAGAGGAGAGCGACTCCGAGTTCGATCTCGGCGCCGTTCTGCACTACCAATTCGAGTCCGAGCCTCAGGATTCGGCTGCAAACCCCCTTGAAGCTGCCGCCGCAGCGCCACGCAGCGGAAAGGAGCCCCGCCCGGCCTTACCCCTGTTCGACCACGAAGCTACGACCAAAACAGAAACTGAGGCCACGACATTGCCCGAACCTCAGTTCCTGCGCCAAGCGCGCGCCCAGGAACGCTGGCAGCGACCCGCCGTCCGCGCGGTGCTCGGCCTGTGCGCCGTCCTGCTCCTCGCCTTGGGCGGTCTACAGGCGGCATGGACTTGGCGCAACGCCCTCGCCTCACACTGGCCGCAGACCCGCCCCGCTTTGACCCAGCTCTGCCGGCTGGCCGGCTGCACGCTAGCTGCGCCGCGCAGGCCGCAGGACCTTGTCATCGACACGTCGGCCATGTCGCCTGCGACGGACGGCCACCTGCAACTGACCGCCACGTTGCGCAATCGAAGTTCCGAGGCCGTCGCCTATCCGGCCCTGGAACTCACACTCACGGGACAGCAGGAACAGATCGTGGTACGCAAGGTGATCGAACCTGCTCAATACCTCGCACTCGGCACGCGCCCAGCGCATGCCGGCGCAATACAGCAACACGTGCTGCGTGGCCTGGCCCCGGGCGCCGAATTGAACATACGGCTCAATCTGGACTTGAACGCAGGCGAGGCCAGCGGCTACACGCTGTACGCCTTCTATCCTTGACTTGATCTGATCGCTGCTGCGCACCGCCACACCGGGACGTTTACCGGGCCGCGGAGGCTCGTCTCCTTGGCGAGCCGGACGCCATTCAGATCCGAGTGAGGTCCTGCAGTGCGCTGACGTATTCGGCGCTGCGCATCCATGCGTCCCATGGAACCGGCGGGTACGACGCCAATAAGGCCTGACGTCTGTGCTCGCTGGATGGGTCGGGCTGCCAATGACCCGACTCCAGCGCCTCCTCCAAGCCCTGCAGCACGACATCGAGGGAGCGGCCTTGCTCGACCGGGCTGCGGTTGCACAACAAGGCCAGATCGCAGCCAGCGTTCAGGGCCATCAGCACCGCAGCCGTGTCGCCGGGGGCGGCCGCGCGCGCACCCTGCATATTCAGATCGTCGCTGAAAATGGCGCCCGTGAAGCCCAGCCGATCGCGCAAAATCTCCTGCAGCCAGCGCCTGCTGAAGCCAGCCGGCAGCGTATCGACCTTCGGGTACACCACATGCGCCGGCATCACGGCCAGCAGGCTGTGGCGCAGCCAGTCGTATGGCGCGGCGTCGTGTTCCAGGATCGTTCGAAGACCACGTGTGTCCCGCGGCGTGTCGACATGCGAGTCGGCATTGGCCCAGCCGTGGCCTGGGAAGTGCTTCGCACAATGCGCCAACCCGGCACGCTGCATGCCCGAGATCAGGCTTTGCGCGAGCACGCTGACCACGCGCGCGTCGGCATGGAAGGCGCGGTTGCCGACAACCCCGGAGCGTCCCCAGTCCAGGTCGAGCACCGGGGCGAAACTCAAATCCACGCCGCAGGCGCGCAACTCGGCCCCCATGACATAGCCGCACGCCGCCGCGGCCCGTACTGCGCGCATCGCGTCGCGCATCCACAAACGCCCGAGTTCGGCCATGGGGGGCAAGACGGTGAAGCCGTCCTCGCGAAAGCGCTGCACCCGCCCGCCTTCCTGATCCACGGCCACCAACAGATCAGGCCGCACGGACTTGATGGACGCGATGAGGCCGACCAACTGCTCGCGGGATGCCCAGTTGCGGGAAAACAGGATGACGCCGCCGACCCCGGGCCTTTTCAGGCGGCGGCGCTCGTGGCTGCCGAGTTCGGTGCCGGCGACGTCGATGATCAGGGGGTGCACGGCAAGGGGAACAGGTGGCATCGTCTGGTCGCGCGCTTCAGTTGAGATGATCCGACTCCGCGACGACGAAGGCCACGGCCGTGAGCACTTCGTCCGACACGGACACATGAAAGCGCAGGCTGCGCGCCTCGCACCAGCGCGCCAACTCGCCGCTCAGCGCGATGTGCGGGCGCCCGGCCTCGGCGTTGAGGATTTGGCAGGCGCTCCAGGTCATCGGGGCATGAATGCCCAGCCCGATGGCCTTGGAAAAAGCCTCCTTGGCGGCAAAACGGGTCGCCAGATAACGCTCGCCGCGCATCGCGGCGAGCGATTGCCGCAGCGTGAAAACCTCGAGTTCCCGCTCGCCAAGAATGCGTTGCGCGAAGCGCAAGCCGTGGCGCTGCCAGGCGGCGCGGATGCGGGCGATGTCGCAGATGTCGGTGCCGATGCCGAAGACGCGGCTCATGGCCTGACGGTCTGAGCCGGGGCGGCGGCGCGTGCGATGACGGCCTTGAAATCGCGCACGGACTGCGCCATGCCGACGAACAGGGCGTGGCCAACCAGGGCATGGCCGATATGGAGTTCGCTCACCTGCCCCATCGCAGCAATCTGCGGCGTGCTGGCCAGCGTGAGCCCATGCCCGGCATTGGTCTGCAGGCCCAGGCCACGCGCCGCCGCGATGCCCGCATGAAGGCGCCGCAACTCTGCCTGGGCGAGCGCATCATCCCCCGCCTCGCAAGCATTGGCGTAAGCGCCCGTATGCAATTCGACGCAAGGCGCGCCGGCGCGTGCCGAGGCTTCGATCTGAACGGGACTGGCCTCGATGAACAGCGACACCCTGCAGCCGATCGCGCCCAGCCGCGCGCAAGCGTTGCGCACGCGCTCGAGCTGTCCTGCGACATCGAGGCCGCCCTCGGTGGTGATTTCCTGGCGCCGCTCCGGGACCAGACAGACCATCTGCGGACGAATGCGCTCGATGATGCCGAGCATCTCGTCGGTCACTGCGGATTCGAAATTCAGCGGCACGCGGATGTCGGCCTTGATGCGCTGGACATCGGCATCGCGGATATGGCGGCGGTCTTCGCGCAGATGGAACGTGATGATGTCGGCCCCGCCGTCCACAGCCGCCTGCGCCGCGCGCACCGGGTCGGGAAAGCTGCCGCCCCTGGCATTGCGCAGCGTGGCGATATGGTCGATGTTCACGCCCAGCAAGGGGCCCGGTGCAGCGCCGCTGACAAGAGGATTCATAGCTGATGGAGGTCGATCAGCAACTGACGCGTACGCAGCGGCTGTGTGCCGAGATGATAGTGAAGCAGTTCGCGCATCAAGGTCTTGGCCGCGCGCGCCGCGCCCGGCTGCGACCAATCTCCAGACTCGATAGCCAACAGGTGGGCGCCGCCATAGACGCTGACCGCGCCGCCATCCTGCTCCGCACGCCATGGCAGCACACCCAGCTGTGGATCGACCCGATAATGGGCCTCGACGTTGACACGCGCATCGGACTGGCTCTCGCGGTCCAGCGGCGGCAGGTAGCCGAGTTCGCGCAGCAGGCTGATCTCGAATCGACGCAGCATGGGCTCCACCCCGGCGGCCAAGCCATGCGGGTCCGCCCCCAGTTGCGCCACGGCGGCGTGATACGCATCGAACAGGGCTTCGTGCGCATCTTCCCGCGCCAGCAAACGCACCAGCAATTCGTTGAAGTAGAAACCGCAAAGCAGCGGCAGGCCGGCCAGCGGCGCCACGCCGCCGCTCCACTCGGCGCGCGTGAGCGTGCGAACCTCGCCGCGCCCGCTCCAGCTCGCCGCGAACGGCTGAAAACCCAGCAGCACGGTACGAAGCTGCGACGTGGGTCGTTTCGCCCCCTTGGCCACCAATGCCACCCGCCCGTGGTGGCGGCTGAACACGTCCAGGATCAGGCTTGTTTCCTTCCAGGGATGGGCGTGCAGCACATAGGCCGGCTCATCGTGCGCGCGCTCGATGCGAGCAGCGACGGGCCGTTTACGCGGACTTGTCGCGCGCGCGTCGGGCGCGGCGGGCATGAAGGCCGACGGCGCCACCGGCGGCGAATTCGGCATGGCCTGCGTATCCATGATGCGTGTCGAAGGCTGGGGGGACGGCGCCGCAACCGGGCTGTGCGTTCAGGTCTGGACCTAGTCTTCGTAGCCGAAGGCTCGCACGGCACGCTGGTCGTCCGCCCAGCCCGAACGGGTCTTGACCCAAACTTCGAGAAAGACCGGCGCGTCGAACAGGCGCTGCATTTCCAGGCGTGCCTCGGTGCTGATGCGCTTGAGGCGCTCGCCACCGGCTCCGATGACCATGGCCTTGTGACCGTCGCGCTCGACCACGATGGCCGCCGCGATACGGCGCAACGCGCCCTCCTCCTCAAAGCGCTCGATCAGGACCGCGCTGCTATAGGGCAGTTCGTCGCCCGTGAGGCGGAACAGCTTCTCGCGCAGAATCTCCGCCGCCAGAAAGCGCTCGCTGCGGTCGGTCAGAGCTTCGGCGTCATAGCCCCAGTCCCCCTCGGGAAGATAGGGGGCGATGATGCCCAGCAGACGTTTCGCATCGGCCGGCTTGCGCGCGGACAGCGGCACGATTTCAGTCAATGTCTTGTTCGCCCCGAGCCCTTGCAGCCAGGGCAGGAGGCGCTCGCGCGAATGCACGCGGTCGAGCTTGTTGGCCACGAGTATCGTCGGCTTTCCTGGCGGGATGAGCGCGCCCACGCGCGCATCGTCCGCATTGAGTTGACCGGCCTCGACCACCCACAAGACCAGGTCCACCTCGGCCAGGGCAGCGGTGACGGTCCGGTTCATCGCGCGGTTGAGCGCGCGGGTGTGGCGCAACTGGAAGCCCGGCGTATCGACGAAGGCGAACTGCACCGGCCCCTCGGTGAGCAGGCCCAGAAGGCGGTGACGCGTGGTCTGGGCCTTGTCCGAGGTGATACTGATTTTCTGTCCGACCAGCGAGTTCAGCAGCGTGGATTTACCCACGTTCGGCCGCCCGACGATGGCGATGGTGCCGAAACGCTTGACCCCCGGCGGGTGCAAGTCTTCAGCCGGCGTGCCATTCATGTTCACGACTCCTGCGGTGAAGTGCCAAGACGGCTCGGCTTGCGCGCAGTCCTGTGATGAGCCTGCAACTGCACGATCATATGTTCGGCCGCCTGCTGCTCGGCGGCGCGCCGGCTGGACCCCTCGCCCTGCGTCTGCATGCCCAGTTCCGCGACCTCGCACCGCACCCGAAACAGCTGCTGATGTGCCGGGCCGCTGATCGCCGTGACGGCATATGCGGGAACTTTGAGCTTGCGGCCCTGCAGGATCTCCTGCAAGCGTGTCTTGGCGTCCTTGGCGCTGGCCCGGGTATCCAGGGCGCGCAGCCTGTCACGGTACAGACGCCCTGCCAGTTCCTGCGCCGCGTCGAAACCGCCATCCAGATAGACGGCGCCCATCACGGCTTCGAGCGCGTCGGCGAGAATGGAAGGCCGCGCGCTGCCGCCGCTGCGCAGTTCGCCCTCTCCCAACCGGATACAGTCCCCGATACCGAGTTCTTGCGCCAGGCTGGCCAGGGTTTCCTCGCGCACGAGGCTGGCGCGCAAATAAGACAACTGGCCTTCGCTGGGTTCGCCATCGGCATACAGCAGCGAAGCAACCGCCAGGTTCAGCACCGAATCGCCGATGAATTCGAGCCGCTCGTTGTTCGTGGCGCCGAAACTGCGGTGTGTGAGCGCCTGCCGCAGCAAAGCCTGATCATGAAACACGTAGTGCAGACGCGCCTGCAGGGCGGAATAGGAAGACACGCGATTGGGTCGAAGCTCGGTCGAACAGAAAAGCGCGCTGCTGTGCGGCGCGTTCAGTGAGATTTGCCTGCGAACTTCAGCAGCAGGTAAGCGGGGCCGAACAGGTGGATTTCCTTGTTGTAGGCATAGGAGACGACCACTTGGCCGTTCACCTTGGTGATATCCAGATCCTTGCCGCTCAATGTGCTGATGTAGTCGACTGAAGCCGTCTTGTCGAAAGCGGTGCGAATGTCGCCCACTGTCGGACCTGCTTTGGCGGCCTTGTCCACGGCGCGCTGGATGGCAAAGGATTCCTGCACGGCAGGCACGGCCTGCATGCCGATGACCACCAGGAAGGCAATGATGGCTCCCCAGAAAAGCAGACCAATCAGGGTGATGCCGCGTTGTTGTGTCGCACGGGTCATGAAAAGCACCTCATTGGAAATACGAAACCAGAAAGAATCTGCGCCCCACAGTTCTGCGCTCAATGAATCGGGCCGATGTTCTTCAGGCCCCCGAAATTCATCCAGACGAAAAAGGCCTTTCCGACGATATTGCGTTCGGGGACAAAACCCCAATAGCGCGAGTCCTCTGAATTATCGCGGTTGTCGCCCATGACGAAATACATGCCTTGCGGAACCTTGCAGACGAAACCTTCGGTGTTGTAGTGACAATTCTCGCGGTGCGGGAAATCGCCTGGCGGGCCGCCGAGGACATAAGCAGGCGCCTGAGGGTTGATCAGGATGCGATGCCGGGTTTTGCCCAGCATCTCTTGGTATTGCTGGTAATACACCATCGAATTGGGGTCGAACCACTCGCCATCGGGTTTTTCGGTCACCGGCTTCCCGTTGATGACCAAGTGCTTGTTCTCGTACGACACCGTGTCACCGGGCGTCCCGACAATGCGTTTGATGTAGTCGATGGCGGGGTCCTTGGGCAAGCGGAAGACGATCACGTTGCCGCGCTGCGGCTGCTCGCCGGAAGTCAGGCGGTCATGCACCAGAGGTAGGCGCAGACCGTAAATGAATTTGTTGACCAGGATCAGGTCGCCCGGCACCAGCGTCGGCTCCATCGAACCCGATGGAATCTTGAACGGTTCGGCCACGAACGAACGCAGCAAGAACACAAAGGCTATGACGGGGAACAGTCCTGCCGTCCACTCCAACCACCAGGGCTGGCGCAAGAGGTTTTCACGCGCCGCGGCGATGTTCTCGTCGCTCAGGCTGGCATCGGGCGCGATGCCCTGCTTGGCCAACTCCTCGCGGCGAGTGCGCAGTGCATTCGCCGCCGCGTTGGCGGCAGTGATGCGCTGACGTGAAAAACGAAATTTCTCGACGACCCAAAATGCGCCGGTGACGAGCAAGAGGATGAAAAGCAGCAGGGTGAAATTGACGGCTGGAGCTTCCATGTGGTCAGGGTGTGGGTTTTAGTCTTCGACTTTGAGAATGGCCAGGAACGCTTCCTGAGGGACCTCGACCGCGCCGATTTGTTTCATGCGTTTTTTGCCAGCCTTCTGCTTTTCCAGCAGCTTGCGTTTGCGCGAGATGTCGCCGCCATAGCACTTGGCCAGCACGTTCTTGCGCATGGCTTTGATTGTCTCACGCGCAATGATGTTCGCCCCGATCGATGCCTGGATGGCGACATCGAACATTTGACGGGGGATGAGTTCGCGCATCTTCGCCGTCACCTCGCGTCCACGATACTGGCTTTGCGCCCGATGCACGATGATGGACAGCGCGTCGACACGCTCGCCGTTGATCAAGATGTCCACTTTCACCACGTCCGCGGCGCGGTACTCCAGAAAGGCGTAGTCCATCGAGGCATAGCCGCGCGAAATGGATTTGAGCTTGTCGAAGAAATCGAGCACGATTTCGGCCAGCGGCATCTCGTACACCAGCTGTACCTGCCGCCCCATGTAGGCCATGTTTTTTTGTACGCCGCGCTTGGCATTGCACAACGTCATGACCGGGCCGACGTAATCCTGCGGCATGAACAGCTTGACCTCGACGATCGGCTCGCGAATGTGCTCGATACGTCCGACTTCGGGCATCTTCGACGGGTTGTCCACGGTCATCAGCGTGCCGTCGCGCAGCAGCACTTCATACACCACCGATGGCGCGGTGGTGATGAGATCCATGTCGTACTCGCGCTCCAGGCGCTCCTGCACGATGTCCATGTGCAGCAGGCCGAGAAAGCCGCAGCGAAAGCCGAATCCAAGCGCAGAAGACACCTCGGGTTCGAACCGCAGCGCGGCATCGTTGAGCTGCAGCTTCTCCAGCGCGTCCCGCAGCGCATCGTAAGCGTTCGACTCCACCGGATACAGGCCCGCGAACACCTGGGGCTGGATCTCCTTGAAGCCGGGCAGCGGCGCGGCCGCGGGGCGCTGGGCCAGGGTGACGGTGTCGCCGACGCGCGCACCCTTGAGTTCCTTGATCGCGGCGATGATGAAGCCCACTTCTCCTGCCGCCAACTGCTGACGGGCAAGTGACTTGGGCGTGAACACGCCGAGCTGCTCACACTGGTACTGGGCGCCGGTGGCCATGAGCAGGATCTTGTCCCGCAGCCTGATGGTGCCGTCGACCACCCGCACCAGCATCACCACCCCGACGTAGCTGTCGTACCAGGAGTCGATGACCAAGGCCTTGAGCGGAGCATCCGGGTCGCCCTTGGGGGCCGGGATGCGCGCGATCACGGCCTCCAGGATATCGTCGATGCCCATGCCGGTCTTGGCGCTGGCGAGCAGCGCGTCGGACGCGTCGATGCCGATGACGTCCTCGATTTCCTTGCGCGCACCCTCCGGGTCGGCCTGCGGCAGGTCCATCTTGTTGAGCACAGGCACCACTTCCACGCCGAGATCGAGAGCGGTGTAGCAGTTGGCGACGGTCTGCGCCTCCACGCCCTGGCTGGCGTCGACCACCAGCAGCGCACCCTCGCAAGCCGAAAGCGACCGGCTGACCTCATAGCTGAAATCCACATGGCCGGGCGTATCGATCAGATTGAGCAGATAGGTCTGCCCGTCCCTGGCCTTGTAGGAAAGCGCGGCGGTCTGCGCCTTGATGGTGATACCCCGTTCGCGTTCCAGGTCCATGGAATCCAGCACCTGGCTGTCCATCTCGCGGTCGGAGAGGCCCCCGCAACGCTGGATGAGACGGTCGGCGAGCGTCGACTTGCCGTGATCGATGTGGGCAATGATGGAGAAATTGCGGATTTGTTGCATGCGCTCGTGTTCGACTCGCTGGCGCGCTTCGGCTCGGAAAGGATCGCTCAAACCGCGCCCCCAGCTGCGGGCTGGCAACGCGGCTGCGGCCTTGTGTGGGTTTGCTGAATGGGCAGGCCAAAAAAAAGGCGCGGCAAATCGAGTCGCGCCTTCCAACAAAACGTTTGGCAACTGCTTGTTGGGCCTCTATTTTAAGTCAGCACTCCGGCTGCGCCAGTTCGATCCCCGGCACATCCAGTTAAAATTAGAATATAATTTCATTAATTTTCGGATCAATAAAACAAAATACGAGAAATCGTGCATAAAAAATGGCTTGATTCATAAAAAATCACCGCCGCTCGGGTTTACGTCACTTTCCCATGGCATGCGGCCTGACCAAGATGAACTGCGCCGCGTTTCCACGATGCACCAGCAGAGCCACGGGCTTGCCGGGCGGCAAACCCGCTGCGAGTTCCTTGAACTGCTTCGCACTCAGGATTTCCGTGTTGTTGAGGGTTGTGACCACGTCTCCGACCTGTAAGCCATCTCGGCTGGCGAACGGCTCCAGGGCTTCGACGAGGACGCCCGATTTCACGCCCAGCTCCTTTTTCTGCGCGTCGCTCAAGTCCACCACGGCCAGGCCGATGGGACTTGTCTCGGCACCCGACTTGGGCGGGGCGGCAGGCTTCTCGGCAACGGTCTTTTGCTCCTTGGCCCATTCGCTCACGGTCACTTGAAGGGTGCGCTCCGAACCGCGACGGAACACCTGCATCGCGACACGCGTGCCGGGTTTCACATCGCCCACGATGCGAGGCAGATCGGTCGCGCGCTCGATGGTCTTGCCGTTGAACTTGGTGATGATGTCGCCCGCCTGCACGCCGGCCTTGTCGGCGGCACCGCCCGTCTCCACGCTGCGCACCAGCGCACCGACGGGTTTGCCCAGCCCGATGGATTCGGCCAGCTCACGGCTGACGCCGTCGATGGCGACGCCGATCTTGCCGCGGATCACATAGCCCGTCGCCTTGAGCTGGTCGGCAACGCGAATGGCTTCGTCGATGGGAATGGCGAAGGAAATCCCCATGAACCCCCCCGTGCGGCTGTAGATCTGCGAGTTGATGCCGATGACCTGGCCCTGCATATTGATCAGCGGCCCTCCCGAGTTGCCAGGATTCACCGCCACGTCGGTCTGGATGAACGGGGTGTAGTCGCCGGTATCACGCCCCTTGGCGCTGATGATGCCCGCCGTCACGGTGTTCTCCAAACCAAAGGGCGAACCAATGGCAACCACCCATTCGCCAACCTTGATTTTTTTGGAATCCCCGAGCGTCACGGCCGGAAGGTTCTTGGCCTCGATCTTGACCACGGCCACGTCGGTACGCTTGTCGGCACCGACCAGCTTGGCTTTGAATTCCCGCTTATCGGTCAACGTGACCACGATCTGGTCCGCGCCATCCACCACATGCGCATTGGTCAACACATAACCGTCCGGGCTCAGGATGAACCCAGACGCCACGCCGGTCGGCTTTTCCTCGTCCTCGCCCTTAGGCGCCGAGCCGCCTCCCGGAGGGGCCGTAGGCGGCACGGGAATGCCGAAGAAGCGGCGCAGGAATTCCCGGGTCTGCTCATCCATCTGCGGCCCCTGATCAACGGCCACCTTCCTGTAGGTGCGGATGTTGACCACGGAAGGGCCAACTTTCTCCACCAGGCCGGTGAAGTCGGGCAGGCCGCAGGCGCCGGCACAGCTCGCTGGAGCAACTGGCGCGGCCAGTGCCGGAACATAGGCCGAGGACAGCAGGCCGAGACACAAAGCTAACGCGGTGAAACGTGTGTTCACGAAAGACTCCATCACAATAGGCGGGTCGAAAGGACTGCGCGCAGCATAAACCACGCAACGGGATGCAACGTATTGTGAAGGAAGCCGCGGCTCAATGAAGCCTGGTCAGCGAATCGGCAAAGAGATGAAGGGTTTTGTCGGGCACTGCGCCCACCACGATGACCGACCAGTTCCCCTTGCGATCCAGCAAGGCATTGGTGTCGCCCATGTGCAGGCTTGCCCCCTGGCGTTGTGAATCAGTCGTTGGTCCCGCAAACAGCGAAACCGATGCAAGCCCATCGCTGAACAGCCATTGCGTCACCTCGACCGGCTTGCCGCGCAGAACCAACCGACGCTGATAGGTCCCCACGGACTCGAAACCGGGAACGGGCTTGACCAAGGTCCATCCCTGCGCCCGGGCGGTGGTGGGGCTGGCACGCATGTGTTCGACCTGATAGCCCTCGGTGCCTTGCAATGCCTGCTTCACCATGTTGGGCCTCGGCTTGGGGTTCAGATTCAGTTGCGTGAACGCAACTTGATCGAGCACCTTGCCCTGAGCACCCAGGGTCTGCGCCTTGACCAGCAAACCGGAACCTCGCTCGGTCCAGAGCCGGTAGCCATAGCGCAAATCATCGTTCGGCTTGATGCGCGTGATGTCACAAACATAGCCGGCACAGCGTTCATGCCCCTCCCGTTTCATCGTGTAGTAGGCGGAGACGTCCGCATGGGGCGCCTTGAGCATGCGCGGAAAACTGAAATCGGCATGAAGATCCTCGACCACGATCAGACGCGCATCAGGCAGGATCGTGCGTGTCTGATCGTTGTGGCAGACCATAATCCGGCGCTCCCCATCCAGGGTCTCCACGCGCTCGAGCATGCTGCCCGGCTCCACATAGTGGTCGATGGTCGAGGTGACGATGCGTCCCCCGGACTGCACGACGAAGGTGCCGCTGTAGCTACGCTCTTTTGCCGCCCGACTGATGCGTTGGAGCCAGTCCTGCAAATCCGCGCCGGTCGGCCCAGGCACCCCGGCGCCGGCTTGGGAAGCCGTAACCACGGCATCCCCGGCCCAACTCGGGCCCGGGAGCAGGCATAGCAGGCTGAACAAGACCGCGAGATGGATGCCGCTGCGCAAGACACGCGGCCGTCGATTAACGCGAAGCGGCGACACGGAGATCAGCTTCATGAATGTCGGCAGGGGTATACGGCAGCACACCGCCTGCCAATTGCTGATGCGCCATCAAGTATTGGCTCCAAGCTCCGACAGCCTGACCACCAGCACTCGCGGCGCCCGTCATTTGCGCCGACGCCGCGGCAGACGTCAGGTTCTGCGCCACGCGCTGCGGCGCCGCAGGGCTCGTCAAGACACCTTGCGGCAGCTGCGTTGAGAATGATGCCGTGCCGTCCAGCGCATGCCGCGACGGCAAGGTTGAGAAGCTCACGAGAGCGATGGCGGCGACGCTTGCCGCCGTCAAACCCGCCACGCTCCAGCGCGACCGCGGCGCCTTGGCAGCCGACTCGGCCCGTACCGCGACTGGAGCCAGTTGCACGGCTTCAAGGTTAAGCCGCTCGGAAAAGCGCTGCAGGAACTGGCGCTCTCCCGGCAGCGGGGTCAACTCGGACGATCTCAGCAAATCGCCGATCTGATGGTATTGAAGCCAGATTTCACGCGCCGACGCATTGTTAGACAACTCACGCAAGGCGACGTCGGCAGCAACCGAGTTCGGCACCACACCAGCGGTCTCTGGCTCATCATCCATCAGCGCGGAAATTCGCGCTGGCATCGTGAGCTCATTCATGTCCGATTGCTCCATCACACCTCTCCAACAGTGGCCACTGCTTCACCAGCGCTCGCCCGACTTGGTGCCCAACAAGGGCCGCAGTTGCCGGGCAATCGCTTCGCGCGCCCGGAAAATGCGTGAACGCACCGTACCAACAGGGCAATTCATCGCCTGGGCGATGTCCTCATAGCTCATCCCCTCGATTTCGCGCAAAGCGATCGCGGTGCGCAAGTCCTCAGGCAAGGCCTCCATCGCGGCATTCACGGTTCTTGCAATCTCCCGGCTGGCCAAAACAGCCTCCGGGGTTTCCATGTCCGTTAGTTGCTCACCTGAAACAAAAGTTTCCCCATCCTCGGAAATGGTCGACGATTCGCGAATGACGGGATCGCGTGCGCTATCGGAAAGCGATTTTTTGGCGGTATTCACCGCGATGCGGTAGAGCCAGGTGTAGAACTGGCTATCGCCGCGGAATTGGCCGATGGCGCGATAGGCACGCAGGAAGGTCTCCTGCGCAACGTCTTCGGCGAGGGCCGCATCCCGAACAAAGCGGGAAATCAGCCTGAAGATACGGCGCTGATACTTCGCGACCAGCAACTCGAAAGCCTTCTGGTCCCCGGACTGAACCCTCAGGACCAAGAGCTGATCGGACGTCGGCTCCACGTGGGCTGTCACAGCGCCAGGCGGGTCCGTAACTCTCTCCAGGCGGTCGGGGAAATATCGGAGGAGACCGGGAGCACGAGTCGGCCTTTGGTGCTCAGTGCAAGCACCACGAGCTGCCCAGGAAGGGTTAAGCCACGGACCTCGACAAGGTCCTGCTGTTGCCGACCCTGCAAAACCTTCCAGCCCGCTGCGCTGTGGATGAGCGTGAAAGCGCGAATTCTCCAATAGGGGTACTGGGCGGCCAACACCAGCAAAAAGACCGCCAAGGACAAGCCGCCCATCACGGCCGCCTCGTCTTGCCCGCGCCATTGCCACACGTTCCATGCGGCGGCAAGCGCAACGGCCATGTCGAAGCCCGCCAGCAGCGCATGCCAGCGTACGAAACGGTCGACATGCAGTTGGAATTGCGCAATCGCCTTCATGACACTGATGTGGAAAGCTTCAGACGCGGCGAAACACCAGCGAACCGTTGGTGCCGCCGAATCCGAAATTATTCTTCAACGCGTATTCGATGGGAAGATCGCGCGCCGTGTTGGCGCAATAGTCCAGATCGCATTCCGGATCGGGTGTCTGCAGATTGATCGTCGGAGGAGAGATCTGGTGATGAAGGGCAAGCACGGTAAACACCGACTCCAGCCCCCCGGCTCCGCCCAGCAAGTGACCAGTCATGGACTTGGTCGAGTTGACCACGAGCTTGTGCGCATGGTCGCCGAAAGCTGCCTTGATGGCGTCGGTCTCGTTCTTGTCGCCCAACGGGGTCGACGTGCCATGGGCGTTGAGGTACTGCACCTGGTCAGGCGCGATCCCGGCATTGCGCAACGCAGCCAACATGCACAGGCGCGGCCCATCGACATTGGGTGCCGTGATATGGTGGGCATCGCCGCTCATGCCGAAACCGACGAGTTCGGCATAAATCTTGGCGCCACGCTTGACCGCATGGTCCCAGGCCTCCAGCATCATGATCCCGGCACCCTCGCCCAGCACGAAACCATCGCGGTCCTTGTCCCAGGGGCGGCTTGCGCAAGCCGGGTCGTCGTTGCGGGTAGACAGAGCGCGCGCGGAAGCGAAACCGCCGACACCCAACGGGCAGACCGTCGCCTCGGCACCGCCCGCGACCATGGCGTCTGCATCCCCACCCTCGATCAAGCGTGCGGCAAGGCCGATGGCGTGCAGGCCCGTGGTACAGGCCGTGACGACGGAAAGGTTCGGCCCCTTGAAGCCATACTTGATGGACAAGTGGCCCGAAATCATATTGATGATCGACGCCGGCACGAAAAACGGCGAAATGCGCCGCGCGCCGCGATCCATGAAATCCTGGTAGGTCTCTTCGATCATCGGCAAGCCGCCGATACCCGAGCCCACCATGACACCGATGCGCTCGGGATCCATGCCAGCCTCAGCCAGGCCGCTGTCGCGCACCGCTTGGATCGAAGCGGCCATGCCGTAATGGATGAATGTATCCATATGGCGAGCTTCCTTGATCGGTATGTAGTCACCGATGTCAAAGTCGCGCACCTCCCCGGCGATCTGCGCGGTAAAGGTCGAGGCATCGAACTTGGTGATGCGTCCGATGCCTGATTTGCCGGCGACCAGGTTGCTCCAGGCCACCTCGACCGAGTTGCCAACGGGAGAGATGGCACCCAGACCGGTGATGGCGATTCGACGGCGAAGACTCATAGGAAACGGGGACGTAAGGCCGAGGGGAACATGCTGAAACTACATCGGTATGCCGCAGCCTGGCCGGAGCTCAGACGGCGACGCGACGACCTGATGGGCGTGTGGCTCGCAGATTTTCGAGATTGCAAAGCCAGAACAAAGGCTCAGGCTTTGTGGTGTTGCTTGGCGTAATCCACGGCAAGCTGAACCGTCGTGATCTTCTCGGCGTCTTCGTCGGGAATTTCGATGCCGAACTCATCCTCGAGCGCCATCACCAGTTCGACGGTATCCAAGGAGTCAGCGCCAAGATCGTTGACGAAGGATTTCTCATTCGTGACTTGATCTTCGGCCACCCCCAGCTGTTCAGCAATAATTTTTTTGACGCGCTGCTCGATATCACTCATGTAATTCTCCAGAAAAAAAGCACTCGAATTCTAGCAATCCGGATACGGACAATCCGGGGGGTTAGGTCATGTACATGCCGCCGTTCACGTGCAACTCCACGCCGGTGATGTATCCAGCGCCGGGACTGGCGAGAAAACCGACCGCGTGGGCGATGTCCTCCGGGCTACCGAGCCTGCCCAGAGGAATGCGGGCCAGCAATGACTGCGACGCGGCCCCGCCGAGCGCTCGCGTCATGTCGGTGTCGATGAATCCGGGGGCGATGCAATTCACCGTGATGTTGCGACTTCCCAGTTCCTGCGCCAATGCGCGCGTCATGCCGGCCACGCCGGCCTTGGATGCAGCATAGTTCGCCTGCCCCGGGTTTCCCGACGCCCCCACCACCGACGTGATGTTGATGATGCGCCCTGCGCGCTGCTTCATCATGGGCCGGATCGCAGCGCGTGAAAGGCGAAACACAGCGCTCAGATTGGTGTCGATCACTGCAGCCCAGTCCTCATCCTTCATGCGCATCGACAGCATGTCCCGGGTTATCCCGGCATTATTGACCAGAATGTGCAAACCGCCCTTCTCGCGCACGATGCGTTCGATCAGCGCGTCGCTGGACGGGGCATGGGTGACGTCGAGCACGACGCCCTCGCCGCCCGCCCCCAAGGCCTCGCCAATGCGCTGGGCTCCGCTTTCGCTTGTGGCCGTCCCGACGACATAGGCCCCCTGCGCCTGGAGTTCGGCGGCAATGGCCTGGCCGATGCCGCGCGTGGCCCCGGTCACCAGTGCGACCTGCCCCGCGAGAGGAGTTGAGGAAGTATTCATGCCAAAGCCTCCTTGATGGTGTGGGCACTCGCGACGTCGACCAGTGCGTGGCTGCCGAGCCCCGGAACAATGCGCCGTGTCAGGCCAGCCAGAACCCGGCCCGGCCCACACTCCACAAGATCGGTGCACCCAGCATGCGCGAGTGCCTGTACAGTTTCCACCCAGCGCACCGCACCACTGGCCTGCGCGGCCAGCGCAGCGCGGATGTTCTGGGGCTGCGCATGGGTTGATACATCCACGTTGTGAAGCACCGGGATCGCTGGGCTGCGGACCGGGACTTGCCGCAGATATTGCGCGAGCCGCTCAGCCGCGGGCTTGAGCAGGCTGCTATGAAACGGCGCCGACACGGGGAGCATCAGCGCGCGCTTGGCGCCACGCGCCTTGAGCAGCTCACAGGCCAGCTCGACAGCCGTCTTGGTGCCGGCGATCACGACTTGCCCCGGAGCGTTGAAATTGACGGCCTCGACGACTTCACGGCTTTGCGCGCTGGCCTCGGCACAGGTCTCGCGCACAAGGGCATCGTCCAAGCCGAGTATGGCGGCCATTCCGCCGCGACCGGCCGCGACCGCCTCCTGCATGGCCTGGGCTCGGAAGCGCACGAGGGGCAAGGCCTCCGCGAAATCGATGGCCCCAGCCGCCACGAGCGCGGTGTATTCACCCAGGCTGTGCCCGGCCATGCACTGCGGCTTACCCCCACCTTCATCCAGCCACAGACGCCACAGAGCCACGCCCGCGGTCAGCATCACGGGCTGGGTGTTGGCGGTGAGGTTGAGCGACTCCGCCGGGCCTTGGGCAATGAGCTTAGCCATGTCCTGATGCAAGACATCGCTAGCTTCCTGCAGCGTCTGGCGCACGGCAGGATGTTCGCCCGCGGCATCCAACATGCCAACGGACTGGGAGCCCTGGCCGGGAAAAACAAAGGCGAACGTTTTCATCGAAAAAAAGGACTCGTGTCGGGTCAGAGAAAAAATCCGCTCAAGCGAACCATGCCTTGGAGGGCAAAGACTCCTGGGGCGAACTCAATATTCGAGCAATGCCGCCCCCCATGTCAGCCCGCCGCCGACGGCCTCGATGAGCACGGTGTCGCCACGGCGGACTTGCCCGGAGCGAACAGCGACGTCGAGCGCCAGTGGAATGGATGCCGCCGAAGTGTTGCCATGCTGATCCACCGTCTGCACGACCTTATCGGCGGGCAGGCCGAGCTTCTTCGCCGTGTGCAACATGATGCGGATATTGGCCTGATGCGGCACCATCCAATCGACATCCTCGGGCTTGCGTCCGGCCTTGTCCAGCACCTCGCGCGCCACCTGCTCAAGCACCTGCACGGCCTGTTTGAACACGGCCTGACCATCCATCTTGAGATAGGGATGACCGCTGATTTTTCCCCCCGCCACGCGACCGGGCGTGCAAAGGATGCCCGCTTGACGGCCGTCGGCATGCAGGGCCGAGGCCAGAAGCCCAGGCTCTTCGCTTGCCGACAACACCACGGCCCCGGCGCCGTCACCGAATAGGACGCAGGTGGCGCGGTCCTTGAAATCGAGGATCCGCGAGAACACCTCAGTCCCGATCACCAGCGCATTGCGCGCCATGCCGCAGCGCACGAACTGGTCAGCCACGGTCAGTGCGTAAACAAATCCGGCGCACACGGCCTGCACGTCGAACGCCGCGCCGCCGGCCGCGCCAAGCCGGCCCTGAATGAGGGCCGCATTGGACGGGAAGATCATGTCCGGGGTCGATGTGGCGACGATGATCAGATCGATATCCTGCGGAGAAAGCCCGGCCGCATCGATCGCTCGGCGTGCCGCCTGTTCGCCCAGATCGACGCTGGATGTGGCTGGATCGGCGAAATGGCGGAAGCGGATGCCCGTGCGCTCGACAATCCAAGCATCACTGGTTTCGATGCCGTCGCGCGCCAGTTGCTGAGCGAGTTGGTCGTTGCTGACGCGGTTGGGCGGAAGGTGGCTGCCGGTGCCGATGATGCGGGAATAGCGCGACATGAAATCGGTTGTGTTGGTATGGACTCGAGATCAGGTAGGGAGCGCAGCGGACCAAGCCGAGCGTTCCGTTTCTATGGTGACGGTCAGTATCAACCCGCCATCGACTGCTGAGACGAAGGCCGTGGACGGTGCGTATGCAGCGCCGCCAGAATGCGCTCGATTTCCTGGACGACCCGCCCCTCTGCAGCCTCATGCGCGCGTTCCATCGCTTGCTGGAACGCGAAGGCATCGGCTGAACCATGGCTCTTGAACACCAGGCCGCGCAAGCCCAACAGCGCAGCGCCGTTGTAGCGACGGTGATCCACGCGGCGGCGAAAGCGTCTGAGCACGGGCAAAGCCGCCAGCGCCATGAGCCGGGACATGGGCCCTCGCGTGAACTCCTGGCGGATCATGCCGGAGAGCATCTGCGCCAGCCCTTCCGACGTCTTGAGCGCAACATTGCCGACAAACCCGTCACACACAACGATGTCCGCCGTGCCCTTGAAGATGTCGTTACCCTCGACATTGCCGAGGAAATTCAATCGTCCCTCGGCATGCGCCTGGCGCAGCAGCTCGCCCGCCTGCTTGATCATCTCGTTGCCCTTGATGATCTCTTCGCCAATATTGAGAAGCCCGACTCTTGGATTCGCATGCCCACCGGCCGCTGCGAATGCCGTGCCCATCACGGCGAACTGCAGCAAGTGCTCCGCCAGGCAGTCCACATTGGCGCCCAGGTCCAACATCAGGGTGCCGCTGCCCGTGATATTGGGAAGATAGGTGGCGATGGCAGGGCGATCAATCCCGGGAAGCGTCTTGAGCACGTAGCGCGCCACGGCCATGAGGGCACCGGTGTTGCCGGAAGACACGCAGGCATCGGCCTTGCCGTCCTTCACCAGTTCGATGGCGCGCCGCATGGACGAATCCTTCTTGCGGCGCAGGGCGATCTCGACCGAGTCATCCATGGTGACGACCTCGGACGCGGGAACGATCTCCACGCGCGGATGTCCGGACAGACCATGGAGGTCCAAGCCCGGTTGCATGACCTCGGGCTGGCCGACCAGCAACACGCGACATTGGGCATGGCCGTCGAGCAAGGCGCGGCAAGCTGGCAAGGTGGCAGATGGCCCGAGGTCGCCACCCATCACATCGACGGCCAAGCTAGCGGTCATGAGCGACGTGCAATTCGAGAACAGATCTTAGACTGCGACATGGCTCAAACGAGCCCGTCCACTCAGCTCAGACCACACGGCAAGCACCGCTGGAACGGCGCATCACTCTTCGGACTTGGTCTTGACGACCTTGCGGCCACGGTAAAAACCGTTCGGGCTGATATGGTGACGCAAATGCACCTCACCCGTGGTGGGTTCGAGGGCCACCGGGGGTTGCCCGAGATGCTGGTGCGAACGATGCATGCCGCGCTTGGACGGCGATTTCTTGTTTTGCTGGACGGCCATAGTGCTACCCCGTGCGAAAAATCCAGCGATTGTACACTTGCAAGAGCCTGAACTGACCGACTTACCCCGGCTTCTTCAGCTTGGCCAGGACGGCGAAGGGGGATGTCCGCTCCCGCATCGCTGCCGGCTCGTTCCACAGGCCCTCGGCGACGATGGGCTGCGGGCAGACATCATGCATCGGCACCAACGGCAGCGCCAGGAGGATCTGGTCTTCCACCAGGGCGCGCGCATCGGTCAAGCCTTGCAGACAAAGGGCCTCATCTTCGGCCTCGAGTTCTTCGAGGGTCAACTCCGGCTCATCCTCGACCAGGCGGAACAAAGCGACATCCAGAATTTTTTGCATGGCCGGCTGCAGGCAGCGCTGGCACAGCATGGGCAATTCGGTCTGTATCTGCAACTCGACCATGGGTTGAGGCTGGCCACCCGCCTGGTTGCGCATAAACCCGCGCAGGCGCCAGTCGACATACGACGACTCCGGGACGCCTGCCAGAAATGATTCCAGGCGCGGCAACTCGGTCAGGGCCAGGCGCCCCTCGACGACGCCCTGCTCTTGTGCAAGGTTGCGCAGATTCAGGCGCTGTGCCGAAGGGGGTTCTGGCTGCGCTGGCGTGTTTTCCATCATGAGACCAGTGTAATTCGACATACCTTCGCTTACGCGTATGTTGCCGCGATACTCCTAAACTTCAACTTTGAAAGTTCTGCGCCAAGGGCGGCGACCATGATGAAATGCCCTGCAACGCAACGCTTACACAACAAGTCACGACACAGAGGACAGCAAGAGCATGAATTGGGTTGCGCACGTATTCCCGACGGGATGGATGCATTTTCTAGGCGGTGGGATTGCCATCGGTTTGGGCGTGAGCCTGCTTTTCCTGCTGACCGGATTCATCGGCGGCGTGAGCACGGCCTACAGCGCGGTGTGGTCCTACGTGAGTCAATGGCCGCATTTCCAACATGACAAATTCGTGTCCACGCGTAACTGGCGCCTGACATACGCACTCGGCATGGTCCTTGGCGCCGTTGCCTTCACGCTGCTGGTGAACCACGGCGAAGGTTTCGTCACGCACGTCCCGGCTTGGCAATTGCTGGCGGGAGGCATCATCGGCGGCTTCGGCGCGCGCATGGGCGGAGGTTGCACATCGGGCCACGGCATCTGCGGACTTGGCTCCTTGCAATTTCCATCGCTGCTTGCCGTCATCACCTTCCTGGCCACGGCCATCGGCACTGCGCACCTGGTGCGCGCTCTCGGGGGATTCTGAGATGATGAAACGCGTTCATCCCGTTCCCGTCATGCTTTCATCGCTCCTGGCCGGGGGTTTGTTCGGCTTTGGCCTGGCTTGGTCCACCATGGTCAAGCCCGAAGCCATCATTGAATTTCTGCTGCTGCAGAACATGGGGCTGTTGCTGGTGATGGGCGGTGCGGCAGGCGTCGTCGCGCTGGCCTACAACCTCATTCCAAAACTGATGAGAACCCCTGTGTTCGGCCTGGGATTCGGCGTGCACCCTTCACCTCTGAACAGCCGCATCATCATTGGCGCGGCCATGTTCGGCATCGGCTGGGGGCTGAGCGGCGTCTGCCCTGGACCGGCAATTGCCGGTCTCGGAGTGGGCAACTGGCCACTCTTGTACGTCTTCGGCGGGATACTCATCGGCGCCTGGATCGAAGGCCGGTTTTTCGAAAAAACCTGAGCATGCCTGATTCGATTTCCGGCAAGACGACAGTGCAGCCGGCCCTCGTCCTCGCCTCGACCTCGGCCTACCGGCGCGCACTGCTCGAGCGCCTGCGCCTGCCGTTCACGGTTCGCAGCCCCCAGACCGACGAGACCCCGCAACCAGGCGAGGCGCCCCGCGACCTGGCCTTGCGGTTGGCAGCGGCCAAGGCGCAGGCCGTTGCCGCGGACATGCCGGGCACCTGGGTCATCGGCTCGGACCAGGTCTGCGCCTGCGATGGGCACATCCTCGGCAAACCCGGAAATCATGCGGCGGCCGTTTCGCAATTGCGTTTGCTGCGAGGACGCACGTCGTTATTTCACACCGCCCTGGCGCTGATCACGCCCGACGGCCGCATGCAGCGACGCGAGGTTCCCACCACGGTTCGCATGCGCGAATTGAGTGATGCCCGGATCGAAAACTATCTGCGCGCCGAGCAGCCATACGACTGTGCCGGAAGCGCCAAATCCGAAGGGCTGGGCATCGCGCTGCTGGAGGCCATCAGCAGCGACGACCCCACCGCGCTCGTTGGGCTGCCGCTCATCGCCCTGTGCGACCTGCTGCTGGCCAGCGGCTACCCCCTGTTGGGTCAGGCGGCCTGATGCCGACACCAGCGACCAGGGCAGGCCGACTGCTGCTTGTCCCCACACCTTTGGCCGACGTGGCCGAAACGCCGCTGGACAGCGTACTGCCGCAAGCGAGCATTGCCGCCGCCGCCGACTTGGAACACTGGATCGTGGAGAACGCGAAGACCGCCCGCGCCTTTCTCGGTGCGGTGCATGCCGTACAACCGCTGCGCGTGCCGCTGCAACAGCATGGCATGGCCGTGCTGCCCAAACACGGGCGGCTTGACGCTGCGGCGCTGCGCGCCATGCTCCAGCCCTGCCTGGACGGCGCCGACATGGGACTGATGTCCGAGGCCGGCGCGCCCTGCGTCGCAGACCCTGGCGCCCTGGTGGTGGCCCACGCGCACGAACTGGGGATACCCGTGGTGCCTCTGGTGGGGCCCAGTGCCTTGCTGCTCGGACTCATGGCCAGTGGCCTCGATGGCCAGCGCTTCGCCTTTCATGGTTATCTGCCCGTCGAGGCCGATGCGCGGGACGGGCAGATCCGCCTGCTCGAACGCGAAAGCGCCCAACGCCGGCAAACCCAGCTGTTCATCGAAACGCCCTATCGCAATAACGCGGTGCTGCAAGCCCTGATCAAAACCCTAAAGCCATCGACCCGGCTGACGGTGGCCAGCAATCTCACGTCCCCCCATGCCGCCGTGCACACGCGCAGCGTGGCGCAATGGCGCGAGGCGAACCCGACCGCGCTCGAGAAAGTTCCATGCATCTTCGGCTTCTTGGCCAGCTGAGATCTTGGCAGCTGAGAATCGCGCGCTCTTGCGCCGCAGGACGCATGCATCGCTGACCAGGCCGAGGCCTGCGCAGCCGGGCCCGGAAACCCGCGATTCAGCGCAGCGACCAGACGCTGCCGTGCAGCATTTCATGCACCGCCCCCATGCCCAGTGAGGCGCCGAAACGCTTGGCCAGACGATCGACCACGTTCTCGTGGCGCGTGTAATCCACCAGGTTCTTCTCGTGGACCACATCGCGCGCCACGGTGTCCGTATCACCGTAGCCGTCAGCCAAGCCTTGCTGCACAGCCGATTGGCCGGTCCAGACCAGACCTGAAAATGTTTGGTCGTTGATTTTCAGGCGACTTCCGCGCCCTTTCTCGACGGCGGCGATGAATTGCTGATGAATCTGCTTGAGCATGGTCTGCGCGTAGGCCTTCTGGTCTTCGGGCATGGGAGAGAAGGGATCCATGAAGCCCTTGTTGGCGCCGGCAGTGAGCAGGCGCCGCGTCACGCCCAGCTTGTCCATCAGGCCCGAGAAACCAAACCCATCCATCAACACGCCGATGGAACCCACCAAACTGGCCGGATTCACGTAAATCTTGTCCGCCGCCACGGCGATGTAGTAGGCCGCAGAGGCGCACACTTCGTCGCACACGGCGTAGATGGGAATGTTCTTGTGCTTGACGCGCAAGCGCCAGATTTCGGCGTTGATCTGGCTCGCTTGCACCGGACTGCCCCCCGGGCTGTTGATGCGCAGGATGACGGCCTTGGTTCCACGGTCCTCGAAGGCGTCCCGCAGCGAGGCATTGATGTTGTCGGCGCTGGCCATCGACGACGCCGAGATTTCCCCGTTGAGTTCGACCAGCGCCGTATGCGGACCGGCGAGCTGATCACCCGCATGTTCGGCCATATACCCGCCGACGAAAATGGCCAGAACCAGGCCGAGAAAAGCCAGGCGGAAAAAGATGGACCAGCGGCGCGCGCGGCGCTTCTCGTTCACGATTTCCATCACCAGCCGCTCCAGCACGCTGCGCTCCCATGCGGCGTGAGGCGACGCAGCCGGCTCGCCAAGGTGAGGTTCTCGTTGCGGATCGTTGGGGTTCGCGTCGTTCATGAGCAGTGGTGTTGAAGGTGGTGCGCCTGCATCGCCAGATCAGGGCAGGATAGCAGCGCGACGCGCCTGAAACGTGACGATTCGTTCAGCCGCCAAGGAGAAAGCGTTGCAAGTCGGGAACCGAATCCGCCAGAAAAACCGGCTGCATCCGCGCCAGTTCCTGCGCCTCATGCGCTCCGTAGGCCACCGCAGCAGCAGCCGTCCCGGCGTTGCGGGCCATGAGCAGATCGTGGGTCGTGTCGCCGACCATCAGGGTGCGGTCGGGTTCGCCGCCCAGTTGTTCCATGATTTCCTGCAGCATCGCGGGATGCGGTTTGGGCGTGGTTTCATCGGCCGTGCGCGTGGCGTCGAACAGATCCCGCAGCTCGGCATGTTCCAGCGCCCGGTTCAAGCCCTGACGCGATTTCCCGGTTGCCACGGCGAGCCGATGGCCGGCAGCCTTGAGCGCCAGCAGCATGTCGAGCACGCCGGGAAACAGCGTGAGATCGCCATCGTGCGCAAAGTAATGCCGGCGATAAGCCAGCGCCAGACGATCGTAGTCACGCGGATCCAGCGTTGGAGCGGCGTGACGCAGGGCGTCGCCCAGTCCCAGGCCGATGACGTAGGAGGCTGTCGTGTCGCTGGGCACCGGCAGGCCCAGGTCGCCGCAGGCGGCCTGGATGGCGCGCGTGATGACTGCGGTGGAATCCATCAGGGTTCCGTCCCAGTCGAACACGATCAATCCGTAGGGTGATGACATCGGTCGAGCTATGGCGTCGATGGGGTCGAGCAGAAATCGCGCAAGCGCTGCAGCCAGAGCCCATCCTGCGCCGGCCAGTCGGCGCTGAGCACCAGAGGCTCTCCGTTGTGCGGGTGGCTCAGGGCCAGGCGCGAAGCGTGCAGAAACATGCGCGCATTGCGAGGAAGCCCCGGCGCGATGTCCCCGTGCGCCAGTTGCCGGTTGAGTGCATCGAACCCATATTTCTCGTCGCCGACGACCGGGTAACCCAGGCTTTGCAAATGCACCCGGATCTGGTGCGTGCGTCCCGTGTGGATACGCGCCTCGACCAACGTCAGCCCCGCGACACCGGTTTGCGCCTGCAACGCGGCATCGGGCCAGGGGAAGCGCAGCACGGGGCGGAATTGGCTGCGCGCCGTCTGGGCGCCGTCGCCAGCCGCAACACGCACCCTGCGTTCGCCCGAGGCTGTGAGGTACTTATGCAAGGGCTTGTCGACCGTCAACGCACCCCCCTGCCACACGCCGGCGACCAAGGCGAAATAGCGCTTGTCCGCCTCGCGCTCGCGCAGGCTGGCGTGCAGGGCCGTCAAGGCGCTGCGCTTCTTGGCCAGCAGCAGCACGCCGGAGGTGTCGCGATCCAACCGATGCACCAACTCGAGAAAACGGTCCTGCCCGGCTGCACGCAAGGACTCGATCACGCCGAAGCTCAGGCCCGACCCCCCATGCACCGCCACGCCCGCTGGCTTGTTGATGGCCAGCAGCCAGGCATCCTCATGAACGATGGGGTACTGCCGCGCCGGCGCGGCGGGCGGAGCTTGCGACGTGCGCACCGGCGGCACGCGGACCTGATCGGAGCCAGCCAATTTTTGCGAGGCCTCCGCCCGCGCCCCGTTCACCCTCACCTCTCCCGAGCGCACGATACGGTAAATGTGGCTGCGGGGAACACCTTTGAGGACGCGCGCGAGAAAGTTGTCCAGGCGCTGGCCGGCGCCGGATTCGCCCACGGGGAGCACCGTGGCGGCTGCTGAACTTGGAGGGTGCATATAATCGGGATGCGAAGCGCGTGCTAGTTGAGGCCGACCGCGTGGAAAAATGTTCGTCTAGATGCCTAAGGGCGTGAATCACCCGCACCATTCACGCCGTTGAGATTTGGCATTTTAGTTCGGCATCCGTACAGCCTACAGGCTGTCCCACCGACGGGCATGGCCCCTAGTCAGCGCTGCAGTCCGCAACCCCGGGCTTGTCGGCCCAGCATGGCCGGCCGGCAAGTCGCAGGAACAGCAAGCTCAAAGTCTGAACGAACAGAATGCCCCGCACGACCCGGCCCCGATGCCGTGGTTCACGACAAATCGAATCTTTCCGTGTCCATCCCAAGCCCCATCCAATCCATCCGATGCACTGCACTGGCGGCAACAGCGCCGCGCGGCGCTGTTCGGGCTGGATCATGGCTGCCGGATGCCGCGATTCCAGCCCCTGTCCGCCCTGGCATGCAACCATGCCCGAGCCCAGGTTGCTGCGCCTTGACGAGGCTTTTGTCCTGAAACCTGCGACGAGTTCCCTCGTCGCAGGGCGGTCATTCTCCAGATCGATACCGAGCCTGCTGCGCGAGTCGGGTCCTTGAGACCCTGGATCAATCACGCAGCCCGCCTGACGGGCGGGATGGAGTCACTGAAATGAAACGCATGTTGTTCAACGCGACGCAAGCCGAGGAGCTGCGCGTCGCCATCGTCGAAGGCCAGAAACTGCTGGACATCGACATCGAACAGGTCGGCCGCGAACAACGCAAGGGCAATATCTACCGCGCCGTGGTCACACGAGTCGAGCCTTCCCTCGAAGCCTGTTTCGTCGATTACGGCGAGGAGCGCCACGGTTTCCTGCCGTTCAAGGAAATCTCCCGCAAGTATTTCAAGGAAGGCGTGGCGCCCTCGCAGGCGCGCATCCAGGACGTCATTCGCGAAGGCCAGGAAATGCTGGTGCAGGTGGAGAAGGAGGAACGCGGCAACAAGGGCGCGGCGCTCACCACTTTCATCTCCCTGGCCGGGCGCTACCTGGTCCTGATGCCCAACAACCCACGCGGTGGCGGCGTGTCACGCCGCATCGAGGGCGAGGACAGGCAGGAACTGCGCGAGACCATGGAGCAGTTGCAGCATCCGGACGGCATGAGCCTGATTGCCCGCACCGCCGGCATCGGACGCAGCGCCGAGGAACTGCAATGGGATCTGAACTACCTGATCAAGCTGTGGACCGCCATCGAGGATGCAAGCGGCACGCAGACCGGAGCCTTCCTGATCTACCAGGAATCGTCGCTGGTCATCCGCGCCATCCGCGACTACTTCACCAGCGACATCGGTGAAATCCTGATCGACACGCAGGACGTGTACGAGCAGGCGCATCAGTTCATGGCGCATGTGATGCCCGACAACGTCGGCCGCGTCAAACGCTACCGCGACGACCTGCCGCTGTTCTCGCGCTTCCAGATCGAACACCAGATCGAGACGGCGTATTCGCGCACGGTGAACCTGCCTTCGGGCGGCGCCATCGTGATCGACCACACCGAGGCGCTGGTGGCCATCGACGTCAACTCGGCGCGTTCCACGCGCGGCAGCGCCATCGAGGACACCGCGCTGCGCACCAACCTCGAGGCGGCGGAGGAAATCGCGCGCCAGATGCGTCTGCGCGATCTGGGCGGCTTGATCGTCATGGACTTCATCGACATGGACGAGCCGAAGAACCAGCGCGCCGTCGAAGACCGCCTGCGCGACTGCCTGCGGCAAGACCGTGCGCGGGTGCAGACCAGCAAGATCTCCAAGTTCGGCCTGCTGGAAGTCTCGCGCCAGCGCCTGCGCCCGGCGCTGTCGGAAGGCGCCTACGTGACATGCCCGCGCTGCAACGGCACCGGGCACATCCGTGACACCGAATCCAGCGCGCTGCAGATCCTGCGCATCATCCAGGAGGAGGCGATGAAGGAAGGCACGGCCGCCGTGCATGTGCAGGTGCCCGTGGAAGTCGCCTCCTTCCTGCTCAACGAGAAGCGCGCCGAGATCACCAAGATCGAATTGCGCCAGCGCGTGTCGGTGCTGCTGGCGCCGAACAAGCAATTGGAAACGCCGAACTACAAGCTCGAGCGCCTCAAGCACGACGACCCGCGCCTGGACAATCTGCCGGCCAGCTACCGCATGGCCGAGGAATTCGAGCAGGAAACCACCATCCTGCGCAGCGAAAAGGACGAACGCCCGCGCCAGGAAGCCCTGGTGCGCGGCATCACGCCCGAGGGACCGGCACCGATGGCTGCCCCCGCTCCCACCGCACCAGCGCCGGCACAGCCCGTGCTGCAAGCCCCAGCCGCCGCAAGCGGCGGAGGCTTCTTCGGCTGGCTGCGCAAGGTCTTCGCCGGAGATGACGCACAACAGCCCGCGCAGCAACAGGCCGCGGCCCCATCGCCTGCCGCCCCGCCAGCCAAGGAAGCCCCGGCGCGCAACCCGCGCGGGCGCGGGCGCGACGGCAACCGCCAAGGCGCCAAAGGAAATGGCGAACGTTCGGGACGAAGCGAGGCCAATGTTCAAAGCGAAGGCCGCCGCCAGACCGCGCCAGGCGCCACAGAAGCCACCGCTGGGCGCTCGGGCCGTGCGGAACGCGGCGAGCGCAACGCGGACGTTCAACGCAGCGCCCAGGGCGAGGCGAGCGCCGCGCAAACACCCAAGGCCGCCAAGCCTGCGGCGGACGCCGCGGCCCAACGCGCGGGACGTGGCGAACGCCAGGAACGGCCACCACGCAACGGCCGGCAACAACGCCCGGTCCAGGCCGAGACGGCTGGGGAGGAAACCTGGGAAAGCTTCGGCCTGACCTCGCCCGCAGCGGGACAAGCACCCGCCATGCCGGAACCGCCTGCAACTTCGGCGCCGATCGATCAAGCTGGCGGCCAGCAGGCCCCCGCCACCGCCTCAGCGGCGCCCGAAACACCGGATGACGCCGCGGCCGAGAATGCGAATCGCCGCAATCGCGGGCGCCGCCGGCGCGGCGGCCGTGGTGGCCGCTCGCAGGACACGGCCCTGGAAAACACGGGCGGCGATGCGATGGCGCCCGAGGCCCAAGCCAATGCCGACACGGCACCAGACGCCGAGATAGTCCGCGGCACCACGCCGGCAGAACAAGCAGCCCCCGTCGAGGCTGCGACCATGGTCGCAGCAAATCCGGCCGCGCCCGAACTCGCGCAGCCAGCCACGCCGCGGCCTCCTGCTATGGCCGAGAACGACGACCGCCCGCCTGCCGCAGCCATGCCCGCGCCGATGGAAACCCCTGCCGCCGCGCTTGAGCCGGCACCTGCCGATATCCCGGTTGCGCCGCAAATCCGCACGACTGCGCCCGTCGCGGCACCGGCACAGCCGACGGTGGCATCCCAGCATGTCCCCCCTCTGCCCCAACCTCTGCCGGTCCAGGACCTGCAGTCCGTGGTGCAAGCGGCAGGATTGCAATGGGTGCAGTCCGATCCGATCCGCATTGAACAGGCCCAGCGCGCTTTGCGCCAAATCCCTGCGCCGAAGCTCGTGCCACGGGAACGCAAACCCCTGACCGTGCAGGATGAGGGGCCCTTGATGCTGGTGGAAACGCGCAAGGACTTGCCAAGCCTGCAACTCCCGGAGAACGGCTCCGGGCATTGAACGGTTCGGTCTAGGGCCCGGCTATTCCGCAACGCCTGTCGTGTCCCCCGACTGCAACCCCCGTTCGACGTCCGGATACCGCAGTACGACGCCCAACTCGTCCCGCATGCGCGTGTTGTCCAGCATGCGGGACTCGGCCATGAAACTCAGGGCCATCGGTGAAATGCCGCTGTCCCGCGCCTGCTCGCGGGCGATCCGCGCAGGCGCGGGCAAGCCATACAGGCGCGCAGCCAGATCGAGGTAATCGCCCATCTTGATCCGGCTGTCGTCGCTCGCGTTGTAGGCGCGGTTGGGCGCGGCGCGAAACAGCGAGAACAGCATGACGCGCGCCAGATCGTCGGCGTGGATATGGTTGGTGTAGACATCGTCCTCGGCACGCAGCGCGGGCAGGCCCTGGCGCAAGCGCTGCGCTGGGGACCTGTGTCTGCCGTCGTAGATGCCCGGAATGCGCAGGATGCCCAGACGCACAGGTCTGCCGCGCCCGAACCGGCGCCAATGCGCCTCGGCGTCGAGCCGTCGGCGGGCGCGATCGGTCATGGGCTGCGGAGGACGCGTCTCGCGCACCAGCGCCCCGGCGCAATCGCCATACACGCCCGATGTGCTGGCATAGGCCAGGCGCAGCGGACGGCTCGGGCCTGCCCCTATCATTCCCCTGCGCAAGACGGCCGCCAAGCGTGCCGAGCGCGGATCCTGCGCTCCGGCTGACGGCGGCGGCGCCAGCACGGCCACCCAGCGCGCCAGGCTGGCCAGGCGCCACAGGCTTGGGCCGTCGTCCAGGTTGCCGAGCACGGGCACGATGCCGGCCTGGCGCAAGGCTTGCATGCGTTCGGGGCTGGAGGTGAGCGCAATGACCCGGAAGCGGGACCGGGCCAGCGCCGCAAGTCGCAGGCCGACATCGCCGCAACCGACAATGAGCAAACGGGGGCGGCGGAATCGACGTATCAACATGGAAACCACAGTGTCATGAGCTTTGAAGTGAAAGTATTGCCCAGCAATCACCGCTTCGACGTGGGCGACGGAGAAACCGTGCTGGCCGCCGCCATTCGCCAGGGCGTCGGCCTCCCTTACGGCTGCCAGGATGGAGCCTGCGGTTCGTGCAAATGCCGTTGGGTGGCGGGCGAATTCGAACTTGGCATCCATCAGCTTAAGGCACTGAGCGAGGCCGAGCGCGCCGCAGGTTTCATCCTGGCCTGCCGCACCAAGCCGACGAGCGACCTGGTGATCGAGAGCCACGAACTGCCTGCCGAAGGCATGTATCCGGTGAAGAAGATGCCCTGCCGCGTCATGGCCATCGAGCGTCCCGCCCCCGACGTCGCCGTGATCAGGCTGCAGCTTCCGGCCAACGATGACTTCGCCTACCACGCCGGTCAATATGTCCAGTTCATCCTGCGCGACGGCAGCCGGCGCAGCTATTCCATGGCCAATGCGCCGAGGGGTGAGCGTCAGATCGAACTGCATCTGCGCCATATGCCCGGAGGCAAGTTCACCGACCACGTGTTCGGCGCCATGAAGGAGAAGGACATCCTGCGCATGGAAGGGCCGTTCGGCAGCTTCTACCTGCGGGAAGACAGCGACAAACCCATGGTGATCCTGGCGTCAGGCACCGGCTTGGCGCCGATCAAGGCCATCATCGAAGCCATGCGCGACAAGGATCTGCAACGCCCGGCCGTGCTGTACTGGGGCTGCCGCGGGAAATCCGATCTCTATCTGCACGCATGGGCCGTGGAACAGGCCGCCGCCCTGCCCTGGCTGCGCTACGTGCCGGTCCTGTCCGAGCCCAGACCGGAGGATGCCTGGAGCGGACGCACCGGCTTCGTGCACCGCGCGGTGATGGCCGATCTGCCGGATCTGTCGGGCCACGAGGTCTATGCCTGCGGCGCGCCCGTCATGGTGGAGTCGGCCAGGGCCGACTTCGTCGCGCAATGCGGCTTGCCGGAAGACGCCTTCTATGCCGACGCCTTCACCTCCGAGGCCGACAAGACCGGGCCGGCCGGCTGAATCGATACGCGGGAAGCGGCGCTGGCCGGACCTCCCGGCAGCGCGCTCATTGCATGGCGAGGCCGGCCCCGCGACTTGCCTCTACTCACCCAGATAGGCGGCCCGGACGCGCGGATCGTGCAGCAAGGCGTCGGCCGAGCCGGTCATGGTCAGCGCGCCCGAGTCCATCACGTAGCCGCGCCGCGCCAATTCCAGGGCGCGTTTGGCGTTCTGCTCGACCAGCAGGATCGTGACGCCCTGCTTGGAAATGTCGGCGATCACCTCGAAAATCTTGTCCACCATGATGGGCGACAAACCCATCGAGGGCTCGTCGAGCAGCAGCAGCTTGGGCTGGCACATCAATGCGCGGCCCATGGCCAGCATCTGCTGTTCGCCGCCCGACATGGTCCCGGCGAGTTGATCGCGCCGCTCCTTCAGACGGGGAAAGATGCCGAACACGCGCTCGATGTCGGCCTCCACGCCTTTTTTATCGTTGCGGACATAAGCGCCCATCAGCAGATTTTCATGGATGGTCATGCGCGTGAACACGCCGCGCCCTTCGGGCACCATGGCCAAACCCAGGCGGACCAGGTCGTAAGAACCCTTGCCGTTCACCGCCTTGCCGGCATAGATGATGCTGCCGTCGGTCACCGGCTGCATGCCGGTGATGGCCTTGAGCGTGGTGGTCTTGCCTGCGCCATTGGCGCCGATCAGACTGACCAGCTCGCCCTGCTGCACCTCGAAATCGATGCCCTTGACGGCCTGGATGCCGCCGTAGGCCACTTTCAAGCCTTTGACTTGCAGGAGTGCATCGCTCATCTCAATGCCCTCCCGTACCCAGATACGCTTCGATCACTTTGGGATCCTTTTGCACATCGGCCGGAACGCCCTCGGCGATGGTTTTTCCATAGTCGAGCACGGTCACCCGGTCGCATAGCCCCATCACCAGCTTCACATCGTGCTCGATGAGCAAGATGGTGCGGCCGTCGGCACGGATGGTGGACAGCAGCTCGCGCAATTGCATTTTCTCGGTAGCGTTCATGCCAGCGGCCGGCTCGTCGAGCGCGAGCAGCTTGGGTTCGGCGGCCAGGGCGCGGGCGATTTCCAGACGCCGCTGATCCCCGTACGACAAGGTGCGGGCGCGGAAATCCGCGTAATGGCCGATGCCCACATACTGCAGCAAAGCGTAGGCCCGCTCGCGGATGTCACGCTCCTCGCTTTTGAATTTGCGCGTGCGGAACACGGCGCCGATCAAGGAACTCTGGGTACGCACATGACGCCCCACCATCACGTTTTCCAGTGCCGTCATGTCGGGAAACAGGCGGATGTTCTGAAACGTGCGGGCGATGCCCTCGCGCGCCACCTGGTGCACGGCCTCGGGCCGGTAAGGCCTGTCGTCCAGCGAGAACTCGCCGCTGTCGGGCGTGTACATGCCGGTGATGACGTTGAAGAACGTGGTCTTTCCGGCGCCGTTGGGGCCGATCAGGCCATACACCTGGCCGCGGCGAATCTCGATTCCGACATCCGACAGGGCCTGCAAGCCGCCGAAGCGCTTGGACGCGCCGACGACCTTCAAGGTAATGGGTTCGGTCGAGCTCATCACGCGCTCTCCTTGGCCACTGCCGGTTTGGTGCCGCTGCCATTGCCGATACCCAGCTCGGCCATGCCCTTGCCATGCTCGGGCGCGGGCCACAGGCCCTTCGGACGCAGGATCATCACCAGGATCATCGCCAACGAATACACCAGCTGGCGCAGGATGCCGGTATCCACGTACACGTGGTTGAAGGCGTGCTGCTGCCAGTCGGAAATGAAGCCGGTATAGCGCAGCGCCTCGGGCAGCACCGACAGCAGGATGGCGCCCATGATGACGCCCGGGATGTTGCCCATGCCGCCGATCACCACCATGGCCAGCACGTTGATCGATTCCATCAGCGAAAACGACTCCGGCGAAACGAAGCCCTGGAATGCCGCGAACATCGTGCCCGCCACGCCGCCGAAAGTGGCTCCCATGGAGAAGGCCAGCAGTTTCATGTTGCGCGTGTTGATGCCCATCGCCTTGGCGGCGATCTCGTCTTCGCGCATGGCCATCCAGGCGCGGCCGATGCGCGAGTCCTGCAGGCGGAAGCAGATGACGACCGTGAGCGTCACCAAGACCAGGAACAGCCAGTAGTACTGCGTCACCGAACTGATCGTGTAATTGCCGAGATCGATGTTCTGGTTCAGGTGCCAGCCAAAAAGGCGCACACCGTGAATGCCCGAAATCCCCTGCGGCCCGTTTGTGATGTTGACCGGAGCATTCAGGTTGTTCATGAAAATGCGGATGATCTCGCCAAAACCCAGCGTGACGATGGCCAGGTAGTCGCCGCGCAATTTCAGCACCGGGGTGCCGAGCAGGATGCCGAACAGCGCCGCCAGACCGGCGCCCAGCGGAATGACGATCCAGATCGTCACGTCGAATCCGTTGGGGAACATCGCGCCCAGGGCGTCGAAATTGCTGGTGAGCTGGTTGGACGACAGCAGCGCGAACATGTAGGCGCCCACCGCATAGAACGCGATATAGCCCAGGTCCAGCAGGCCGGCCAGGCCGACCACGATGTTCAGGCCCAGCGCCAGCATGATGTAGAGCAGCGCGAAGGCGGCGATGCGCACCCAGGCATCGCCCACGAACTGCAGGCCAAGCGGCAACGCCAGCAAGGCCACGGCGGCGATCAGGAAGCCGACCAGATGGGTTTGTTTGTTTTCCATGTGTGTCTCCGGCGCGTCAGGCTCGGTCGGCCACGCGTTCGCCGAGCAGGCCCTGCGGCCGCAAGGTGAGCACGAGAATCAGCACGATGAAGGCGAAAATGTCCTGGTAGTTGCTGCCAAAGACACCGCCGGTCAGGGTCCCGATATAGCCGGCCCCCAGCACTTCGATGACGCCCAAGAGCACACCGCCCAGCATGGCCCCGGTGAGGTTGCCGATCCCGCCGAGCACGGCGGCCGTGAAGGCCTTCAAACCCGGCGTGAAACCCATGTAGAAACTCGCGGTCGAGAAGTTGGCGTACCACATCACCCCCGCGATGGCGGCCAGCATGGCGCCGATGACGAAGGCCGCGGAAATCACCATGTTCGGGTTCACGCCCATGAGCCCCGCCACACGGGGATTCTCCGCGGTGGCGCGCATCGCGCGGCCGAGCTTGGTTCGATGGATGAGCAGCGTCAGACCCACCAGCAGCACCGTCGTGAGCACGAGGATCATGATCTGGACCGGCGTGATCACCACGCCGTGGATGTTGATGATCTTGCTCGGCAGCAGGCTTGGGAACACCTTGTAGTCACGACCCCAGATGATCATGGCCAGGGTTTCGAGCAGCAGCGACATGCCGATGGCGGTGACCAAGGGTGCGAGCTTGGGCGCATTGCGCAAGCGTCGATACGCAATGCGCTCGATCATGTAGTTGAGCAGCCCGCATACCACCATGGCCCCCGCGGTGGCGACGATCACGGTAAGCCAACCCGGCAGTCCGGGGGCGATGTGGGCGAGGAGGCGGAACAAACTGTAGGCGGTCAGTGCACCCACCATCATCACATCGCCATGGGCGAAGTTGATGAGATTGACGATGCCGTACACCATCGTGTAGCCCAAGGCGACCAGGGCATACATGCTGCCCAGCACCAGGCCGTTGACGATTTGCTGAATAAAGATTTCCATCCCGATTGGTCCTTATGGGTTCAGGGTCTTGCATGAGCAGCCCACGACGTCGGCCTTGTGGGCCTGAGAAGGCGGACTGAACACCGCGTGCAAGTTTCATGCTCAAGGGCGAGCCCAAGAGCAGGAAAGCGCCGGAACGTGCGCGAACGACAGATGCGGAATGGAAGCCACGGAGCGAATGCTCCGGCATGGTGATGCGTCCCCGTGTGACGAGCCACTTTGGTGCGCCTGGCCGTTCGTTATTGTCCGTATGGCCGCGAATGATAACCACAGCGCTGACCCCGCCCTTCAGCGGGACAACCCATATCCCGGCGAAACCCCTCGCCGGCTCCGGCCCTGCGGCCATGCGTCGTGGAAGCGCGGGGGCTGGGGCGCAAACCGTCTCATGCCTTGTCGCCGGGCGCGGATTCGGACGACGCAGCGGCTGCACGCGCCTGCCGATTCAGGCGCTGCAGCTCGGCCATGCGCTCGGCGATGCGCGCCTCCTGCCCACGCTCGGTGGGACGGTACAGCCGCGCCTCGGGCAGGGCTTCGGGAAAGTAGCGTTCACCGGCGGCGAATGCGCCGGGTTCGTCGTGCGCATAGCGGTAGCCTTGCGCGGCGCCGATCTGTTTCATCAGCTTGGTCGGCGCGTTGCGCAGGTGCATGGGTACGGCTTGCGTGCCGTGTTCGCGCACGAAACGTCGGGCCTCGCCGGCGGCGCGGTACACGGCATTGGACTTCGGCGCGATGGCGAGATACAGCACAGCCTGCACCAGCGCCAGCTCCCCCTCGGGACTGCCCAGGCGCTCGAACGCGGCCACCCGCCCGCCGACATCCTCTGCTGCAACACTCGTGCGGCGCGGCGCGTTCTCGGCGGTCAGCGCCCGCAGCGAGGCGATCTCGCGGTGCATCTCGCGGCGGGCGGTGATGTAGCCGGGATAGCGCTTGTGGCCGAGGAACAGGTAGATTGGCACCGCGATATGGGGGGCGGCAAACAGGAACACCACCCAGCCAACCGATCCCTGTGGGGTGCGGGCAGTTTTGACAGCGCGCAACGCGAACAGGACGGCGACAATCTGAATGCCGAGGTAGAGGACGAACAGGAATTCGTTCTCGGTCATTCCGACCCTCGCGGCAGGGGGTTTTCGCCCCGATTATAGGGCGCCCAATCCTCAATTTCAGGATAATACTTGCGGCGCCATGCGCGCACTCGCGGATTCATCCGCCTGCGCCACAGCGGCGGGATCACCGCCATCGTGGTCATCACCGGATAGCCGAAGGGCAGTTGCGGCGCCGCGTCCTCGTCATAGGTTTGCAGCAGGGGGAAGCGGCGGTCGGGTTTGTAGTGGTGGTCAGAGTGGCGTTGCAGGTTGATCAATAGCCAGTTCGACACCTTATGCGCCGCGTTCCAGGAGTGGCGCGGCAGCACATGTTCATAGCGCCCGTCGCCCAGATAGCGGCGGGTCAGGCCGTAGTGTTCAACGTAATTGGTCAGCTCTAACTGCCAGATGGCCGCAAGGGCCTGCCAGATGAACAGGGCGAGGCCCAGCCAACCGCCGATGCCAAAGGCCAGCGCCAGCGCCAGCGCCTGCAACAGGCCATAGCGCCAGAATGGGTTGGACCGGTGCCACTTGTCGCGTCCGGCGCGGGCCAGCATCTGCACCTCTGCCCGCCACGCAGACGGCGGACATTCGCGCAAAACGCGGAAGAAAAAGCGGTGAAACCCCTCGTTATACTTCGCCGTCACTGCATCGCGTGGGGTGCCGACGTGGCGGTGATGCACCAGCAGATGCTCGGTGCGGAAATGGCTGTAAAGCACGGTGGCGAGCAGAAGGTCGGCCAACCCCCGCTCCCACGCGGGCTTTTGGTGCATCAGCTCGTGGGCGTAAACGATCCCGACCGTCCCGCTCATCACACTGATCCCGAAGAAGAGCGCGATGGTTTCATAGGGGCCGAGGGGGGAACCGTGGCCGGTCCACCAGATCATGCCGTAGATGGTGGCGGCCTGAATCGGCAGCCATAAAACTGTGATGGCGCGATACCAGATAAGGTCGGCATCAGTGGCATCAGTCGCCGGGTTTTCCCGGTTCAGCCCCAGCAGCGCATCCAATACCGTGACCAGCCCCCAGCCATAAAGCGGCAGCAGCACCAAGGTCCAGCCTCCCTGCGTCGCCTCGATCAGCGCCAGCGGGATGGTTCCCAGTGACAGCCAGAACGGCAACGCGCCGCGAAACCGAGAGACTTTGTGTGGCGGGGTCATGCCCTTGCCTCCTTGCACCGGCTTCATATAACACGCTTTTTCGGAATATCTCAATCGCGTGAAAAGGCGCCTTG
>MLJW01000168.1_pt1 | contig 56045 bp, 51 predicted proteins | sample 888231 | NCBI WGS metagenome assembly MLJW01 (sample SAMN05788063, study PRJNA343431) | mine drainage metagenome | isolation source: sample collected from the inflow into an acid mine drainage treatment plant... | place: Germany: Lusatia, lignite mining district
CGCCACCTCGGCGCCATCAACTGGCTGGGCCTCTGGACCCTGACCGCCAAGGAAATCCGCCGTTTCCTCAAGGTCTATTTCCAGACCATCATCGCGCCCATGGTCACCACCCTGATGTTTCTGGCCATTTTCATTCTGTCGGTGGGCCGCGCCGCGCCGCTGGTGGCCGGCACCAGCTTCACCGCCTTCCTGGCGCCCGGCCTCATCATCATGGCCATGGCCCAGAACGCCTTCGCCAACACATCGTCGTCGCTGATCATCTCCAAGGTGCAGGGCAATATCATCGATGTGCTGATGCCGCCGCTGTCGCCGCTGGAGCAAACCCTGGCCTTTGCCTTTGGCGGCGTTGCCCGCGGCCTGGCGGTGGGGCTGGCGGTGGGGCTGGCCATGCTGCCCTTCGCGCCGCTGGCCATGGTCTCGCCGGCCCTGGTGCTGTACCACGGCGTCATGGCCTCGCTGATGCTGTCGCTGCTGGGCATGATCGGCGGCATCTGGGCCGACAAGTTCGACCATATGGCCGCGGTGACCAATTTCATCGTCACCCCGCTGTCGTTCCTGTCGGGCACCTTCTATTCCATCGACCATCTGCCGCCGTCGCTGAAGCTGTTCGCCCTGGTCAATCCCTTCTTCTATATGATCGACGGCTTCCGCGCCGGCTTCATCGGCCATGCCGACAGCTCCATCGGCCTGGGCATCGCGGTGGTGGGGCTGGTCAATCTGGCCCTGAGCCTGCTGGCCTACCGCATGTTCAAAACCGGGTATAAACTGAAGGCCTGATCCTTGGGGCTTGTCGCGGCATGCTCAGGGCCTGTCGATTCAATCCCTTATCAACAGGCCCTGAGCGGCCGGAGGAGGAGAGACATGATCGCCCCCCTTCTCAGCCTGACCCGCTGGCTGCAAAGCCGCGCCATCGCCCTGGAACCGGAGCAGACCGGCATCAACGAGGGCCTGCGCTCGGCCACGGCGGTGGCCTCGCTGGTGCTGCTGAGCCAGCTGGTGCAGATGCCGCTGCTGACCTGGGCCGCCTTCAGCGCCTTTTGGACCTGCCTCGCCGATCCCGGCGGTTTCGCCCGCAACCGCCTGCGCATCATGGGCCTGTTCGCGGCGGCGGGCACCCTGATGGCCGGCCTTGCCGCCTGGGTGGGAACCCTGCCCCCCGTCACCGCCACCTTATGCCTGGCCCTGCTGGTCTTCCTGTCCAGCCTGCCGCGCCTCATCGATCCCGCCCTGGCCCAGGTGGGGGTGCTGGCCAGCGTCGTCGCCGTGGTGGCCGTCGATTATGCCGGGCCGCCGGCCCATGCCGCCGCCCTGGCGGCCATCTTCCTGGGCGGCACCCTGTGGGCGCTGCTGATCTGCCTGGTGCTGTGGCGCACCCATCCGCACCAGCCGGCGCGGCGCGCCATCACCGCCATCTACCGCGATCTCGGCGCCATGTGCGCCGATCTTGCCGCCCGCCATCAGGCCGACGCCGACGGCACCGCCGGCACCCCCCTCGACGAGGCCACGCACCGCCGGGCCGTGCGCGGCTCCCTCGAACGGGCGCGCGGCCTGCTCGACCGCCTGGCCATCGGCCGTCAGGCCGGACGCGCCCAGCACGATCTGGAAGCCGCCGTCGAGGCCGGCGACCGCCTGCTGGCCGGCCTGATCGCCCTGGAACATCATCTGCGCGCCGATCCGGCGGCGGCGCAGCGCCCGCTGTTCGGGCAGTTCCTTAAAGATCTGAACTGGGCCCTGGCCGAGGCCGGCACCCAGCTGCTGAAGCTGGCCCCGGTGCCCACCGGCATCGAGGCCGCCGCCACCCTGCTGGCCGCCCACGGACGGGACGCCGCCCCCTTCGACGCCCACATGGCCGCCCTGTTCGCCGAAACCTTCCGCACCCTGTCGCAGCGCTGGGACCAGGCCCCCGCCGCGCCGCCGCCCGCCGCCGGACGGGCGGCGCCGGGCGGCGAGGCTCCGGCCCTGGTCTGGCGGCATGCCGTCCGTCTGGCGGTGATGGTGGGGGCGGTGCGCCTCATCACCGCCCATTTCGGCCTGCCCTACGGCTATTGGGCCACCATGGCGGTGGTGGTGGTGATGCAGCCCCATGCCGCCGTCACCTGGCCGCGCATGGTCGAACGCTCGCTGGGCAGCATCGTCGGCGGCGTGGCCGCCGCGCTGCTGGCCTGGCTGGTGCCGACGCCGCAGCTCCTGCTGCTGGTGATCTTTCCCCTGGCGGCGGCCACCATCGCCTTCCGGGCGGTGAACTACACCCTGTTCGTGGCCTTTCTGACCACATTGTTCGTGCTGGTCATCGATCTCGGCGCCTTCGGCCACGGCCAGGCCATCGCCGCCTCGCGCATTTTCAACAATGTGCTGGGCAGCCTGTTCGGCCTGCTGGGCTGCCTGCTGCTGTGGCCCGATCCGCCCCCGGCCCCCTTCGCCAGCCAGATGGCCGACGCCATCCGGGCCAACATGGCCTATGCCGCCACCGTGCTTGCCCGCGGCACCACGCCGGACGAGATGGACGCCGCCCGCAAGCAGGCCGGCATCGGCAGCAGCGCCGCCGAGGTTCTCCTGCAGCGCATGATCCTGGAGGGCCGGGCCGGCCGGGACCGCCGCCGCGCCGCCGCCGCCCTGCTGGCGGCGCTGCGGCGTTTGGCCGGCGTCACCACGGCGGACTGGCTGGGCGGCGGCGGCGAACGGCGCGGCGATGCCGAGGCGGCCCGCGCCGCCGGCAACGCCCTGATCGCCACCCTCCTCGCCGGCACGCCGCCCCCCGGCCCCCTGCCGCCCGCCCTGGCCGGCACCCCCATCGGCCAGGCCATCGCCCAGGTTGTGCAAAGCGGCCTCGCCTATGCCGCCGCCCAGGGCAACACGGCGGCCTTTCCTTAGAAAATGACCGCCTCGCGGTTGACAATCCGGCGAAAGCCGTAGATATTCTGCCGCTTTCCTTGAAGAGCGCCCTTCAACATCCAGGGGATGGCCGTCCATCGCCCCACGGGCCCAGCGTTCGGGAGAGCAAGTCATGATACCCACCGTTATGCCGACCTACGCGCGCGCCGACCTTGCTTTCGAGCGGGGCGAAGGCGCCTATCTGTACGCGACGGACGGCCGACGATTCCTTGACTTCGCCGCCGGTGTCGCCGTCAACGCCCTGGGGCACTGCCATCCGCACATGGTGGCGGCGCTGAAAGCCCAGGCCGACAAGCTGTGGCACTGCTCCAATCTCTACCGGGTGCCCGGCCAGGAAAAGGTTTCGCGCCGGCTGGTGGACAACAGCTTCGCCGACACCGTGTTCTTCTGCAATTCCGGCGCGGAAGCCATGGAAGGGGTGATCAAGACCTGCCGCAAGTACCACTACGAAACCGGCAACCCGCAGCGCACCCGCATTCTGACCGCCATCGACGCTTTCCACGGCCGCACCCTGGCCACCATCGCGGCGGGCGGCCAGGCCAAGCACCTGAAGGGCTTCGCCCCCATGGTGGAGGGCTTCGACCGGGTGGTCTACGGCGATATCGCGGCGCTGAAAGCCGCCATCACCCCGGACACCGCCGCCATCCTCATCGAGCCGATCCAGGGCGAGGGCGGCATCCGCCCGGCCTCGCTGGACTATCTGCGCGCCGCCCGCGCCCTGGCCGACGAGGCCGGCATCCTGCTGGCCATGGACGAGGTGCAGTCGGGCATGGGCCGCACCGGCAAGCTGTTCGCCCATCAGTGGGCGGGCATCGCCCCCGACGTCATGGGCACCGCCAAGGGCCTGGGCGGCGGCTTCCCGGTGGGCGCCATCCTGGCCACGGAAAAGGCCGCCGTCGGCATGGTGGCCGGCACGCACGGCTCCACTTTCGGCGGCAATCCGCTGGCCATGGCCGTGGCCGACGCCGTGCTCGACGTCATGCTGGCCGAGGGCTTCATGGAGCATGTGCAGGCCATGAGCGCCCGCCTGTGGGCCGGCCTTGAGGATGTGGCGCGCCGCCATCCCGGCGTGTTTTCCGAGCTGCGCGGCGCCGGCCTGATGCTGGGCCTGAAATGCGTGCCGCCCGCCGCCGAGGTGGGCGCCAAACTGCGCGACAACGGCCTTCTGACCGTGGGCGCCGGCGACAATGTGGTGCGCATTCTGCCGCCCCTGGTCGTCGGACCGGCGGAAATCGACGAGGCTTTGAGCATTCTGCACCGTTCCTGCGGTGAACTGGCGGCGTAAATTATGACCATCCGGCATTTTCTCGACCTGGACCAATTCGACACCCCGACCCTGCGCCGGATCCTTGATCTCGGCAAAGCCTACAAGAGCGGCGCCATCCCGGCGGCCACCCGGCCCCTGCAGGGCAAAACCCTGGCGATGATCTTCGAAAAACCCTCGACCCGCACCCGCGTGTCGTTCGAGGCCGGGATGCGCCAGCTGGGCGGCGAGACCATCGTGCTCACCAGCCATGAAACCCAGCTGGGGCGCGGCGAAACCATCGCCGACACCGCCCGCGTGCTGTCGCGCTATGTCGACGCCATCATGATCCGCACCAACGCCCCGGCCAAACTGACCGAACTGGCGGCCTATGCCACGGTGCCGGTGATCAACGGCCTGACCGACACCACCCACCCCTGCCAGGTGATGGCCGACGTCATGACCTACGAGGAGCATCGCGGCAGCCTGGCCGGCAAGGTGGTGGCCTGGAGCGGCGACGGCAACAATGTGGCGGCCAGCTGGATTCAGGCCGCCGCCCATTTCGGCTGCGCCATCCGCCTGGCCTGCCCGGAAAGCCTGTTCCCCGATCCCAAGGTGGTGGCCTGGGCCCGCGCCAGGGGCGCCCTGGTGGAGATCCGCCCCGATCCGGCCTGGGCGGTGCGGGGTGCCGATCTGGTGGTGACCGACACCTGGCTCTCCATGGGCTGCCAGGATCAGAGCCGTATCGCCCTGCTGTCGCCCTATCAAATCAACGAGGCGGTGATGGCCACCGCCCACCCCGACGCCCTGTTCATGCACTGCCTGCCCGCCCACCGCGGCGAGGAGGTGACCGACGCCGTGATGGACGGCCCGCAGTCGGTGGTGTGGGACGAGGCGGAAAACCGCATGCATGCGCAAAAGGGCGTGCTGTCCTGGTGCCTGGGGCAGGATTGATCTCCATGAGCGGCGCCGCCCCCGATCTGATCCAGCCTTTCCTGATCCAGGCCGGGGCCGTGCGTGGCCGCCTGGTGCGCCTCGGCCCGGCGCTCGACGCCATCCTGGCCGGGCACGGCTATCCCCGCCCGGTGGCGGAACGGCTGGCCGAAACCCTGGCCCTGGCCGCCGCCCTGGCCGGATCCTTGAAGTTCGACGGCATCTTCACCCTGCAGATCCAGGCCGACGGCGCCATCCCGCTGGTGGTGGCCGACATCACCAGCGCCGGCGCCCTGCGCGGCTATGCCCGTTTCGACGCGGCCAAACTCGCCGCGGCCGAAGGCGGCGATCTGCCGGTGGTGCCGCGCTATTTCGGCCACGGCCATCTGGCCTTCACCGTCGATCAGGGCCCGGAAACCGACCGCTATCAGGGTATCGTGGAGCTGAGCGGCGCCGATCTGGCCGAGTGCGCCCGCGCCTATTTCCGCCAGTCGGAACAGCTGGACACCGCCTTCCGCCTGGCGGTGCGCCCCGATGACGGCCAGGGCTGGGGCGCCGCCGTGATCATGGTGCAACGCATGCCCAGCGCCCCGTCCAGCCCCATCCTGACCAGCGACGAGGCCGAGGACGGCTGGCGGCGCGCCGACATCCTGATGGCCAGCGCCCGCGACGCCGAACTGTTCGACCCGGCCCTGCCGGCCGAGGCCCTGCTGCACCGCCTGTATCACGCCGACGGCCTGCAGCTGTTCGCCCCCCGCCCGCTGGAGGCGCGCTGCCGCTGCTCGGCCGAGCGGGTGGAGGCCACCTTGAAATCCTTCCCGCGTCCGCAGGTGGAGGACATGCGGGACGATCAGGGCATGGTGGCCGTGGTGTGCGAGTTCTGCAAAACCGCCTACCGCTACGCCCCCCAGGATCTCGACCGCCTCTACGGCGCTTGAGAAGAGCTTGACCCTGGGCGCGGCCATGCCACAATCGCCGCTGTCTTTCCGGCTTCTCCAGACAGAACGGGTTTGCCATGCTTAAAGCCACCCTGCGCATTCTGGCTCTGGCCTTCGGCCTTGGCCTCGCTTTGTCGGCCTGCTCCTCGGTCAATCCGCCCACCGAGCAGTTTCCGCCGCTGTCCTTCACCAACCTGCCGCCCTACGAACTGAACGTGGGCCGCATCGAGGTGGTGTCGGACTTCAAGTCGGACGGTAAATATCCGCATATCGAATACGACATGCCGCTGTCGCCCGAGGATGCCCTGAAGCGCTGGGTGCAGGCCCGCCTGCATCCCGTCGGCCGCACCGGCACCCTGCGGGTGGTGATCCACGACGCCTCGGCCACCGAGGTGGCCCTGAAGACCGATCACGGCTTCACCGGCCTGTTCAAGAAGGAACAGGCCTCGCGCGTGCAGATGACCCTGAACGTGTCGTTGCAGATGCTCGACGATCATCAGTTCGTGGTGGCCGAGGTGACCGGAAAATCGGAACGCGACCGCACCCGCCCCGAGGGCCAGACCCTGAACCAGCGCGATCAGGTGCTCTATGCCATGGTGGATGATCTGCTGATGGGCTTCAACGCCCAGGTGGATCCCAATATCGGCCAGATCTTCACCCCCTGGCTGGGCGCCGCCCGCTAACCCCTGATGCGCCGCCGCCCACGCCCCTTCCGCCTTCGCCGTGCCGGCCCGCCGCTGCGGGCCGCGCTGGCGGCGTGGCTGGGCGTGTTTCTGCTGCTGTCCAACGTTCTGCCGGCCCTGCTGCTGCCGGCCCGCCCGCTGACGGTGGCGGCCGGACAGGTGCAGATCTGCGGCGAGGCCGCCGCGCCGGCCCCCGGCGACCAAACCCCGGCCCACAGCGGCAGCGGCGGCCAGATCTGCCCGCTGTGCCTGCCCTTCGCCCTGCACGGCAGCCTGATGCCGCTGGCCGAACTGGTGGCGCCGCGTCCCCAGGCCGCGGCGGAACGGCTGGCGCAAACGCGCAGTCCCGGCCCCGCCCTGATCCATCCCACCGCCGGCGCCTTCGCCCGCGGCCCTCCCGCCGTCTGATCCCCCTCTCGATCAGACACCCGGTTTTTCCGACATAACGCTTTTTCGCGGGAGCTTTTCCTGATGCGCATGCGCATGCTTATCCCCGCGGCCGCCCTGCTGGCCGCGCCCGTTCTGTCGCCCACCGCCGCCCTGGCCTGCGCCACCTGCGGCTGCACCCTGGATACCGACGATCTCAGCGCCGGCGGCGGCGCCAGCCAATGGCGGGCCGATCTGCAATATACCTATATCGATCAGAGCCAGCTGCGCAGCGGCGGCCATGCCGTATCCTCGGGCGCGGTGGCCGCCATCAACGACAACGGCGGCAGCCAGGAGGTGGAGCAGGATACCCGCAACACCTATCTGACCCTGGGCCTGGCCTACAGCCCCACCCCGGACTGGAGCATCGCCACCCAGCTGCCCTACGTGTTCCGCGGCCACAGCACCTATGGCAACGCCAGCCGCGACCAGCTCAATGCCGACAGCCTCAGCAGCGCCAATTTCGCCCAGTTGGGCGATGTCCGCGTTGTCGGCAATTATCAGGGCCTGCTGCCCACCCACGCCCTGGGTCTGGAACTGGGCGTCAAGCTGCCCACCGGCGCTTACGGCGGCCAGGACACCCGGACCGGAGCCACCGTGGGCCATCCGGTGAATTTCAGCTCCGGCCCCAATGCCGGCTCGCCCATGGATACCAGCCTGCAACCGGGCACCGGCAGCACCGACATCATCCTCGGCGCCTCCTATGCCCAGGCCATCAGCCAGGATTTCGACGCCTATATCAACGGCCGCTTCCAGGCCGCCCTGCTGCAGGAGCTGAACAGCGCCAACGAGACCTACCGCCCCGGCAACACCACCACCATCAGCCTGGGGCTGCGCTACGAGCATTCGCCGCTGGCGGTGCCGCAGCTGCAGCTCAATCTTACGCATAGGAGCGCCGACCAGGGCGCCCTGGCCGACACCACCGATACCGCCGGCACCGTGGGCTATCTCAGTCCCGGCCTGACCCTGCGCCTGGGCCAGGGGCTGCATGCCTACGGCTTTGTGCAGGTGCCGGTGTTCAGCCACCTCGACGGCTATCAGCTGTTCCCGCGCTGGACCGCCAGCGCCGGCCTCAGCTATGCCTTCTAAGCGCGCCCTGGCCGCCTTGCTGCTGACGGCCTGGTGCCTGTGCGGCGGCGGCAGCCGCGCCGCCCTGGCCGAGGATCTCAGCCTCGGCCAGCCGGCCCCGCCGCTGACGCTGCACAGCCTGGATGGCCGCGTCATTCCCCTGGACAGCCTGCGCGGCCGGGTGGTGATCCTGGCCTTCTGGGCCACCTGGTGCGCGCCCTGCCAGCAGGAATTGCCGCTGCTGTCGGCCTATGCCGCCCGTCATGCCGCCCAGGGCTTAACGGTGCTGGGCTTTTCCCTGGACGGCGCCGCCACCCTGCCCAGGGTGCGACGCATGGCCGCCGGCCTCTCCTTTCCGGTGGGGCTGCTGGGCAGCGCCTGGGCCGGCGGCTATGGCCGCATGTGGCGCCTGCCTGTGAGCTTCGTCATCGACCGCCATGGCGTTTTAAGATACGACGGTTGGGACGACGACGAGGCCCAGGCCGGCTGGACGCAACCCCGCCTGGACCGCATCGTCGGCCCGCTGCTGGAGGCCGCCGCCCGATGACCCTGTTCCGCTCCCTCTCCCTGGCCCTGCTGTTGGGCCTGCTGGGCCTGCGCCCTTATCAGGCCGCCGCCGCCATGCCGGGCTGGAGCCGCCAGAGCCACGACCTGCGCGGCCTGCCCGCCGTTCTCACCCCGGACGGACGGACCGTTCCGCTGGAGCTGGCGGCGGGGCAGACCACTCTTCTCCATTTTTGGGCCAGCTGGTGCGCGCCCTGCCTGGAGGAACTGCCGGCCCTGGCCGCCCTGGCCCAGGCCCACCCGGCGCTGCGTGTTCTTACCCTGTCGGAAGACCGCGATCCCGTGGCGCTGCGCCGCTTCCTGACCCGGCATCCGCACACCGCCGCCCTGCCGGTTTATGTCGATCCTCAGCGCCGCCTCGCCCATACCCTGGGGCTGGACAGCGTGCCGGTGACGCTGGTGGTGGACGGTCAGGGCCGGGAGCGGGCCCGCCTCACCGGACCCGGCCGCTGGCAGGATGCCGACGGGGCGCATCTGGCCGCCATTTTGCGTGATCTCGACCCTCGATAATCACCGGGGCCGGATGTATGATCCCGGCCATGACCGCCTCCGCCCCCCGCCTGCCCCTCAAGGTCGTGCTCGGCCTTGCCCTCACCATCCTGCTCGACACCGCCGTTCAGCTGTTCTGGAAGGACGCCGTCTCGGCGCTGCCGTCCGGGCCGCTGGCGGCGCAGGTGCTGGCCGCCCTGCATCAGCCGCTGTTCCTGCTGGTGCTGGCGCTGATGCTGGGGCTGTTTTTAAACTGGATGCTGGTGCTGGAACATGCCGATCTCAGCTATGCCCACGCCATTACCGCTCTTAGTTACGCCAGTGTCTCGATAGCCTCGCTTGTGTGGCTGGGCGAGCGCATGGATGGCTTGCAGGCGGCGGGGGTGGTGCTGATTCTGGCCGGGGTTTGGCGCATCAGCCAGGGCGGACATGTGTCACCGGCGGAGCCCGATCATGAATGAGGCCCTGCTCGGCGTGACCCTGGCTGTTTCCGCCACCCTGGCCGAGGGCGTGGCCCAGCTGCTGCTGAAACTGGCCACCTTGCATCCCGGCCGCAAATGGACCTGGACCGTGGCCGCCCTGGCGCTGTTCGGGGTGGAGTCCGGGATCTACACCCTGGCTCTCGCGCATCTGGCGGTGAACATCGCCTATCCCATCGGCGCCTTGAGCTTCGTCTTCGTCACCCTGCTGTCGAGGCTGATCCTGCGCGAACGCATCGGGCCGGCCCGCTGGCAGGGCCTGATCCTGATCATGCTGGGCGCCGTTCTGGTGGCCAGCCGGGCCTGACGGCGGCATCCGCCGCCTTGGCCGCTCGCTCAAGGCTCGCTGGAGACCGGCCAACCCGTCACTTCAAGGGTTGGCCGGTATTACTTGCCGCCCTTGCCGGCCGGGCCGCTTTTCAGATCGCGCAGGAACTCGGCATCGGGCGACAGCACCAGCATGGGCGCCGCGCCGGCCAGCGACTGCTGATAGGTTTGCAGCGAGCGGTAGAAGCGGTAGAAGCCCGGATCCTTGCCGAAGGCCTCGGCATAGATGCGGCTGGCCTGGGCGTCGGCGTCACCCTTGATGATGGTGGCCTGCCGCTCGGCCTCCGACAGGATCACCGTGCGGTCGCGGTCGGCCTTGGCCTCGATGCCCTGGGCCCATTCCGAGCCTTGCGCCCGCAGTTCCTTGGCCTCGCGTTCGCGCTCCGACTTCATGCGGTCGTAGATGGCCTGGCTGGTTTCATAGGGCAGATCGGCGCGATGGATGCGCACCTCGGCCACCTCCACCCCCAGGGCGCGGGCCTTCAGGATCACTTCGGCCTGGATATTGTTGACCACGGCGGTGCGGGCCGTCGACAGCAGCACCGGCAGCGGCACCTGCCCCAGTTCCCGCCGCAGCGACGAGCTGACCAACTGGGCCAGCTGAATCTGGGCCTGGGTCAGGGTGCGCACCGCCTGATAGAACTTCAGCGGATCGGAAATGCGGAAGCGGGTATAGGTCTGCACCTCCAGACGCTTCTGATCGCCCAGGATCACCTGTTCGGGGCCGGGATGCAGCGGCAGCAGGCGGCTGTCGTAAAAGAGCACCGTATCCACCAGCGGCATCTTTTCCTTCAGGCCGGGATGGGTTTCGATGCCCACCGGGCGGCCCAGGCGCACCACCAGGGCCTGCTGGCCTTCCGTCAGCACGTAGAAGGTCTGATCGGCCAGCCACAGGGCCACGATGACCAGGCCGGCCAGAATGAGGCGGACGGTCTTGTTCATCGCTTGTCTCCCTTGACGGCGGCTTTGTCCGACAGCGGCAGATAGGGCACCACGCCGGCCATGCCCTTGCCCGAGGAATCGACGATCACCTTCGAGGCCTTCTTCAGCACCGCATCGACGCTGTTCATGTAAAGACGCCAGGCGGTAACATCCTTGGACTGCTCATAACTTTGATAGACCGCCAGGAAGTTCTTGGCCTGGCCCTGGGCCAGATCCACCACCTGCTCGCGATAGGCCTCAGCCTCCTGGGTGATGCGGTCGGCCTCGCCGTGGGCGCGGGGCAGAATATCGTTGGCGTAGGCCTGGGCCTCGTTGCGGGCGCGCTCCTGGTCGGCGCGGGCGCGCTGCACGTCGTTGAAGGCGTCGATCACCGCCGAGGGCGGCTCCACCCGCTGCAGCTGCACCTGGGTGATGCGCACCCCGGCCTGTTCGGTATCGAGCAGCTGCTGGGCCAGGGCCAGGGTCTGATCGGCGATCTGCTGGCGCTTGTCCGACAGCGCCGACTGAATGGGGGTGCGGCCGATGATCTCGCGCAGGGCGCTTTCCGCCGCCACCTTCACCGCCAGCTTCGGCTCGGCGATGTTGAACAGGAACTGCCCGGCATTCTTGATCTGCCACGACACCGTGCAATCGGCCTCGACGATATTCTCGTCGCCGGTCAGCATCTGATGCTCGCGCGAGCTGGCGGCGGGCGAACCGTCGGCGGTGGTGTCGCCCAGATCCATTTCGTTGATCTGCGTCACCTTGGGAAACAGCACCGTGTCGATGGGGGCGGGCAGATGGTAATGCAGGCCGGGCTCGGTGGTATCGATCCAGCGCCCGAAGCGCAGCACCACTCCCTGTTCGTCGGGCTGCACCTTGTAGATGCCCGAACTGATCCAGCCCAGCGCCACCAGACCGGCCAGCAGCAGAACGCCGCGGCCGCCCAATCCGGGAACGCGGATCAGGCCCGCCAGTTTATCCTTGGCCGCGGCGAAGAGATCGCCGGTTCCTGCAGGTGTCGTCATTTCTCTTCCCCATCACGCAGCGCGGCGGCGCCGGGCAGCCAGCGCAGAACGGCCTTCTCCAACTGATCCAGCGCCGGCGGTTTGCCGACGCAATCGCTCATGCCCGCCTGTTCCTGGCGCAGACCCATGCCGTCGGCGGTGGAATAATGCGCCACCATGCCCACCACCGGCAGCGGCGGCAGCCCCTCCCGTTCGGCGGCGCGGACGGCGGCGGTCAGCTTGAAGCCATCCAGGCGCGGCATGTAGCAATCGGTCAGCAACAGGCCGTGGCGGGCACGGTCCAGCCTCTCCAGGGCCAGGACGCCATCGTCGGCGCAGTCCACCACATAGCCCAGCCATTCCAGCCCCTGGCGGATTTCCGCCTGATCGCCGGGATTATCCTCGGCCAGCAGGATCACCGCCGCCGCCGCCTCGGCCACGGCGCGGGGCGGCGGCCGGTGCGGCTCCAGCGCCACCGCCGGCGCGGCGGGCGGCTTGGGCTTGCCCAGGCCCTGCAACAGACCGGCCAGCAGCCCCCCCAAACCCTGCGCGGGCGCGGGCGCGGGCGCAACGGGACCGGGCGCCGACGCTGTGGCGAGAGGCGCCGGAGGCGCCGGGGCGAGAGGCGCCGGAGGCGCCGGGGCGACGGGAGCCGGGGCGAGGAGCGCCGGGGGCGCCGGGGCGATCAGTTCGTCGTCGGGCACACCCAGCTGAAAGTCGGGCGGCAGGGTGCGCGGGCGGCGCGGATGCGGGGCCTCCTTGCGCTGGCGGCGGATGATACGGGCATCGAGCAGCACGAACAGCGCCGACAGGGCCGGCACCGTCACCGTCAGGGCCGGGGCCTGGCTATGGATCCAGTCGGCCACCAGCGGATCGCTGCAGGCCACATCGCCCGCCACCCAGCCCAACAGGGCGGCCCCCGCCGGGATCAGCTGGGGATAGTCCGTCAGCAGGCGGCCGACGAAGGTGCTGCCGTACATCAGCAGCGGCACGCTGAGCAGCAGGCCGAACACCAGCACCAGCATATTGCCCTGCGCCACCGCCGACAGCGCCACCACGTTATCCAGGCTCATCACCAGATCGGCCAGCAGGATCACGCTGACCGCGCCCATAAGGTCGTTGGCCGGAACCTTAAGGTCGTCCGCCTCGTCCTCCTCCTCGGCCACCAGAAGCTTGATGGCGATCACCACCAGGGCGATGCCGCCGATCAGCTTCAGGCCGGTGATCTGCATCAGGATGCCCACCAGGGTGGTCAGCACCACCCGCAGCAGTACGGCGGCGCCGGTGCCCATCAGCATGGCCCGGCGCACATAGTGGCGCGGCAGGCTGCGGCAGGCCAGGGCGATGACCACGGCGTTATCGCCGCTCAGCAACAGGTCGATGATGCAGACCTGCAGCACCACCCCCAAAATAGACAGCTCTCCGCCCATGGCTCTCTCTATATCGTCATCAGTTGAGGGGCAACAGCCCGGAGAGGCCGCCCACCAGCCCCACACCACAAATCACCGTTAGCGCCAAGACCGCCACCGCGAAGCCCGGACCGCGCGGCCGGCTGGCCTGCGGCAGGGCGCGGCGCGCCAAAATCAGCAAAAACCCCAGCACCAGCGGCAGCAGGAAGGCGTTCAGCACCTGCGCCGCGATGGACAGGGCGATCAGATCGCGGCTGAACCCCACCAGACACGCCGCCGCGACAATACATCCGGCATAAAGAATATGGAACCAGACAGAGGCGCGCCGCGCCGAAAGCTCCACCAGGCTCCAGGCCAGCGACATCGAGGAGACGATGGCCGCCACCAGCGCCGCCCCCAGCACTCCGGCGGCGAACACCGGGCGGGCCATGGCGGCGCCCAGAATGGGCACCAGGGCATCGCTGATGCGGGCCACGCTGTCGATACCGCCGGTTCCCGACAGGGCGGCGGCTCCGGCCACCAGGATGGCGGCGGTCAGACATTGGGTCAGCACCGCGCCCAGGGCGGTATCCCATTTCTCGCTGGCGTAATCCTGCGGCGAGAGGCCTTTCTCGGTCACCGCCCGCTGCTGATAGAACACCATCCACGGATTGAACACCGCGCCGATGAGGGCGGCGGCCAGATAAAGATAGCCGTGATCATGCCAGGGCTGATCGAGAACCTGATGCAGCACCGTCCCCACATCGGGATGGGCCGACCAGGCCACGCCGAAGAAGGCCAGCTCGAACAGGCCGATGATCAGGGCGGCGCGCTCGATGCGGCGGTAGCTGCGGGTGGCGCTCACCGCCAGCAGGGCCAGGGTGGCGAGGCCCAGGCTGACGGCGCGCGGCACCCCGAACATCTCGCCGATACCGGCGATGCCGGTGAATTCGGTAATCAGGGTGCCGGTCACCGCCACCGCCAGATTGAGCAGCGACAGCCAGGCCCAGCCCCGGCCGAAATAACGGCGGATCAGTTCACCCTGCCCCAGGCCGGTATGAATGCCCAGACGCGCCGACAGATCCTGCACCAGATAAAGCGCCGGAATCAGCAGCAGCAGCAGCGGCAGCAGACGATAGCCCCATTGCGCCCCGGCCTGGGCGGCGGTGATGACGTTGCCGGCGTCGCTGTCGGCCAGCATCACCAGAATCCCCGGCCCCCACACCGCCAGGCCTCTTAAAAGACCCAGCAGGGTTCCGGTGCGCGGCGGTGCGGCGGCGGTGGCGGACGGAGAGGAAAGATCGGTCATGCGGCAGCCGGTGACGTGGAAAAGGAACGGCGGAGTCGGGCGCATCACGGCCCCCAATCATGGCAAAAATATAGCCGTTTCCATCCTATCCGCCTTTTTTCATATGCGCAGACCATCAACGGGAAGCGGCGGATGCCCCTGCCGCCAGGCCGCCAACGCCAGCCCGGCCAGCACCACGCCCACCAGCAGCCAGGCCACCCAGGCCCCCAGCCGATGTTGCCAGGGCGGCGGCGGGCGGCGCAGGCCGTCCAGGCGGTCTCCGGCGGCGCGGCGGCGCAGTTCGGCGGCCAGGGCCTTGTCCACCACCGTTTTTCCCACCGGAAAGATGGAAAGATCGGCCAGGCGCAGATGGGCCAGGGCGAAAGGCAGCCCCACCACCGACAGGGCGCAGGCCGCCGCCAGCCCCACATGGCAGGCGGCCAGCCACAGCCCGGCCAGAAAGAACCACACCACATTGCCCACCACCCCCAGCGGGCCGGTGCCGATATCGTTCCGCCCGGTCAGGAGATCGCGGTCCACCGCCTCCACCCCGAAAGGCGTGGCGGCCATGCGGGCGATGACCAGGGCCGAGCGCGCCCAGGGCAGCCCGACGATGGTCACCGCCATCAGGCCCGCCGCCAGCAGCCAGCCCAGGGCCAGCAGCCCGCCACCCAGCAAAAACCACAGAAGATTGAGAATGCGCGTCATGCCGTTGTCTCCCCGCGCGCATGGTGCGGGGAAAGCGTTCGCCCGTCTATTGAAAGGTGAAGGGGATGGAAAAATGCCGTTGCGCCACCGTCAGCCCCGGCGGCGGCGGCGGCAAGGGCGCGGCGGCGCGCAGGGCGGCCAGGGCGGCGCGGTCCAGCACCGCCATGCCGGCGGAGCGGGCCACCCGCGCCTCTTGCAAAGCCCCGGCGGGCGACAGGGTAAAGGCCAGCAGCACCGTGCCCTGGAAGGGCAGCCCCCGGGGTTTATGCGCCAGCAGCGCCGCCCACAGCTGCTGTTCGTAGCGGCGCAGGCGCGCATCGTCGCGCTCGCCCCGGCGGACGGCGGCGGCCGGCGCCGCAACCGCCGCGACCGGCGCTGTCGCCGCGACCGGTGCGGCCGGCGCCGCCGGTGTGGCCGGTGTGGCGATGGCGGTCGTTGGCGGCGGCGCGGGCGCCCGTAAACGGGGCCGGCCCGCCGCCATCCGGCGGACCGGGGGCCGGGGCGGCGGCGGCGGCGGGACAGGGGCCGGAACCGGCGGCGGAACGGAAACGGGCGCCGGCGCCGGTAGCGGCGGCGGCGCCGCCGGCAGACTCAGCAGGCGCACCGCCACCACGGCGGGCGGCGCCTGGGCGGCGCCGTCATGGCTGGGCCAGGACAGCAGGGCCAGGGCCGCCGAAAGATGCAGCCCCAGGGACAGCATCACGGCCCATCCCCGGAAGCCCAGACGGCAAGACCGGCCCCGCCCGCCCGGGCCATCGGCGGCGGACAGCGTCTCCTGCCCGCCGAGAAGCGCCTGAACGGAGGGGGCCGGCGGCATCAGAACGCCACTTTCACGCCGGCGTTATAGGAACGGCCCGGCGACGGCAGGGCGCCCATGGCCTGGCTGGTATTGGTGGCACGCCACCACGACACGTAGGCGCCGCCATCGGGATCGTAATATTGCTTGTCGAGAATATTGTCGATTCCGGCGGCGAAGGTGATGTTGCCCAACTGATAGGTGGTGGCCCAGTTCAGGATGGCGAAGCCGGGGGTGATCTGCTCGTTCTCCAGCGGATTGGTCACCGACTTGTTATCCACCAGCCGCAGCGACAGGCTGTTGCGCCAGTTGCCCAGATGCTGATTCAAGGCCAGATCGGCATTGAGGGGCTGCATGTGGTAAAGGCTGTTGCCGTTGTTGATCTGCATGCCCTTGACCAGCCCGGCGGTGCCGGTGCTGTCGAAATCACCGAACGCGGTACCCCGCGCCAGCTGCTTTTTGCCCGACAGATCGAAGCCGAACATCTGGGCATCGTGGTTGGCGAACTGCAGCAGCAGCACGCCCGGCGTGGTGCTGCCGTTGCTGCCCAGCGAGTTCACGTTGATATAGTTTTCAACATAGGTGTAGTAGGGCGTCAGCTTGATGTCCCAGTCGGCGCGGGCGGCATCATGCCATTCGGTGCTGGTGCTGAGGGTGTTGGCGGTTTCCGGCTTCAGGTTGAGATTGCCCACATATTCGGTGCCGTTGCCGAACCAGCCCACCATGCTGGCGGCCATGCCGCCGGTGGACCAGGCGTAGCGCTGGTAAAGGTTGGGCGATTCGCTTTTCCGCGCCAGGCCGATCTCATCGCTGTTGAGGGCCGAGGCGTCGTAGCGGGTTGTGGCCACCAAGGACCAGTTGCTGTCGGTCTTGGCATGCTGCTGGGCGTTGAAGGCGGCGGCATCGGTGCCGTACCGGGCCATCATGTTGTTGGAATAGCCCTGCACATCGCCGGTATCCATCATCACCAGATCATTGCGCACCCCGAACTGCGAGCTCCAGCGGGCATCCCACTGATGCTGAAGCTCGGCGAAATCGCCGATCACATCCCGGGTGCCGTCGTTGATGTTGAGGAAGGTGTTGGGGCTCATCATGCCGTTGGCCGTGCTGCTGGTGGGCGGCCACCAGTCGTTCAGGCGGTAGCCGTGATATTCGTTGCCCAGCCGCAGCAGATCGGCCTTGCCCAGCGGAATCTCGGCCTTCACGCTGTAGCCCAGATCGGTGCCGTCGGTATTCATGGGCATATGGCCGGTGGTATTGCGTTCGCCGGGCAGGAAGTCCATGAAATGCTTGACGTTCTGCCAATAGACCTTGGTATCGAGCGAACCCCAGCCGAACACCCCCTGATAGCCGGCGTTCAGATAATTGCTGGTATTGCCCAGCATATCCATGCGGGCGTTGGGGAAGCCTTCGTAGGGGGTCAGTTCGTGGCCGGCGCGCACCACCAGTTCGCCCGCGTCGTTGCGGGCGGCGAAGGTCAGGTTGTGGCTCTGGCTTTCGAACTTGCTGGCCAGAATGGGATCGCCGTTGCCGTCATGGCCGTCGCGGGCCCGCTCCCACGAACCGGCATAGCCCAGGCTGAGGGCCTGAGTGGACACGGTGACATCGCCGTTGGTGCCGATGTCGCGGTTGTTGCTGCGATAAAAGGTGCCCACCGATCCATGGGTGGCCATGGTTTCACCGGCCTGGGCGAACATCGGCTTGGCCGGGTCCACGGTGATGACGCCGCCGATGCTGTCGCCGCCGGCGCTGACCGGGGCCACCCCGGCAATCACCCGCATCTGCCCCACCGCGCCGGGGGCGATATAGGACATGGCAGGATTCATGTGATTGGGGCAGGTCGAGGTCAGCGGCACGCCGTCCACCAGGGTGGCGTTCCGGTCGTCGGCCATGCCGTGCAGGATGGGCAGGCTGGACAGGCCGCCGCCGGTCTGCAGCGCCACCCCCGGCACCCCCGACAGCAGGCTGGCGGTATCGCTGGCTCCCAGCACGCTTTGCGCCTGGGTCTGGGCGGTACCGACGGTGGTGGTATCCATGGGGCAGCCGGCGGGCTCGGCGCCGACCTCGATGGCCGGCAGGGTTTCATCGGCCCGGGCCGGCGCCGCCGGCAGAACCATAGCCCCCATCAGCAGCGGCAGCGCGGCGCAAGCCGTGCGCCGGACGGAATAAAAGAAGGCAGTACGCATGATTTTTCCTTAACACCCGCGCAAACGCGGGCATGCCTGGCCGTTCCTTGGGAACGGCGGAACACCACGCGGCCGGCCGTGGCGTCACGGGGCCGCGAAGCGGAACGGATTTTGGAAAAATCAGGCGATGGGAGGGGCGCGCGGCGCCGCCGGGCTGCGCGGCGGCGGCGGCAGAATGATCTGGCGCCGGGGGGTGATGCGCACCGTCTCGTGACGGACGGCGGGCGGGGCCAGGGCCGCCACGGCATCGGGCGCGATCAGCGAGCCATGCAGCAGCGGCAGACAGAACAGGCAGTGCAGGCCATGGCTGGGCGGGCCGGGAACATGGCCCGGCAGTGTCGGCCCGTGCGACAGGGAGCAATCTTCGTAAACGGCGGCCAGAACGCCGTCGCCCGCCGTATTGACGGCGCGCAGCGGCAACAACGCCGCCGCGACGATATTGATCAGCAGCGTCGCGAACAGGGCGTAATAAACCCCCTGCCGCCAGGCCCCCTTCCGGATTCCCAGCCGCGCCGCGAGCGCCGTGCTGATGCCCCCAATATTCATGGCGTCTATGTCTTCGCAGCTTTGCGGCGAATTGTCAAAGCCCGGCCCTCCCTTTGGCGCATTTCCGTCAAAAAAAAGCCATAAAATCTCAACAAAACACCGTGGCCATCCCATATCTGTTTTATACTGGCTTTACGAACCTCCATCCCTAAGGAGGACAGGATGACGTCCCAGCGCAAACCCCTGATCGCGGCGGAGCAGGCCCCGATGGCCGTGCTTTCGCCCACCTATCGCCGCGCCATGGCGGCCACGCAGCACCATGCCGCCCATCCCGGCGCCGCCTGGAGCGAGGATGACTGGCGCTCGCGGCTGTCGCCGCTGCAATATGCCGTGCTGCGGCGCCGTGCCACCGAACCGGCCGGCAGCAGCCCCTTGCTGCAGGAACGCCGCGCCGGTGTTTTCGTCTGCGCCGGCTGTGCCCGGCCGCTGTTCACCTCGGCGGCGAAATTCGACAGCGGCAGCGGCTGGCCCAGTTTCAGCGCCGCCCTGGACCACGCGGTGGACGAAGAGAACGATCCCTCGGGCGGCGAAACCCGCACCGAGGTGCATTGCCACCGCTGCGGCTGCCATCTGGGCCACGTTTTCGAGGATGGGCCGCCCCCCTCGGGCCGACGCTATTGCATCAACGGCACCGCCCTGACCTTTTTGCCCGAGCGCTGACGGCGGCGAGGCCGCGCAAAAACACGCAATGAGTGCATAATCCTTGAAATATTCCCTGTTTTTGCATATTTTTTGCCGCAGTGCCTCAAAGGGGGGTATAAAAGCGCTCCGGAATCCGCTTTAAGGAGCCACCCGTTGCCTTTTGGCGGAACTTTAAATAGCCTTTTCCGCCTAAAGAACGGTATCCCGGCGGCCAGGGGGCATCCATGAAATGGGGCGAGATTGTCAGAACCCTGCGCCGCCTGCATGGCGCCAAACAGGATGCCTTTTCCCAGTTGATCGGGGTTAATCAGGCCACCATTTCCCGCTGGGAAAGCGGCGGCCAGATGCCCGGCCCCGCCCATCAGGCCCTGCTGCTCAATCTTTACAGCCAGTCTCTGCAACAAGACTGCGGCCACCACGCCCCGGTGGAAACCGCCGCCCTGCCGTTGGCGGCCTCGCTGGTCCACTGCCGTTTCATCGGCATGATCCTGGCCGACGAACGGCGCATTCTGCAGGCCAACGACGCGTTTCTCGACATGCTGGGCTACAACCGCGCCACCCTGGAAGACGGCGGCCTCGACTGGCAGGCCCTGACCCCGCCCGAATTCGCCGCCGAAGACCGCCGGGCCCTGCGGCAGGTGCTTGAAACCGGGCGCCTCGTCCCGTTCCGGAAGGCCTACCGCCACAAGAACGGCCATCTGGTGCCGGTGCTGCTGGTGGGCGAGATGGAAACCGCCTCGCCCCTGCGCATCGTGGCCAGCGTCATCGATCTCAGCGAATGCCGGCCGCCGCTGCCGCCGCCGGCTCCCGCCTGATCCTGAACTTAGTTCAGCTTCCCGGAATAGTCGGTCTCGGCGCTCCGCCCCGGCAGGGCGGCCATATCGGCGAACATGGCCAAACGCGCCGCCTGGGTACGGGTGTTGACGCCCAAGGCCTTGAAAATGGCCCTGAGGTGGGATTTCACCGTAACCTCATGCACCGAGAGCGCCCGGGCGATGGCTTTGTTGGGCGCCCCCGAGGCCACCATGGACAGGATCTGCTGCCGGCGCGGCGACAGGGCGCGGATCGGCGCGCACATATCCGGCATCAGCCGTGCCGCCGGAGGCGCCATATCGGCCAGACTGCCCTGGTGATCGGCAAGAACGCAGGCGGGAATGAAGCGTTCCCCCGACAGCACCAGATGGATGGCCGGCAGAATACTGGCGCCGCGCATGGTTTTCGGAAGACACCCCGCCACCCCGTGGCTCAGGGCCTCCAGCGCGATCCGCCCCCTTTCGGGGGCTTCGGTCAGCACCACCGGCACCCCGGCATAGTGGCGCAGCAGCGCTTTCAGATCGCGCATCTGCGGCCCGCCCGCCAGTTCGAAATGCAACAAGATCAGATCGGGCCGCCCGGCGCCGCTGGCGGCACCGGCGCCCGGCGCATCGGCCAGCACCGGAGCCAGACTGTCCCGCTCCAGAAAGCGGGCCTCGGGAAAATCCTGAAGCAGCAGGGCGCGGTGCGCATCCCGCACCATGGAATGATCGTCGACCAGCATGACAACGATGGCGGCATGGCCCCTCATCTCGCGTCCCCTTTCATACCAACCGGCCAATGAATTGCCCGGTTGTATCGTCCCTCGCCGGGCGGCGGCAGCCGAAAGCCTTGGCCGCTCGCTCAAGGCTCGCTGGAGACCGGCCAACCCGTCACTTCAAGGGTTGGCCGGTATCACATCTTCGGTCTGGGTTCAGTCAATGAGCCTGCGAACGGCATGACGGGGATTGTTGCCCCAAGACACCTGAAAGAACGCGCATAATATAATGCGTAAATATTTTAAAATTATGATCGTTCCTTTTTCAAATCACGGTATCCACAATACTCCAACTGGAGCACACAACATCTTGATATGATCCAAAATCATCATATCCATTCGAGTAGCCCCCCATCCTGCTTTTGGAGCAGGCCGTGCGCCCCGCCCTCCCTCCGGTCACATTGACCCCCCCCTTGTTCCGTCGCTTAAGCTTCTGTTCCGGACCAAAGCCACGCCGCGACCCTGACGGCCCCGGATCGGGAGGACGGAATGGAGCATAACCCAAACACCCTGCGCGGCCGCCGCACCGCCGAAACCATCGCCCGCCGTCTGGCCCGCGCCGCCGACCGGCTGGAGCAGGCCCGCACCGCCGGGGATTTCACCGCCGCCCTCGACAGCAACCGCCGTCTGTGGCGCATCCTGCGCCGCCTGACCCCGCGCATGAGCAGCCATATTTCCAGTCATTTGCTGGCCTCGGCGCTGTCGGCCACCCTGCGGTCCGATCCCGACGACCGCGCCGTCGCCCTGCTGATCGGCCTCGACCGGCGGGCCTCGGCCTCGCTGGGCATCGCGCCGGATCGGATCTGAACCATGACCGGCCCCACGACGCCCTCCGCCGAGGACGGCAGCCCCCCGCCTGCCGCCGCAATGGCGCCGCTGCGCCTGATCCTCGACGGCGCCGCCACCATCGCCTGCTGCCAGGATCTGCACGCCCGCCTGCTGTCGGCCCTGCGCGGCGGCCGCGATGTGGTGGTGGACTGCGCCGCCCTGGAGGACGCCGATCTCTGCCTGGTTCAGGCTCTGCTGGCGGCGCACCGCACCGCACGGGCCAACGGCCAGCGGCTGTGGCTGGCCCGCCCCACCGGAGACGTTTTGCCGGATCTGCTGCGGCGGGCCGGGCTCGGCGGACAAGGCGGCGATGACGCAGAGGCCGCCTTCTGGAAAGGGGAAACGCCATGAGCAAGAGCATCCTCAGCGTCGATGATTCCGCCAGCATGCGCCAGATGGTGAAACTGACCCTGGCCGGCGCCGGATACGATGTGGTGGAGGCCGCCGACGGCCGCGAGGCTCTGGCCCTGGCGCAAAGCCGCACGCATCATCTGGTGGTGACCGACCTCAATATGCCGGTGATGGACGGTTTGACCCTGATCCGCGAACTGCGGCAGCTGCCGGCCTACAAGGGCGTGCCCATCCTCTTCCTGACCACCGAAACCGAGGAGGGCAAGAAGCAGCAGGCCCGCGCCGCCGGCGCCACCGGCTGGATCACCAAACCGTTTCAGCAGGACCAGCTGCTGGCGGTGGTCAAGAAGGTGCTGGGATCATGAGCCCGGATCCCGCCGCCGTCTTCCGCCAGGAGGCCCAGGATCTGTTCGAGCAGCTGGAACAGGCCCTGCTCGATCTGGAACGCCTGCCGGGCGACCAGGATCTGATCAACACCGCCTTCCGCGCCTTGCATACCGTCAAGGGATCGGGGGCCATGTTCGGCTTCGACGCCCTGGCCCGCTTCACCCATCACCTGGAAAGCGCCTTCGACGGCGTGCGCAACGGCAAGGCGGTGGCCAGCCCCGGCCTGATCAGCCTGACTTTGTCGGCCATCGACCACATGCGCGCCCTGATGGACCCGTCCGCCGCTCAGCCCGACCCCGAGGGCGAGGCCCTGATCGGCCGCCTGCGCCAGATGACCGAAAGCGCCGCGCCGCCGCAGGCCGCCGCCACGGCGGCCGCAACGGCGGCGGACGCGCCGGGCGAAAGCACCTACCGCATCCGGTTCCGCCTGCCCGCCGACGCTCTGGAACGCGGCATCAACCCCTTGCTGCTGCTGGACGAGCTCCGCGCCCTGGGCCCTTGCCGCACGGTGGCCCTGACCGGGCGCCTGCCGCCGCTGGAGGCGCTGCCCCCCGGCGCCCTGTTCCTCGACTGGGAGGTGATGCTGACCACCGCCGCGCCGCGTTCGGCCATCGACGACGTGTTCATCTTCGTGTTCGACGATATGGACCTGCAGGTGGAGCGGCTGGCCGATCCCGAAGCCGGCCCCCGCCTGGGCGAGATCCTGGTGGAGCGGGACGATGCCGCCCCCGAGGCGGAGGCCCCGGCCGTGAGCGGCGACAGCCTGAAATCGGCCTTGAACGAGCAGACCCCTCTGCGCCAGGCCGCGCCGGGACGCCAGAGCGCCGGCGACAGTATCCGCATCCAGGCCCAGCATCTGGACGAGCTGATCGACCGGGTGGGCCAATTGGTCATCGCCCAGGCCCGGCTGAAGCAGCTGGCGGCCAGCGAGGCCAATGGACTCTTCAAGCCGGTGGCCGAGGAAATCGAACGCCTGTCCAACGAGCTGCGCGACACCACCATGGGCATCCGCATGGTGCCCATCGGCTCGCTGTTCGGCCGCTTCCGCCGTCTGGTGCGCGATCTGGCCGAGGAACTTGGCAAGGACATCCTTCTCACCACCGCGGGCGAGGAAACCGAACTGGATAAAACCGTGATCGAACGGCTGAACGATCCCCTGGTGCATCTGGTGCGCAACGCCCTGGATCACGGCATCGAATCCCCGGAACAGCGGCAGGCGGCGGGCAAACCGCGCCAGGGCCGCGTGCAGCTTTCGGCGGTGCATTCCGGCGCCCAGGTGCTGATCAGCATCAAGGATGACGGGCGCGGCCTGGATCTGGCCGCCATCCGCGCCCGCGCCGAGGAGAACGGCCTGATCCCGCCCGGAGCGCGGCTCTCGGATCAGGAGCTTTATCTCTGCATCTTCCAGCCGGGCTTTTCCACCGCCCGCGCCGTGTCCAGCCTGTCGGGGCGCGGTGTCGGCATGGATGTGGTCAAGCGCGCCATCGAGGGTCTGCGCGGCCTGGTGGAGGTGGGCAGCAGCCCTGGGCAGGGCACCGAGATCACCCTGCGCCTGCCGCTGACCCTGGCCATCATCGATGGCCTGCTGATCCGCGTGGGGCGGGGCCGCTACATCATCCCCCTGGCGGCGGTGGAGGAATGCGTGGAGCTGAGCCTGGCCGACGATCTGCGCTCCAAGGGCCGCAGCTTCCTCAATCTGCGCGGCGATCTGGTGCCGTTCCTGCGGCTGCGCGATCTGTTCGCCAGCCCGCTGCCGGCCGATCCCTTCCAGAAGGTGGTCATCGTCTCCTCGGGCGAACAGCGGGTGGGGCTGGTGGTGGATCAGGTGATCGGCGACCACCAGACGGTGATCAAGTCGCTGTCCCGTCTGCATGCCGATGTCGAAAGCTTTTCCGGCGCCACCATCCTGGGCGACGGCAGCGTGGCCCTGATCCTCGACGTGCCGCATCTGGTGGAGGCCGGCCAGCGGCACGACGCCCTGGTCGCCGCATCATAAGGAGGCCGCCATGACCGCCGCCGCCATCGCCGCCCCCCTCGAAGTGCTGACCCTGTCGCTGCAGGGCGAAACCTTCGCCCTCGATGCCGCCATCGTGCACGAAATCCTCGACTGGGTGCCCATCACCGAGGTGCCCAACGCCCGCCCCTTCGTGGGCGGGCTGCTCAATGTGCGCGGCAAGGTGGTGCCCTTCGCCGATCTGCGCGTCAGCTTCGGCATGGAGCGGCCCGAACGCACCCAGGACACCCGCATCGTGGTGATCGGGGTTCCCCTCGCCGGCGAGCCCACCCTGGTGGGCATCCTGGCCGAGAAGGTGTTCGAGGTCACCACCCTGCTGCCCGCCGCCCTGGAGGAACCGCCGCCCATCGGCATGCGCTGGAACCCTGAGTTCATCCGCGCCATCGGCAAACGCGGCGACGATTTCATCATCGTTCTGGCCATTGATCGCGTGTTCGCCGCCCAGGAGGCGGCTTCACGCCACTGATCCCCCGCCACGAGGAGCGCCCCCATGCGATTTTCCGTCAAACTGAAGCTGACCCTGTCCTTCTCCCTGGTCATCGCGCTGCTCGCTCTCGCCACCGGGCTCGGCATCAGCAATCTCTCCAGCCTGAACGACACCATGAACAGGATGGTGCGCGGGCCGCTCGAACACGAAAAACTTGCCCACGAGATGGAAACCCGCTTCATCGACACCATCCGCATGGAGAAGAATCTCATTCTGGCCTCCTCGGCCGAGCAGATCGCCCAGATCGACAGCGGCCTGATGGCCGCCCGCCAAACCCTGCAGCACTCCGTCGACACCTACCGCGCCAACGCCGATAGCGGAGACCGCGATCATATCGATGCCCTGAACGCCGATCTCGGCCGGTTCGTGGCCATTCAGGACCGGGTGCGGGATCTGGCCAAGGGCAATTCCGAATATGTGGCCCGCACCATGGTGGTCAGCCAGGCGCTGCCGCTGACCACCGCCATCGACGCCGATCTGCGCACCTTGCGCGCCAGGGCCGAGCAAGGAACCGATCTCCAGGCCAAGATCGCCACCCTGGCGCTGATCGACGGCATGCTGGTGCGGCAAAGCCAGATGAACGGGGCGCTGCAAAGCCTGATTTTGCAGGAAAACAGCGCCGATATGGATAAGGACGACCGGCTCATTCAAAACAATCTCTCCGAGCTGCTGAGCGAACGCGACACCCTGCGCCCGCGGCTGGACGAGGACGGCAAGCGCCTGCTGGACCAGATTTCCGCCAGCATCGACGACTGGACCAAGCTGCACGAGAAAATCGCCCCCCTGGCCCGGCGCCAGGACAACAGCCACGCCTTCCAGCTTTCCACCGGCGACGGCCGCCAGGCGGCCCTGAAGGTGGAAGCCGATATCGCCGGCATCCTCAGCGCCAATACCGCCGAGGTGGCCGCCGCCGAGAGGAACGCGCAGGCCCAGTACGGCGATACCCGCACCATGCTGCTGATCCTGCTGGCGGTTTCGCTGCTGGTGGCGGCGGCGGCGGCCAGCTGGATCGCCCTGAATATCAGCCGGGGGCTATCCCAGGCCGTGGGCCTGGCCAACGCCATCGCCGAGGGCGATCTGGCCCAATCGGTCTCCATCTCCACCCGCGACGAGGTGGGCGATCTGGGCACCGCGCTCAACACCATGATCGACAATCTCAGCAACTTCGCCTTCGAGGTGCGCAGCGCCGCCGAGCAGGTGGCCAGCGGCAGCGAGGAACTGTCGTCGAGCGCCGAGGAAATGAGCCAGGGGGCCAGCGAACAGGCCTCCTCCACCGAGGAGGCCTCGGCCTCGGTGGAGGAAATGGCGGCCAATATCAAACAGAACGCCGAAAACGCCGCCCAAACCGAAAAGATCGCCCGCCAGTCGGCCAAGGATGCCCAGGCCTCGGGCCAGGCGGTGGACCGCGCCGTCGGCGCCATGCAGACCATTGCCGAAAAAATCCTCATCGTGCAGGAGATTGCCCGCCAGACCGATCTTTTGGCCCTGAACGCGGCGGTGGAGGCGGCCCGGGCCGGCGAGCACGGCAAGGGCTTCGCCGTGGTGGCCTCGGAAGTGCGCAAGCTGGCCGAACGCAGCCAGACCGCCGCCACCGAGATCAGCGGCCTGTCGGGCGAAACGGTGAAGATCGCCCAGGAGGCCGGGCAGATGCTGGGCCGCCTGGTGCCCGACATTCAGAAAACCGCCGAACTGGTGGAAGAGATTTCCGCCGCCTGCCGCGAACAGGATATCGGCGCCGAGCAGATCAACACCGCCATTCTGCAGCTGGACAAGGTGACGCAGCAGAACGCCAGCGCCTCGGAACAGATGTCCACCACCTCGGAAGAGCTGGCCGCCCAGGCCGAGCAGCTGCAATCGGTCATCGCCTTCTTCAAGGTCAAGGGCCAGGAGCGCGGGGCCGGCAAGGGCCGCGCCGCCCGGGCCGAGCCCAGCCTGCGGGCCCGCCCGCCGCGGCCGCGCGCCGCCGGCCCGGCGCATTCGCCGGCCCAGACCCGGACAGCGCCGCGAACGGCGGCGCCCCGGGCCAACGGCCACGCCCGGGCCGAAGGTGTCACCCTGGATCTGGTGGCCGGCCCCGACAGCCAGGACAGCCATTTCGAACACTACTGACCCCAGCCGCGGGAGCCTTCCATGACCGGCCTGCCGACACCAGCCCCCGATCCCAGCCGGCAATTCGTCACCCTGGGCGTGGGCGCCGATCTCTTCGCCGTCGATGTCCGCTCGGTGCGGGAAATCCTCGACATGCGTCCGCTGGCGCATATCCCCAACGCGCCGTCCTATCTGCTGGGGCTGATCGACGTGCGCGGCCGGGGGGTGCCGGTGATCGATCTGCGGCTGAAACTGGGGCTGGCGCCGGCGCCGCCGGGCGAATTGACCCGCATCCTGGTGCTGGACACCGATCTGGCCGGGCAATCGCGCGTGGTGGGGCTTCTGGTGGACCGGGTTTTCGAGGTGACCGCCCTCGACGACCGCTCCGTGGCGCCGCCGCCCGAGATCGGCCGGCGCTGGCGCTCGGAGTACATCGCCGGCATCGGGCGGCGCCACGGCAGCTTCGTCATCATCCTGGTGCTGGACCGCCTGCTGACCGGAGACGAGCCGGCCCTGCTGGCCGGAGAGAACACGGCCCCGGCGGCCGGAGAGGAGGACGCGTGACCCTGCCCACCCTTGAGCTCTCGGATAAGGATTTCACCCGTCTGGCCCAATTCATCAACGGCTATAGCGGCATCCGCATGCCGGCCTCGAAACGGGCCATGGTGGAGGGCCGCCTGCGCCGCCGTCTGGTGCGCCACGGCTTCGACGACTTCGGCAGCTACTGCCGCTATCTGTTCGAAGGCGGCGGCATGGCCGACGAGGCGGTGCATATCATCGATGCCGTCACCACCAACAAGACCGAGTTCTTCCGCGAACCCGATCACTTCGATTTCCTGGCCGAAAAGGTGCTGCCCGATCTGCTGCGGGGCCGCGACGCCCCATCGCTGAAGCTGTGGAGCGCCGCCTGTTCGGTGGGAGCCGAGCCCTACAGCCTGGCCATGCTGCTGGCCGAGCGGATACGGCAAAGCGGCCGCGAGATCCGCTGTTCGATCCTGGCCACCGATCTTTGCATCGAAGTGCTGGAAAAGGCCATCGCCGGCATCTATTCCGAGGAGATGATCCGCCCCATCCCCCTGGAGCTGCGGCGGCGCTATCTGCTGCGCAGCCGCGATCCTGAAACCCGGCTGGTGCGCATCTCCCCCGATCTGCGCCGCCTGGTGCGCTTCTCGCGGCTCAATCTGATGGACGATCATTACGACGTCGATCCGGGCTTTCACATCATCTTCTGCCGCAATGTGCTGATCTATTTCAGCCGCGCCGATCAGGAACGGGTGCTGGGGCGCCTGGCCGCGCATCTGGCGCCCGGCGGCTATCTGTTTCTCGGCCATTCCGAAACCGTCGCCGGTCTCGATCTGCCCCTGCGGCCGGCGGGGCCGACCGTTTTCATCAAATCCTGAGGCCGGGTTCCGTCTCAGGCCCGGATGCGAGGCGCCGTCCATGCCACAAAAGGTCAAGACCCTGATCGTCGATGATTCCGCCTCGGTGCGCCAAACCCTGGCGGACATTCTGGGCGGCGACGAGCGCATCGAGGTGATCGGCACCGCCGCCGATCCCTTCGCCGCCGCCCGCCGCATGCAGGAGCGCACCCCCGACGTCATCACCCTCGATGTGGAGATGCCGCGCATGGACGGCATCACCTTTCTGCGCAAGCTGATGGCCCAGCATCCCATCCCGGTGGTGATGTGCTCGTCGCTGACCGAGGCGGGCTCGGAAACCCTGATGCAGGCTCTGGCGGCGGGGGCGGTGGACGTGATCCTGAAGCCCCGGCTCGACGTGCGCGCCCATCTGCAGGACACCGCCCTGACCATCTGCGACACGGTGGTCGCCGCCGCCCGGGCCAATCTGGCCCGGCTGCCGCTGCGCCGTCCCTCTCTCCAGGTGGAACGCAAACTGACCGCCGACGTCATCATGCCCGCGCCCCAGGCCAGCCGGGCCATGGCCCGCACCACCGAGCGGGTGGTCTGCATCGGCGCCTCCACCGGCGGCACCGAATCGCTGCGGGCGGTACTGGAACAGCTGCCCGGCGATTGCCCCGGCATCGTGGTGGTGCAGCATATGCCGGAAAAATTCACCGCCTCGTTCGCCCAGCGCCTCGACAGTTTGTGCGAGGTTTCGGTGCGGGAAGCCGCCGACGGCGATCCGGTGCTGCGCGGCCACGTGCTGATCGCCCCCGGCAACCGCCATCTGCTGCTGCAGCGGTCCGGCGCGCGCTATCATGTTCAGATCAAGGACGGGCCGCCGGTCTCGCGCCACCGCCCCTCGGTGGATGTGCTGTTCCGCTCGGCGGCGCAGTGTGCCGGAGCCAACGCGGTGGGCATCCTGATGACCGGCATGGGCGACGACGGCGCCCGCGGCCTCGGGGAAATGCGCCAGGCCGGCGCCTTCACCCTGGCCCAGGACGAGGCCAGCTGCGTGGTGTTCGGCATGCCCAGGGAAGCCATCGCCCTCGGCGCCGTCGATAAGGTGGTGGCTCTGGATCAGATCGCTGGCGAAATCCGCCGGGCCGACACGGCCCGGCCCTGACATGCGAAAGGCCCCCATGGACGGATCCCCCCTTGCCGCCGCCGCGGCGCCGCCGCCGCTGGATGATGCCGCCCGCGCCGTGGAAAGCCTGTTCCTGGACGTGGGCGAAAAGCTGACGGCGGGTGCCGCCGATCTTTCCACCGTCACCCGCCGCTTCGAAAGCCTGACGGCGCGGCTGGAAGAAGACGATCTGCGCCAGGCCGTGGCCTGCCTGGAACAGGTGGCCGGCGGCGTTGCCGCCATCGGCCGGGCCAGCGCCGCCCACCTGGCCGACCTCGACGGCATGGTCGGGAGGGTGGCGCAGCTGCAGGCCCGTCTGGTCCGGCTGTGCAAGACCATCGCCGAGGTGCGGCTGCTGTCGGTCAATGCCCGCATCGAAGCCGCCCATGTGGCCTCGGGCGCCCTCGATTTCACCGTTTTCACCACGGAAATCGGCCGCCTGTCCGATCTGGCCGAGCAAAGCCTGCACAATCTCGGCGGCGAGCTGGACGGCCTGGATCAGCGCATCCAGACGGCCCGCGACGGCCAGCGCCGTTTCCAGACCGCCCATCGTCAGTCTTTGAACGAGATCGGCGGTAAAATCGGCAATGCCGCCGCCGCCGCCGACGGTCGCCGCGCCGCCGCCGCCGCCACCCTGGCCGCCATCGCCGACGAGGCCCGTTCGGTCGGCGCCCATCTCGGCGCGGCGGTGCTGGCCCTGCAGATCGGCGATATCACCCGGCAACGGCTGGATCATGTGACCGAGGCTCTGGCCACCCCGCCCGATGCGCCGGCCCTGGCCGCCGCCCTCTACCGCTTGCAGGCGGCCCAGCTGGATCATGCCGCCGACGATCTGCGCCAGGCCGCCGAGACGGCGCGGCGCAATCTGAACGCCATCGCCGATGAGGCCCGCCATCTGGAACAGCAGGGCCGCCTCACCTTCGGCGGCGGCCAGGATGGCCAGGGCTCCTTTCTGCAGGATCTGGCCGAACAGCTGCGCGCCGCCAACGGCATGATGGCCGAATACGGCCGCGCCACCCGCGAAACCGAAAGCCTGGTGCGGGCGGTGGCGGCGCGCGGCGCCGGTATGGTGGAGCATGTGGAAGCGGTGCATTCCATCGAGATCGATCTGCGCCTGATGGGCCTGAACGCCACCCTGAAGTGCGGACGGCTGGGCTCGGATGGCCGGGCCCTGGGCATTATCGCCCAGACCTTACGCGGCTATGCCGGCAGCACCGTGGCCGATGCCGGGCACGTGATGGAGGGGCTGAACAGCGTTATCGACTCCGCCGTGCGCCTGAGCGGCCAAACCGGCGACGACGACGGCATCGGCGGCCTGCTGGCGGGGATGGAGGCGGCGGAAGCCAGCCTGACCGCGGCCGGTGCCGATCTGGCCCAAACCCTGTCCGCCCTGGCCGCCGCCCTCGGCCGCGTGATCCAGGCCCTGGGCCACGCCCAGGCCGGACTGGCCGGAACCGAGGGCCTGGACGGCACGCTGCGCGCCGCCGCCGCCCAACTGCGCGGTCAGGCCGGCAGCCTCGCCCCCGAAGACGGCGATGCCGATCTCGACCCGGAGCTTCTGGACCATTTGGCCGGGCGCTACACCATGGACCGCGAGCGCGAGGTGCATGCCCGGCACAGCGCCGGCGCCGCCCCTCCGGCACCGGCGGAGGCGGCGGGCGGCGGCGATATCGATCAGTTCCTGTTCTGAAGGCCGTCTCCGCCCTCGGCGAAGGCGCGCATGATCGCCGTCACCTCGTCCTCTGCCGAGAGGAAGACCTCGACACAGGCCGGATCGAAATGGCCGCCGCGCTGGCCGATCACATAGTCCAGCGAGCGCTCCAGACTCCAGGCCTCCTTGTAAGGGCGCACGCTGGTCAGGGCGTCGAAGGCATCGGCCAGGGCGACGATCCGCCCCGACTGCGGAATGGCCTCGCCGCCCAGGCCGCGCGGATAGCCGCCGCCGTCGTAGCGCTCGTGATGGCAATAGGCGATTTCGGCGGCCAGATTGAGCAGGGGCGAGGTGCTGCCCGCAAGGATATGCGCGCCATATTCGGCATGACGCCACATCACCCGGCGCTCATCATCGGTCAGGGGGCCCGGTTTCAGCAAAATGGTGTCGGGAATGCCCACCTTGCCCACATCATGCAGCGGCGCCGCCGTGCACAGAGCCTCGCACCGCGCCTCGTCCAGCCCCAGCCGCCTGGCGATCAGGCGGGAATAGTGCGCCATGCGTAAAAGATGGCGTCCGGTCTCGGGATCGCGGTGCTCGGCGGTGCGGGCGATATAGTGAATGGTTTCCCGTTCCCGCTCCAAAACCTTGCGGGTGGCCCGCTCCACCGCCTCGGCCAGATGGCAGGACAGATCGTTCAAGGCCTTGTGGGCGCCATACCCCTTCAGCAGATTGCGGCTGCGGGCCACGAACTCGATGGGATCGATGGGCTTGATGAGGAAATCGGTAGCCCCCAGCTGCAGCGCCTTGTAGCGGACATCCTTGAGATCGAGCGAGGTGACCATCACCACCGGCACCTCGCTTTTGCCCGCCTGGCCGCGAAACCGTTCGATGAAACGCAGGCCGTCCATCCCCGGCATGATGTAGTCCACCACGATCAGATCCATGTCGTTGCCCAGGCACCAGTCCAGGGCCGCCTCGGACTCCTGAAACGGCAGGGCCTCGCAATCGGGGATGGCCCGGATCAACCCCGCCATGTAGGTCACGGCGCTTTCACTGTCATCGATAAGCACGATCCGCATAGTCCGCACCCTTAAGCCGCTTAAAACCCAGGTCCCGCGCGTTTCAGGATAGCGGATCGCCCGCCGCCGGGGGAGCGCGCTTAGGAACGAACCGCCGTTTGGAGGAACCGCCAAGAGCGCGCTTTTGTGAATCGGCTTCATACTATGGGATGAGCATCGATACCAAGAATGGGGGAGGCCACGCTTCCGACACGTAACGGCGGAAAGTTAAAAGTGATATAAATAAAATTTAAGAAACAGAGGGTGTAAATTTCGCCCGATCACAAAAAACAGAACATGGGCGAATATAGGGGGAGGTTCACATGAGCTTTTCATTTTTCCGCGAAAAAACCGACACCTATCAGGATATGCATCTGGTTTTTTTCAACCAAACTCCGGATGCCATTCTGGTTATTGACGAATCCGCCCGTTTTGTCGATTGCAACGATGCCGCCGTCAAGATGTTCCGGGCCCCCGGCAGGCAGGCCATTCTCAACAGCCATCCCAGCGCTTTGTCGCCGCCGACCCAGCCGGGCGGCCGCGACTCGAAAACCCTGGCCGACGAAATCATCGGCGAGGCCCTGCGCGTGGGCTTCGCCCGTTTCGAATGGCTGCACCGCCGCCTCGACGGCGAGGCGTTTCCGGTCACCGTCACCCTTTTCACCGCCGCGGTGCGGGGCAAGCCCCACATCTTCACCTGCCTGTCGGATTTTTCCGACATGAAGGAACGGGAACGCCGCGCCGCCGCCATGCGCGACGCCACCAGCCGCTTCGATCAGGGTGTGAGCGGTCTTCTGGCCGAACTGACCGGCGCCGCCCACGACATGAGCGGCCTGGCGCGCGGTATGGTGAGCGATACCGAGGAAACCCGCCATCAGGCCGATGCCACCAGTTCGGCCAGCAGCCAGGCCTCGGCCAGCGTGCAGACCATCGCCAGCGCCGCCGAGGAACTGTCCACCTCCATCACCGAGATTTCCCACCAGGTGCATCAGGCCGCCACCTTGTCGCAGAACGCCGCCCGCGACGCCGATCAGGCCAACAGCACCGTGCAGAGCCTGGCCGCCAGCTCGGCCAGAATCGGCGACGTGGTGCAGCTGATCAACGATATCGCCAGCCAGACCAACCTTCTGGCCCTGAACGCCACCATCGAGGCGGCCCGCGCCGGTGAGGCCGGCAAGGGCTTCGCCGTGGTGGCCGGCGAGGTCAAATCCCTGGCCAACCAGACCAGCCGGGCCACCGACGAGATCACCGCCCAGATCGCCGACGTGCAGCGCACCAGCCGCGAGGCCGCCAACGCCATCGGCGCCATCGTCGGCCGCATCGGCGGCATCAACAGCATCGCCTCGGCCATTGCCGCCGCGGTGGAGCAGCAAACCGCCGCCACATCGGAAATCGCCCGCAGCATCCAGGGCGCCGCCGACGCCACCCATCAGGTGTCGGCCAGCATTTCCGGCGTCAACAGCGTGGCGGAACGGGCCGGCGCCAGCGCCACCCGGGTGCAAAGCTCCAGCGATCTCGTCACCCACCATATCGATCTGCTGCGCGGCCTGTCCGATACCTTCCTGCAGGAGGTGCGCGCCCTCGAACAGCGTTGAGGGTTTTCATCCGGGGGCCGAGGCCCCCGGGCGTCCCCGTCTTGATCTTCGCCGAAGTGCGGCCTTACAGTATGGCAGGGTTGATCGGGAGAGGGACGGAAGATGACGACCACAACCGCCAGCCGCCTGCGGGCGGGCGTCGCCGTTCTGCTGTTCCGCCTGAACACCCGCCGCCGCCGCCGCGCCGCCGCCATCACCGCCGCTTTGCTGCTGCTGGTGGGGGCCTTGGGCTTTTTCGCCGCGCCGCCGCTGATCCGCCATGCCGCCGAGCGGCAGTTGAGCCAGGCGCTGCACCGCCCCGCCCATATCGGCCATGTGGCCTTCAACCCCTACACCCTGCGCCTGGAGGTGGATGATCTCGGCATCGGCGCCCGCACCGGCCCCGGCCAGCTGCTCGGCATCGCCAAACTGGTGGTGCGGGTTTCGTGGGGATCGCTGTTCCGTCTGGCCCCCATCATCAGCGAGATCCGGATCGAACAGCCGCGCCTGACCCTGGTGCGCGACCAGCCCCAGCATTTCAACATCAGCGACCTCATCGCCGACGCCATGGCCCCCTCCGCCGCGCCGGCGGCAGCCGCGCCGGCGCCCCTGCCCCGCTTCGCCCTGTCCAATATCCAGCTCGACGGCGGCAGCATCCATTTCGACGATCAGGTGCTGCACCGCCAGCATGTGATCGACCAATGGTCTTTGCATATTCCCTTCCTGGCCAACCTGCCCACCCAGACCGGAATTTTCGTGCAGCCCCGCCTGTCGGCCCGCATCGACGGCAGCCCGCTGGAGCTGACCGCCCGCAGCAAACCCTTTCTGCCCTCGCTGGACTCCACCCTGTCCCTGACCCTGCGGAGCCTCGATCTGCCGCCGCTGCTGTCCTACGCTCCGGTGCCGCTGCCCGTGGCCCTGCCCGCCGGGCGGCTCTCCTGCGATCTGACCCTGCATTTCCGCCGCCAGGGCGACAGCCCGGAGATCAGCCTGTCGGGCAGCGTCGATGTGGAGGCGCCGCGCCTGACCACCCCGGACGGCGCGCCGCTGCTCTCGGCCCAGGCCCTGCATGTCACCGCCTGGGATCTGGAGCCCTTGCGGCAGCGGCTGCATTTCAATCTGATCCGCCTCGACCAGCCGGTGGTGGATCTGGTCCGCCGTCCCGATGGCCGGCTGCGGCTGCCGCTGCCGGCCGCCGCCCCCGCCACCACCGGGAAAGCGGCGGCGGCCCCCGCCGCGCCGCTGGATCTCAGCATCCAGCAGGCCGTTCTCAATGACGGCACCCTGCATTTCGCCGACGCCGCCCCCCACCCCGCCGCCGCATTGAGCCTCAACCATCTGAACGCCGCGCTGTCCGATTTCGCCCTCACCGCCGCCACCCCCGCCGCCTACAGCCTGTCGGCCAGCCTCGGCAGCGGCGGCACCGTGGCCCTGACCGGCTCCCTGCGCCCCGCCGCCGGGCAGACCCAGCTGCATCTGACCCTCCAGGATCTGGCCCTGGCCCCGCTGCATCCCTATCTGTCCGACGCGCCGGTGGATGTGCTCGACGGCCGGCTCGGCCTCAGCCTCGACGCCGCCGCCGACTGGTCGAAACCGGCGCTGGCTCTGCGCGTCGCCCAGGCCGCCCTCCAGATGAAGGCGCTGCATCTGACCCTGCCCGAGCGGCGGGCCCTGACCATCACCCAGGCCGCCCTCAGCCTCGACGGCCTCGATGTCGCCGCACCCGCCCCGGCCAGCGCCGCCGCCCCCCGCCGGGGCCGGGGGCACCGTCGCGCCGCCCGCACCCCGCCGGCGCCGGGCTGGCGCTACCGGCTCGACACTCTGTCCCTGCAAAAGGCCAACCTCACCTTTGCCGATCACGGCCCGCGCCGCCCGGTCACCCTGACCCTGGCGCCGCTGTCGCTGACGGTGCGCCAGATCAGCGACGATCTGAGCCACCCCCTGCCCATCACCCTGGCGGCTGCGGTCAATCACAAAGGCAGCCTCACCCTTCAGGGCACCCTGGCCCCGGCCCCGCTGTCGGCCCAGCTGGCCGTGGACAGCAAGGGCCTGGATCTGGCGCCGCTGTCGCCCTATCTCGACGGCGTTATCAAAGCCACCGCCGCCAGCGCCTTTTTCGACGCCCACGGCCATTTCAGCCTGCGCCAGCGCCGCCACGCCCTGCAGGCCGCCTATGGCGGCGAGGCCGCCCTGGTGAAGGTGCGGCTGCTGGATCAGATTTCCGCCGATGCCTTCGCCGGCTGGCGGCGGCTGGCGCTGAGCGGCCTGCGCGCCCGCTACGACAGCGCGCAGGGCGCCGATATTCATATCGGCCGCGTTCTGTTCTCGCGCTTCTATGGCCATGCCCTGCTGGATGGACGGGGACGGCTGCGGCTGCAGGAAATGCTGGCCCATGACGAACCCGCCGCCCGCCGCCCCGAGGCCGAGGTCCGCCCGGCCCCTGCCGCCGCCGTCGCGCCGCCGCTGCGCCTCGCCATCGGCAAGGTGGTGCTGGACCACGGCCGCGCCACCTATACCGACGATTTCATCAAACCCCACTACACCGCCCATCTCGATGCCATCAGCGGCAGCATCGGCGCCTTCGGCACCGGCGGCGCCCCCCCGGCCCCGGTGGATATCCACACCCAGCTGACCGCCAACGGCCCCATCGCCATCACCGGCACCGTGAACCCGCTGGCGGCGGCGCCATCGCTGGATCTGACCGCCACCGCCCGCAATATCGAGCTGACCAATCTCACCCCTTATTCGGCCAAATATGCCGGCTACCCCATCACCAAGGGCCAGCTGAACGTTGATCTGCACTACCAGCTGGCCAACAACCAGCTCAGCGCCGACAACCACATCTTCATCAACCAGCTGACCTTCGGCGAACATGTGGACAACAGCACCGCCACCAGCCTGCCGGTACGGCTGGCCGTCGATCTGCTGAAGGATCCGGAGGGGCGCATCGACGTGGACATTCCGGTCTCGGGCTCGCTCGACAGCCCCGATTTCAGCCTGGGCGGCCTGTTGTGGCAGGCCTTCGTCAATCTGCTGGAAAAGGCCGTCACCTCGCCCTTCAGCCTGCTGTCGCACGCCTTCGGCGGTAGCGGCGGCGAGGATCTGGGCTATGTGCTGTTCACGCCCGGCGCGGCGGAGCTGAGCGATGCCGCCACCCATAAACTCGACACCATCGCCCATATGCTGACGGAAAAACCCGGCCTGTCCCTGGAGATCAGCGGCCGCGTCGATCCGGCCAGCGATCTGCCGGGCCTGCGCAGCGTTTATGTGCAAACCCTGGTCAAGCGGCAGAAACTGAACGACCTGATGGATCGGGGCGGCAGCATCGATCCGGCCAAGGTGCGGGTGGCGCCCGACGAATATTCAAAATATCTGCGCCAGGCCTACCGCAATGCCGATTTCAAGCGACCGCGCAATCTGATCGGCCTGCTGAAAAGCCTGCCCGATGCCGAGATGGCCAAGGCCCTGGCCGACCATACCCCGCTGACCGCCGCCAGCCTGGCCGACCTGGCCCAGGCCCGCGCCCAGGCGGTACGCCAATATCTGGGCGGCAAGATCGATCCCGCCCGCATCTTCATCATCCCCCCGCATCTGAACGCCGAGGGCATCGCCGACAAGGGCGCCCCCAACCGCGCCGATGTCTCGCTGAAATGAGGGAGGACGACAAAAAAACGGGCGGCGGCCTGTTCCGGCCGCCGCCCGGGATCCGCGCGCCTGGGATCAGCGTTCGATACGCAAGGTCAGGCTGACACCGTAATCGTTCATGTAGGGACGGAACTGTTCGCTGGTGCCTTCCAGCGTAAGGGTGGTGTCTTCATTCAACCGCCCGCGCAGACCGGCGCCGAAGGTGGCGCCGAAATTGCTGGTGGCGGCATGATCGCCATTGGCGTCGATGATGGCTTCCCGCGTTTGCAGGGGATCGTATTCCAGACGAACCGAGACATTGGGAACCAGTTCGACACCGCCGACCGTCAAGCGATAGCCCAGCATTTCCTTCCAACGGATTTCGCCGGTGTAAGGCGTGGCGGCGGCCACCGGGTTGCCGTTGCTTTCGATATAAGCCGTCTGAAATTCCTTGACGTAAAACAGCCCCAGCGAACTGCCCACCAGCCAGTTCTCCGGCAGTTCCTGATTGGCATTCACGTTCCCCGAGAATGACCAGCGGCTGCCGGAATTGCTCCCGCTGACGCCCGCATGGGATTCGTCATAATTGACCCAGACATGGCTGAGCTGCAGGTCGGCGCTCCAAATGTCGTTGAAGCGGTACCCGGCATAAGGGGACAAGCCATAGCCGCCGTCTTTCAGAACGCCGTTGTTGAAGGTGGTATCCACGTTCAGGTTTTCATAGCCGAAGGCCAGGCCCAGCATCAGGCCATCGGGGCGCTGATAGTCGAATCCGCCCACCACATCGCCGATGTTACCGTTAAAACTGGCGCCGTTTTGCGAATCGCGGAGCCAATGATTGGAGGTGGACAGCCAGAACCCGGCGGGATGGCCGGCATCACCGGCGGAAAGGCCGGTTCCGGCACTGCCGTTTTCCCCCAGGAACATGGCGCCGCCACCCACAACTTGGCTGATACGGTCCGACAGCAGGCCCGCGGCCTGGGTCGCCGCCGAACGCACCACCTCGGTATTGACGATGGCGCTGCTGGGAGCCTTGGCCCCATAGGTATCGGCGGCCAGGGCGCCATGCGTTTCCAAAGCCAGAACCAGGGTTCCCGTAACCATCGCCCCCAGGGCTTTCCCCAGCCTCGACGCCTGCGCCGCCCCTTTTTTCACACCCGCCGTCATGCACACCCCGGAATCTGAGCATATTTTAAATTAACAGACTCGCACGCTACCCTATCAAAGAGACAGGGTCAATCAACCAGGAATATCCACCAAAAGTTGCCACCAGAAGACTGGCGTTTGCTTTTCCCCCGCGCTGACTTAGGCTGTGCCGCCTTATCCCTTTTCGCCGAGCCCCGTCTTGCCCCGCCGCCGGTCCATGGCCCACCGTTTCCCGATTGCGCTGCTGACCCTGAGCATGGCCTGCGGCGCCGGGCTTATTTTTCTGGCCCACCCCCTGTTCTCGCTGGGAGCCTGGGGGGATGGGCAGCCCATGGCGATCGGCCTGATGACCAGCGCCGGTTGCGGATTTCTGGCGCTGGCGGCCCTGCCTCAGCGGCGGCTGGCGGCCCGCGCCCTGCAAGCCCCCCTCTGCCTTGCCGCCTACGCCCTGGCGGCGGTCACGCTGGCGGCGGCGCCCTTCACCGCCCATCCCTGGCGATCGCTGTTCGGACCGCCGGAAACCGGGCAGGGGCTGCTTTGGTGGCTGGCCCTGGCCGGTTTCACGGCCCAGGCGCTGGTGTTGCGCCAGTGCCGCCGTCCTTGGCGGCTGGCCCAGAGCATCGCCGTGGCCGGCGCCCTTTGCGCGGCCATGCTGGGCCTGCAGGGCATCGATTGGCTTTACCCCCTGCTGGCCAAGGCGCGGCTGATTCCCGATATCCGGTTCCTGGTTTTTAATGAATATCTGGCCTACGACGCCCTGGCCCTGCTGGTTCTGGCCAGCCTGGAACCGCGCCGCGCCTGGGCGCTTTTCCTGGCCGGCGCCGGGCTGGCCGTGCTGCTGGTCTCGCGCAACCGCACCGCGTTCGCCAGTTTTCCCGCCATTGTGATCCTGGCCTGGGCCTTGCGCGCCCGCTGGCGCCCGGTCCTGGCGGTTCCGCTGGTGCTGCTGGCGGCTCTGGCCCCCCTGGGGATCGAGGCCTGGGGCGGCATCGCCCCCCTCTGGTCGCGCGGCCTGATCCTGCGCGTGGCCCTGCCCGCCCTGCCCCATCTGGCCGGGCACGGCTGGGGCGCCTTCCCCGATGTGATGATCCGCCATCTGCCGGCCGCCGGCGTTCCCACCTACCAGTCGCAATGGGGCGGCATCGGCCGCGATCTGTTCCACAGCCACAACGCCCTGCTGGAAGGCGCCCTGGCGGCGGGACCGCTGGGAGGGGGGCTGGCCGCTTTTCTGCCCGCCGCCGCCGCCATGCGGCCGCGCCGGAACCGGGCCTGGATCGCCGCCGCCTTCGCCTTGGGTTGGGCCACCCTCGACGGCTTCTGGTTCGAGATCGCCGCCACCCCGCCTTTTCTGGCCATGGCCGCCGCCGCCCTGGCCGCCCGGCCCGCCCGCCGCCGCTGGCGCCCCTCCGCCGCCGTTCCCGCCCTGCTGGGCCTGCTGCTGCTGACGGCGGCGGCCTTGCTGTGGCGGCAGGCCGCCGCCGAAAGCCGCCTGGCCGCCTGCCTGACCTCCGGGTCCTGCCCGGCGCCGCGGCCGCCTTCGGCTTTGGACGACGACCGCCGTGGTCTGGCCAGCCTTCTGGAAACGGCGCTGCAGCAGGATCTGGCCCAGGGCCCCCGGCTGGCGGCGGCCCGTGCCGGGGCGTTTCTTGCCTTGCAACGCCGCGCCGAGGCCTTGCCGCCCACCGCCCCGGTCCTGTCCATGGCCCTGCTCAACGCCACGGCGGCCGAAGCCTTCGCCCCAGCCGGATCGCCCCTGGCCTGGAGCGACCCGGACCAGCTGGCGGCGGCCTGGGATAAGGATGCCCGCCGCCTGCTGGCCCAGGCCCCCCGGCGGCTGGATGTTCTGCCCCCCTATCTCGACTGGTGCCTGACCCATGGCCGCACGGCGCGTCTGGCCGCCATGCTGGCTCTGGCCGGACAGATCGATCCGGACCATCCCGTCGTTCTATGGTTTACCGGCATTCAGGATCTGCAGTCACCGTCGGCGCCGCTGCAGGCCCGGGGCCTGGCCCTGATGCGCCGCGCCTATACCGCGGGGCTGGAGCGTTTCATGCCGGTGTCGCCCGCCCTGAAACGCCAGCTGAAACTGGTTCCGCCCTTATAATCCCAACCGGCCGATGAATTGCCCGGTTGTATCGTCCCTCGCCGGGCGGCGGCATCCGCCGCCTTGGCCGCTCGCTCAAGGCTCGCTGGAAACCGGCCAACCCGTCACTTCAATGGTTGGCCGGTATAAGACCCGCCGACCGGCCTGTTGCGGTAGGCCAGAATGCGCTGGCGCCCCGCCACCAGAATCAGCCCCCACGAAAACCCCGCCTGCGCCAGCAGAAAGGCGTAGGCCAGACCGGCACCCCACCAGAACAGCCCCGTCCGCCCCCGTCCCAGCGCCCCCAAACCGGCCAGCACCACCCCCGCCAGCAGCAGCCCCAGGCAAACGCCGTAAAAAGGCCGCCCGGCCAAAGCCAGGGCGCCGCCGCCAAGCCCCAGCAGAAACAACGGGCTTAACCAGCGCATCACTTTGTGCGACCACAAGGCCAGGGCATATCCCGGATGCCGCCAGGGCAGCAGCAGCGCCGGATGCCGCCAGGTGCCCTGCCAGTTGCGGGCCGTCATCCGGGCCCGGGCCCGGAATTCCCGCGCCGGTCGGGTTTCATTGACGTCGAAGGCCACCGCCGCCGGCTGATGCCGCACCTCGTAGCCCGCCGCCGCCACATCGAGGGGGATGATGCAATCGTCGCCCACATGGAGCGGCAGGGGACGGAACAGCCGGCGGCGGAACGACATGGCCTGGCCGCTGGCCACCGCCAGAATGCCGAACCGGCTTTCCAGGGCGCGAATCGCCTGCTCCGACCGCCAATAGCGCCCCTGGCCGCGGGCAACCGCCGACCCATCGCCGGGAAACAGCACCTGGCCGCCGACGCATCCCACCTTCGCATCGGCATAAGGCGCCGCGATGGCGGCCAGAAAACCGGGAGCGAACCGGGTCCGGGCATCGGTCAGCACCACCACCTCGCCGGAAAGATGAGGCAGGGCCGCATTCTGCGCCGCCGATTTCCCGCCCTGTTCCGGCAGCGGCACCAAAGCGATCCGGCGATCGGGATGACGCGCGGCAAAGGCCTGGACCAGGGCTGCGGTCTGATCGCGCGAGCCGTCCGAGGCCACGACGATTTCCACCTGATGCGGCGGATAATCCTGGGCCAGCAGATCCTCCAGACGGGCCTCTATCCGCGCCGCCTCGTCATGCACGGTCAGCAGCAGGCTCAACGACGGCGGCGCCGTCTCCGGAAGCGGCGCCGCCGGACGCATGGGCCGCCGGATCCGCGCCGCCAGACGCAGCCCCCCTTCGTACCCCGCATAGACATGAACCAGAGCCAAAGCCGAAAGCCAGAACAGCAGATGCGCCATATTCCCTCGATTTCTTGCCGTGTCCGGCCGCGGGCCGCCCGGCCCCGCGCCCCGGAATCCCTCAAAAAGAGAAAATGTGTATTTTAAAGCACACTCACGCGTATGGGTTGCCGACCACCGGCAGTCACCGTACTATCACATCGCGTTCCGTTTGCAATTAGGCGTCCATGAACCATCCGATGAAGACCCGCGTTATCCCGCATGCCCGCGCCAGCATCGGAGAAGAGGAAATCGACGCCGTCGTCGGCACGCTGCGCTCGGGCTGGCTGACCGGCGGCCCCATGGTGCTGGCCTTCGAGCAGGCGGTCTCGGCCTATCTCGGCGGCCCGCAGGCCGTTTCCACCAATTCCAATACCATGGGTCTGCTGATCACCCTGAAGGCCCTGGGCATCGGCCCCGGCGATGAGGTCATCATTCCCACCAACACCTTCGTGGCCACCGCCATGAGCGCCCATCACCTGGGGGCGACGGTGGTGCCGGTGGATATCGATCCCCACACTCTGTCGCTTGCCCCCGATCGGGTCGCGGCGGCGCTCACGCCGCGCAGCCGCTGCCTGCTGCCGGTGCATCTGGGCGGCCTGCCCTGCGACATGGAGCCCCTGCACGCACTTGCCGCCCGCCACGGCCTGCGCCTTGTCGAGGATGCGGCCCATGCCCTGTCTGCCAGCCGCGGCGGCGAGGCGGTGGGCGCCGCGCACCGTTCCGACGCCACCGTCTTCAGCTTCTACGCCACCAAGACCATCACCTGCGGCGAAGGCGGCATGGTCACCACGCAAAACGCCGATCTGGCCGCCCGGCTGCGCCGCCTGCGCCACCACGGCATCGACCGCGATGCCTTCAACCGTCAGGAAAGCCGCAGTTGGGACTATGACGTGGTGGAGGATGGCTACAAGGCCAACATGACCGACATCGCCGCCGCCATCGGCCTGGCCCAGCTGCGCAAACTGCCGGCCCTGCAGGCGCGGCGCCAGGCCATCGCCCACCGCTATCGCGAGGCTTTCGCCCCGCTGCCGCTTCATCTGCCCACCGCCCCCCCGGCAGGAGACAGCCATGCCTGGCATCTGTTCATCATCCGCCTGCGGCCCGAGGCCCCCCTGGACCGCGACGGCTTCATGCTGGCCATGCAACGCCGGGGAATTCAATGCGGTCTGCATTACATCCCCTTGCACCGCCACAGTTTCTGGCGGCAGCGCCTGGGCCTGACGCCCCAGGCCTTCCCGGTGGCCGAGGAGGTGTTCGCCAGCTCCGTCACCCTGCCGCTTTACGCCGCCATGAGCGACGACGATGTGACTTACGTAATCGAAACCGTGGGCGATCTTCTGTCTTGTTGAAGCGCGCCCTGGACGTGACCATCACCCTGATGGCCCTGCCGCCGCTCTGCCCGCTCTGGCTGCTGGCGGCGCTGCTGGTGCGGCTGGACGGCCCCGGCCCGCTGTTGTTCCGCCAGGAACGCAGCGGACGGCACGGCCGCCCTTTCATCATTCTGAAATTCCGCAGCATGGCCGGCGGCGGCCAGGGCATCGCCGCCTCGGCCCCTCATCGCGTTACCCGGCTGGGCCGCCTGCTGCGCGCCAGTAAACTGGACGAGCTGCCCCAGCTGATCAATGTTCTGAAAGGCGAGATGAGCCTGGTGGGGCCCCGCCCCGAACTGCCGTCTTATGTGGCGCTGTGGCCGGAGGCGGATCGCGCCGCGGTGCTGTCGGTCCGCCCCGGCATCACCGATTTCGCCAGCCTGATCTACCGCCAGGAGGAAACGCTGCTGGCCGGCCGCCCCGATCCCGAGGACTATTACCGCCGGGTGCTGATTCCGCAGAAACTGCGGCTGGCCCGCTTTTACGTGCGCCGCGCCGGACCGGGGTTGGATCTTTGGCTTCTGGGGCAAACGGCCAGGGCCCTGCTGCGCCTTCCCTCCCGCCTGGCGCCGCGCCGCCCGAGACCATCATGAATTTTCCCGTCGCCATCCTGATGTCGCTTTGCGCCCTGAGCGCCGCCCTGGGCTTTTCCCTGGCCGCGCCGCCTCTGTGGTCGCCCGAAATCGCCAGTTTATGTTTCCAGTCCGGCCTTGATGGCGGGCAATGCACCCGGGCCGCCCTGTCGGTGGGACTGGACAGCACCCTGACCTTCGCCGCCGCCGGTGTTCTGATCCTGCTGGCCGACCGCTGGTGGCGCCGCCACCGTCCCGTGGCCGGCGGCAGCCTGCCGCCCACGGCCGTCGCCCTGGCCATGATCGCCACGGCGCTGCTGCTGACCGCCCATCTTACCGCCCGCCATTTTGGCGCGCTGCATGCCTCGCGCATCGAGGAAATCGCCGCCTATTCCACCTACATCTCCCTGGAAAATCTGGCCTGGCCGCTGCTGCTGCAGCTTTGCGTCAGCGAACGCGATCCGCGCCGCCGCCTGGGGCTGATCGGCCTGCTGACCGGAATCATGGCCCTGACCCCCTACCGCGCCGTGCTGCTCACCATCGCCCTGTTCGGCCTGATCCTGCCCATGATCGCCGAAATCCGCCGGCAACGGTGCGCCGACGGCGGATGGCGGCGGTTCCGGCTGGCCACCCTGCAAGGCGGATTGTGCCTGCTGCTGATGGCTGGGGCCCTGTGGAGCGTTTATATCGACCGCATCGCCGCCGACAGCCCGCTGCTGCAAGACGAGATCCAGCACATGAACCGGACCATCGCCAGCAGTTGGAACCGCAACCCCGCCCTGGCCGGAGAACTGCAAAGCCGGCGGGCCGCCCTGGGGCGGCTTCACAGGCGCCGGCACCGGCGGCCGGACCAGCCCCGCGATGACACCGCGGCGCCCCCGCCCGTTGTGCAGCTTCCCGCCCAGGATGTTCAAACACTCACCACCCTGCCCGCCCCCTTACGCCGGCTGGCCCAGCGCGTCACCACGCCGCTGTTTCAGGCCGTGACCCTGGACTCCCTGGGCCGGCAGCAGCCGCTGCCGGACATCCTGGATGAAATCCTGGGAAAATTCCGCCTGAGCAAGCGGCTGACCTTGAACGAATTTCTCTACCAGAAGCTTTATGGCGGCCACGGCACCGGGCAGACCACCGCGCTCTATTACGGCGAGGCCATCGCCTATTGCCCGCGCTTTCCCCTGTTCTGGATGATCCTGGCCCCCGCCTTGGTGGGGCTGGCCTGGATCGTTCTGCGATCCCGGCTGATCGATGCGCCGGTGCTGTTCGCCGTGGCCCTGTGGCGCAGTTCCACCGCCGGTCTGGTCACCATTCTGCCCTCGCTGGTTCTGCAGGCCGGCACCCTGGCCGCCATGGCCTGGTGCGGCCGCCGCCCGGCGCCACCCTGGTTGCGGCGGCTGATCGGGCCGGTGCTGAACGGCGTGATGGCGCTGCTGATCCTGGGGCTGGCCTTCAACTGCTGGGAAACCCAGACGCGCCGCCAGATCTGGAACGTGGCCATCGCCGCGCCGCGCCCGGAATGCTGGCTGACCAGCCTGAACGACGGCGTGCCCGATCTGGATGCCGCCCTGCGGCGCCAGGGGCTGCTATCCCGCAGTTATGCCGGCGGCGGCCTCAGCTTCTTCCACAAGCTGCCGGTCCTCAGCCTGGTGCAGATCCCCGAGGGATCCCCCCGCCTGGCGCAGGACGGCGCCGTTCTGGCCGCCATGACCTCCCTGGTGGACTGCCTGCCCGGCACGCCGCCCACGCCGCCCACGGTGCTGACCTCATGGACCGTGCCGCTGAACGGCAGCGTTCCCTTGCAGCTTCTGGCCCTGACCCTGCTGGCGGCGGCCTTCCGGCCACGGACAGGATCCGCCGCCGTCCCGGATGTATGATACCGGCCAACCCTTGAAGTGATACCGGCCAACCATTGAAGTGACTCGTTGGCCGGTATCCAGCGAGCATTGAGCGAGCGGCCAAGGCGGCGGATGCCGCCGCCCGGCGAGGGACGATACAACCGGTCAATTCATTGGGCGGTTGGTATGACGGGTTGGCCGGTCTCCAGCGAGCCTTGAGCGAGCGGCCAAGGCTTTCGGCTGCCGCCGCCCGGCGAGGGACGATACAACCGGTCAATGCATTGGCCGGTTGGTATGAGAGAGGGCGGCGCCGGGACGGTTTTCAGGACGTTGTCCATTTCGAGGTGCAGGGAATGCGGCTTTTGTCACAGCGGTGCGCGTAAGCCCGCGCCACCCCGATCACCTCCTCCAGCAGCCCTTCCTGCAGATGGGTCGGCTCCAGCCCCAGCGATATCAGCGACCGCGCCACCGCCGGCAGCTCGTTGCGGGACGCCTCGTTGCGCGGATTGTCCAGATGCTGGATATCCGCCCCGGTCATGGCCGAAACCATGCGGGCCAGATCGATCACCCGGTGGGTTTCGGTCATCTGATTCAGAATGCGGACCCGCTCCCCCCTCTGCGGGGGATTTTCCAGGGCCAGCGAGAGGCAACGCACCGTATCCTGGATATGAATGAAGGCGCGGGTCTGCCCGCCGCTGCCATGCACGGTCAGGGGGTGTCCCACCGCCGCCTGCATGAGAAAGCGGTTCAGCACCGTGCCGTAGTCGCCGTCATAATCGAAGCGGTTGATCAGCCGGTCGTCCAGGCGGGTCTCGGCGGTGTTGGTGCCCCACACCACCCCCTGGTGCAGATCGGTCACCCGCAGCTTGTCGTTCTTGTTGTAGTAATAGAAAAGCTGCTGATCCAGGCACTTGGTCATATGGTAGATGCTGCCGGGATCGGTGGGGTGCAGAATTTCGCGCTCGATGCGGCCCTGGCCGTCGGCTGTCGGCACCTCGACGGCAAGATAGCCCTCGGGGATCATCGTGCCGCCCCCCGAGCCGTAGCCGTAAACCCCCATGGTGCCGATATGCACCACATGGCTGTCGATCCCGCTTTCCACCACGGCGCACAGCAGATTGTGGGTGGCGTTGACGTTGTTATCCACCGTGTAGCGCTTATGCCGCGGTGACTTCATGGAATAGGGCGCCGCCCGCTGTTCGGCCAGATGCACCACCGCATCGGGGCGCTCGCGCACCAGCAACGCCAGAAGATCATCGTAGGCATGGGCCAGATCGATGGCATGCCAGGGAATGGACCGCCCCGACACCGCCCGCCAGGCGGCCAGACGCTCGTCCAAGGCGCGGATGGGCGTCAGCGAGTCCACCCCCAGTTCACGGTCGGCGGCACGGCGCACCAGCGTATCGACAATCACCACCTCGTGCCCACGGGCGGAAAGATGCAGGGAAATCGGCCAGCCGCAAAATCCATCCCCACCACAAACGATGATCTTCATAAAATTTCCGTCCCCACCAGCGCCTCCCGGAAGATGCGCAACAAACCACGGCGCCATGCCCTATGCTTTTAAGCCGGACCCGCCCTTTTCGGCAACCATTCGGCGAACCATCGCCAGATCGGCAATCCCCAGGCGCCAGGCCGCGCCCAGATAAAGCAAACCGCCGCCGCCGATCAGCAGCAGCAGCAGCAGCAGCAGCAGCAGCCGCCCGTTTTCGGGCAGCAGCGGCCGCAGCAGCAGCAGCCCCGCCGTCATCACCAGGGTGGCGGCGACAATGCGCGGCAACCGGTAGCGCAGGCGCGCATCCCAGCGCAGCTGGCGGCGCCGCGCCAGCAGAAAAACCGAGATCGCGGCATTCAGCGTGGCCGCCAGGCTGTCGCCCAAGGCGATGGCGACATGGGCCAGCCAGGGCATCAGCAGCAAGGTGAGCGCAAGATCGAGGCCGAAGGCGCATGCCGTCACCAGCACCGGCGTGCGGGTATCGCCCCGGGCGTAAAAAGCCGGAGACAGCAGGCGGACCACGATCAGCCCCGGAGCCCCCAGAACATAAGCCTGCAGGGTGCGGGCGGTGGCGACGGCATCGGCGGCGCTGAACTGGCCGTGGCGGAACAGCAGCGCCACGATGGGCTGGGCAAGAACCAGCAGCCCCGCCGCCGACGGCAGAATCAGAAACAGGCCGGCCTCCAGGGCCCGGTTCTGGCTGTCGGCCGCCGCCGCCGGATCTCCCCCCGCCAATTGCCGCGACAGCAGCGGCAGCAAAACGGTGCCGACGGCGATGCCCACCACCCCCAGCGGAAACAGGCTGACCCGCTCGGCGTAGTAAAGATAGCTGAGCGCCCCCGTGGGCAGCAGGCTGGCCAACAGGGTGTCGCTCAGCATATTGATCTGCGCCAATCCGCCTCCCAGGGTTGCCGGCAGCAAACGCCGCAGCATGGTCCGCGCCTCGGGCGTGGGGCGGGGACGGACCAGGCGGGGCAGGCGCCCGGCCCGGCGGACCGCCGCCAGCAGCCACAGAACCTGCAGCACTCCGGCCAGGACCGCGCCCCAGGCCAGGGCATGATCGGCGCGCATCCCCGGCCCCCGCAGCACCAGCACCGCCACCAGGGTGACGTTCAGAATGGACATGGCCGCCGCCGCCGCCGCGAAACGGCCCAGGGCATTGAGCATGCCGGTCAGCAGCGCGGCCAGGGCCGCGAAGATGAAATAGGGAAACGCGATACGGGCCAGAAGGACCGCCAGCGCGCGCCGCCCCGGAACCTCGCCCAGACCGGGCGCGAATACCAGCATCGCCCAGGGCATGAGCACCACCATCAGCAGACTGAAGGCGGCGGCCAGCAGGATCAGAACGCTCCAGACCTGATCGGCGAAAGCCCAGGCGGCGCGGCGGCCCCGATGTTCGGACAGGGAGGAAAACAACGGCACGAAGACCGAGGATAAGGCGTTATCGGCAAAAATCTGAGCGAACAGATTGGGCAGCTTGAAGGCCACCAGAAAACTGTCGGCCACCAGCCCCGCCCCCAAAACCTGGGCGATCATCGCATCCCGCAGGAAGCCGGTCAGCCGCGACAGCAGGGTAAAGGCCCCCACCGTCAGGCTGGGGCGGAACAGCGACCGCGCCGCGCTCATGATTCCCCCCGCGCCAGAAACAGACGGCGCATCCGCACCGCGGCCTGGCGTTCCAGCACCGCCAGCCGATAGCCCGGATCGGGCCGCAGCCGGTATTCGGCCAGATCCATGTTCCGTTGAAAATCCGCCCGCCGCATCGGATCGTCCTGCGCCGCCAGCGCCCGCACCGCCCGCTCGATCCGCGCCCGCCGTGCCCGCACCGCCCGGGTCCGGCGCGCCCGCGCCAGCAGGTGTCCGGGGATCGCCACCCCCAGCCAGTCATGAGCCAGGGCCATCGCTTCCAGCGCCGGAACGGCGCCGCCGCAGCGCTCCATCGCGGCGAAACAGGCCTCGGCCCCCCCGGTTCCCGCCGTACGCAGCAGGGCGGCGACATCGGCCAGCCAGCGCAGCCGGAACCAGCAGTGCCGGGCACCGTGAAAACAGAGGTAGGGGAGAAGATCCTCCTCGGCCATGGCCGGCAAAGCCGCCCCCGCCGCAACGACAGACTGCCGCCGCATCAGCAGATCCTCCACCGACACCTGCTGCAGGGCGGCGGTGGCGTGCAGGCGGCTTTTCAATTCCACCAGAACGCCGGCGGGCGTCCGCAGCACCACCTCGTGGGAATAGCGTTGCCGTAGCGCCGGCAGATCGTCCCTTCGCGGTTTGACCGCCGTCAGACCGGCGGCGCGCAGCAGCCGTTCGGCGGCGCCGAAATCGCCCGGCGCCACCAGCAGATCCATATCGCGGCAATCCCGCAGCGCCGGATCGCCATAGGCCCGCACCGATAACGGCGCCCCCTTCAGCAGCAGGCAGGCAAGACCGGCCTGCTCCAGCAGGGCGGTCAGCCGCGCCGCCTCGGCGATCTGCATCAGGCTCCGGCGGGCCAGATGCGCGCGCTGCCGGCGCAGCGTGGCCTCGATCTCGGCGGGCATCACATCCGGCGGCAGACGGGAACAGACCAGCGAAACCAGGCGATGACGGGCCAGCAGAACCGGCACCAACGCCCAATCGGCGGCGGCGGGCAGCCGGGCGGCAGCCGGCGGCGCGGCCAGCAGCCCCGGCAACAGATCCCCCACCCAGCCGAAATCCGGCGTCTCGTCCCTCATCGGCCTAGCGCCGCCAGGCCAGCAGGGATAACCGCGACAGCGGCCGTTCCAGCAGCACGAAGGAGAGGGCCGAGGTGGCGTAAATCAGCCCCAGGGTCAACACGGCCCGCAGGGTTTTTTCGGGCAGATAGGCCCGCTCCCGGATCAGAAAATCGATCCAGAAATCCTGAAACAGATAGGTGGAGAAAGACACGAACCCGAAGAACCGCATGAACGGAGACGACAGAAAACGGCTGACCACGCCGTCCGACATCATGACCCCGTAGAGAAACACCGAAAAAACCAGACCCCACGGCACCCACCACATATGATAGTAATCCGCCGCCACATGCAGGCCGAACAGCGCGTTCAAAACCGTGGCGGAACAAACAACCGGCAGCAGAAACAGCACCACCACGACGGCACCAACCCCGGCATGGCCGGACAGCCGCGGCCGCCAATGGCCGGTTTGCGCGTAAACCCACGCCGTAAGCGCCCCCATGACGAACAGCGGCGCATATTCCCCCACCAGGGCGTTGCCGATCCTGAAAGCATCGTATCCGGGGCGCAGAGTGGCGGTCGGGAAGAGAGAATAATGCAGGCATAGATAAAAACAAAATATCACGAACGGAGCCCATCGCCGCCACATCCCAAGTCCGCCGATAAGAAGAATGACGAAGGGAAGGACGAGATAAAATTTGAATTCCACGAAAACAGCCCAGACCGCCGGCGTCCTTAACAGAAACACCGGCCAGAAAGCCCGATGGGACCAGTAGCCGAACAGAATGCAGAGGAGTATGGACAGCGTATAGAGTGGATAGATCCGCACAATTCTGCGGAATGCGTAGTTCAGCCATTCCCAGGGGCAGAACATTTTTGCTGTGGAGCGAAAAAAATATAAACTTAATAAAAAGCCGCTCAACACAAAAAAGAGCCAGACCCCATACTGCCCCTGCCCGGAGAAAAACAGAGAAAGCTTATTGCTGAGATGAGAAAACGTCACATACAAAATGGCCGTTCCACGTACACCATCCAAGACAGGGTAGCGGGAGTGCGACGACGTTTCCGGAGTTTCCATCTGCGGCATGAACTTCATGATTGATGCATTTCCCGGAAAAATAGCATACTCGGGCAAAATTCGGCAGGCTCTCCTTGCCGGTCCGCCCATTTTCCAGTCGAGCCCCCTTCATGCATAGCGGCATCACGGACACCGTACTGAAGATCATCGCCGAGACAACCTGTAAAGACCTGACGGTCGAGGATGGGCTGCTCGAACGGGGGTTGGTGGATTCCATCTCGGTGGTGCATATCGCCCTGGCCCTGGAAGAGGCGTTCGGCTGCACCGTGCCCGCCGCCGATATCGTGCGGGTGTTCGCCTCGGTGCGCAGCCTGACGGCATTCGTCGAGTCTCACGCCGTCCGGGGGCGGTAAGCCGGCATGAAGCGTTTGCGCGTCCATCTGGCGGCTCTGTTCTGCGCCGGTTTCGTTCTGGCCGCGCTGACAGCGCTCCTCCCGTCTTTGAGCGGGCACCTTGTTCTGCCCTACGACCGGACCCTGGCCCATCTGAACCAGTTGGGGCAGAACCGCCCCTTCACAGCGGGCTATCAGTATCTGGCCGACCGCCTGCGCACCGGCGATGCAGTGGTGATGTTCGCCTCGTCCGAACTGATCAACAACCCCACGCCCTATGTCGCCCATGCGCTGCTGCCCAATCGCCTGGGCATTCCCCTGATGTCGCTGGGGCGCGGTTATTTCCAATCCTTTTCACACTATCTGCTGCTGTCGGCGCTGCGCTCCCGTCTTAATCCGAAGTCGCGGCTGGTCATCCTGTTCTCGCCGGGCTGGATCGAGACCGACCGGGTTCCCGCCAGTTTCCTCGATTACTACCTGCGGGACGATCTGGTGTACGACATCCGCCGCCAGAACGGCGATCTTACCGCCCTGGCCGACTATCTCAGGAGCCGCGCCCCCGAACTGACCCATCTGTCGCCGGCCTTGCGCGAAGTGATGTGGGCCTATCCCTCCGGTCCGGTTTCGCGGTCGCGGCGGCTGTTGGGGGTGGCCGCCGGCCTGCTGCTGCAGGCCCAGGCCTGGTGTTATCCCTGGGCGGCGGCCTTCACCCGGCTGTCCCTTTGGACGCAAGACGACGCCCAACCGGCGGCGCCGGCATCGACGGTCGATTGGGCGGCGCTGGAGCGCCAGGCGGCGGCCGACGAAGCCCGCCGCATGACCAATAACACCCTCTGGGTTCATAACGACTATTTGAGCCAATTCCTCTCGGCCTATCCCCACGGCGGGGCCCGATTGTTCAAGAACAGCCTGCACACCGAAACCGAACTGCTGTTCCTGCGCCGCGAACTGGAGCTGCTGCGCGGCCGCGGCGCCCGGGTGCTGCTGGTGATCCTGCCCCTCAACGGCCGGGTTTATGGCGATCTCGACCGCTTCCAGCCGGTACGTCCCCGCATCCACGCCCTGGCCGCCGCCTTGCATGTGCCGGTCTACGACATGTGGGACCAAACGCCGGAGATCGGCCTGATGGGGGACGGCATGCATATCGGCAGTCTGGGCTGGGTTCGCATCGACCATGAAATCACGCGGTGGCTGCAATGATCCCGTTCCTGCGCTGGGCCCTGCTTTATCTCGGCCTCGGCCTGGCCCTGGTCTATCATCTGGGCCTGCCGTCCAACAGTTCGGGGCAAAGCCGCGTCATCTTCGTCTACCAGCAGTTCTAACCCCGCATGACCGCCATCACAGCCCCTTCCGCCGCCGTCCGTTTCGCCCGCCCGGTCCTGGTGGCCGGCTGCCTTGGCCTGTCGGCTCTGCTGTACGGCCGCGACTGGAAACAGGCGGCGCTGTGGCTGGCCCTCATTCTGCTGGTCCGCGCTTTGCGCCATCACCGCCGCATCCCCCTGTGGCTGGCGGTCAGTTTAAGCCTGCTGCCGCTGCTGGCGGTCAAAACCTCGCTGACCGGCGGCATCGGGCTGCTGGGCCTGTCGTTCGCCACCTTCCGCGCCATCGACATGCTGCTGAGCGAACAAGACGGCCCACCGCCGCCGCTGCCCGCCAGCCTGCTCTATCTGACCTTTCCGCCGGTTCTGATCACCGGCCCCATGCTGCGCTGGCGGGATTTTTCCGAAGACGTCCAGGCCTGGCCGCGAGGCATGGGCCGCCAGCCGGCGGCCCAGGGCGCCGCCATGCTGGCCCTGGGGCTGATCCAGAAATTTCTCTGCGCCGATCTTTTGCAAACCTATGTTTTGCCGACCCTGCCCGCCCACATCTACCGCCCCGGCCTGATTGTGGCCAACGCCGTGGCCTACAGCGCCTTCCTCTATTTCGATTTCGCCGGATACTCCAACATGATGGCGGGGCTTTGCCGCCTGTTCGGCTTCCGCTGTCCGCTCAATTTCCGCAATCCCATCCTAAGCGCCGATCCGCGCGATTTCTGGCGGCGCTGGCATATCAGCCTGTCGGAATGGCTGCGTGATATGGTGTTCTTTCCGCTCTACCGCGCCTCGCAGCGCCGTCCCTGGCTGCGCGCCCACCGCCTGCTGGCCCAGAACGGCGCCTTGTTCGCCACCTTGTTCCTGATGGGAACATGGAACGGCCTTACCCCCCGCTATATCGCCAGCGGCGCGGTGTTCGGGCTGATGAGCGTGACCGAGAACAGCCTGACCCACCTGGGGCAGCGCTGGCTCTGGCTGAAGCGTTTCGCCGCCTCGCGGCCGGGCGGCCTCTGCGCGCGGCTGGGGACGATATCGGGAGCCTTGGCCGCCCTTTATCTTTTCAGCGGCCGCGGCCCGCTGTAACGCCACCGGACGGAGATCCCCATGCGCTTTGAAACGGCAAGCGGACTGTTCGTCGAAACCGGCCACGCCCCCGATCGCCCGGCGGTTATCGGCGCCGACCGCACCCTGAACTGGCAGGCCTTCCGCCACGAGGTCGATCACTTCGTGGCCCAGGCCCGCGCCCTGGGAGCCGAGGCCGACTGCCCCATCACGCTGTGCGGCCACAAGGAGGCCGCGTTCGTGGTGGCCCTGACCGGCTGTCTCGCTCTTGGCGCGCCGTTTCTGCCCATCGATATTGCCGTCCCCCTGGCCCGCCGCCGCCAGATTGAGCAGCAGGCCCGCCCGCTTCTCGCATATGACTGCGCCAGCGGCCAGTTCCGCCGCCTGGAGGAGTCCCCCCGGCCCCTGGCGGAAAAGGGCCTGGCCTATATCCTGTTCACCTCGGGCAGCACCGGCCAGCCGAAGGGCGTGCAGATCGGCCGGGAAAGCGCGGCCGAGTTGGCGCGCTGGCTGGGCGAAAGCTTCGGCCTGCCTCCGGCGCCGGTGTTTTTCAATCTGGCGCCGTTCAACTTCGACCTGTCGATGGTAGACAGTTTCGGCATGCTGGAACTGGGCGGCACCGTTGTGCTCAACGATGCCGATACCCAGCAGAACGGTCCCGCCCTGGCGCAAAGAGCCTGCGACACCGGGGCCCAAATCTGGGTGTCCACCCCATCGGCGGCCTTTCAGCGTTTCCTCGATCCGGAGTTCTGCGCCGCCCGCATGCCGGATCTGACCACCTTTCTGTTTTGCGGCGAGGTGCTGCCTCCGGCGGTGCCCCGCACACTGCGCCGCCGTTTTCCCCAGGCGCGCATTCTCAATTCCTACGGCCCCACCGAAATCACCGTGATCAACACCCTGGTGGAAATCACCGACGATATCATGGCCCGTTATCCCGTCCTGCCGGTCGGCCGCAGCAAACCCCGCGCCTGGGTGGACATCGATCCCGCCAACGGCGAAATCCTGGCCTTCGGCGAAAATGTCATGCGCGGCTATCTCAATCGCCCCGATCTCGACGCCGAAAAGATGCTGCGCCGAAACGGCCGGCGCGGCTTCCGCACCGGGGATCTGGGGCGATTGGAGGCCGATGGCCTGCTGTTTTGCGCCGGCCGCCTCGATGATCAGATCAAACTGCATGGCTACCGCATCGAACTGGGCGAGGTGGATGCCGCTCTGGCCCGTCTGCCCGGCGTCGCCCAGGCCGCCGCCATCGCCTTGCGCAAAAGCGATGGCGCGGTGATCCGTCTGGTCGGCTGCTATCAGCCCGAGACCGGCATGGAAATCGGCGACTGGCGCCAGGCCCTGGGCGCCGCCCTGCCGGCCTATATGATCCCATCGGAAGTACTGGCGCTGCCCGCGCTGCCGCTCACCCCCAACGGCAAGATCGACCGCCGGCGCCTGCTGGAGCTTTATTCCGGCAACACCCGGGCCTGCGATGCCACGAACCCCTCTCCGGCGCACAGCTGATCCCACGTGCCGCCTTCAACCACGCGTCCGGCCTTGAGCACGGCGATATGATCGGCATGCCGCACCGTGGACAAACGGTGGGCGATCACCAGCACCGTCATCCGCCCCTGCAGCCTGTTCAGCGTGGTCTGGATCATCGCTTCGTGTTCATGGTCGAGATGGCTGGTGGCCTCGTCCAGCACCAGAAAGGCCGGACGGCGCAGCAGCGCCCGGGCCAGGGCCAGCCGCTGGCGCTCCCCGCCCGACAGGCGCAGGCCGCGGTCGCCCACCACGGTGTCCAGTCCTTGCGGCAGGCCGCGCACCAACGTATCGGCGGCGGCATCCGTCAAGGCCCGCCAGAGATCGCCCTCGGTGGCCGCCGGGCTGGCCCACAGCAGATTGGCCCGCACCGTATCATGAAACAGAAACACCTCCTGCGGCACCACGGCGCAACGGCCGAGAGCCGGCCTGGGAAATTCAGACAGGAAGATAAGTGGATTTTTTGCCTGAGAGCGGCATGATCTGCCGCGGATCAGGAGACGGAAGCATGGCAAAACGTACCCGCCGGACCCACACGCCAGCGTTCAAGGCCAAGGTGGCG
>MLJW01000169.1_pt1 | contig 55981 bp, 59 predicted proteins | sample 888231 | NCBI WGS metagenome assembly MLJW01 (sample SAMN05788063, study PRJNA343431) | mine drainage metagenome | isolation source: sample collected from the inflow into an acid mine drainage treatment plant... | place: Germany: Lusatia, lignite mining district
CATACATGACCATGGTAATCACCTCATATACTCCTGCTCATAAAATAAGCAGGATACTGGTTTTATCTGGTCAAAATTCAACGCGCATAACTGCGATTATCTGGTCAATTTTAAATGCGCGTCAACAACCATGTGGTTTTCAATGATTTTCTTTTCAGCAAAAGAACCGTAATACCATGCAATTTGCTTAGTAATAACGGCTGCAACATCCAAATTTGGCCAGTAACCAGCCTTGTAGCCATAGAAAGAGCCACCAATATAGTTAAGGCCATGTGGATGAAATCTGGCTAAGAACTGCACAATACTGGATGGCATTTCAACGTCGTCATCCACTGCTGCAATCACCCCTACAACCGTGTTAGCCTGTGTGGATTTAAATTCTACGAATGTGTTTGCAGGCAAAAGCTTAATGTGCTCTGGTTTCCACCCTTGAGCCAATGCGTCAGCTGCATCCCAGCCCTCACTAGGTATAAATCCTGGTACAAGCATTGGCTCTTGTGTATCCGACGTATAAGTTGCCGAGTCAGTAATCGGCAGCATTATATTTACGCTAGCCTTTTCATCCTGTGAGCGTAGTAGTTTAACCATTGTTTCTTCATATCTTTGACCTGGGCCGTCATAGTCAGCCCACATAAAAATATTACGGCCTAGCAGCGGTGTTAAATCAGATTTATCAGGTGATTTTGCACCATGCATTGTCGTGACAACAACGTGATCAGGAAATAATTGTGACGCTGCATTTGCAGACTTTTCACCTTCAACAATGAGCACAGGTGCATCAGTTTTTTGTGCTAGTAAGTGCAGGTTGTATAGTGGACGCGGTTTAGGAAAACCATTAAGTTTCCAGTGATATTTACCCGTATCATCCATCCATAAAGTAGCTGGTCGAATTGTTTTGCCAGTAAATAAATCAAATCGCAGGATGTAGCCAAGCAAAGTACCTTGCTCATTTTTATACGGATACATTTCTGAAGGCTCGCCTAATCCATCTCCAAAGTCCCTAGGCAGAAAAGGTGCTCCATCAGGTACTGGATAAACCAGATCATAATGAACGCCGTCAATCACCATATGTGTTTGTGTGTTAACGGATTCAACTGCCGCTTGATGAGCAGGTTCACTTACGAATGATTGTAATTTTTTAGCAGCTAACGACTGACTGGTGTCAGTGAGGTATGCTACTAAACTAATTAAATCACCGCCTTTGGCTTTGGGGTCGCCACCTTCTGCGAAATCCGCCCACATACCCGTTTCTACGTTGATGCTAGCAGAGCCAAAATCCGTGTCATCTCGTAATGGATTAATAAACTGAAGCTCCTTGCCAGTCAGTCTAGTTGCAATATTCAAAGAATTAAAAATCGCTTCAATGTTAGGAATCGTGCGTTCGTGTAAGTCTTTAAAGTTAAGCATTGTGACCGCCAACTAAATTTGACTCAATGAATGCATCTAAATCACTTTGACGATAAAGTACACGACGCCCAACCTTGATGTAAGGCAGTAAATAGCGCTTATTACAGGCCCATACTGCTAGAGTCTGCGATTGTATTCCTAAAAAACTTGCTGCATTTGGTCTGCTTAGCAGGGCATCATTTCTAAGATTGCTGGGTGTTTCATTTTGTTCTGTAGTTCTATTCTTCATAATTTTCTCATTGTTAATTTAAAGTTTGTGATCGCTGGTAATTGATGCGATTCACAAGACTTAATTATTAATGAGCGTTTTTTTAAAACATAACATCGGTCAATAGATGGTATATTAGATCTAACTATATGAATTAATTTGATAAAATACAATTAAGTAAAATTTGACCGGTCAAGAGAGTTTCGGTCAAGATGCGTTATTCGGCTTTTTTATGTGCTTACGTATAGTGTGAACGTCACGTTTATAGGGGGTTGGAATGTTTGAGTCGCTTTCTAATTTCAGAGCCACATCCGATATTCCGAGCTGTGGATTTATTGCCCATAATTCGTCAGCTTTGTTTTGCCAGCAAGCATACCTCAGCTGAGTTTCGGCTTTTTTTATCTCTCTGCGGGTTCGCTCAGAGGAAGGTCTACTAGTGCCAGTTGTACTGGGAGTAGCGACTACATAAGCAGCGAACTCTTCTGGTAAGTGCCAATCGGCAGAGATTGCCCAGTGAATAAAATCTTTAATACCATATCGCTTGGTTGGAAATTGGCCAGTACCAGTACCAGCATCAAGCATTTTTATGCCACTAGCAGCGACAATGTTGTTGATAACGGCCAAGCGTCTATCAAATTCTGCTTGAAGTAACCCGAAACTTAATTTTTCACCCTCATCTGATTCATCACGAAGTTCATACAACTCATGAATAAGAGTTGGTTCTATGCCTAGTGATAATAGAACTAAATCGTATAGGCTTGCGATTGCGAAATCTTGCCAATAGGAAAAATTTGCTGGAAAAAGCTCTGCTGGGTTGTTTTCAGGATTACTGCCGTTTTCAATCACCTTGATTTACCGAAAGTTGTATTGGTAACATTGATTATAGCAATGACATGCATATTGATAACGTTTTATGGAAATGAATTTGAGAGGCAGCATGAAAAAGGGTCAAATGCCTACTGTGCTTAAAACCAAACTTAGCTTAGTTATTGCTAATTGAATGTTTAAACATTGATTAATATTTATGAAATTACATTGAGATTTACATTGAATGTAGCAATAGCGTAGCAATGGATAAAACAAAAGGGATTAGCCGTTAAGCTAACCCCTTGTTATATATGGTGCGCCCGAAGAGATTCGAACTCCTGACCCCTTGGTTCGTAGAGGGGCTATGTTATTAATTTTATTAAATAAAATCAGTCTATTACAGCGCTTGCATATTTTTTATTATGCGTTATGATCAATCTGAATCAATGTTGCTAAGTTTTAGTTGGGCACAATATATACGATAACTTCTCAAAAGGAATCAATATGCTACAAATGATCATTGAAGCAATCAAAGCTCGTCAAATTTTAGCTTTCAACTACAATGGATATAACCGAATTGTAGAGCCTCACGCTGTTGGTTCTTCTCGAGCAGGTAACGATGTTTTAAGATGTTACCAAATCCAAGGTGGTCATGTTGCTGCTGGACATAATTGGGATTTGTGTGAAATTTCAAAAATATCAAATCTAACTTTGACTGGTAATAATTTTGCTAGTGCGCGATCTGATTACAGAAGAGGCGATAAAGGTATGTTGCGCATTTATGCTGAACTTTAGCTTTTCCTTCTTGCTGTTGGAACTAAATAAACATTAAATGTCACGTTAACCATCTTTAATTTTCTAATTTTCACCGGCGAGTTTTTTTATTACTTCACTTTGAGCAAGTGTGTTTGAGACGTCTTCAATTAGGTCTTTACCTTGAGCCTCAATTGCAACCTCAGCAATTGCAGTTGTGAGTTCGGCATAAAAATTTTCATCTCCTGTAAGGCGATGCCAAAAATCCATTCCTATATAGAGTGGATAATCATGAGTATCTCGAAGTTTTTTATAATGACTGCTTTCTTGTCCCGATTCACCATATAGAATTCCGACAACTAAGTCGTGTTGTTGAACTGGAAGGTTATTTGTTCGACCTAAGTTTTTAGCTGCTCTAAAGTGATCATGAATTGTTACAACATCATCTTTATTAATAGTGTTAGGTCCAAGTTTGGCCTGACAATACTTCTTTCTACCATCAAGCGCATCGGTGAATTCGATATCAATACCGGGGACTAAGGAACCAAAGGTGTCACTTAGTACATCAGAAATAAAAGTCTGCATATTCTGACCAAAGGAAGTGGTTATAGACGTACCAAGAACTCTTGGGTAGATTAGAGCTTTAGCAATTGATGTTGGTGTTAATTCACCTGTCAAATAGGCCGCAATGTAAGATACTAGAAATGGGTTTATATTGAACTCATCAGGGTCGGTTAACTTTTCTGTATTACTAATATGATTGGGAATTATTGTTGTTCTAAACCATTCTTTTACTTTATTTAGTATTTCTATTTTTTCTTGTTCGGTCATCTCTGTAAGCCTTATCTTTTTTTGCATTCTTGCATGAATAAAGATGAACACAAATTTCTTGACTGATATAAAATAACCAAAACAACAACCTTACACATGGTTACTAATGAAAGATTTCTACTCATTGTCTGAAGTGGCTGACATGCTCGGCACTACTAAAGAAACTCTAAGAAGGTGGGATAAGTCCGGAAAGCTTACACCTGTCAGACACCCGATCAATAATTACCGAGTTTATAAATCTGACGATCTGGTTCAGTTTGAAAATATCGGTTTTTTGTTTAAAGATCCTATTCAAGACCAAGACGAACCTCCACTTAAGCAGTATAAATCCATCGAACTATTTGCTGGAGCCGGTGGGCTTGCTATTGGATTAGAAAAGGCTGGACTTTCAAACGTTCTACTTTCAGAAATAGATAAGAATGCTTGTGCTACATTAAGGCGGAATCGGCCTGATTGGAATGTAATTGAGGGCGATGTTGCAAAAATAGATTTTAAGCCATTTGAGGGGAAGGTTGATGTCTTAACTGGCGGATTTCCTTGTCAGGCATTTTCATTTGCAGGAAAGAGATTGGGTTTTGAGGATGCCCGAGGTACATTATTTTTTGAGTTTGCTAGAGCCGTTAAAGAAACCCAACCTTTAATTTGTGTGGGTGAAAATGTCAGAGGTCTCTTTCAGCATGAGAATGGAAAAACTATTGAAGGTATGGTTTCTGTGCTCGATGAACTGGGCTACGAAGTCGTGCCTCCAAGAGTATTAAAGGCTATTTTCTATAATGTCCCTCAAAAAAGAGAGCGTGTTTTTATCGTAGGTTTAAGAAAAGACGCTGGATTGAAGTTTGACTGGCCAATAGAAAATAAGGAAATCTTGACCATTAAGGATGCCTTGAAAAAAGGTAAGTTATACGATTCTGATGTGCCAAGTTCATTAGGCCAAGCCTATCCTAAGAGTAAGCGCGAAATTATGGAAATGATCCCCCCTGGAGGCTATTGGCGAGATTTGCCTATAGAGTTGCAGAAGTCCTACATGAAGGGCTCATTCCATTTAAGTGGCGGTAAAACTGGTATGGCTAGGCGCATTTCTTGGGATGAGCCATGTTTAACTTTGACTTGTGCTCCTGCTCAAAAACAAACCGAAAGATGTCACCCAGAGGAAACAAGACCTTTTACAGTTAGAGAGTATGCAAGAATCCAGACTTTTCCCGATGATTGGGAGTTTGCTGGTGCGCTGACTTCACAATATGCACAAATTGGAAATGCAGTGCCAATTAATCTAGCTGAAGCTATGGGTAAAGCTGTTGTTCGTACACTGAATAACTATTATTCTGATAGTAAAAGCTCTAGTTATCCATTATTTGAAGAGATATTAGAAATTGCTGCAGCATAGTTTTTTATGACTGTAACCCGAAATGTATACGGAAAAACAACAGCCGAGAGCTTGCGTCTTTTTCTTGAATTTTGGCCTGATTTTAGCGATGAATTTGTTGATGCTTGGCATGAGATCTCAAAAGAAAAAGAACATATTTTCGGTGAGAATCACTCTAATTTTAGCTGGTATCAGTTCTATGAGTTACCAATTAAAGAACATGCCGCTCTCCAAATAGAAGATTTTTCACAAGATGAACAGCTTTCTAAGATTTTTCAAAATCTTAGATCTTCAAAAGATCAAATTGCTGCAATACCAGCAACATGTGGTCAAGTTGATTCATATTTTGAAGAAATAGAACCTCCAACTAAGGATGAGGCTGTGGCGCTAATGCCACTAGTCGCAGTTAATTTTGGCATTAGTATATCCAAGTATCATGCCGTTCGATGCGTACTTTACCATGGATGTTTTTTGAATGAATTGATTGATCGTGTTCGTGAGGGCGATGATAAGGCATTGTTTGATGCCATTCGTATAGATCCTACTGCTGTTGGCTGCAAATCAATAACTCTGAGAATCAGCAAGGCCGCTTTTCTTCAAGACACTAAGTTTTTCACTAAACTAAAAGCATCAATTAGTGGAAAATTTGGTCGAAGGGAGCAGGATAACTTTCAAAAAATGCGCCTTATCTTTGAGGTGCTGTATGAAGTAGGCGCAACACGCTTAACCGATAAACAGTTATACCAATTATTCGTTGAAGAGCTTGAGCTTTATGACTGGAATGCTGAGGATGGAGGCAAAGAAAAAGCTTTACGTAAGTTTGCTGATACTTATATGAAGCAAAACGCAACCACTTAAAAACGCTATTTTTAGGTGGGAGACTACACAATATCAGATAAATAAACTGCATGTCAGTTACGAGAAGCAAACGCATACTCGTCGAAGATATGGAGTTTACATATGTCTAAGAATCAACATAGCGAAGTTAAGCCTTTAACCGAAATCCAAGGATCAGCGATTGACACGCCCGCACGCGAAGCGGCGGACGGATCAAGCGATGAACTTGGATTAGATACGGCGCCTACTAACAGAGTATCTAATAAATACAATACTGAATACTTCCAGCCTTTAAGATGGGGTATTGATAGTTTATATCTGTCTTATTCTGGCAGCCTACATTCAGATCAAGAAGCCAAATTAGACAAACTTAAAAAGTTAGCTCAAGCGGATCAGCTTTCCGATCAAGCTGTGGCACAACTACAAGTTAACGATCATATCTTTGAGGTGAAAGACAAAGGCACAGGCATGTTTCCTTTTATTATCGAGGACAATTGCTTCCGCATTCAATTATCTCGCCAGCGTGCCAAGTCTATGCCTATGGCTTACGTCAAAATCTCCAGCGAATATCTCACCCATAAAAGCGTTAAAGAGGTGGTCGATGATCTAAGTGCTGTTTTATATGTGCTGGGTGATGTGCAATCGCAACCAAAAGTTAGCCGTATAGATTTGTTTGTTGATTTTGCCTCGAATGAAAACATGGAGTCATGGCACCGTGACGCATGGGTGACGCGTTCCGAGAAGATCAATCAATATGCAGTAAAAGGTGAGTTCTCTGGCTGGTCGATTGGTATGGGCAGCACGATGGCGGCACGTCTTTACAATAAGACCTTGGAAATATTAACCAGTAAAAAACAGTATTTAGAACCATTATGGAAACAAGCTGGCTGGGATGGTATTAAACCTATATGGCGTTTAGAGTTTGAATTTAAGCGCGATATTCTAGTGCAATTTGATGTACAGGCTTTTAATACAGCCTTGGCTAATCTTAACGGTTTATGGAATTACGCCACTACAGAATGGTTAAAACTCACCATACCTAGTGAAGGCGATACAAACCGCTCACGCTGGGCGATTCATCCATTATGGGCATACTTAGCCTCAATTGATTTTGAGACGTCCGGTGGTGTGTTGTCACGTGAATTTACCGCACAGCGCGTACCTTCTGATAGCAGGATTTTTGATTATGGCTTTAGTGCTATTTCTTCATTTATGGCGCGTGAAGGCATTACCGATTTGTTTGATGGTGTTGAGGCTTATTATCGTGGTTTATGTAATCACCTGAATAATCGTGCTGCGAATGGTGGTGCTAGTTTTGAGGGCTTTGTCGATGAGCGTGTGGCAATTAAGGCCAAACGTTTTAATTCGATACTTAATAAGCAAGCTGCCGAGGATGAACTGACTAGCGAAGAATACAGAAAGCATTCGGATGGCGAATAATGGAAAGCATGAATCTTGAACAAGCCGCCCATTTTCTTAAACTACACCCTGAAGAACTGCGTCGCCGTGCTAAAACTGGAAAAATCCCTGCCGCCAAGATTGGCAAGTGTTGGATGTTTCTTTCCAATGATCTTGTTGAATTTGTCAGATCGCAGTACTCTAGGCAAGTGCAAGCGTTGGATAAGCGGCTGGGAAAGGATTTTAACCTATGTCACTTGTTAAACGAGGAAAGTACTGGTGGATCAACTTTGTCGCGCCCAACGGGGAGCGAATACGAGAATCTACTGGGACTGAAGACCGCACCCTTGCGCAAGAGTATCACGACCGCCAAAAAGTAGAGTATTGGAAAATCAGCCGATTAGGGCTTAAACCAAAGTATCTATGGAATGATGCAGTCGTGAGATGGCTGAAAGAGCAGAGTCATAAAGCAACTTTAAGCACAGATATTATTCATCTGCGCTGGATGGACAAGTTTCTTAAAGACAAATATCTGGATGCTATTAGCCGTGATCTGATTGATAAGATGACGGATGCAAAACGTGATGAGGGTGTAAGTAATGCCACGGTAAACCGCGTGCTTGAGGTGTTGCGTGCAATTTTACGTAAATGTGTGAATGAATGGGAATGGCTGGATCGGGCACCTTTTATCAAGATGCTGAGAGAGCCGACCCGTCGCATTCGGTTTTTAACACATAACGAAGCACAAAGATTGATAGCTGCGTTACCTGCGCATTTAGCTGATATGGCGGCATTTAGTCTTGCTACTGGTTTAAGGCGAGCGAATGTCACTGGATTGGAATGGTCACAAATAGATTTGGTAAGAAGAGTCGCATGGATTCACCCTGACCAAGCGAAAGCGAGAAAGGCGATTGCAGTACCACTTAATGCAGAAGCAATTCTTTTAATTCGTAAGCAGATTGGTAAGCATGAGTTATATGTGTTTAGTTATAACGGGCATCATATTACTCAAGTGAGTACCAAAGCTTGGTATAAGGGCTTGGCAGCAGTAGGGATAGAAGATTTTCGGTGGCACGATTTGCGACACACTTGGGCAAGCTGGCACGTACAAAATGGTACGCCATTATTTGCCTTGCAAGAGTTGGGTGGATGGGAAAGTCCAGAGATGGTGCGGCGTTATGCACATTTCTCGGCAGAGCATTTAGCCCCGTATGCAGACAAGTTGTGCGCATTGCGTGACGTAAACGTGTCATACCACGACACAATTATGGCACAAGGCCAGAAATGACAAAGGGCTAGCCTAAGCTAACCCTTTGTTTTGTATGGTGCGCCCGAAGAGATTCGAACTCCTGACCCCTTGGTTCGTAGCCAAGTACTCTATCCAGCTGAGCTACGGGCGCATGCGCAGTATTATACGTCATACTGCTTAATTCTAAAAGCGAAACTTGGCTTTTAAAGTAATACTTTGGCGGAGAGCGAGGGATTCGAACCCTCGATACAGATTTAAGCCCGTATGCTTCCTTAGCAGGGAAGTGCCTTCGACCACTCGGCCAGCTCTCCGTTTTGTTACGCTATTTCGAGGGCGCAATACTACTCGAAGCGCCCTTAAAAATCAATCATTACAAGAACAATAGTTCAAAATATTGATTAATCGGTTTGAGCATCTTCTAATTCAAATGCTTTATGTAGCACACGCACTGCTAGTTCCAAGTATTTTTCATCTATAACTACGGCAATTTTAATTTCAGATGTTGAAATCATTTGAATATTGATGCCTTCTTCAGCAAGTGTGCGGAACATTTTGCTGGCGATTCCTACATGAGATCGCATGCCTACGCCGACAATGGAAACTTTGGCAATTTTGTCGTCGCCACGAATTTCACGGGCTGCCATATGGCCTTGTACCTTGTCCTTGAGTAATGCTAGTGTCTTGCTCAGTTCATTTTTGTGTACAGTAAAAGTAAAGTCTGTTGTGCCATCTGCACCAACGTTCTGGATGATCATATCTACGTCGATATTGGCATCTGCAACTGGGCCTAGAATTTGATAAGCAATGCCTGGTTTATCTGGAACGCCAAGTACCGTGACTTTTGCTTCATCGCGGTTAAATGCAATACCTGAAATAATTGGTTCTTCCATGTTATTTTCCTTGCTACTTTCTTCGAATGTGATGAGTGTTCCGTCGCCATCTTCTTCGAAGCTGGAGAGTACACGTAATTTAACTTTATATTTTCCGGCAAATTCTACGGAGCGAATCTGTAATACTTTTGAACCTTGTGAGGCCAGTTCAAGCATCTCTTCAAATGTGATTGATTTTAAGCGGCGAGCCTCCGGTACTACACGTGGGTCCGTGGTGTATACACCATCTACGTCAGTGTATATCTGGCATTCATCGGCGCCTAATGCAGCAGCCAAGGCCACACCGGTGGTGTCAGAGCCACCACGGCCTAGTGTGGTGATGTTACCGTTTGCATCCACACCTTGAAAGCCGGCAACTACACACACATAGCCGGCATCTAAGTCGGTTTTGATGTTATGTTGATCAATGCTCAGGATTCTGGCTTTGGTGTGTGCGCCATCAGTTAAAATCTTCACTTGAGCACCAGTATAGCTTTTGGCTTTTATGCCGAGATCAATTAAAGCTAGTGCTGTCATGCCAATCGTGACCTGTTCGCCAGTGGAGACGATCATATCCAACTCACGCGGATCGGGTTCTTCCATGAGTTCTTTAGCTAGGCCAATCAATTTATTTGTTTCACCAGACATTGCAGAAACAACGACGACGACTTGATGCCCCATTGCTTTGTAACGAGCCACGCGACGCGCTACATTACGAATGCGTTCTGGATTGGCGACTGAAGTGCCGCCGTATTTTTGTACGATTAGTGCCATTTTTAACTCTTTATGATGAATCTAATTAAATTTAGTTTATGGGTATTACGCAATTTTATTGATAACCCAGTCTTTTACGCTTGCAAGCGCTTTGGGTAACTGGCTGGCATCTGTACCGCCAGCCATTGCCATGTCTGGTTTTCCTCCGCCCTTACCGCCCACTTGGAGCGCAACAAAGTTTACTAGTTCCCCCGCTTTTATTTTTGCGGTTAAATCTGCGGTTACACCAGCAGCTAAGCTTACTTTGCCATCATTGACGCTTGCTAAAACAATAGCGGCAGACTTAAGTTTATCTTTAAGTTTATCCATTGTTTCACGTAAGGTATTTGCATCAGCACCTTCCAGTATTGCGGCTAATACATTGCTACCTGCAATTTCAATCGCTTGCGTGGCAAGATCATCACCTTGTGATGAGGCTAGTTTTGATTTCAGGCGAGCCAATTCTTTTTCTAGCGATTTGACGTTATCCAGAATTTGCGTGATTTTTGCAGGTAGTTCATGTACAGGCGCTTTAAGCTCACTTGCAGCTTGGTCTAGCAGTGCCTGTTGTGCTTGAATTAACTTGATAGCACCTTCACCTGTGGCGGCTTCTAAACGGCGAACACCAGCAGCAACGCCTGATTCAGCGATAATTTTGAATAGGCCAATATCACCTGTGCGGCTAACATGTGTGCCACCACAAAGCTCACGTGAGCTACCAATATCCAGCACACGTACTTCGTCGCCATATTTTTCGCCGAATAGCATCATGGCACCCGTTTTTTGTGCAGATTCAATATCCATCACGCGTGCTTGTGTTGCAGCATTCGCGATAATTTCGGCATTGACGATTTGCTCAACCCTTACTATTTCAGCATCGGTAAGAGGTGCGTTGTGTACAAAGTCAAAACGAGTTTTATCTGCATCTACCTGTGAGCCTTTTTGTTGCACGTGCTCACCCAATACTTCGCGTAAGGCTTTATGCATCAAATGTGTTGCAGAGTGGTTGCGCATAATGCTGTTGCGCACTTGGGTATTCACGCGGGCGGTAATGTGGTCGCCTAGGTTTAAAGTGCCCGTTTTTAATACGCCATGATGGCCGAATACATTGGCTTGAATTTTTTGAGTGTCCTCAACAGAGAAAATGCCATCGGCACCACGTAACTCACCGCTATCACCAATTTGACCGCCAGACTCTGCATAAAATGGCGTGTTGTTAAGCACGATGACGCCTTGCTCACCTTCGTTCAATTTTTTAACAGCTACACCATCTTTATATAGCGCCGAAATCTGGCCTGCTGTTTCTAACGTTTCATAGCCAAAGAATGTGGTGGCAATACCATCGTATTCAAGGTTGGCAGCCATTTTGAATTTACCTGCAGAGCGCGCCTGATCTTTTTGGCGTGCCATGGCTGCGTCAAATGCGGCTGTATCGACTGTGACATTGCGCTCACGGCAGATGTCGGCAGTTAAATCCAGTGGAAAACCGTAAGTATCATGTAGCTTAAAGGCGGTTTCGCCATTGAAGATGTCTTTAGTGTTGGCAAGCTCAGCTTCTAAAATGGTCATGCCATTCTCAATGGTTTCAAAGAAGCGGTCTTCTTCGAGTTTAAGTACATCCATGATTCGAGCTTGGTTGACAGTAAGCTCAGGGTAAGCACTACCCATTTCCTCAACCAAGTCAGGTACTATTTTGTGGAAGAATGCACTACGACTACCTAGTTTGTAGCCATGGCGAATCGCGCGGCGAATAATGCGGCGCAATACATAGCCCCGGCCTTCATTGCCAGCAATCACACCATCAGCAATTAAAAAGCTACAAGCACGGATGTGGTCAGCAATGACTTTCAAACTTGGGTTGTTTAAGTCTGACGTTTTGGTTTCACGTGCAGCGGCCTTGATTAAACCTTGAAACAAGTCAATTTCGTAATTGGCATGTACGTGTTGCAATACCGCTGAGATACGCTCTAGACCCATGCCAGTATCGACGCTAGGCTTAGGCAACTTGTGCATTACTCCCGCTTCATCGCGGTTGAACTGCATAAATACATTGTTCCAAATCTCAATGAAGCGGTCGCCATCTTCATCAGGTGAGCCTGGAGGACCGCCAAAATGGTGGTCGCCGTGGTCGTAGAAAATCTCGGTGCAAGGGCCGCAAGGGCCTGTGTCGCCCATCATCCAAAAGTTGTCTGATGCGTAACGTGCACCCTTGTTGTCGCCAATGCGAATCACACGTTCAGCTGGTACACCCATGGTTTTTGTCCAGATGTCGTAGGCTTCATCGTCGTCGGCATATACGGTTACTGTGAGTTTGTCTTTTGGTAGCTTGAATACTTCTGTAAGTAACTCCCAAGCGTAAGCAATCGCGTCTTCCTTGAAATAGTCGCCAAAGCTGAAGTTGCCTAACATCTCAAAGAATGTGTGATGACGGGCTGTGTAGCCAACATTTTCAAGGTCGTTATGTTTTCCGCCAGCACGCACGCACTTTTGACTAGACGTTGCTCGTGTATATGGACGTTTGTCGAAACCTAAAAATACGTCTTTAAATTGGTTCATCCCAGCGTTGGTGAACAGCAGTGTAGGATCGCCAGCTGGTACGAGTGAGCTGGAGGTTACGACTTGATGGCCTTTGGAGGCGAAGAAGTCCAGAAATGCTTTTCTGATCTCGTTGCTGGAAGGATTGTTACTTAATTTAATCGTCATTTTTATGTTCGTTCAATATTTTTTTAATTACGTCAAAGCCAAAACCACGGCTTTGTAAAAATCTTGCTTGTTTTGCCCATTCTTCTCGATTAGATGGAGTGTCTTTAAATTTTTTCCGCCACACTTCGCGTCCATTATCTAGTTCTGTTTCTTTAAACTTATCTACAGCGGCAGCAATTAACTCATCGGCAACGCCTTTTTCGCGCAACTCATGTGCCACACGCGCACTGCCAAACTTTGCTTTACGTGCATGCACTAACTGTTCGGTAAAGCGTGCGTCTGATAGCCAGCCACGCGTTTTAAAATCATCCAGTATTGCGCTTACATCGACTGCCTCTTCGGCAAAAGCTTTAAGTTTTTGCCCTAGCTCAGCATAAGAGTATTCACGTTTAGCTAGGTAATCCAGCGCCCGTTGCCGTAGACTTTTGGGTTGGATTTTAATTAGTGCACCTTTGAACTTGCTAATTTAACCTGCTAATTAATCATCTTCAGAACGTACAGCCGGTAAGCTATCACTCAATGATTTCATATTGGCACGAATCTTTGCATCAATCTCATTGGCAATTTCTGGATGAGATTTTAAGTATTCACGTGCATTGTCTTTACCTTGACCAATTTTTTCGCCGTTGTAGCTATACCAAGAACCTGCTTTTTCAACTAGTTTCAAATTAACACCAAGCTCAATAATTTCGCCTTCCCGTGAAATGCCTTCGCCATACAGAATATCAAACTCAGCTTGCTTGAACGGTGGTGCGACTTTATTTTTAATGACTTTTACACGGGTTTCGCTGCCAATAACCTCATCACCCTTTTTGATGGCGCCAGTGCGACGAATGTCCAAGCGTACTGAGGCGTAGAACTTAAGCGCGTTACCGCCAGTGGTTGTTTCAGGGTTACCAAACATCACGCCGATTTTCATGCGGATTTGGTTAATGAAAATGACCAAAGTGTTAGTGCGTTTGATATTACCTGTGAGCTTACGTAAAGCTTGGCTCATTAAGCGCGCTTGCAGACCCATGTGTGAGTCGCCCATTTCACCTTCAATTTCAGCACGTGGCGTTAACGCTGCTACAGAGTCGACTACTACGATGTCTACGCTGCCTGAGCGTACTAACATATCGGCAATTTCCAGCGCCTGTTCACCAGTATCTGGCTGTGAAATCAGTAGGTCAGGCACGTTGACGCCTAGCTTGGCTGCATATTGTGGATCTAGCGCATGCTCAGCATCAATAAATGCGGCAACGCCGCCTGTTTTTTGCATTTGTGCAATTACAGAAAGCGTTAATGTTGTTTTACCAGATGACTCTGGGCCGTAAATTTCAACAACCCGTCCGCGTGGCAATCCGCCGATGCCAAGCGCAATATCAAGGCCTAGTGAACCTGTAGAAACAGCTTGAATGTCTTCACCGATTCCACTATCCCCCATACGCATGATGGAGCCCTTGCCGAATTGTTTTTCAATTTGCGATAGTGCGGCGGCAAGTGCTTTGCTTTTGTTGTCATCCATGGTGTTTTGCCTTTAAATATTAGGTGCTTAAATTAACTTATGATTATTTCATAAATCGCTGTTTATAGTAAGGCTTAGCAGTCCATCAAGGCATGCTTTTGTTGCTTGCTCACGAATTTCTGCACGATTGCCAGTAAAGTGTTTGGTAGTGGTGATGAGTGGTTGATTTATGTCTGCCCAGCCGAAACATACTGTGCCTACTGGCTTCTGCTCTGTGCCACCTGTTGGGCCTGCAATGCCTGTAATGCTGGCAGAGATAGTGGCACGACCTTGAAATAGGGCGCCAACAGCCATATCCGCTGCAACTTCTTCGCTTACTGCGCCAAACATGTCGATGTTGTAATCTTTAACGTTAAGCATATCAAGCTTGGCTTGATTGCTATAGACGACAAAGCCGCTATCAAACCATTCCGAACTACCTGGAATCTCTGTGAGTACTGCGCTAACCAAGCCACCTGTGCAGGATTCTGCCAAAGTGAGTACCTGCTTATGGGCAATTAATTGTGTTGCGACTTCTGCAGCTAAAGCGCGTAATTCGTCGTTAACCATTGCAATCCTTTCACGCAAATAATTGCGTAAATCGCCGCGAGTAAGTCGTCAAACATTACACCAAAGCCATTTTTAAGTTTTGCATCAAATTGTTTGATTGGATAGGGCTTCCAAATGTCAAACAGGCGGAATAAAAGAAATGCAGCTAGCCACCATTGCCATTGTTCTGGTGTGAAAGTAAGCACCAACATCATGGCGACAATTTCATCCCAGACAATGCCTCCATGGTCAGCAACGCCTAAATGCTTACCTGTAGCATCGCAGAAGTAAATGCCGATTAAGAATAGCAGGCTGATGATGCTTAATTGTGTAGGTATGCTAAGCGTGGTAATCAGTAGGAATAGCGGAAAGCCTACGAGCGTGCCAAATGTGCCAGGTGCTTTTTTAGCCAAGCCACTACCAAAACCAAGGCCAAAAAAATGCGCCGGGTGCTGTATTAAAAATTGCAAATTGGGTTGTTTAGGCAAAGTGGTCAAAGCCAGTTTCCTTGAAATCTAAAATCTGATTATCAAGACCATGCACAGTCAAGCCGGAGTCACTCCTAATGTGTCCAATAACGTTAAGCGTTAAATCAAGAGTTTCACTCAGTTTGATGATTTTGTCATGACTCTCAACTGATGCAGTAAAGCACAGCTCATAATCGTCGCCACCGGCCAACAGCATGTTAAGGAAGGTTTTGTTGTATGAAGTGCCCATATTATCGTTGTTAGATATTGGCGCAATAAGTGACGTACTTAGATATTCTGCATGTGGAATTTTACTGAATTGCAAGTTTGCACCGACGTTTGAGCACTCCAAAATATGCCCTAAATCCGCTAGCAGGCCATCCGAAATATCAATCGCACTATTGGCTAGTCCGCGTAAGGCCAGACCTAACGCCACTCTTGGTTGTGGAGTATGTAGTGCTTTTGCACTGCTTGCAAATACCTCATAAGGTAGCGTTAATTTGCCTTGCATGTGCGCCAACGCTAAGGCGGCACAACCTAAATTCCCGGACACCCAAATCTCATCGTCAACTTTAGCACCACTACGTTTGATTGATTGCCCTGTTGGGATTTCACCCATGATTTGAATGCTGATTGTCAATGGCCCACGCGTGGTATCGCCGCCAATTAAATCAATGTTAAAGGCATCTGCACACGCAAAAAAACCAGTTGAAAACTGACTTAACCATTCCGAATTGTTGTTTGGTAAAGCAATGGCTAGCGTTGCCCATTTTGGGTTCGCACCCATTGCTGCCATATCCGATACATTGACGGCGAGTGATTTCCAGCCTAATTTATAGGGGTCAGCATCAGGAAAAAAATGAGTGCCTGCTACCAGCATGTCGGTGGAAATGGCAAGCTCAGTGTTTGACGATACGGAAATTAATGCAGCATCATCGCCCACGCCTAAATTGGTATGCTGTGTTTTGCGCGTAAAGTGCTGATGAATTAAATCAAATTCTGACATGCGAATATTAATCCAACGTATATTGCGTTATGTAGAAGCCGAGATGCTGGCTTTAATGGCTGATTTTGGTCTAAAAGCTTTTACGATTGTCTCGTTAGTTTCCAAATATGGCATAGCATTTTCAGGCGTTGCTAATAAGTCCAGACAGTAAGGCACCGCCGCAAAGATGCCGTGGACTTTGACGGTGCCGCTCTCATCTTTTAAACCTTCCAGAGTTTGTGCGATGCTTTTTGGTTGTCCCGGTAAATTAATAATAAGACATTGTTTGCGAATTACAGCAGTCTGTCTGGATAGAATGGCGGTAGGGACAAAGTTTAAGCTGATTTGACGCATTTGTTCGCCAAAGCCTGGCATTTCCTTGTCAGCTACGGCAATAGTCGCTTCAGGAGTCACATCCCGTAGCGCAGGGCCTGTGCCACCAGTAGTTAAGATTAAATGGCAACCCTCATTGTCAACTAGATCGATTAATGTCGCTTCAATCTCCGATTGTTCATCAGCAATCAATCGAGCTACAAACTGAGCGGATGTTACGAGGGCACTATCTAGCCAATTTTTCAGTGTCGGAATGCCTTGGTCTTCATACTCGCCGCTACTGGCGCGGTCACTGATGGATAGTAAGCCAATTTTAACTGATTGATTTGTCATGGATATATCTTAAATATTGGTTGTTAGTGAAGCATAAATATTAATGATGATATAACGTTTTTCTCAGCAAAATTTGTTTTGGTTTGTTTAAAACAAATGTTTGTTAATGAGCATGTGCGTACCTATGCTAGCTACATAGCCAAGTGCAACAACGGGAGTCCATTTAAGGTGACCAAAAAATGTGTAGCTCCCGTGCGCTTGCCCCATTAGAGCAACGCCAGCGGCAGAGCCTATGGAGAGCAGTGAACCGCCGACACCTGCCGTCAACGTGACCAGCATCCATTGCCCGATGGACATGTCTGGCATCATGGAGAGTATGGCAAACATTACTGGAATGTTGTCTACAATGGCAGAAATTAAACCTACGGCAACATTTGCGTTAGTTGCCCCCCAAGCGCCATACATGGCATGTGATGCTAGTGTTAAGTAGCCTAAAAAGCCTAAACCGCCCACACACATAATGACACCGTAAAAGAAGAATAGGGTGTCCCACTCGGCACGGGCGATTTTATTGTAAATGTCGTAAGGAATCGGACTGCTATAGTCTTTGTTCGGGTCGTTTGAGTAATTCGTCTTTTCACCAGTCATTTTTAGATAATATGAGTAGACTTGTAGTAAACCTAAGCCTGTCAGCATACCCAGCACTGGTGGTAACGCTAATAAACTATGCGTCATAACAGCGATAATTATTGTGAGTAAAAATAAAGCCACAATGCCTAAAGCACCGCGTCGCATAGGCAGTTGGTTGCTTTTACCTTTTGGTTTCTCATTGGGAACGGCAAAATGCATGATGCTGGCAGGTACCAGCCAATTGACTAGTGCGGGCAGAAATAATGTAAAGAATGTCCAGAACGTCACTACACCATTACTAGCATGTATATTCTTTTGCCAAACCATTAAGGATGTAATGTCACCGAATGGCGTAAATGTACCGCCAGCATTTGCGGCAACAACAAGGTTGATGCATGAGAGTAGTACGAATTTTTGGTTACTGCCGCCTACAGCTAGAACCACAGCTCCCATGAGTAGGGCAGTGGTAAGGTTGTCTGCAATTGGTGAAATTAGAAAAGCTAATAAACCCGTGGTCCAGAATAATGCGCGATAACTTAAACCCTTGCGTATAAGCCAAGTGCGTAGCGCCTCAAATACTTGACGTTCGTCCATGGCATTGATGAATGTCATGGCTACTATTAAAAATAGCAGTAACTCCGCATACTCTTCTAAATTGTGTTTGAACGCGGCCTCCACAATATGCGGAATGCCTTGTGATTGGTAGTACCAAGCAATTAATGCCCAAATAATGCCGGCACCTAGTACAACTGGTTTTGATTTGCGTAAATGGATGAACTCTTCGGCCATGACGACTAAATACGCAACGAAAAACAAGGCAAGGGAGGTGATGCCGAGCCAATGTGTTGTTAGATCAATTGGGTTTGTATGCGCTTCTGCTAAAGCGATTGAGGGTAGCCATAAGGTTAGTGTAGATAACCAGAAAAGAAATTTCATTTATAACGAGCCTTCATATGCGTTTTATTCTGCATCTTCAATATCGGAGTCAGTGGATTCTTCGTTTTTATCCGGCTCAGTGATTTCGCGTAGCAACTTGAAAATCTCACGACTACTTTTGGGCGGTTTATTCGCTGTAAGCTCTTTTTGAGCATTGCGAATTAAAGTGCGCAATTGCTGAATGTCCGTTTGAGGATACAGCGCAATAAATTCTGATAACACGTTGCTGTCGGCAATCATGCGATCACGCCAGCGCTCCAAACCATGAAAATATGCATTCTCAGCAGTATGTTTACCATCCCAGCGAGCAAGTTGCTCTATGATCGGTGCAGTGTCAATGTCACGCATCAGTCTGCCCAAGTATTGGCGATGACGTCTAATCGCGCCATTTGCGGTGATTTTCTTGGTATCAAGTACTGCGATAAGTAATGCTTCTGGCAGGTTAAGTTTGCTGAGTTTGTCTTTTGATAACTCGGATAGCCTTACGCCAAGCGCTTGTTGCGCGTCTGCTTCCGCTTTTAATTTGGTTTTGCTGATGGGTAAATCAGCCTCTAAATTAGCATCATTGCTTAATTCAGTATCTTTGGTTGTCTTTTTGGGTTTCATACTGCGGTATTATAACAGTCTTGGAGTTCAGTTTTTAGTGCATATTTTGCGTATAGATTATTCTAGGCGCCTAGTGAGAGATGAAAGTAATGGCAGATTTACGGTTTAGTTATTCTTTAGATGAAATCAAGCAAATGTCGGAAGACGTGCTTAAGGTTGCAAAGGCACATGGTGCAAGCGCGGCTGAGGCGGAGTTGAGTTTAAGTATCGGACAAAACGTGTCCGTTCGCTTGAATGAAGTTGAAAACATTGAGTATAACCGCGATAAAGGCATGTCGGTTACCGTGTATTTCGGACAGCAGAAAGGGCATGCCAGTACCTCTGATTTAAGTTCGCAAGCTTTGAGAGATACGGTTGCTGCAGCTTGTAATATCGCGAAATACACGGCTAAAGATGAGTTTTGTGGGTTGGCTGATGCTAATTTAATGGCGACTGATGTTCCTGATTTGGATCTGTACCACCCTTGGACGATTTCTGTTGATGAAGCGATTGCGATAGGCAAGGAGTGCGAGGCGGCGGCGTTAGGTGTTGATGCGCGCATTACCAATTCTGAAGGGGCGAGTGTCTCAACTGGTGAGGGTTATTTCGCTTATAGTAATAGTCATGGCTTTACTGGCGGTTATCCTAGCTCACGTCATGGCATTAGCTGCTCCGTAATCGCTGAGTCCGAAGTGAATATGCAGCGCGATTACTGGTATAGCACTGCGCGTGCGGCTGCGGATTTGCAAGCTGCGGCTGAAGTTGGCCGTATTGCTGGTGTTCGTACCGTACGGCGCTTAAATGCGAAAAAGATTAAAACTTGCCAAGTGCCAGTGCTGTTTGAGGCACCGCTGGCGAGTGGCTTGATTTCCAGTTTAGTGAGTGCAATTTCTGGCGGGAACTTATATCGTAAATCGTCATTTTTATTAGATAGTTTGGGTAAGCAGATTGCCTCACCATTATTGAATATCTATGAAGAGCCACATCTTAAAAAGGGCTTGGCAAGCAGCCCTTTTGATAATGAAGGTGTGGTAACGCATGCTCGTCAACTAGTGAAAGAAGGCGTGCTGCAAGGATACATGCTTGGTAGTTATTCTGCACGAAAACTAGGGCTGCAAAGTACAGGTAATGCTGGCGGTAACCATAATCTTATTGTGCAGTCTAGCACTCAAGATTTTGCTGGCTTATTAGCGCAAATGGGTACTGGCTTGTTTGTGACTGAATTGTTAGGTCATGGCTTGAATATGGTCACTGGAGACTATTCCAGAGGTGCAGCCGGTTTTTGGGTTGAGAATGGTGTGATTGTTCATCCTGTTGAAGAAATTACCATTGCGAGCAATATGGCCGATATGTTGAAAATGATTACGGCTATTGGTACCGATGTATTAGTGCAGGGTTCGAAACAAGTGGGTTCTATTTTAATAGAACGCATGATGGTGGCTTCTGATTAAGGTCGGTACTTTTTAGTGAGGATGCTTTAGTCGGATGATTGAAGTTTAAATTGAGAATAGTTGGCCAATAAAAAAGCCCCAAAATCTGGGGCTTTTTTATTGCAGTATTTAAGTCAGCGTTACTTTTTCTCAGTGGCTGGAGCTGCTTCGTCGAAATCGTCATAAAGCGGCTCTTTTGGCGCTAAGCCATCATGAATCAAGCTTTCACGTCTTTGCAGATAAGCGTCACGCATAAATGCATAAGGATCTAATGAGGCCTCATCCACTAAGTCTGTCGCGGTAAGAAGCTCAGTACGTTTGTCTATAAACTGAGCAATACGTAACTGGTTGTACAGTCTATATTGATTAATATTACGTGTGTAAGTGATCGGGTCGGTAGTTGAAATGTCGACAACTAGACCAGTCGCATCTCTAAGGCTAGATGGGCCTAAGATAGGCAATACTAAGTATGCACCGCTACCAGCACCCCAGTAGCCTAATGTTTGACCAAAGTCTTCTTTATGCACCGGAATTTTATCCATTCCTGCGACATCAATAAAACCGGCTAAACCAAATGTGCTGTTAATCACAAAACGACCAGCTTCGCTAAATGCATTAGAGAATTTGAATTGCAGCAAATTGTTAAATGCGCTGGTGATGGTGCCAAGGTTGCTGAAGAAGTTGTTAAATCCAGTGCGAACCGGTGTTGGTGCTACCGCTTTATACGCAGTGGCTACGGGTTTAAATACTGCTTTATCAGCAACATCGTTGAATTTATAAATACCACGATTAAGCCCTTCGAGAGGGTCTTTGTTGGTTTGTGACGCACAGCCAGAGACTGCAACTGTTAGTGCGCAACTTAAAATGAGCGTGCTGAATTTTGATTGCATTGTTTGGATCACTTATTTATTTGTTTTTAATGCCAAATATAACTTATATGCTACGTAGCTATTATCACCGACACTTATTGGTTTTGTCTAGTGATAACTCTTGGGCTTTAATATTAAATAGGATTGATTACTCGCGATGGTATGGGTGGTTATTGATGACAGAATGTGCACGATATAACTGTTCGGCAAGCATGACACGTACCATGCCATGCGGTAATGTGAGTTTTGATAAACCCCATAACCAGTCGGCTTTTTGTTTGACTGAAGCATGTAAGCCGTCAGCGCCGCCGATGATAAGTGCTACGTCGCGACCGCCAGTACTAGTGCCATCTAGCCAATTTTTGAATTTTTCAGCGAGTTGCATGGTGGTGACTTCTTGTCCTCGCTCGTCCAAGGCGATGCAATAGTCTTTGCCGACAGCCTCTAAAATGCGTTTTGCTTCAATGAGTTGAATGTTTTCTGTACTATTGCCAGCAGCGCGTTTTTCGGGCTTGATGTCAATGATTTCAACCGTAGCTTCGCGTGGCATGCGTTTAGTGTATTCTGCACATGCAGTTTCAACCCAATTGGGCATTTTATGGCCGACTGAGAGTATGCGAAGTTTCAATGTTGAAATATTGAGATGGAGTTTTCTCTAAACTAATTACTCAGCCTTGATATGACCGCGGCGAGATTCAGCTTCACCCCAAAGTTGCTCAAGGTTGTAATAAGCGCGGGTCGTTGGCACCATGATGTGAACGACGATGTCGTCCAAGTCTACCAATACCCATTCGCCCTCTTTTTCGCCTTCCGTACCGCGAATAGCAAAGCCTTTTTCTTTAAGTTTTTCACGTACGTTATCAGCCACAGCCTTTGCTTGGCGGCTAGAGTTTGCGCTGGCTACGATCATATAGTTGGTCATGGAGGTCAGTTTACGCACGTCCATAACGGTAATGTCGAACCCTTTAATATCTTCAATCGCATCAACTACTGCGAGTTTCATTGCTTCTAAATCAAATGTCATTTATGCGGCCTGTACTGGAATGGCGTTGCGTTGGGATTGTATGCGGTTTTGTTGATCTACATACACAAGTTGTGGGCTGTATTCTTTAAGCTCATCTTCATGGTAAATTGCAAAACTTGCAATGATAATGATATCTTTTGGATGCGCTTTGTGAGCAGCCGCGCCATTAACAGAGATAATGCCTGAATGACGATCTGCACGAATGGCATAGGTATTGAAGCGCTCACCATTTGTGACGTTGTAAATGCTAATTTCTTCGTATTCGCGGATGTTCGCTGCTTCTAACAACTCTTCATCAATCGCACAGCTTCCTTCGTAATGTAACTCAGCGTGAGTCACATGTACGCGGTGTAACTTAGATTTAAGCATGGTTCTTTGCATGTGCTTAACCGTTTGTAAAAAGGGAGTGCATTATAGTCTTTTCAAGCACTTATTCCAATTTTAAATAAATTTTGACTGTGTTTACTTCGATTTATTGGACTATAACTTAGTCTTTCAGTTGTAAAGCCTCATGAAATATAGGGCTAACGAAAAAAGTCAATATTATCAATGAGTCGCGTGTTTCCTAGTTTGGCGGCGGCTAACACTACCATGCATTGGTCTTCCGTTGAGGCAGCTTCCAGAGTAAGGGCGTTACGTACTGAAACGTAATCGACTTGCCAGCCTTGATTGGTCAGTATCTGTGATGCAGATTGTGAGAGCCCCATAAAGTCAGTATCGTCATGCTGGATGTGATGAACAATGTTTTTTAGGCATTGTTGTAAGAGTGAGGCTTCTGATTTTTGATTTGCGGTTAAATAGCCATTGCGTGAACTCATGGCCAAGCCACTGTCTTCGCGCACCGTTTCGCCTGCAATGATATGAATTGGCAAATTAAACTGTCTGACCAGTTCACGAATAATAAATAATTGCTGGAAGTCTTTTTTGCCAAATACAGCGACTTGAGGCATCACTATGTTGAATAGTTTCATGACTACGGTTGCCACACCGTCAAAGTGCCCAGGGCGCGCTGCGCCACAAAGCATATTGGCAATGGGTGGTGATGTAATGAGCATTGTTTGACCTAAGCTGACGCCATCAAAATCTGGGTAAATTTCTTTTACTTCTGGAATAAACACAATCTGCGCACCAGTCGCTTTTAGTTTTTCACAATCGGCATCTAGCGTGCGAGGGTAATTGGCTAAATCTTCATTTGGGCCAAACTGTAGCGGGTTTACAAAAATACTGATTACGATACATTCAGCGTGTTGCTTGGCGAGCTCTACCAAGTGAATGTGGCCTGCGTGCAAGTTGCCCATAGTCGGTACAAAGGCAATGCTGGCTTGGCCCTCAAGGGCTGTTCTTAATTTGGCGATGGTGCGGATAATTTGCATGCTTGGTAATTATATTGGTTTAGTATTGGTTTACTTAGTAACTATGTTTGATGGCTGGAAAGGTCTTGTTTTTTACGGCTTGCACGTAGTTTGCAATAGCTTGTTGAATGCTGTTGGTTTCACATAAAAAGTTTTTGGCAAACCTTGGTGCTTTGTAGTCGCTGGGAGCCTTATTTGCGACGCCAGTATAAATGCCTAGCAAATCATGTAACACCAATACTTGACCACTACAGTCGATGCCTGCACCAATGCCTATTGTCAGTGTGTTAATGCTTTCTGTGATTTGTTTGGCTAAGCTGGCGGGCACCATTTCCAGTAATACAAATGCTGCACCGGCTTCACTCATGGCAATAGCATCTTGCAGAATTTTTTTGGCACTGATGTCTGTTTTGCCTTGAATCTTATAGCCGCCCAACTGATTGACAGATTGCGGTGTAAAGCCTAAATGCGCGCAGACTGCAATGCCCATATTAACAATGTGATGCACGGTGTTCACCATTTCGCCGCCACCTTCAAGTTTTACCATGTGCGCACCCGCCTCAATCAGCAACTGTGCATTTTGGTAGGCAGTGTTTTTATCCGCTTCATAGCTACCTATGGGCATATCGGCAATAATCAAGGTGTCTGGTGCGCCTGCTGCGACGCTGCGGGTGTGGTAAATCATGTCTTGCATGGTGACATGTAAGGTGTTGTCGCCGCCTTGTAGCACCATGCCAAGTGAGTCGCCGACCAATAAAATGTCGGTGCCTGCTGCGGCTGATATCTTCGCAAACGTAGCATCGTAGCAAGTCAGCATGGCAATTTTTTCGCCGGAATCTTTGAATTTAGCTAGCTTGCTTATGACTTGAGTGTTAATTGAATGCATGTGAAAGCGAATATGTGTAAATTAATCAAAATTTGGATTGAAGAATTCGCGCTGACCTTTAATTTGTGCAATGTGGTTAATCAGTAAATCTAGCGCACTCTCATTTTTAAGAATGTTAAGTTTTTCATTATTCACGATTAGCACGGGCGAAGCATCGTAATTATGGAAAAACTCGCTATAAGCATTAGCTAGGCGTTCTATGTATTCGCGCGGAATGTCTTGTTCATAACTCACGCTACGAGATTCGATACGCTCTACCAGTGCATCCACTGGTGTTTGCAGGTAGATTACCAAGTCTGGCTTTGGTGCTTTTAACTGTAAGTGCTGATAGATTTGATGATACAAAGCGTACTCTTCATCATCTAAATTCAGTCGCGCAAATAGCGGATCTTTTTCTAAGAAGAAGTCAGCCACAATCGGGTTGGCAAACATGTCGCGCTGGCTGATATCTTTAATCTGATTGGCGCGCTGAAACAAGAAAAATAATTGTGTAGGTAGGGCGTAACGCTGAGCATCCTGATAAAAGCGAGGCAGAAATGGATTGTCTTCGGCTTTTTCAGATAAATGGTCTACAGGAAACTTCTCAGTCAACATGCGGGCCAACGTGGTTTTGCCGCTGCCAATCGGGCCTTCAATGACAATATAAGGGTATTTGTTGAAAATGCTCATAGATCTAACTTCTTGATGTCAGTTAATAGGCTTGGGTTTAGTAGTTGCGATACATTTCCATGGTTTGGGATAAATGCATCTGGCGCAATTTCAGATAGCGGCAGTAACACAAAGCCCCGTTTATGCATGCGAGGGTGCGGTAGTGTGAGAGAATCTGTGTCTAGCTCAATATCTGCAAATAGCAGCAAGTCGCAATCCAGCGTGCGGGGTGCGTTGATGTAAGGGCGTTCGCGTCCAACACTTGCTTCAATGGTAAGCAATGCCTCTAATAGACCTTGTGGCGATAATTCAGTTTCAATTTCGACCACTGCGTTAATAAAGTCTGGCACTGGGTTTAGAGGGTCAACGCGACAATCAATTGGCGCAGTTTGGTATAGCGATGATTTTTTCAATACGCGCGTATTTGGAAGCTGCTCCAATGCAATAAATGCATTCTTCACCTGCTCAATCGGGTTGGCTAAATTGCTGCCTAACGCAATAAAGGCTTTATTCATCATGCTTCTGGTGCTGCGCTAGTTGCAGGTTTCTTGCGGCTTCTTTTTTTACGTTTCTTAGGTGTAGTATCCGCCTGTAGCATGGCTGTACGTGCTTCGCCTTCAGCCTCTGCGAAAGCTGTCCACCACTCGGCAAGCTCCATTGGTAACTCGCCTGATTCGCAGCGCAATAATAGAAAGTCGTAAGCAGCGCGATAGCGTGGGTGAATGAGTAAACCAAAAGGCCGTTTGCCCGCACGTTGTTCAAAGCGTGGTTGTAAGCCCCATATTTCTTTCATGGTAGCTGTGTAGCGATTGTGGATTGCCAGTTTTTCGGCTTGTGAGGCAATTACTTCGCTCATTGCAGTATGTAGCGCAGGGATAGGCGGCATCTCTGATTTATATGTTTGCCATGTGGCGAGCACCTCATGCCAGAGCAGGGCTGCAAACAAAAAGCTTGGGTTGGCTGATTTGCCTGACAGTATGCGGTCATCTGTATTTTTGAGTGCCAGCATCACAAAGCGTTCGCCCATTGGTTGTTCTAATACTACGTCCAGCATTGGTAGCAAGCCATGGTGCAAATGTTGTTCGCGGAGTGCGGTGACGCTCTCAATCGCGTGGCCTGACAAAAATAGCTTGAGCATTTCATCAAACAAACGGCTTGGCGGTACATCCTGTAGTAAATCTGCCAGTTTTGCGATAGGTGCTTTGGTGGCATTATCTATTTTTAAACCCAGTTTGGCTGACAAGCGCACAACCCGCAGCATACGCACTGGGTCTTCTGCATAACGGGTTTCAGGCTTGCCTATCATGCGTAGAATACCAGCCTGAATGTCAGCATAGCCTTGATGGAAGTCGAGCACTTCCTGACTGGTGGGGTCGTAATACAATGCGTTTGCAGTGAAGTCGCGGCGCACTGCGTCATCGACGATAGAGCCAAATACATTGTCTCGGATAATGCGACCAGAGTCATTCACTTTAGAATCGCCACTGGATTCAAGATGGCTACCACGGAAAGTCGAAACCTCAATCGTTTCATCACCAAACAATACGTGAACCAATCTGAAGCGACGGCCAATAATGCGTGAACGTCTAAACACGCGGTTTACCTCTTCTGGCGTGGCATCGGTCGCCACGTCAAAGTCTTTAGGGATGCGGCTTAGCAGTAAGTCTCGTACTGCTCCGCCAACAATGTAAGCCTCAAAACCTGCTTTTTGTAAGCCATCAATGGTCTTCTGTGCAGCGGTGCTGAGTAAATTGCGATCAATCTGGTGTGTTTTGTGCTGGATAATCAGTGCATCATGCTTGTCATGATTGCGGCCTTTTTTAGCCGTTCTTTTTGTGCCTAGTATGGGGCGGCTAGGCGTAGCTTTAGTGGTTTTGTCAGCCTCGTTTTTTTTACTTTTGGGCTTAAAAATTTTATCTAACAGTTTTTTAATCATGGCAAGATTATAACTTAAGGAAACCTATAAAACGCCTATATGAACTAAGCGCGTTCATTTTTCCACAATACATCGCTGACACCCGCCTCTTTATTCATGATGCGGCATATCACAAACAGTAAGTCGGATAAACGGTTTAAGTATTGTAGCGAAATATCAGTCACTGGCTCTGCTCGGCTTAATTGAACCAATTTGCGCTCAGCCCTGCGGCATACCGTGCGTGCCAAGTGGCAGTACGCTGCGGCTTTTGAACCGCCTGGCAGAATAAACTCTTTTAGTGGTTCAAGGCTGGCATTCTGTGTGTCAATCGCCAGTTCAAGCTCCTGAATGCGTTTTGCTTGTAAAACTACATAGCCCGGAATGCAGATTTCCCCACCCAGATTAAATAAGTCATGCTGAATCTCGGTCAAGATGTTGACTAAAGCAGGCGGCACATTTTCAGTCAACATGATGCCGATTACGGAGTTTAACTCGTCGACATCGCCCATCGCCTCTACACGCAGGCTATCTTTGTTTGTGCGGCTGCCATCGCCTAAGCCAGTGGTGCCGCTGTCGCCAGTACGGGTGTAAATTTTACTAAGTCTGTTTGCCATAATGAGTACACCACCTGCTTTCACTTGTTAATAATGAGCTTAGGCTCAGATATTCTATTTGCAAGCCAATTGCTGGCTTATAATTTCGTCATTGTAACTGATGACGACCCAGCTATGAGCACCCAAGCCCCAGCCTCACCGATGAATCTGCCACTACAGTCTTTGGCTAACCAACCCATAGGCGTATTCGATTCAGGCGTAGGTGGAATTTCTGTTTTGCAACACATACATGCCTTAATGCCGCATGAAGCTTTGCTGTATGTGGCAGATAGCAAATACGCGCCATACGGCAATAAAACGCCTGCGGAAATTCAAGCACGCTGCTTTGAAATTGCCGATTTTTTAATCGCTAAAAATGTTAAGGCGCTCGTCGTAGCCTGTAACACCGCCACAGCCGCGGCTATCGATGCACTACGCACAAAATACACACTGCCTATCATAGGCATGGAGCCTGCGGTAAAGCCAGCCGCAGAAGCCAGTCGAAATGGTATTGTTGGCGTACTAGCTACTACTGGTACGCTCAAAAGCGCGCAGTTCGCCGCATTGCTGGAAAGTTATGGGCGTAACGTAAAAGTGGTCACGCAAGCATGCGTAGGCTTGGTGGAATGTATCGAGCGTGGCGAATTAAATGCTGCGGCTACGCGACAGTTACTTAAACAATATTGCCAACCGCTGCTGGATGAGGGGGCAGACACCATTGTGCTGGGCTGTACGCATTATCCGTTTGTACGAGAGGCGATTGCCGAGGTTGTGGGTAATGACATTGTTCTTGTGGATACAGGCTCTGCTGTTGCCAATCATCTACAACATCGTTTGGCAGAAGAGGGTTTGCTGTCTAGTAGCAAGAAAATGGCTAACGTTGTTTTTTGGACTAACAGTGAAGCGGAAAATGCTAGGGAGGTGATTAGTCTGTTGTGGGGTGGGAGTGCGGAGGTGGTTGTATTGAAGTGAGTGTTTAGTGCTCGAACATTGAGTTTAAGTAATTTGTTTCAACATGTTTATACTCACAAAACGCCTGATAGTTTCTTTGCCATTTTATATTCGAGTGCTGCTTTTGCTGCACCATCAAATCCAGGAAACAATGTTGCGGCTGAAACTCCAAATTTATTGCATCTGAATAATAAGTCTCCGGCTAGGTTTGAAGGAAGAGTAATTTTATAAGTAGTAAAATCTTCGCTTTCTTCAAATAATTTATTCACGGAGTCTTTCAGTTCTTCGGATGAAAATGGCGAGTTTCTGTTCATTCTATTTTGTTGACGGTGGATTAGAAAGACTCCTTTTTGAGCCGCCAAGTTTTTACTCGTACTTCCTGCTAGCTGTACATACTCTAACTTCCCTTCTAATCTACGCAGGTCTTCAGAGTTTATTAGCCAAACAACTAACTGTTCCGATATTTTCTCTAGATTTAAAGCTTGTGATGCCGAAAAATAGGCTGCTACAAAAGGGCTTTGTGTCCAATCCAAAAGTCGAGTAGGTATTCCATGGTGCTGTGCAAGCGCAATGAAAGAGAAGTACTCTTGTGACGGCCAGCCAACTGCATCAATACCATAGCGGTCAGTAAACACTGAAAAATCCATGTGATTCCTAAACTCAGGAGAGTCATTGGGGATGTTGAGGCCCATTTCATCAGAGTAGTGAAGGAAGTCTAGAAGTTGAAAATATTCAAAAAAGACTATTTGGTCAATTTGGTTATAAACACGGTGTTCGTGTTTATATTTAGCGAGTATTTCACTACGTAAAACAGATGGGGTTAAAGACCATTCAGAATTTCCTTGCCCGCGGAATATCGGATTTTGCATGTTGCTGATAAAGCTACCAATTGGCGAAAGATAATCCCAGAACTCATCCAATGAGTTAGTTGGTATTTCTACAATTGGCATTAACCAAACTCCTTGAGTTCGATATATTGAATAGGCTGTTAAGTAACTTTGAGTGATGCAGAGTTTAGGTTGTAACCTTATCTAGTTTCGAGCCCTCATATTCAGCCCAAGGCACCTCGGACACTGAATACTCGGCTTTGGTAATGGCATGTACTTCTGAAAAGTATTCATCATTACTGTCTATTGCATTTTTTTCTTCAGCAAGCAGTGCCTCTTTTTGAAACTGCACTGGAAAGCGCCAGTAGATTTTTTCAACCACGTTGCCTGTGGTGCTGAGAATGTGCGTAATCAAATTACTTTCCAGCACGTTGGAGAACCGGAATCGTTTTAATGGAGCGGATTCTATTAAGGCAACGAAGTGCGTACTCTGCGGTATTCTATAGCAGGTCACTTGTACCTCTACGCCGGTGTTTAAAAAGTATACGGAAACAAAATCCGTAATTTTTTGGATAGATTTTTCTAAAGTTCTTTTTTGATGAAGCAAGAATAATACGTAGGAAAGCAAGATAAGGACATCGGCGGCTACGATGTAGAGCGAGAGTGAATCTAGGCTGACCGTTAATGTAAACATGATATTTCCTTGTTCTTATTAAGAATGGATATGTTTTAAAGCAATGTTTTTAATTAGGCATCATTTTATTGGTGTTGCCTAGGCATGCGTGCATTAACGGTATGGCTAATTAATGGTGGCTAACGACTTCACCTGCTTTTAGCTTGTATTTTGTGCCGCAGTAAGGGCAGGCTACATGGCCTGTTTTAGCCACATCTAAAAACACGCGTGGGTGTGATGACCAAACTGCTACCTCGTTGGTAGGGCAGTGTAGCGGTAGGTCTTTTGCTGAGACTTCAATTTCTTTTATGTCAGACATGTTCGATTGTGCCTTTTAAATCAATCAAATTAAATCAATCAAAGCTAAATGAATTTCCGTCACTCCCACATGCGTGGGAATGACGAAGGTGTTGCTTATACCAATGTTAGCCAATCAGCATGTTTTTCAGATTTCCCTGTCACTGCATCAAAGTACATTTTTTGTAATTGTTTAGTGATTGGGCCAGCGGTACCTGAGCCAATGTTGCGGCGATCAAGTTCGCGAATCGGCGTGACTTCAGCGGCCGTGCCTGTAAAGAAAGCTTCATCAGCTGAGTAGACTTCATCACGTGTGATGCGTTTTTCAATCACTGTTAAGCCGATTTCTGCGGCTAACTGCACGATGGTGTCACGCGTAATGCCTTCCAGCGCGCTAGTGAGGTCTGGCGTGTAAAGTTTGCCATTGCGGATTATAAATACATTTTCGCCAGAGCCTTCTGCAACAAAGCCGTCAACGTCTAATAACAATGCTTCATCGTAGCCATCCTGCGCTGCTTCTTGATGCGCAAGGATTGAGTTCATGTAGTTGCCATTAGCTTTGGCCTTACACATGGTGATGTTCACATGGTGACGAGCGAATGATGATGTTTTTACACGAATGCCGTTATCTAAAGCATCTTGACCCATGTAGGCTCCCCATTTCCAAGCAGCAACAATGACGTGTGTTGAAAGCGTTTTAGCAGAAATACCCATAGCTTCAGCACCGTAAAACGCCATTGGGCGCATATAGGCTGATTCCAGATTGTTTTCACGTACAGCCGCTTTTTGCGCTTCGATCATCACCTCTTTTGTAAATGGCATTTTCATGCCCAAGATGTGCGCGCTGCGGAACAATCTGTCTGTATGTTCTTGCAAGCGGAAAATTGCCGTGCCTTTGTCTGTTTTGTACGCACGCACGCCTTCAAATACACCCATGCCGTAATGCAATGTGTGCGTAAGAACGTGAGTGGTGGCATCGCGCCAGTTGACCATTTTTCCGTCGTACCAAATTACGCCGTCGCGGTCTGCCATTGAGGTTGGAATTGCCATGTCGCTGCCTTTTGAACGAGTTTCTAAAAAAGTAATATTGTAAACCAAAGGGTGAGATTGTTTCACCTTGATTTAAGCCTTGGATTTAATTCAATTTTGATTTAATGCAGTTTTTCTGAATGAACTAAAATCTGGGTTAGAATCAAATGAGCGTGATTATTCGTGACTATTTAAAGTGGGCGGTTAAAATGAATTGGAATATTTTGATGCGATATTTTTTAATGGTGCTCTTGCTGAGCGCTTTGATGGCCTGTAAGCCAGCGGCAAATGAAACAAAATTTGTCGCCACGGATATCACTGGTGCAGATTTTTCTCAAGGGTTTAGCTTGACCGACCATACTGGGAAATTACGCACATTATCTGATTTTAAAGGCAAGGCTGTAGCTTTGTTTTTTGGGTATACGCATTGTCCTGACGTATGCCCGACGACGATGCTGGATTTGAAGCAAACTATGAAATTATTAGGGCCACGTGCCAATGAGGTGCAAGTGCTGTTCGTGACATTAGACCCGGAACGTGATACGCAGGCAGTATTGGCGCAGTTTGTGCCATCATTCGATCCGCGATTTATTGGCTTACGTGGCTCTGTGGAAGATATTGCTGCGACGACTAAAACATTCAAGATCTTTGCCAGCAAAGTACAGTCAGAAGGCCGTGAGGGCTACACCATAGACCATAGTGCAGGTATTTATATGTTTGATAAAGCCGGAAAAGTCAGGCTTTATATTGACTATGGTGAAAAACCTGCGGATATGGCGAGTGATATTAAGCAGATACTTTAGATAGGTTTAATGCGGTGCTCTGTGTTTAAAGTATTCGCCCGCTAAGTCCGGCTTTTACATGCGATGCAACTGATGCGACAAGGTTTTTAAATCTTTTTCTGCTGTTTTGTAATCGGGGTAAATGCTGGCGACCACTGCCCAGAATTTCGCCGAGTGGTTCATTTCTTTTAAATGCGCCAGTTCATGACAAATCACATAGTTAATAATATGTGGTGGCGCTTGTAACAAACGCCAACTAAGCCGAATTTCTTGCCTAGAATTGCAGCTTCCCCAGCGTGTTCGTGCGTTTGATAGAAATAACGATGGTGTTGGTACACCTAGCCTAGTCGCAAATAATGCTAAACGGCGTGCGAAGTCTGCAATAGCCTGTTTGCCATACCATTGCACTACTTTACGTGCCACCGCGGCTTGATCAAGATGGTTCGGCATGGCTAACTGCAAAATTCCCGGTTCGTAGTTCACCGCTCTCGAGCGAACATCGTGCCTGATAGCCAATGTCAGGGGATTACCTAAAAATTGCAGCTGTTCGCCATCTTGCCATTGCAATGCTGGAATTTGGTTGGCGGTAATTGCGGCCAGTTTTTTACGAATCCAATCGGCCTTTAGTGCAATCAGACCTTCAAGCTGCGATTGTGAAATGCGTTTTGGGGCATGTATCACTAAACCTGATGCTGTGATTTTCAATCCGACAGTGCGTCGCTGGCGCCGCTCTAATTGATAATGCAGTTGGTCACCGGAAGGTAGTGTGAGCGTATGACTCATTATGCGCCTAAGGTTGCCATTTCAGCTTTAATCCAGGCTTCAGTTTGCGTATTCACGGCTTCAGGCTTGAGGTGACTACAGTCGATGGGTTGTCCGATGCTGACAGTAATAACCCCCGGATGTTTAAGCATGGAGTTTTTCGCCCAATGTAGACCTGCGTTGTGTGCCACTGGTAATACTGTGGCTTTGGTGCCGCTGGCAAGCCATGCACCGCCAATATGGAACTTGCTGTCCTTATGCGGTGCAATGCGCGTGCCTTCTGGGAATACGACAACCCATAGGCCGCTGGCTAGGCGTTGTTTGCCTAGTTTTACCAGTTGTTTTAATGCCTCGCGCCCAGCGCTGCGATTAATGGCGATCGGGGATGTCATGGCCAAACCCCAGCCGAAAAATGGTATCCACAATAGTTCGCGTTTCATTACATATACTTGTGGTGGGAAAATCAATTGAAATGCCAATGTTTCCCAAGCTGATTGATGTTTGGCGAGAATGACGCAAGGCGTTGTGGGGATGTTCTCGGCGCCTTTGACTTCATAACGGATATTGCAGGTAACACGCAGCCACCAAAGCATGCTGCGTGCCCATAGGCTGATGATTTTATTGCGAGTAATGCGCGAGAATGGGAATGTGAATAGCGCTAGTACAGAGAATATGGGGGTAAATAACCACTGCCCGATGGCAAATATTAGCGAACGTAGAAATATCATAAGTGTGTGAGTAATGTACTCATATTTAATTAAGCTCTGTTTGACATATGTGTATCTTTACGCTGGTGCATATGTAGCAATAATACGTTGCACGGCTTCGTTTAAATCCGCGCAAATCCAGGTGTTTTCCGGCAAGGCATTGTCTGCGCTTCTAGCTGCAGCAGCCAGTGTTGCCTCACCCTTACCTGTGCGCACTAGAATAGGCTGGCAGCCAGCTTCAGCATAAGCATGCAAGTCACGTAGCGCATCTCCTACGGCTGGCACTTTGTCTAGCTCAACGGAAAATCGTTTGCCAATTTCCAGAATCATGCCAGGTTTTGGTTTGCGGCACTGGCAGCGCTCATCTGCAGCGTGTGGGCAGTAAAATATCGCATCGATACGCCCGCCAATTTGTGCTAATTCACGCAGCATTTTGTCATGAATGCTGTTCAATGTTGCCATATCAAACAAGCCGCGGCTGACGCCTGATTGGTTGGTCGCGACCGCGACTCTAAAGCCGGATTGGTTGAGTAAAGCAATGGCTTCAAGGCTGCCAGGAATTGGAACCCACTCGTTGGTACTTTTAATGAAATTGGCGCTATCTTTGTTGATGACGCCATCACGGTCGAGAATAACGAGTTTCATAATCTTAGGTTGCCTGTATCTTAAGTTTGCCGGTTTAGATTAGTTTGCCAGTTTAGATAAGTCTGCTACGCGATTCATGGCTTGATGCAGGATTGCAAGCAAACCTAAACGGTTGGCTTTCAAAGCTGGGTCATCTGCATTCACCATTACGTTGTCAAAGAACGCATCCACTGGCGCTTTCAATGCTGCGAGTGCTTTCAGTGATGCAGTGTAATCGCCACTTTCAAAGGCAGCGTAAGCGAGTGGTTTAACTTCATCTAATGCTGTGTTAAGCGCGATTTCTGCAGGTTCTTTCAATAGACCAACATCAACAGTTGCTTCAACAATACCTTCAACTTTTTTCAGTATATTGCCGACACGTTTGTTTGCTGCCGCTAGGGCTGGCGCTTCTTCTAATGCTGAGAATGCACGTACAGCCGCAAGCCGTTGTGGAATTTCGCTCAATAATACTGGGTTTAGTGACAATACGGCATCTACTTCTTGTGGGCTGGAGCCTTGCTCACGCAGGCTAACGCTTAAGCGGTCAAAGCAGAACTCTTTAATGGCTTGAACAGTGGCAGCTTGTGCGCTGGCTGCTATATTGAACAGCGCTAACACGTCATGAATCAATGCGCCAAATTGCAATGGCAATTCACACTCAATCAGCATGCGGATGATACCCAATGCCTGACGGCGAAGGCCAAATGGGTCTTTGTCGCCAGTTGGTTTTTCACCAATACTGAATAGGCCAACCAAAGTATCCAGCTTGTCAGCAAGCGCAATCACAACACCTGTTTGGTTGCGTGGCAATTCATCACCTGCAAAGCGTGGTTTGTAATGGTCTTCAATCGCGAAGGCGACGTCATTATCCAAGCCTTCATGCTGCGCGTAATAGCGCCCCATAATGCCTTGTAGTTCAGGGAATTCGCCTACCATGTCGGTGATTAAGTCGGCTTTAGCAAGTTGCGCGGCTTGGTCGGCTTTTGCTGCCAAGGCATCACCGCCAAGTTGCTGACCAATCGCTTTGGCGATGGCACGTACACGCTGTGTGCGCTCGCCTTGAGAGCCTAGTTTGTTGTGGTAAACCACTTTATCCAGATTGGTCAGTCGGCTTTCCAAAGTTTTCTTGCGGTCTTGGTCAAAGAAGAATTTGGCATCTGCCAGACGTGGACGTACCACGCGCTCGTTACCGCCGATAACAGCGCTGGCGTCGTCTGGACTAATGTTGGAGACGATTAAAAACTTGTTGGTGAGCTTGTCGTTAGCATCTAATAATGGAAAATACTTTTGATTCGCCTTCATGGTCAGAATCAAGCATTCCTGTGGCACTTCTAGGTAAACCTCTTCAAACTGACCGAGTAGCACATTCGGGCGTTCAACCAATGCGCTGACTTCATCTAGTAATGCGTCATCATCAATCGGTTTCAGATTCTGTTTGGCTGCGGCGGCATTGAGTTGGCGCACAATTTCAGCGCGACGTTCTGCAAAGCTGGCAATCACCGCGCCTTCAGTTTTGAGTTGCTCGGCATAAGTGTCTGCATTTTTTAATACTACAGGTGACACTGCGGCTTCAAATCTGTGGCCTTGTGTCTGGTTGCTTGCCGTTAAGCCAAGTACATTAATGGCGATAATGTCGCTGCCATGCAAAGCCACCAAGCCATGCGCTGGGCGCACAAAATTCACGCTGCTCCAGCCATCAGCCAATTGGTAGGTCATCACTTTAGGAATCGGTAGTTTTTGAATGGCTTCTTCAATCGCTTTTTGCAGACCTTCGTTCAGTACCGCACCTTTTTGTATCACTTCTAAAAACAGCGCTTCATTCTTGCCATCCATCTGTTTGGTCAGTCTGGCTACGGCTGATTCATCCAGCCCCATACCATTTAGGCGCTTGAGTAATGCTGGTGTGGCATTGCCGTTCGCATCTAAACCTACACTCACTGGCATTAGCTTTTGTGTGATGGCATTGTCTGGTGCAACTGCAAGCACTTGCGTGGCATGTACAGCCAAACGGCGTGGTGATGCGAAATCTGTTGCTGTAGAGCTTGTTGTGGTTAGGCCTTGTGTTTTTAGGCTTTCAAATAAGGTGTTTGCGAATGACTCACCTAGTTTTTTTAACGCCTTAGGCGGCAGTTCTTCAACGAATAATTCTACGAGTAAATTTTGACTTGCCATTACTTGTTATCCTGTCATTCTGACTTTTATCAGAATTTGATTTTCATTTAATTTTTCTGAGTTCCGCGCTAGGCACGGAATCACAATTAAGCAGTTTTCTTTTCTTTTTCTAACTTAGCCAATACCTCGTCAGTCCAGTCTTTAGGTGCCATTGGGAAGCCAAGTCTGGCGCGGCTATCCAAGTAGCTGGCTGCAACTGATCTTGCTAAGTTGCGAATGCGGCCAATGTAGCCAGCACGTTCAGTCACGGAAATTGAGCCGCGAGCATCCAGCAAGTTGAAGGTATGTGCGGCTTTTAACACTTGCTCATAGGCTGGTAGTGCCAGTTGGCTTTCCATCAAATGTTTGGCTTGTTTTTCATGGGCATCAAAAGCGGTAAACAAGAAGTCAGCATCTGAGTGCTCAAAGTTGTAAGCACTTTGCTCTTGTTCATTTTGCAGATACACGTCGCCATAACTCAGGCCTTCAGTCCAAGTCAGGTTGTAGACGTTATCTACGCCTTGCAGGTACATGGCTAGGCGCTCTAAGCCGTAGGTGATTTCACCGGTGATAGGTTTGCAATCTATGCCGCCAACTTGTTGGAAGTAGGTGAATTGTGTGACTTCCATGCCGTTCAACCAAACTTCCCAGCCTAAGCCCCATGCGCCCAACGTTGGATTTTCCCAATCGTCTTCCACAAAGCGGATGTCATTCTTTTTCAGGTCGAAACCAAGGGCTTCAAGTGAGCCTAAATATAGCTCAAGAATGTCAGCCGGTGCCGGTTTAAGGACTACCTGAAATTGGTAGTAATGTTGTAAGCGGTTTGGGTTCTCACCATAGCGGCCATCTTTAGGGCGACGGCTTGGTTGTACGTAGGCAGCCTTCCAAGGCTCTGGGCCAAGTGAGCGCAAGAATGTGGCGGTATGCGAAGTGCCTGCGCCAACCTCCATGTCGTAGGATTGCAAAAGCGCACAGCCTTTGTTGCTCCAGTATTTTTGCAGGGTGAGAATAATCTCTTGAAATGTCAAAGCCATGATTTGTTTGTAGATTTTTATCTATTGTAATTGGCGAAAGGGTAGATTTTACTTGGTTTTGTAATCTAACAATAGGTTATCTGCTAACAATAGCGTTACGTCTCCAGATGAATGCGATGACGGCAAAACAAAATAGGATGAAAGGCCAATTGCCAAAGCGTACATAAGGCGTGCTACCGGAATAGCCTTGTGCTGTGACATTGAGTGTAGTCTGCGTGAAGTGCGGTGCATGCGCGATTATTTTTCCATGCGGATCAATCATGGCCGTGGCGCCAGTATTGGTTGTGCGTAACATGGTGCGCCCAGTTTCCAAGGCACGCGCTTGAGAGAATTGCATATGTTGATAAGCAGCAAGAGATTCGCCATACCATGCATCATTGCTGGCATTCACCAACAGGCTGGCTACTGGTAACTGGCGAATAATCTCTTCGCCAAACACATCTTCATAACAGATATTCACAGCTACCTTTTCGCCAGCGACATGCATGGGTTGCTGATGGATGCTACCACGCGATAAATCACTTAAAGGCATATTCAGCCAGTCGCGATATATCCAGCCGAAGATGGATTTTAATGGGATAAATTCCCCAAAAGGCACGAGATGTGATTTGCGATAAACCGTAGATGGTGAGCTGCCGATACTCAACATACTGTTGAAATATTCGCCATTTTCGCGCTCAACGACACCGATTAAAATGTCGCCTTGGTTTTTAATAGCATGTTGCTGCAAGCGTGATTTAACTTCGTCAGGTAGCTCGTTGGATAGCACGGGCATGGCTGTTTCTGGCATTAAAATTAATTTGGCTTTACTGGCCTCTGCCATGGATAAATATTGTGCCAAAGTCTGTTCGGCAACTTCTGGTGCCCATTTAATGTTTTGTGCAATGTTGCCTTGTAAAAGTGCCACTGTGATTGGTTGACCTGTTGGAGTCGTCCATTCAATCTGCTTAAGTAAGCCGCCTGTAATCCACACTAGTGATAACAGGATTAGGGTGTTGCGTCGCCAGATATAAGAATTTGGTTTTTTTGCGATCCATAAGCCGATAGCGCTGGCGATGCTTATTGTAATGAGAGATGCGCCATATATTCCTATGATTGGCACGTAGCCTGCCAGTGGGCTGGACGGTACTTGCGAATAGCCAATGGTCAGCCAAGGAAAGCCCGTGAATATCCAGCTTCTTATCCATTCAGAGAGCGCCCAGAATACGGGAATGGCCAAGAGGCGCGTATAGTTTTGATGGGTAGAGATGCGTACACTCAGCGCGCCAACCACCGCTGGAAATAACGAGAGGAACGCGCATAAAACAAACGTTGCAAAGCCCGCCATCAGTGCCGGCATATTGCCAAAATCATGCAGGCTGATGTAAATCCAATAAATGCCTGCGCCAAACAGGCCTAGTCCGTAAAAGAAACCAGCCCAAGCGGCCTCTTTTGGGGAGCGATTTTGATGCCAATAATAAAATAGACCGATAAGTGAAAGTATGCTCGCTGGATAAAAGTAGAGAGGTGCGAATCCCAGTACGCTAGTAGCGCCTAATAGTGAAAATACGAGCAGTTGAATGAATTTGTATTTGGTTAATAATGGCATGGCACGAATTGTAGCTTGATACTCGGCGATAAACAAAAGTAGCGAGGCCGCATGGGTGAAAATAAATGTGACAATTGACAGATTACGGCGATAAAACTTATATTGCGTTTGCAGGCAATTGTTTGCTATTAATCTGAAGGGAGTAAGTATGAGTATAGCGTCAGAGTTTAAAGCATTTGCCTTAAAGGGCAATGTAATGGATTTGGCAGTGGGTGTGATTATTGGTGCAGCCTTTGGCAAAATTGTGGACTCATTGGTAGGTGATGTCATCATGCCATTGGTCGGTAGAATTATCGGTAATGTGGATTTTAGCAATATGTTTATACCGTTGGCCGATATCCCGGCAGGCAATGCTGGTACTTATGCTGCGCTTAAGGCCGCAGGTGTGCCGATGTTAGCGTATGGTAACTTTTTGACGATTGTTATTAATTTTATGATTTTGGCTTTTGTGATTTTTATGTTGGTAAAACAAATGAATCGCTTGAAAAAATCTGAGCCTGCACCGCCAGTAGCACCAACGCCAGAAGATGTTCTGCTGTTGCGTGAAATCCGTGATGCCTTAAAAAAATAGTATTTTGAACCTACTTGTTAACTCAAGTGGGTTAGCAACGATTAAATTACGTCATGTAATTTAATCGCTGCTGGATTGTTAATTTCTAAGACTCTTCCAGTGCTACCTGTTCGGAAACTGAGCATGCAGCATCATTCGCGGCTTTGCATATAGCCACAAACTGCTCAGCCTCAAGTGAGGCGCCACCAATTAAACCACCATCAATATCCGGCATGCCAAATAACTGTGCAGCATTACTTGGCTTTACACTACCGCCGTAGAGAATTCGCAGTTCAGCCGCCACTTCTGGATTACATTTAGCCACCCGTCGGCGAATAAACTGATGTACCTTTTGCGCTTGCTCTGGTGTGGCCGGATTGCCAGTGCCTACCGCCCATAATGGCTCGTAGGCAAGGACAGCCTTCGTTAGCACCTCTGCACCAAAGCGTCTAATGATAGAGTCCAGCTGGCGGCCAACCACATATTCAGTCCAGTCGGATTCGCGTTCCTCTTTAGATTCACCCATACAAAAAACAGGGGTCAGACCAGCTTTTAAGGCAGCATTGAATCTTGCCGCAGCTGTTTCATCCGTTTCATGAAATTGAATGCGTCGTTCGGAGTGTCCAAGAATCACGTAAGTGCAACCATAATCTACTAACATGGCAGAAGATACAGCGCCAGTAAGCGCGCCATCTTCATTGGGACAGAGATTTTGTGCGCCCCAAGCTACTTTTGTATCTTGTAAAAACAATTGCGTTTGGCAAAGGTATGGGTAGGGCACACATACCGCGCAATCGCTATTGTCTAAATTTTGCACACCACTGATGATGCCGGCTAAGAGCGTTTTATTGGTTGCAACGCTGCCATGCATTTTCCAGTTGCCTACAACTAGTTTGCGTCTCATTTTTAAACCTCGATTAATCTTATTGTGATATTTTGCAAAGTCAGATGACTTTTAAACTCACTTAATAATCGCAGACAACTCTCCCTTTGCATAACGGGCAGCCATTGCATCCAATGGGATGACTTTAATTTTAGAGGCTTGTCCTGCGCTGCCAAATGCTTCAAAGCGATTTTTACAAACGCTTCTTGCCGCAGCAACCGCTGATTTAAAGAAGGCTCGTGGATCAAACTCATCGGGGCTTTCCATCATTTTTTTACGCATGCCAGCCGTCATGGCAAGGCGAATGTCCGTATCAATATTGACTTTGCGTACACCATATTTGATACCTTCAATAATTTCAGATACTGGCACACCGTAGGTTTCTTTAATTTGTCCGCCATATTGACGGATCATTTCTAACCATTCCTGATCTACACTGGAAGAGCCGTGCATCACCAAGTGTGTATTTGGAATGCGTGCGTGTATTGCTTTGATTCTATCAATGGCAAGAATGTCGCCTGTAGGTGGGCGACTGAATTTGTATGCACCATGGCTAGTGCCAATTGCGATGGCTAGTGCATCCACTTGTGTCGTGTTGACAAATTCTGCGGCCTCGTCAGGGTCGGTAAGCAATTGTGATTCATCTAAAATTCCTTCTGCACCACCGCCATCTTCTTCGCCAGCTTGTCCTGTTTCTAATGAGCCCAAGCAACCTAACTCGCCTTCTACAGATACGCCTACTGCATGCGCCGCTTCAACTACGCGACGCGTTACATTTACGTTATATTCGTAAGTCGAAGGGGTTTTTGCATCGGTCATCAACGAGCCATCCATCATCACGCTGGAAAAGCCGCTACGAATCGCCGCATGACAAACGGCTGGAGAGGCGCCGTGATCTTGGTGCATGCATAATGGAATATGTGGATATTGCTCAATAGCCGCTTCAATTAATTTACGCAGAAATGGTTCGCCAGCATAGTTTCTGGCACCTGCCGAGGCTTGCATAATCACTGGGCTATCCACTTCATCCGCTGCCTTCATAATGGCCTGGATTTGCTCCATGTTATTTACGTTAAATGCTGGAAGACCATACTGAAATTCTGCAGCGTGGTCTAGTAACTGTCTGAGTGAGATTAAAGCCATTTTTATATCCTTTGTATTTTTACATTTCAAGGCTATGTCATTAGTCTTGCGCGCCTATCGTTAATGGCAGAACATTGGTTGTGCCTTATGTTTTATGATAACTTTCAACACGTAATACTTCATTCTTTGAGCCCATAATCACGGGTACGCGTTGATGTACTTTTTCAGGTTGAATATCCTGTATGCGCACTCGGCCTGTTGAAGATAATCCGCCGGCTTGTTCAACGATCATGCTCATCGGGTTGGCTTCATACATCAAGCGTAATCTACCTGGCATTGCTACATCTTTATTATCTTTTGGATACATGTAAATTCCACCGCGCATCAGTATGCGATGAATGTCGGCTACCATGCTGGCGATCCAGCGCATGTTGAAGTTCTTTTCACGACTATTGTCGCTTACACCAGCTCTGCATTCACTGATGTAACGTTTGATAGGTGGCTCCCAATATCGTTCATTGCTGGCGTTAATGGCAAATTCGGCAGTGTCTTCAGGAATTTGTATATTCGCGTGAGTGAGGGAAAATTCACCAGTGTCGCGATCCAAAGTAAAGCCGTGTGTACCTTTGCCAACAGTAATGACTAACATGGTGCAAGGACCGTAAATTGCATAACCAGCTGCGACTTGTTTTCTACCTGCCTGCAGGTAGTCTTGTTCTACTGGTAAGGCGTCTGTCGGCGCATGTAACACAGAAAATATTGAGCCTACAGATACATTTACTGCAACGTTTGATGAGCCATCCAGGGGGTCAAAAATAGCCAGATAGGCGCCTTTATTTTTACTGTCAGCAATTAGCACTGGTGAATCCATCTCTTCAGAGGCTAATCCTGCTACTAAACCGCTGCGGGTCAAATTGTCGATAAAGATCTGGTTGCTTTCTACATCCAGCTTCATTTGTGTTTCGCCTTGGATATTTTGGCTTTCCAGCTTGCCAACCATGTCGATCAGCGCACCTTTTTCGGTGAGTTTCGCGATAGCTTTTGCTGTATCTGCGATATTCAATAGCAAGTCAGCTAGCTGACTATCCTTAGGTAGGCCTTGCGAGGCATCTGCCAGAAAAGCTGATAATGTGATACGTTGTGCGTTCATGTGACTTGTCCTTATCTTAATTTCTTAGTGACTTATAATCTAAACTTAGTTGCATGCTTAGCTTATTGCATCGGTCAATAAAGGCTTTACGAATTTCTGTGAGGATTGTCTGCTTAATTTATTAGGGTAAATATATCTAATAATCGTTAATGTAATTTCATCATACATCTAATTTATTAAGTTAATTGTTGATGAGTAGTACTTTAAGATTTATTTCTATTAAGGTATATTGATGAATACTTTATATTAGATTAAGTTTTACTTATGCGAAATCTCACGCTACGACAAATTAGAATTTTTCTTAGTGCAAACAAGCACATGAGCTTTTCACGTGCAGCAGAAGAGTTGCATATCACCGCGCCGGCGGTTTCTCTGCAAATTAAAGAGATGGAAGAAGATATGGGCGTAAGCCTGTTCAGACGTGAGAATCGTAAGGTTGAGCTTACTTCTGCCGGAGAGTACTTTTTGCTCTATGCGCGCCGTGTTTCCAGTACGCTTAACGAAGCCAATACCATGATGGAGCGGCTGCGCGGTACGCAAATCAAGATGCTGAAAATCGGTGTTGTGAGCACTGCCAAATATTTTTTACCTAGAATGCTGGTGGAGTTTAAAAAAGATTATCCTAACTTGCAAATTGCCATTGAAGTAAGAAACAGGCAGCAACTGGTGGAGCTATTGCGTGATGGCGACATCGATATTGCAATTATGGGGCAGCCGCCAAAAGAAATTGATACCCGTGCCGAAGCCTTTGCTGACCATCCCCACGTATTTGTTGCCAATACCTTAAATCCTCTGGTGGGTAAGATGGATCTCATGCCTGATGTGTTGAATGAGTTTCAGTTTATCTCCAGAGAGCTTGGCTCTGGTACGCGGTCTATTATGGAGCGCTATTTTGCAGAGTATTCGCTTTCACCGATAGTCAGTATGGAAATATCCAGTAACGAGACAGTAAAGCAAGCCGTAATTGCCGGATTGGGTATCTCGTTTGTTTCTTTACATACGATTGGCAGTGAACTAACAAACAAAGAACTGATTATTTTGGATATACAAAATACGCCGATTATCCGTACATGGCATGTGGTCGCACTCAGAAAGCGCAATGCATCACAAGCGGCAGAAGCCTTTAGATATTTTATGCTGGAGAAAGGGCGCGAGATGCTAACAACAATGTTTGAAGGTCTCTAATTGTTTCCTCAAGTTGTTAGCATTAGCTGATTTTTGATTAGGCAAATCAGCAGATAGGTAGCTACTTTTCGAAGTCGATTGTTGCTGGTAAGACTTCGACTAAAATGCTGTGCAGACGGCGACTGTCAGCACGCAATACTTTAACGTGAAGTCCATTGAAAGTGATTTCATCATTACGTTTGGGCAAGTGCCCGAATTGATTAACGACTAAGCCGCCAATTGTTGAGAACTCTTCATCACTTAATGTTGTGCCAATAATTTCATTGAAATCTGCTACTTCGGTGAGGGCTTTCACGCGGTACTGACCATCTGCATTTTGAATGATGTTGTCTTCATCTTCGTCGTAGTCGTATTCGTCTTCAATGTCACCAACGATTTGCTCAAGTACATCTTCAATCGTCACCATGCCAGCAACGCCGCCGTACTCATCTACGACAATGGCAATATGGTTGCGGTTACTGCGAAACTCTTTCAGCAATACATTCAGGCGCTTGGCTTCAGGGATAAATACAGCAGGGCGCAACATGTCGCGTATTTCAAAGTCTTCACCGGCATAGTAGCGCAGTAAATCCTTGGCGAGCAAAATGCCGATGACATCGTTTTTATTGTCTTCAATGACAGGAAAGCGCGAGTGGGCGGTTTCGATAACGTAGGGTATAAATACTTCAGCAGGGTCTGTGATGTCGATGACATCCATTTGTGAGCGCGGAATCATGATATCGCGCACTTGCATTTCGCTGACTTGCAACACGCCTTCAATCATTGCGAGCGAGTCAGCATCCATCAGGCTGTTTTCGTAAGCACCATGTAAAAGATCTACAAGTTGCTCGCGGTCTTCAGGCTCGCGTAATAAAAAATGACTTAAACGTTCTAGTAAACTTGGTTTGTTATTCGGTTTTTCCGACTCGGTGGCCATTAGTTGGCGCCCTCTAAAATAAGATAAGGTGAAGCATACCCTAATTTTGTGATTATTGCAGTTTCTATGCCTTCCATGAGCTCAGCTTGCGCTTCCGTCTCATGGTCGTAACCATGTAAATGTAAGATGCCATGTACAGTTAAATGTGCGTAGTGCGCCTCAAGTAGCTTGCTCTGTGCTTTGGCTTCAGCCTCAACTACTGGCGCACAGATGATGATGTCACCCATTAAATAAGGCTCTTCTGTTAACGGAAATGTTAGCACGTTGGTTGCGTAATCCTTACCACGATAACTGTTGTTGAGTTCACGCCCCTCGGCTTCGTCAACGATGCGAATAGTAACTGAGGTGTCAACTCGTAGTGCGGCTTTAGCCCATTTTTTAAATTGGCTTTTTGTGGGTAGCTGGCTTTGGTTTGAGGCATACTGAATGGTGATGTCGAGGTTTGGCATATAGCGTTAAATTGGCAGTGAAAAAATATTGCCCCACATGAAGTATGTTCACGCGGGGCTTTGTATTGTTAATTGTCGGATTGTGTCGGGCAGTCTATATAGGGGAAACGTACGTGACCGTAGCGAACGACTAAAATAGACAAAGAAATCAGTAGGATGGAGCCTGAAAGTGCAAACATGGTGAGTGCGTTAATTTCAGCAATTTCCAGTACCAGATAACGCGCCAGCGCGATGATGCCGATGTATAGCGGATAGCGTACCGGTAGATTGCCTGAGCCAAGATAATGGTTGAGCATAGACATGACTTCGAGGTACAAAAATAGCAACAACAGGTCGCCGACGGTAATCACCTGCGCTTGCCAAATATGCATAATGGCTTGAAATACAGCAAAGATAGTTGCAATGGCAATGGTCATGAGTACCGCCTGTGCGACCAGTCCCATGCAACGTTGCATCAATCTACTAAAATTATTTGGCGTCACTTTATATCCCCAAAATCATATCCCGAAAGTAGGATCACTGAATTTAATGCTAATTATTTTTAAGCTCGTATTCTTCGTAGGCATTCACGATTTTCTGTACTAGTGGGTGGCGCACGACATCGGCAGATAAGAAGTGTGTCATGGCGATACCCTTGATGTCTTTTAGTACCTTTTGTGCTTCTACCAAGCCGCTTTTCTGATGACGTTGCAAGTCAATTTGAGTCACATCACCCGTAATGACTGCTTTGGTGCCAAAGCCAATACGTGTTAAAAACATTTTCATTTGTTCTGGAGTGGTGTTTTGCGCTTCATCCAGAATAATAAAACTTTGGTTCAGTGTACGGCCACGCATATATGCTAATGGTGCTACTTCAATCGCGCCACGTTCAAACATTTTATTGACCGTGTCATAGCCTGCTAAGTCATACAATGCGTCATATAGTGGGCGTAAGTAAGGGTCAACTTTCTGGTTTAAGTCGCCCGGTAAAAATCCCAGTCGTTCACCAGCCTCAACGGCAGGGCGTACAAGTACAATGCGTTTCACTCGGTCGCGCGTCATGGCATCTACCGCACTGGCAACCGCCAGATAGGTTTTACCTGTACCCGCAGGGCCTATGCCAAAGGTAATGTCATGCTCTTGAATTTGCTGTAAATAAGCAATCTGTCTTGGGGTACGGCCATGTAATTCACTGCGGCGCGTCATTAATATCGGCGCAATTGAAGTTGCAACGTCTTCGGGTTTTAATTTATCAATTTCAACTAAACCTAATTGGATTTCTTCAAGATCAATCGGCTTTTTAGCGCGGATGTAAAAGTTCTCAAGCAGTTGTGCAGCTAAGCGCATGTGATTTGTATCGCCGGTCAACTTGAAGTTTGCACCGCGACGCGCAATCTCAATGTCCAGTGCATCTGCGATTTGCTTGATGTTTTCATCAAGTGCGCCACATAGGTTGGCTAGGCGGACGTTATCTTCAGGCGTTAAAGTGATTTCCATATTGATGGTTAGTTTTCTAAAATTTTGCCACGTAAGCGGCGTGGGTTGGACACGTCAGTAATGCGTACATTAACAAACTGATGTATGAGGTCAGCATTACCTGCGATATCGACAATGCGGTTGTTATCGGTTTTGCCTGCAAGTTCGCTGGCATTTTTCCATGAGGCGCTTTCAATCAGCACGCGCTGCACACTGCCGAGCATGGCTTCACTAATCAGTTTGCCTTGCGCTTCATTGATTGCCTGCAATCTGCTTAAACGCGCGAGCTTTACTTCCTGTGAGGTTGTATCTTCTAAATAAGAAGCTGGTGTGCCTGGGCGAGGGCTGTATAAAAAGCTGAAGCTGTAATCAAAGCCTACGTCTTGCATGAGTTTAGCCGTAGCTTCAAATTCTGCCTCTGTTTCACCGGGAAAGCCAACAATGAAGTCTGAGGTGAATGTAATGTTAGGGTTCGCCACACGTAGTTTGCGTATGGTCGATTTGTATTGCAGTGCTGTGTAGTTGCGTTTCATCGCCATAAGTACGCGGTCTGCACCTGCTTGTACTGGTAAATGTAGCTGCACTGCAAGTTTTGGGATGTTGGCGAAACAATCAATCAGGCGCTGACTCATTTCATTCGGGTGACTAGTGGTAAAGCGGATGCGTTCAATCTGCGGAATTTCGGCAATGGTTTCAATCAGCATGGCTAAATCTGCTTCTACGCCTTCATATTCGGTGCGATAGGCATTCACATTTTGCCCAAGCAAGGTGATTTCTTTCACTCCTTGTTCAGTCAGTTGCACGGCTTCGGTCAGAATGTCTGCAAATGGGCGCGATACTTCTTCTCCACGTGTGTACGGCACAACGCAAAAACTGCAATATTTGCTGCAGCCTTCCATAATGCTTAAAAATGCGCTGGCACCTTCAATTCGTGGCGGTGGCAAATGGTCGAACTTTTCCACTTCCGGAAACGTAATGTCTACTTGAGATTGGCCGCTGCTTTGGCTGTTTTTAATCAGCTCCGGCAGGCGATGCAAGGTTTGTGGACCAAAGACTACGTCTACATAAGGCGCGCGGGTGATGATGCTGGCGCCTTCTTGTGAAGCTACGCAGCCACCGACGCCGATGACTAAATTAGGATTGGCTTTTTTGAGTGGAATAAAGCGGCCGAGATGACTAAATACTTTTTCTTCTGCTTTTTCACGCACAGAGCAGGTATTGAGCAAAATCACATCGGCATCTTCTGGAGTGAGTGTTTCCACCATGCCTTCGGACGCATTAAGCATATCTGACATGCGTGATGAGTCGTACTCATTCATTTGGCAACCAAAGGTTTTAATGAATACTTTTTTCGGGCTGGCAGTTTCAGGCGCAGCTGAATTTTTGGAATGATCTGGTTTAGCTGGAGTCAAAATGTTATTACAAATTTGCAAAGCATAATTTTAGCGCATTTGGCATGTGCAAGGTAAAATAGCATTAAATCAACAAGTTGAAATTCTATGCAAGCGCTCCCTATTTTTATCAATATTACTGGTCGTTTATGTGTTGTGGTTGGCGGCGGTGATGTTGCCTCACGCAAGGTGGTTACGCTATTAAAAGCTAATGCGGCGGTGACTGTAGTTTCGCCTGAACTTTGCCTTGAGTTGCAGGCGCTAGTGGATGCGAAAACCATTCAATATACACCGACGACTTATACTGCGGGGCAGTTGCAAGGCGCTTGTCTGGTGATTGCTGCGACAGATGATACGGCGGTGAATGAAGCCGTTTCGCGTGATGCAAAACTACAGAATATTCCTGTGAATGTTGTGGATTGTCCTGCTTTATGTACGTTTACCATGGCGTCCATCGTTGAGCGTTCGCCAGTGGTGATTGCGATTTCCAGCGAGGGTAAAGCGCCAGTGTTGGCGCGTCATATTCGTAGCAGGATTGAAACAATGTTGCCCGCTGGTTATGGCCGTATTGCTACCATAGCAGGTGAATTTCGAAATAAAGTGAAAGCGAAGTTCAAAACCAGTCAGGAGCGCCGTATTTTCTGGGAAGACGTGTTGCAAGGGCCAATCGTTGAACGTATTTTATCCGGCCAAGAAGAAGCTGCCAGACAAGCATTGAATGCAGTGCTTGCTGAGACGTCAGATGTTACGCATCATGGCGAAGTCTACTTGGTTGGTGCTGGCCCAGGTGACCCAGACTTGCTGACATTCAGAGCTTTACGCTTTATGCAGCAATGTGACGTCTGTGTATATGATAAGTTGGTAAGCGCAGAAGTGATGGAATTAGTGCGCCGTGATGCCGAGCTGATTTATGTGGGTAAGGCGCGCGACCAACACACTTTGCCGCAAGAAGAAATTAATGTGCTTTTGGCCAACTTAGCCAAGCAAGGTAAGCGTGTCTTGCGTTTAAAAGGCGGCGACCCTTTTATTTTCGGGCGTGGTGGTGAAGAAATTGAAACCTTAATGGAGCATGGTGTTCCGTTCCAAGTGGTGCCCGGTATTACCGCCGCTAATGGCGTTTCAAGTTATGCGGGCATTCCTCTTACGCATCGGGATTACTCACAGGCCTGCCTATTTATTACCGGACACTTAAAGAATGGTGTTTTAGATTTGGATTGGGCTGCCATGTCGCGTCCGCGCCAGACCGTTGTGATTTATATGGGATTGGTTGGCATGGCTGAAATTTGCAAGCAACTCTTAGTGCATGGCGTATCGCCAGACATGCCTGCGGCTGTTGTTCAACAAGGTACAACGCAGCATCAGCGTGTAGTTGTTGCTACAGTCAGTGATCTGGCTGATAAAGTGAGTGCTGCCAATATTAAAGCACCATGCCTGACTATTATTGGAGAAGTAGTGCGGTTACGTGAAAAATTAAATTGGTTTGAACCCGGGATTAAGTGAGTCTACTATCAGTTTGTATTGCTCACTTCAGAACTCTGATGCATTTTTGTTTTCATAGTGAGTATGATGCTTTGTCATGTGTGCCAGCATAGTTAAAGTTATGTTAAGGTAATTCTCGTGTATCAGCACTTGTTATGTGACTTAAGTTACTGTGGTGGGCTGTTGAAGCGTGGATACTTCATTCGGCATTGCTCGCGCTGTCGGCGTGAGTTGTTCGATTGAATAAGGAGAATAATATGAAGATTTTTCAGATAATGATAGCCGCAATGCTTTTTTGTCTCACGGGTTCAGCTGTTGCTGATGAGTTTAATGGGCAATGTGCAATGGGGCTTGCAAGTGGCATGATGGTGCAGACCAAGTGCGAAGTGAATGCCATGTTTGAAGGTAAAAGATATTGTTTTTCCAGTCAGGAGTCCAAGACAAAATTTTTGGAAAACCCTAAGGCCATGGCAACAAAAGCGGCTGAATTTTATGCTAAAAATGCTGAGATAGTCCGTGAAAAAATTAGCCAGCAAGATGCTCTTAGTCAAATTCACAGTAAAACCTGTGACTTGTCTAATAAAGATGCGGGCTACTTGGAGTTGGATGGATTGGATTTACGCCATTGCAATATGACGAATACAAGTTTCTTCGGTGCTTATTTACGCGGAGCCAATTTAAGCGGTGCGAATATGGAGCGTGCTTATCTTAATTTAGCTAGATTAGAAAATGCCGATTTGAGCCATGCAAACCTTAAAGACGCGACTATATTTCAAGCCATTTTTGATAAAACTAGCTTTAAAGGAGCAAACCTTACCAATGCACGTATGATCGGTACCTTGGGCAATGTGGATATGAGTGATGCCAATATCTCGCATGGTCGTTTTGGTTTGGATATTGGTAACCAGCCAATGGGCGCGATGCGTTTTGATGCCATTGGTGGCAATTTTGCCAATAGTAATTTTGAAGGTGCCGATATTAATCGCACTAATGTGCGCTTTGCAAATTTCCGTAATGCTAATTTGCGCAACACTAATTTGTTCAGGGCAGACTTCAGTAAAGCTGATTTAACTGGAGCAGATATTACTGGTGCTAATTTGAATGAAGCCATACTTGACGGTACGATTATGACCGGTGTGAAGGGCCTCGCTGCAATTAAAGGTTATGACGTTAGCAAGGGTGAGTGTGTAGATTGCAAAGTTAGCCAATAGGATCTCGTATTCTGAGTGACTATTTAACTTAATATTTTACGCAGTGCGTCTTTGTCTAGCACCTCAATATGGCCGCGCCCGAGTGATACCCAGTTTTTATTCTCGAAGTGTTTAAGTTGGCGACTGATCACCTCACGTGCGGTGCCCAGTTCATCGGCAATTTGCTGGTGAGTGCGGCTGATATTAGTGCCAGCCTCATCAAGCAATAGTTTAGCCAGACGTGCATCTATATTATGAAACGCCACTTCGTCCAATAATACGATGAGGTGGCTAATTAATGCGCCATAATCTTTCATTACAAAATGACGAAACACAGAAGACTCAAGCATCAGTTGATGGAAAATCTGTGTGTTAATGATTACGTCACGTATTGGCTCCTCTACCACGGTTGAGGCTGGGTAGTCGCTTCGCCCAAGCAGGCAAGTTGTGGTGAGTACACATGTTTCTCCGGCAGCAACTCGATATAGCAAAATTTCGCGGCCGCTACTGGAAACCTTATACACACGAGACCGCCCTGCGAGGCGCATCACATAAGCGTTGCAGGGCATGCCTTCTGAATAGCCCATGGTGCCGATGGGCGCTTCAACAATGCGGAAATGTTTTGCGAGCAAAGTTTTGGCTGACTCTTCCAGTGCTATTAAGTCTGGGAACGTGCTCAACCATGACAGTGTTTCCATTTTCAGATCACTCCAGCGATTCAAACATTTACGGTGACTTTAGCTCAGATGCTTTAATCAATGTGGCATTATTTGCATTACAAAGTTCTATTTTTTAGTCAGTATTAAGCATTTTTTATCGGTAAACTTAACCGCGCTTCCAGTCCGCCTTCAGGTCGGTTAATTAATTCAAGCTTTCCCTTGTGGAGCTTTGCAATACGGTCTGCAATTGCAAGGCCTAAGCCGCTACCACCAGAGTTGCTACGTGCTGTATCCAGACGTTCAAATGGGCGCAATAGTTTTTCTACATGTGTTTCAGGAATGCCCGGTCCATTATCCAGCACACTAATCACAATGTAGTCAGCTTTTATCTGGCTGACCATCCTCACTTCTCCACCGCCATAGGCGTAGGCATTACCAACCAGATTATCTAGTAAACGTTGCATGCCGAGTGGTCTGATAGGCACAATGTAAGTGGGTGCATACTGTACAATCAAGTCACGTCCTGCCCTTGATTGACGTTCTTGCAGTGATCGTAAAAGTGTATTGATATCAATCATTTGTGTGGGCTCGCCTTCTACTCCACGTACAAAATCCAAGAATTGATGGATGATGTTATCCATATCTGCAATGTCTTCAATCATGCCACCTTTCAAATTGCCGCATCCATCATCTGGCAACATTTCTACAGCTAATCTTAGTCTTGCTAGTGGAGTACGAATATCGTGTGAAACGCCGGCTAAAATTAGCGTTCTTTCTGCATCCAATTCAGCGAGTGAGTCTGCCATTTTGTTGAAAGTGCTGCTAACCTCACGCAATTCAGTGACGCTGTCTTCTGGTAGCTTTTCTGGTCGTTCTCCATCGCGAAGTCTATTTGCAGCACGCACTAGTAAGTTGAGCGGGCGATTAATGCGCGCAGCAAGTAAATACCCCCCAGCCAACGAAAGGAGCAAAACTAGAGCGCCCCAACCGAGCCATTGCCAGGGGAAAGGGCGTTCAACATGTACGCGTGGGATAACCACCCAAAAGTCATCCTGACCAATATTGAAGCTGACCCAAAGCCCCTGTACGCCATAATGGTTGATGGTAATAATCGTTTCTGAGCCTAATCGTTGACGGATTTTTGCAGCGACCATGTTAATGAATGGGTCTGATGGCAGAGGCTCGATGTCCTCCATAAAGTCTGCGTAGTATACGCGTACACCTTCTTTACCTGTGAGTTCGGAGAGTAAGGCTAATCTCAGATTGTCTTGTGAGGCAATGAGCGATGCGCGCGTGTAGTTCACTACAGTCACAGCCTGTAATGCTGTTGCCTCGGCACGAGGCTCGCGCTCGAAATACTCAAATATCTGTAGAGAAGCTAGCTGACCGATCACCAGTAATAGGGCGATCAGCAGCATGATTCTAGCAAGTAGTGTTTTTGGTAAAAAGCGCAATGTTTAGCGAGTGCTTATATAGATTGAAAAGTATGGGTTAGTAATAGTAGTTGCTAGAGCAATTTATTAATCGACTTCACCGTCAGGAATGAATACATAGCCAAAGCCCCACATGGTTTGCAGGTAGCGAGGGTGTGCTGGATCAGGCTCGATTAGCTTTCTTAAGCGTGATACTTGCACATCAATGCTGCGGTCAAATACATCCAGCTCGCGACCTCGTGCGAGTTGCATTAATTTATCTCGCGATAATGGCTGCCGTGGATGATCTACAAATACTTTAAGTAAGGCAAACTCACCGCTGGTAATTGGAATTGGCACGCCTTCATGGCTGAGTGAGCGTGTAGACGTGTTAAATACATACTCTCCAATAGTGATGGTGTCGCTAATGGATGCAGGTGCGCTAGGCTGTAAGCGCTCATATCTACGTAATACTGCATTGATACGAGCCAGAAGCTCGCGAGGATTAAATGGTTTGGGTAAGTAGTCATCAGCCCCCATTTCAAGCCCTACAATTCTATCTACTTCATCGCCACGCGCGGTGAGCATCACAATCGGTAACATAGGGCCTGCGCCACGAATCCTGCGGCAAATCGACAGACCATCTTCACCAGGTAACATTAAATCCAGTACGAGTAGATCTATCGCTTCATGGGCAAGAATAACATCCATTTCTTTGGCGTCAGATGCAATTTTAATGCTGAAGCCTTGTTCTGTGAGATAGCGTTGCAATAGTTCGCGCAAGCGAATGTCATCATCCACAACTAATATTTTTTTGTTTTGATCTGTCATGATTAATTTACACTCAAGATTTAAGTTATATCGTTAAATTTGAAAGCATTGAAATTTACAATAATTTCAAAGTGTATGCTACTTTCATTGAATATCAAATGTCATCAAGTAAACTAAAAGAGATTTTCTTTGTCCATTTGGTATAAAATCATCTGTTAACATTTGCTTACAATTTCACGGTTGAATGAAACATTAGGTTAACAACCCTGCGTCATGATTATGCGTCATAATTGCGAAAGCTAATATTAAAAAGTTGATCCATTGCGTTTGCCTATGCCAAAAATTATTTTAATATCTACATCTAGTTGTCTTGCCCTATGTTTGGGCTTCGTATTGACTTTTAGTGTAAGTGCTGCTGATAAGAATAATTCAGCGGGTGCAGAAGATGTTACTAAACGAATGGCGAATGATGAAGCAATTGATGGTATGCGACAAACGCTCAATCTAAACTTTAGCCCAGAAAATAGAGAAAAGTTACGCAAGGCGCTCAATGATTATGCCCGTACTGCTGACCCTGACCATAGTCAAATAGAGGAGCGTCGACGTGCGATGCAAGAGAGCATCAAAACTCGTTTCTTAGAGGCTGACAACGATGGTGATAATACCATTGATCGTCAGGAAGCCACTGAGAAACTGCCGCAAATCGCACGTCTTTTCAACATGGTTGATCTTAATCAGGATAATTTGATTTCGCTCGATGAACTTCAAGCTGCCCAAGCACGAATTTTAGAGCGCCGAAGAGCCGCAGAATTGGCGCTAGAGGCGAAAAAACTTCAAGAAGCTGACTTTGCTAGTGCAGGCAAACATAAAACTAAGCAAGTGCTAAATAATGTTGCTAAACCAGCGCTTTAAACACTACAGAGTTCAAGGATTATTAAATTCCTGCCACACAAATACCAGTCATCATTAAGTGAAAAGCAATGCTTTTTAATAGACTAGTTTCAAATGTATAGCCTTCATTTTGATAATGCTTTAATTGAGTTTGGTAAAACTAAAATAGCATGAAAATAAGTAGCTTAATATGTGTTGTAATTACAAAAAATTAAGCGTATAAATTGATTGTGTTCTAGAGCACTGGATTTGAAAGTTTACAGTTAATTTGGAGGGATATATCGAAACTTCAATGAATTATCATCTGTAGTTACAACCCAAGCCAGTGTTTATGACTGGTATCATCGGCATCCCATAAGCCGAAATATAACGCCGCTTTAATGCGGCGTTATTGTCTTTTAGTTGCTCCTTCCCCTAGTACTGGCTATATTATTTCCGATGTTGAGCGTTTGCGAGTGTCTATGCAAAAAATCACGGATTACATCAAAGCACAATTTGATATTAAAGAGACAGCTTTGATTTTGCCAATTCAACGGCAAGCCTAATTGTATTGACATCCGTAACGTTACGCATTACAGTTTTTGAAATTGTAAATAAAAAATGATTAAAACATTCTGACCTGCCCCCAATAACACTACCACCAGATTCTGAAAAAAGTCCGTTTAAAAATCATATTACTTGCCTTAGTTTCTGCGCATAGATTGCAGGTGGGATTCGCCCACAACTACTATGCGGTCTAACTTCGTTATAATCTTTACGCCAGCTTGCAATAGTTTTCTTTGCTTGCGCCAAGGTCTCAAACCATTGCTCGTTTAAACATTCATCTCGGAATTTACCATTGAATGATTCAATATAGGCATTCTGGGTTGGTTTGCCTGGTTGAATCAGTAAATGCTCAATACCGTTAGTGTGCATCCATGCCATAAATACACGACTGGTAAACTCGGGGCCAC